>JAABUV010002746.1_pt1 | contig 23362 bp, 36 predicted proteins | sample 5559971 | NCBI WGS metagenome assembly JAABUV01 (sample SAMN10711881, study PRJNA513362) | rock metagenome | isolation source: Antarctica rocks | place: Antarctica: Victoria Land, Knobhead nord | collected 2015-12-19
TCTCGCTGAAGATGCATCTGAAGCGCCATGCCCTCAGTGCCCACGAAGAGCAGGCGTTGGGTACCTGCTGAAGCCCGTGATGCAAGCAGCCGACACGCACAGCGCGTGCGCAGGAGACGCGCATCACGGCGCTGAAGCTGGCCACGCGTGGTGCCGCTTTGCCCGGCATGCTTGCGAGGCCAGCATTTGTCCTGTAGCCTGGCAGTGCAGCATGGGGCTGCAAGGAGGCTGCTCCTCCTGCTCATGCATCTGTAGTAGCTGTGCATGCCGCTGCAGCTGCTACAGCCATGCCAGGGTGGCTGTACCAGCTACAGAGGTGTGGCGGAGGTATGGCGGGCGCCCGCCCCTCTGCATGAATGCAGCGGCGGTGGACAGCTGCTGCGCTGCTGACGTATTTGGACCACATGTCTGCACCGCATTGCTCCCTAGTGCGTAAGCGAGGACGGTCCTCCAGCTTGCTGGCTATACCAAGTAGACACACATGCTACAGCTGCGCTGCAGGCCTTACTGCTGCGCTGGAATGGGACACACAGCAGTGTTTTGTGGTTGCATGCACGGACCATCTTCGCCCACTCAGGATATGTTTCTTCACACACGCTCCCAACAATTTACACACTTATTTCTGCCACTCAGCCACCGTCATCTGACATTGCAGTGTCAGAAGCCTGCGCTCGCGATCACGCGGTCAACCACCTGACGGGCAGCCTGTGGTGCGAGGTACCGCGCCTGTCCCCGCACGCAGGAAAGTCAGTGGCACGCACCACAAAGCGCAACGGTGTGGCGTCTGCCCTGTTGCGGCCAGCATGTAGGCTGTGACCCATGCATGGGTGCTGCAGCAGCAACCCTGTCTGCGGCATCACTGGGCTCGTTTAAGGATGCAGCTCAGGACGCTCATTGTTGGCCTGACCAATCTGGCCGATTGAAACAAACAAGCTGAAGCAGCCCTCGGCAGGCGCGCCTGCAAGAACATGCGCTGGGCGTCCCCTTTCCTCCCGTCGCTCCCGAGCAGCACACCGCGCGCCAGGTACGCCCTGAAGTCTGCGGGCGCGATGCAGCATGCTTAGCGCTCACGCCCTGCAATCCTTGCCTGCAGAGGGACATGCTTGGCGGTGCCCACAATCTTGGGCCACAGCCTGCCAGCAAACACTGAAAAGCCCCCCATGGGGCGCTGTGCGAGCAAGCAGCTGAGGGCACCATACAGTCGCAATGTCTGTGGCCGGCGCAACGTGCGACTGATATGCACACTGCGCAATGTGGGGCCGGCACCGTCCGGCGCGCGCGCAATGAGGTCGTCGTACACGCGCAGGGCCTCCGCGGTGTGCTTGCCCCACTGCGCATATACCTGCACATGCGACGTGCCGCGCAGTCAGCACACATGCTGTGAGCGCTTGCAACGCCGATCCAAGTTCCCCTGGAGTCTCCGGGCGTTACACAAGCATGTGTCTCTGCGAGTGTCTCCCAGGACTTCATGAGAAGGTCCAGGGCTGCTGCGGCATGCACGCCCTGTGCTCCGATGCGCGCGGCGCGCCAGCAGCGCCGCTGTGACAGAAGCATGGCACAGCACGCTCTGCTGACCCTGGCGGTGTGAAGCGTGCGCGCAGTGGCTGCTCGCGCCTTTGCCAGCAGCATGTCGAGCTCATAGGTGGTGAAGCCTGTGCTCTGTGCCGCGGCCTCCACGCTCCCGCGCGCCGCCTGCACCGCCTGCGCCCGCACCCGCTGATGTCAGCGCGCAGTCGCACGTTGCATTGAGCAGGCGCGCTGTGGCGCATGTGGGGCCGAAACGTTGTGCCTGGACCTAGCCCGCCCAGGTGACATGGCACCGCCGGCCCTTGCAGTTACCCACTGCAAAACACTGTGAAGGGCTGACCAGCCTGCTTCAATTGGTGGGTTGATGCCAACAACTTACATCAGGAAACCATTGCCTCCGCGAACCACTGCTGATGCGCGCCGTCCAGGCCCGGCAAGGCACGCGGGCACGCCGGGGCAAGGCGCGCGCGCCTCCACGGCGCGCTGCGGCCGCGCGTCGGCCACCAGCGCGCCCGCCAGGCCCTCCAGCGCGTCCAGGCTGGGCGCCGGCGCAAGCGCCGCCGCGCGCTCGTACGCCGCCGCCGCGCCCGCCCAGTCGGCCGTCGCGCGGCGCGCCTCCGCCTGCGGGTGCCCGGCAGCATTTCAGTGATGTACTGTGCCTCTAACAATGCTGCACAGCAGTCGCTCCTTAATGCTTTGCTGGGCGCGCCGGCAGCGACTGCAAACCTGCGTGCGCGGATGCTACCTCGGCCAGCCGCACGCACCGGCCCGCCACCCCGCCGGCCTTGGCTCACCGGCAGCAGGCATGCCGCCCCAGTGCGGGCTCAGGTACCGCACAGGGGCCAGGTCCTTTACTCCCAGCATAAGTCATATATCTAGAGGAGCGCACCAGCAGCTGCCAGGCCTCGCCGTCTGCGGGCGCGGCGTTGGCCAGCCGCACGAGCAACGCAGCCGCGCGGCCGGGTTCGCCGAGCGCGAGCGCGGCCGCGCCCGCACCGCGCAGCGCGCCCGCGTCGCCGGCGTCGGCCGCCAGGCGCGCCTCGAAGCGCGCCGCCTGCTGCCGCAGCTCCGCGCGCTCCGCGTCCGCCAGCCGCGCCTGCACCGCGCGCCCGTAGGGTGGGGTTTTCGTACGGGGGGAGCACAATATGCAAAGCCACCGTATGCCGCAGCTCCGTGCGCTCCGCATCCGCCAGCCGCGCCTGCACGGCGCGCCCGCCTGGATGGGGGGTTGCACAGGGAGAGTGCAGTATGCATAGCCCCCTCTGTTTGGGGGTGTACTGCATGGTGCACCGTGCTCTGGTCGAGGCACCTGGGGCCTGCACTCAGGCAGGCGCAGCAGGTTCCCAGCGTCGGACAGCCGCCGCCTGCACGGAATGCGTGGGTATCGGTGCGCCGCGCAGCCGAATATGAGCACGCCATTAGCTAACGGCGTCCAGGCGCACAGCAACATAGTTGCCGATTCGATGCTTGCATGCTTTATCAGCTCACCTAGGTGTCGAACAGTTGCTAGGAGGCAGGACGCGGGGCAGGTACCCCTGACCTGAGACCTGACACCTGAGACCTGGTCACGGTGCGGTGCACGCATTGCTGCGCACCGTGCGGCCGGCGCCGCGCATGGCCGGGCGCGCACCTGCGCGGCCTCCGGCTGTGGCCCCTGCACGGGGACATCGCCGCCGCTCCCCGTCAGGACGAACAGCGCCGCCAGCAGCAGCGACACGCCGGCCAGCGCGATCTGCGCGCCGCGCGTGCGTGGCCGCGCAAGCCGTGGCCGCGCAAGCCGCTCTCGTGCGCACTGCTCACACTTCCGCGCTGCCGTCGGTCAGGGCGACGTCACTCGGCCCCTTGCACCGGTCACACTGGGCGGTGTTGCTTGCAGCAGGGAGGCAGCCTCGTCATCGCAGCCGCGTGTCAACAAGCTCCTCGACAGACGTCTTTCCACCCTCACCCTGCTCTCAGTGGTATAATCAGGGGACTACTTTACCTCACATGCTCAGAACCCGCAGGAAAAACAAGCAGAGAATGCAAGAGCGCTCATGACAGCGCGGGCGTGCGAGCCTCTGCCTCCCCCACTTCCCACGCAAGGTGCAGAGGCGCGAGCGGCGGCCCAGCTGCAGGGCGCCTGAGCGCGCTCAGGACGCCCGCGTACCTGCTTTGGCCCAAAGCTGCTGCTCGAGTCGTCGCTGGCGGCCTGCCGCGGCTGCGGGGCCGCCGGCGTCGGCAGCGGCGCGTGGTCCAGCACGCTCAGCGACTCCACTGCCTCCGCCTCCGCCTGCGGAGCCAGCGCGGCGCGTCTGCCGACGCGGCCATGCAAAAGCCAGCCGCACGCACTGCTCAGCGCTCAGACCTGGGCTGTGGCGACGGTGGCCGCCTTCAGGCGCGCAAGCCTCCTGGCAAACTCCAGCTCTGCATCCGGTTTGCCGTCAAGCTCCAGCGCCGTGGCTCTGAAGCGCTCGTCCACGGACCGCGCCGGCGCCTGGCCTGGCGGCGCCGGCGGCGCAGTGTCCTGTTTGCTGCGCTGTCCTCCCTCGCTGCGCTTCTTGTCCGCCTGCGGTGCAGCAGACTCTGGCTCAGGGAAAGTGCACGCTCAAGCTGCAGTGTGATGCCTGCTTGTGTTCTGTGGGGGACCTTCTTTGTGGCGACCTTGCTGAAGCCCTTGCCGGCCAAGCACAAGGTCTGCCTAGGCCTATGTATTGCGACAAAAGGCTGTCCTCCATGCTGAGGGCACGGTCGTACTAGCCGCGGTGTGCTAGGCATGAGCGCTTGGTTTTACAACAAGCTGCTATGCTTGTGTACTCAGCGCTCTGCTCTGCGACGCCAAATACAAGTCTGGCAGATCTTGGCAGGGGTACCTGAGGACCTGTCTTAAAACATGGCGCAACAACATTCATTCATTTCATTTCATTCATTCGCATACTTTGACTCCTTCAGCGGTATGCAGCAACAAAGCACACAGCGACCCAGAGTAGATGCTGCGCCCTCTGGGCGCACATCATACACCTGTCCTCTGCGGCTGGTCGGCCGGCAGCATGCAAACGGGGTTGAGGGGTTCTGATATGGGGTTGAGGCAGAAGTTGAGGTGCTCCTTGATGATGCCATGGAGGCATTTTGCAAACTGCATAAGCTGATATGCCATCATCACGAGGTTAACCTGCGCGCCAAAGTTCTCAGTTTGACAGTGATCGAGCCTGCTCCTGTCTTGGCAGACTGGGAGGCTGAGGGGGCGAGGGCGCACCACGCATGCACCAGAGCACACCGCCAGCCAGAGGTATCCGCCGCCTTCGCGGTCAGCGACCGCGACCAGTTACCCTGGATGCCCCTCCGGCTGAGGACCAGCGTCAGGTACCACGCCGCAAACTGCCCAGGGGTCAGGCGCTGTGCGTATGAGGCAGCAGGGCCGCGGCAGCCGCCTTTGACACTCTGCACAGACAGTGGCTTCATCGGGTGCGGGTGCAGCCTATCACAGGTCAGCGTCTGTGGCTCTCACACAAGCAGTCTGCGTGTCCATAATTTCATCATGGAATGGTACACATGGTATGGCGCCCAACCACGAGGTCACCCAGTTGTGAGTATGCATGCACAGGCGCTGCCTGCAGGCTCGGGAGCATGCCTGCAGGATGTGCATGAGCGACCCGCACAGGGCCACATACAGGTCTTGCGCCACTGAGTTACTGCGGCCCATGTATGGATGCCCGCCAACGGGCCCCCGCAGGATGCGGTGCACTGCACCGCCTACCTGCATGTCCGGGAGCATGGTTGTGCGGGGTCTTTTCTAGCAGTCTGAGTGGCACACCAGGTCTGCAGAGCGGTCCTGCAGGGAGCCGGGGCGTTCACCTGGCGCGTCGAGATGGAAAGGCCGAGCTCACGCAATGCATCGGTGACAGTCATCACCGGCCCAGAAGTGATGAAGGCGCTGGGTCATCGAAAGCGTTTTTGCTGCTTCCGTTTGCAGTGATTGGGCAACATTTATTATAAGAGTACTTAATAATAACATCATCTACAAGAGAAAACTACTACCAGCGCGCACCAGAGCACTTGGAGCCACGAGTCCCTCATGTACAGTCCAAAGAGCAGCAAGCCAAGAAACTTGTCTGCACGCCACGGGTCCCATGTCAGCTTCCCAGCTGAGTCCTTAATGGGAGTTCTGCTGTCACAGGTCAAGTGCTGCCTGTTCACAGCCAAGGACTGCGAGCAACCTACATCTCAGCAGAGAAGTGAGGTGCTTGCAGACCCCGGTTGTGACCATGCAGTGCAGCAGGACAGGGCAGGCTACATAGCAAGGAAGTAGCCCTGACACACTGCTGTGGCAGAGTTCGTACAGCCCAGGCGCATGGGGATCCCCGACACGGAGCCCAACGGTAGCGTCCATCGGTGAAACAGGGAGGGCGTGGTCGACGGAGCAAGTAGCGGGTGCGCCTACAGCGGCGCTGGCGTGTTTCCTTGTTGGTTTCAGCTCGCAGGTATCCGGACATCCACACTGGCCGCTGTGCGCCCTTTCCGTTGCACACTGGCTTGCGTTGGTTAGGATTGCGCAAAAATAAGCTGGGAACTGCACGGATTAGTCGTCTGAGTCCGCTCCATCCGGGATGCACCTGGGCGGAAGCTTGCCTGTTGTACAAAGTCGTTTATTCATGTCATTCAGAGTGCGCATGCGTGCATGCAGCCTGTGGACGACAGTGCGCAAAGGCACTGCGAGGGTATTGCCAAGCATAAAGAGAAAAGTGCTGCTGCAGATGATGCATGCAGAGTAGGGCGTACAGGTAACAGGGCAGTGAATGAGGCAGTTGCAGAGGAGGGCTGGCGGTTGGTGCTGACACCATGCCCACCTTGTTCCCACACGCTTTCATGCTGCGCAGCAATCACTCCCTCATGCTGCGCAGCAGTCACTCTGTTATGCTGCGCAGCAACCACATAACACGTCCAAGCTCGGCAACTTGCTTGGGGTACCCAGGGACCTGCTACTGTGGAATCACCTAACGCCCCACGCCCCCACAAAGTTTACCCTCAGGATTGAGTACGGCTCAGTTACTCGAGGCGCGTCACAAAACACAGTCGCTCCATAGCACGGCGTGCCATACATGCTCTTTTCAACACACTTCACATACTTGGCTTGGGCCCTTCAGCAGTCAGAAGCAGCGAATACCAAAGCAAAACAGTTCAAACGCTCTCTGGTTGGCAACTAGTGGTCGCCCACTACACGCCTGCCCTCCGCGACGGGGTGGCCGGCGGCGTGGAATATGGGTCAAGGGGTTCCGCGGCAGGCTCGAAGCAAAAGATGGGGTGCTGCTCAATTATGTCAAGGCGGATTTTGGCGATCAGCCCAAGTGTGTTCACCAGCACCACCACGCCCGCCTGCGCATTGATGGCGGCCCACTCAACGACGTCCAGATCTTGCAGTTCATGTGCCCTTTAACAAACACAGGGCGCTCATGATTGTGGCAGGCACAACGGGCAGGAGAGCCATCTCCCCAAGCGTCTCCAAAATTGAGCAAGCCGCACGCACGTAGGGCATACGCGCACAAGGAGCAAGGCGCCCGCAACAGGTTCTCAAATATCCAGGCAGGTGCTTGAACAGCAGATACGCAAACGGGCAATGCACCCCCAATGGTATAGCACATGGGGCCGCACCGGGGTTGTGAAGATTGTCATCATGCTGTGGTGCACCGCGCCAAACACAAGGATGGCCACGCCGGAGACAATCGAGGCGCCCACCAACGCATTGGCCGCCGCCAGGACCGGCGTGCCACACAGCAGCAGCAAGTCTACGAAGATGCTGCGCGAGCGCACGTGACCTTCAGCTCGCGCCGCGTACTTACCCCATGGATCTGGGCATCTGGTGATGTGCAGCAGCGCCTCGCAAGCAGGGTTCACCATGCATGGTGAGGCCTGCATGCGTGGCCGCGTCAGCAACCGTCCATCACATGCAGCGACTCAGCATGCCCACCCTCTGCCCCGCTCTAAACATCCTGGCCGGGATGTACCACAGGAGCTGCAGGCAAACAAGTGGCCAGCCTCTCTGTCATGCCAGAGGACGCAAGTCTGCTCATGCATATACGCTTCCGGTTGACAGTGTGCACGCACCGGCCGCCATCGAACGGGTGACACGGCAGCAGAAGGAGGTGCCAGATCAGAAACACGATGTTGACCTGCCCGCCGCAAGCTCTGCTAAGGCTGCGTGTATCTGCTGCATTACAGCAACTGCGCCACCACCGCATAGTTCGCGCCAACCTAACACACTCTTGCGCCCTTTTTGCGCTCCCTGCTATTCTGAGAGGGCGTGCAGCTCTGTGCACTGCATGAGGAGTAGAGTAGTTGAGTCTGCTCCTGTCTTGGCAGACTAGGAGGCTGAGGGGGCAAGGCGCACCACGCATGCACCAGCGCACACCGCCAGCCAGAAATCATTCGCCACACTGACTGGGAACACCGATGGCGACCAGTAGCCCTGGATGCCCCTCCGGCTGACGACCAGCAAGAGGTACCACACTGCAAACTGTGCGCGGAGCCGCCCAGGGGTCTGGCGCTGCATATGAGGCAGCAGGGCCGCAGCAGCCGCCTTTAGTACTCTGCACAGACAAAACAAAAGCATCAAACGCGGGGGCAGTTTGAAAGTAACCTCTCATGCGAGCAATCTGCCTTTCCAAGAAGTTAAGCGCACGGCGCCATGCACGAGGTCACCCAATCGTAGACATGCATCCACCGGCGCTGCATACCACTGCCCGCAGGCTCGGGGGCATGCCTGCAGGACGTGCATGAGCGGCCCGCACAGGGCCACATACAGGTCTCGTGCCAGTGACTTGCTGCGACCCGTGTACGCCAGATTGCCCATGGGCATCAGCTGAATGGTGTGCACTGCACCGCCTACCTGCATGCCCGGGAGCATGAGCGGATATTGTTTAGCCGTATTAAGGGTGAAGGGTACAACAAATCTGCAGGGCGGTCCTGCAGGGAGCCGGGGCGCTCACCTGGCGCGTCGCGATGCACAGGCCGAGCTCACGCAATAAAGCAGTGACAAAGATCACTGGTCCATAGATGATGAAGGCCCTGGCACAATGAGCTCAATCAGCTGCTTCCGTTTGCAGTAGCTGGGCAATACATACCTGACAGTAAATGCAAACACCCATACATAGACGACTGCTACCAGCGCGCACCAGAGCACTTCAAGCCACGACTCCCAGAGCGGGAAGCACAGTGGGAAGAGCAGCAACCCCAAAAAAAATATGTCTGCACGCCACACGCCCTGTATCAGCTTCCCAGGTGAGTCCTGTGTTGTGCTTCTGCTGTCACAGGTCAAGCACTGCGTGGTCACAACCGGGGTTCGCAAGCAACCTACTATGCAGTGCTGCAGGACAGGTCAGGCTGAAGTAGCAAGGAAGCAGCTATACACACAGCAGAGGCGGAGCTCGCACAGTGCAGGCGCACGGGGATCCCCGCCACGGTGCCCAACACGAGCGTCCATTTATGAAACAGTGAGGGCGTGCTCGGCGGAGCATGCATCCATCGGTGAAGCAGGAAGGGTGTGCTCGGCGGAGGAAGCAGGGGGTCCGCCTGCGGCGGCGCTGCCATGTTTCCTTGTTATTGTTCAGCTCACAGGTGTCCAGACCCACGCACTGGCCGCTGGTTATCGCCCACCATGCAGACTAGCTGGTTGCGCAAAGAGATTTCTTAGCGAGTTTCCAGAGCGGGATCTAGAGCGGGATCCAGAGTGGGATCAGCGGATGCACCTAGGCGGAAGCTTGCCTGCTGTACAAAGCAGTATTTAGTCATGCCACTCAAGTGCGCATGCAGCCTGTGGACGGCAATGCGCTAAGGCACTGCGAGGGGTGTTGCCAAGCATTGCGAAGTGCTGCTGCAAATGATGCACGCAGAGTAGGTAGCACAGACAACAGGGCAGGGGACGAAAGAGTCGAAGAGAAGGGCTGGCGGTTGGTGCCGCTGCTGCGTCTAGCGTCCGCAGCCGGATTTGACACCATGCCCACCTCGCTCTCAGCGCGTCAATCACTCCTACATGCTGCGCAGCAATCACATCCTCATGCTGCGTAGCGATCAGTCCTGATTGAGACGTCCAAGCTCGGCAATGTGCTTGGGGTACCCAGGGCGTGAAACGCTTATGCCCCAATACCTGCACGAACAAAAATGTTTAATGTGTACGGCTCAGGCACTCAAGGCGCATCACACAACACAGTACTCACCTGGCACGACGCGCCATACATGCTGTCATCCACACACTTCACATACTTGGCTTGGGCCCTTCAGCAGTCAGAGGCAGCGAATAACAAAGCAACACAGTTCACATGCTGCGCTCTCTGGTTGGCCACCGGTGGTCGCCCATCATACGCCTGTACTTTGCGGCGGGTTGGCCGGCAGCGTGCTGTGCGGGTCGAGGGGCGCTGCAGCGGGCTCGAAACAGAAGATGGCGTGCTGCTCAATTCTGTCAAGGCGGATATACACGAAGAGCACAGCAGTGAGACCCAGCACACCCACGCCCACCTGCGCGCCCGATGGCGGCCCACTTACTGAGGCCCTGTGCTTGAAGGTCAAGTATCTAAGCAGAAGACGGGATGTGGTTGTGACAGGCGCAACGGGGTGGAGTGCCGTTTCTCTACCACACGTGAGACGGGGCAGGCCACATTTCGTAAGACACATTTTCGTAAGACATGCATATACAGGGAGCGAGGCCACCGGCAACACATCCATAGCAATGCAGGCTGGCACTTCAAAAACATTTGCGCAGTGCTTGCACACCGGCCAATGCCCCGCAGTGCCACAACACGTGGGCGGCACCAGGGTTGTGAAGATTGTCATCATGCTGTGGTACACTGCACCCAGCACGATGATCGCCACGCCAATGACAATCGAGACGCCCAGCAATGCCTTGGCCGCCACCAGGACCGGAACGCCACACAGCAGCAGCAGGTCCACGAAGATGCTGCGCGCGCGAGCGCATGGCCCTCATAGCTCATGCCACTAGCCGCTCCAATCCGGGGCACCCGGTGATGTGCAGCGGGGCTCGCATGCGGGGCTGTGAGGCCGCGTCAGCAGCCGTCCAGCCATATGCAGCAACTCAGACGCAGCCACTATTTGCCCTGATTGACAATTTCACGGCGGGGACGCACAAAAGGAGCTGCAGGCAAACAAGTGGCCGGCCTCTCTGTCGTACCAGAGGTCGCAAGTCTGCTTATGCACGGACGCCTCTGATCAATTATGTGCACGCACCGGCCGCCATCCATTGGGTCTAACGGCAGCATGACGAGGTGCCAGGCCATCACCACGATGTTAACCTGCCCATTGCAAGCTCTCCTCAGGCTGGATGTGTCAGCTGCACCACAGCAACTGCGCCATTAGGGCATAGTCCACGCATGCATATTACATGCCGGAGCCTCATGCCTCCCTGCTATGCCAAAGCTACCTGCAAGCGCATGCAGCATGCACTGCGCGAGGAATAGTGTATTCCAGTGTGAGTCTGCTCCTGTCTTGGCAGACTGGGAGGCTGAGGGGGCGGGGCGTACCACGCATCCACCAAAGCACACCGCCAGCCAGAAGTTGTCCGCCACACCCGCGACCAGCAACGGCGACCAGTAGCCCTGGATACCTCTCCGGCTGAATACCAGCGTCAGGTACCACACTGCAAACTGCGCGCAGAGCCGCCCAGGGGTTGGGAGCTGTTCGTTGAAGCAGCAGGGCCGCAACAGCCTCCTTTAGTATTCTGCACAGACCCAAAAAGTGCATTAAACGTGGGTGCAGCTTGACTGCAACTTCTCATGCGAGCATCTGCATTTTCATGGTTTCATGTGTACTGCGCCCAACCACAAGGTCACCCATACGTGAGTGAGTATGCATGCACAGGCGCTGCGTGCCACTGCCCGCAGGCTCAGGGGCGTGCCTGCAGAGTGTGCGTGAGCGGCCCGCAGACGGCCACATACAGGTCTCGCGCCGGTGACTTGTCGCGACCCACATACGTCAGCCCGCCCATGGGCCCCAGCAGGATGCCGTGCACTGCACCGCCTACCTGCATGATAACCAAGAGCATCCATATGGTTAAACGAGGGTTATTCAGCAATCTCGGAGGGTAAGCCAGGTCTGCTGAGCGGATCCTGCAGGGAGGCGGGGTGTTCACCTGGCGTGTCGCGATGCACAGGCCGAGCTCATGCAAGAATACAGTGACAAAGCACACCGGCCCGTAGATGATGAAGGCCCTGGCACGATGAACTCAATTCAGCTGCTTCTGTCTGCAGTGACTGGGCAACACGTTTGAGAATACATATGTGTGCAGGAAAGTCGAAGTGTTGGCAGCGCGCACAATAGCACATGAAGCCCCGAGCCCCAAAGCGGGTAGCACAGTGGGAACAGCAGCAACCCAAAAAATATGTCTGCGCGCCACACGCCTCGTGTCAGCTGCCCAGCTTCTGCTGTCACAGGTCAAGCACTGCGCGGTCACACCCGGGGTCCGCAAGCAAGCTACACCTCAGTGCAGCAGGACAAGGGCAGGCTGGAATAGCAAGGAAGCAGCCATTCACACAGCAGAGGCGGGTTCGCACAGTGCAGGCGCACGGGGATCCCCGCCACGGAGTCCAACGGGAGCGACCATTGGTGATGCTTAGAAGGTGTGCTCGGCGGAGCAGGCGCCGGGTGCGCCTGCGGCAGCGCTGCCATGTTTCCTCTTGATAGTCAGCTCACAGGTGTCTAAACCCCCGCACTGGCCGCTGGCGATCGCACAGGTGGGCACGGGTGGCGTAGGCGGGCACGGTATCACTCTGGATCGACTGCACTTGGGCGGAACCTGCCTGTTCGGCAAAGCAATTTCATGGCGATCGAAGATTCACCGCACATGGACAAGCGAAGAAATGCCTCTGCGAGGATGTTGCCAAGCAAGTGCTGCCGCATATGATGTAGACAGAGTGGGTAGTGTGGACAACAGGCAGTGCATACAGCACTCATGGAGGAGCGCAGGGCAGTGCTGCTGCGCCTTGCCGCCGCATCCGGCTTTCAAACCATGCTGACCCCGTGCTTGGCACATCGAGCAGCCCCGTTCTACAAGCAGTCCCAACACGTCCAAGCATGGCGATTTGCTTGGGGTAACCAGGAACCTTCCACATTTCATCCACTCCTACACCACGAGTTGTCAGCCTCATGGATGAGTACGGCTCAGGCACTCAAGGCGCGTAGAATAACAGTAATCACTTCGCACGACATCGCATAGCTTATCGAAGCATACTTGTCTAGGGTCCTTCGGCAGTCGCAGCAGCGCAAAGCACAGCAAAACTATTCCTACGCGCCCATCATATGCCTGCACTCCGCGGGTGGCTGGCCGGCAGCATGGCGTTGGGGTCGCAGGGCGCCGCGGCGGGCTCGAAGCAGAACATAGGGTGCTGCTTGATGGTGTCGGTGCGGATGGCCTGGAACAGCTCAAACGTGCTCACCAGCATCCACACGCCCACCTGCGCGCCCGGCGGCGCCCCCCTCGCTGCAACCCTGTGCTTGACGCGCGCATGCCTGCAGCGCAGGCGTTCATGACTGCGACACAGCAGGATCGGTGCTAGAGGCGCGCCCAGGGCATGTCGGATACGGGACGGGTCACGTGCACGTGATGCAGACGCGCATGAAGAGCGCGCCGGCCGGCAGCAGGCACCCAGGCTGGCGAGTGATCTGTTTGCGCAATGCTGGCAAGCGGGGCCAGGAGTTGCGCCCCCGAGGTCGCAACGCGTGGGGCCGCACAATGATCGTCACAATGCTGTAATACACCGCGCCGAACACGAGGATGGCCACGCCAATGAAGATCGCGACGCCCACCGTCGCCTTGGCCGCCACCAGCGCCGGCACGCCGCACAGCAGCAGCAGGTCCGCAAAGATGCTGCGCGCGCGCGCGCGCGAACGCCATCGGCTTGTGCCAGGCACCGTGCGATATAGGCCAGTCGAGAGTGGCATGGGCTCGGACGTGCGGGCAAAGACGTGAGGCGCGTCTGACCATCCAGCTATGAGCAGCGCACAGCATGCAGTCACTTGCGCCCAACACAGTGCATCCCGTCCGGCTTTTACTTGTAAGAAGCCGCAGGCAAACAGGCCAGCCTCTCTGTCACGTCCCTGTCACGCTGGGAGGCACAAGACTGCTCAGGCACGGACGCTACCGGTCCACAATGTGCATGGGCGCGCACCGGCCGCCGTCGAGCGGGTACGCTGGCAGCAGCAGGTTGAAGGCCATGAGCACGAGGTTCACCTGCCCGCCGGACCTTGTTTCACGGCCTGTTTAGCAGCTGCACCGCAGTAGCTGCGTTTCACGGCATGGGAAGCGCATAGCTTCCACCCTCCTGGCACTTTACGAAATCGCTACCATGGGAGCTTTGCGCGAGCACATCTGCATTTGTGCACGGTATGATGAAATTCTTCGTTAGGCTGACAGCATCAGCTAGCAGCATGATCTGCACCCGACGTGGCAGACCAAGAGGCTGAGAGGGAGCGGGCGCACCATGCACGCGCCCGCGCACACCGCCAGCCAGAAGTTTTCCGCCGCGTCGGGCGCGACCAGCGAGGGCGACCAGTAGCCCTGGATGCCCCTCCGGCTGAAGACCAGCGTCAGGTACCACACGGCGAACTGCGCGCCGCGCCGGCCCAGGGCTCTGTGCATGTGAGGCAGCAGGGCCGCTGCATGCGCCTCTCACACTCGGCGTAGAGGGTGCCTGCATCGATTGCCGGAGCAGCTGGACTAAAGTTCTGTAACGCTCGAGTAGCAAGATTGTCAGCGAACATCGCCCTTCCACGAGGGCACCTCATGCACGGGCGCACAGGCGCTGCACAGTGCTGGCCGCAGGCGGGCGGGCGCAGCACTGCAGGCAGGGGGACACGCCTGCGGAATGTGCGTAAGCGGCCCGCAGACGGCCACGTACAGGTCTCGCGCCGGTGACCCGGCGTGGCCCACGAACGCCAGCCCGCCCAGGGGCCACAGCAGTATGCCGTGCACCGCGCCGCCTACCTGCGCGTCCGAGACCATGGTTGAGCGGGGCCCTCCAGACGGTCTGACGGTGGCAGGGCATACCGGACCTGCCGGGCAGTTCTTCTGGGACGGAGGATCACTCACCTGGCGCGTTGCGAAGCAGTGGCCAAGCTCGTGTAAGAAAACGGTGACAAACAGCACCGGCCCGTAGATGATGAAGGCCCTGGCGTGGTGAACGGGCTTCAGCCACTGCGGCCCCGTGGATGCTCCTGTCTGCGTGACAGCGTGACATACGTCTTAAAAACATGTACACACAGGGAAGACCAGAGCGCACCAGAGCACGCCGAGCCATGAGTTCCAGATCTGGAAGAACATTGGTATAAGCAGCACGGCGAAGAACAGGTCTGCACGCCACACGTCCCGCTGTCAGCTCCCAGTCGAGCCAGGTGCCCTGCTTCTGCCATCACAAGGCAAGTGATGCACGGTCACAGTTGGTAATCGCAGGCAATATACATCAGTGTAGCAGGGCAGGGCAGGCTGGTCTAGCACAGAAGCAGCCATACACACAGTCGAGGCGGAGTTCGCACAGTGCAGGCGCACGGGGATTCCCGCCACGGAGCCCAAGGGGAGCGTCCATCGGTAGAACATAGAGGGCGTGCTCGTCGGAGCAGGCGCCGGGTGCGCCTGCGGCGGCGCTGACATACTTCCTTGTTGCCTTTCAGCTCACAGGTGTCCGGGCCCCCGCACTAGCCGCTGGCGCTCGCATCACCCTTTCCGTCGCAGCACTGCGCGTGTGCGTGCGCAGGTGCAACAGGGTACCTCCAGATTTGACAGTCAGAGAGAAGCTGTGTAAAATGAAGTCTGAGGACCACCATGCCAGGGGGCAACCCTGTCCCCGCCACAGCTGCTTGGGGTGTGTCACAAGTGCACAAAGCAAAACTCATTCTGTGGAGACTGGAGTTCTGAGCGAGCAGACAAGCCAGTGCCCGGCGCGCAGGCGGGCATGGTGCGCTCCCACTCACCGGAGCGCAGCCGTGAGCGGGACGCGCCTCGCAAGCGCGAGCGCAGCCCCGTGCCGGACGCGCGAGACGGCAAGCGGCGGCGCAGCCGCAGCCGCGAGCGCGGCGCCGCGCCGGCCCGGGACGAGCGCGCTCACGAGCGCACAGATGGCCACCGCAGCGTGAAGAGCCCGGGCGAGAGCCGCGGGCGCGAGGAGCGCGCCGCAGACGGCGACCGGGATGCCAGGCGGCGCGAGCCCGACAACCGCCGCAGCCGCGAGCCGGAGCGGGAGCGCGATCGTGACCGTGACCGCGGCTCGCGCGCCGCGCACCGCGAGCGGCCGCGCGACGGCCGCGACGGCGAGCCCCGCGAGCGCGGCGAGCGCGGCCGCGAGCCGGACCGGCGCGCCGGCGATGCGCCGCGCGAGCCGGACCGGCTGCGGGAGGGCGCGCCGCATGAGGCGGAGCGCGGCCGCGGCGAGCGGGCCGAGGCGCGGCCGCGCGAGAGCAACCGCGAGCGCGACATGCGCGAGGCGCGCGAGCGCCTGGCGGCGCGTGAGCGGGGCCACGCGGAGGCGCCCGCACGCGGCCGGCCAGGCGCGGAGGACGGGGAGACGAACGGCGGCGGCGCGGCTAAGAAGGCTGCCGAGGCGCGTTTCCTGTGGTGTGTGCTGCTGCGCCGCTTCAGTCGTCTGAGGGCTCAGGTTGGCACGCTCTGCCACACCTGTATATGTCACGGCGTGCTTGTCCATCTTCCTGCACGCTGAGCCGGAGCTGAGGGCGCCTGGCTCGGCGCGCAGCCGCCGCGCCAGCCGCTGTCCCTGGACGAGCTGCTGAAGAAGCGGCAGCGCGAGGAGGCCGCCCTGTCAAAGGCGCGCCCTGCGCGCCCCGTCGCCCCGCGCCACCTGCCTCCATCCCGTCCTCGGGCTGTTCCGCGCGCGAACCGCAGTCCCGGTGACGGAGCTGACTGTCTGCGCCCGCGCCTGGCTGAGCTGCGGTGCTGCGTGCTGCGGGTATTGAGTGACGCGAGAACAGGTGCTAAGCATCCACGTGTGAAATCCACATGTGATTGCAGCCCAAGTTCCTGTCCAAGAAGGAGCGCGAGGAGCTGGCAAAGAAGGAGGAGGAGGATGCGGCGCAGCTGGCCAAAGCCAAGTGCGCGGCCCTCCGGGCCGCCGGCGGCGCCTGCCTGCTCGGCCGGGCGGTGCACCGCGCAGGCGCATGCCGCGCCTGCAGCTCTTGCTTGGACTGGCCTGCAGGGGCGCAGGGCGGCACTCGTCCGCGGCCGGCAGGCAGGCGGCGTAGCGCGGGCCACTGTGCTGGACCGGAGCAGCGCCGTGCTGGCATAGCCTGCCAGGGTTAGGGTTAGGGTTATGCCCTGCCAGAGTAAAATGAGCCGCGGCGCGGCGCGCGCAGGGCGGCGGGCCTGCAGCAGGCGCACTCGGTGTATGCGGACAATGTGGAGCGCGAGCGCCGCGAGCGCGAGGAGCGCCGCCAGAACGCCGAGCGCCGGCGGCGCGACGACGTGCGCCTGCTCTGCGCTCTAACCTCAATGCGATAGACCTTTCTGCGTGCAAGGCTGGAGGGACGCGCCCTAGGCGCTGGAGCAGGCAAGTCATGCCACCACGCTGCTACGCCAGGCCATTGTGAGGCGAGGTGCAGTGACGGGAGCGGCGACGATGTTGCTCTGGCGACATAGGCCGCATGCATTGCTCAAGAATCATTTTGTACTCTCAGGGAGGTCAGCCTGCCCAGCGGCAGCGCGCGCCGCGCAGGAGCGCGAGCGGGAGAAGCAGGTCGCGATGATCAAGGCGCAGTACCTGGGCGCAGAGAAGCAGAAGAAGAAGGTGCTCAAGCCCAGCGAGAAGTTCCGCTTCAACTTCGACTGGGAGGCGCGCGCCGCCCGCGCCGCCCGCGCCCGCCCTTGTGCACACTCGACCAAGAAACACCAGCTGCCTACGTTGAGAGCGCCTGTGCCTGCCGCGGCTGGATGCAAATTTGCTCGCGCTTGTCTGGTCGCCCGCAACGCTGTGCAGTGCAAGGGTGTGTGCCTTTTTGCCTTGAGAGTGAGTAGTGCGCATGCCTGTCTGGCCACGCGCAGGCGCGCGACGATACCAGCCGCGACCTGAACCCGCTGTACCAGCAGACGCACGAGGCCGCGCTGCTGTACGGGCGCGGCATGCGCGCCGGCATTGACCGCCGCGAGCAGAAGAAGGCTGGCGCCGAGCTGGAGCGCGCGACCGTCGCCAAGATCCGCAAGACGCAGGCGCGGCCCGCGCGGCGGGGCGGGGCTGCTCACCGGGGCGGGCAATCGCGTTGGGCAAGGATGTCGCCGGCCCTCCGGCTTGCGAGGCCGGCGGCGCGGGCGCCCTGCGCTCTGCAGGGGTAAAGTGCACCTCGGAGTTTGCTGGGCGCCGTGACGGCTTCGACATGGTTGCAAGCCGCAAAGGAGGTAGACAATGCGCCATTCATTGCGGTCATGCGTGTGTGCTGGCCGGAGGGTGCGCACAGCCTCGGCGTTTGCCAGGAGCGCGCCGTCACGCGCAGCGGCGGTGCCCGGCGCCGAAGGCGTGCACCAGGGGGCGTGACGCGCTCGCGCGGCCACCGGAGGCGGGTGCAGCCTCGGGCCCGAGCGGCTGTGCGGGCCGCGCGGCAGGGCCTGGAGGAGACGCGCGAGGACCGCATGCGCGACCGCGAGCGCATCCGCGCGGCGGACGCGTTTGACGACTTCGACCGCCGCGTCGAGAAGCACTGGACCGAGAAGGCGCGCCCGGGCGGGGGGCGCGGGCGTGCATGCGTGACCGCGGAGTCTTGGATGCTGTGCGAAGGCGCGTCGTGCCTAATACCGGGCTGTTTGCATGACGAGTGCCGCCCACCTGGGCTCACGACTGCCGCGCAGCTAATTCACCAGCCCTCTGCTGCTGAGGTAGCTGCCGGCGGCACCGCAGGCAGCGCGCTGTCGGACTCGTGTTACGAGCACCCTGGCTGTCAGGCCATACCAGGGCACCGGCCCGCTCGCGCCGCAAGCACCCTGGCCGCCAGGCCGGGCGCGCGCATTGAGCCAGGGGCAGCCGGCGCCGCGCAGGAGCTGGGCGAGATGACGGAGCGCGACTGGCGCATCTTCCGCGAGGACTTCTCCATCGCGTACAAGGGCGTGTCGTCCGGCATGTCCGCGCTGCCCATCCGCAACTGGAAGGAGGCCACGCTGCCGCCGCCCGTCATGCAGGCGCGCGCGCCTCCGTAAATCTGCCTGGGGCCGCCTCGCATGAGCTTCTGAGCTTGCAGCCGTCTTGGGTGGTCGGATATTCCGGGGAGAGAGGCTGGGGTCAAGACAGTACGGCGCTCCAGAAGCGCGCGCTATTCTGCACCAGCAGATGAAGGTGCTCAGCCAATGAGCATATGGCCTGCATGGCACTGAACTCGTGCGCCAGCGGGCAGTGCATGCCAGGCTCCAATGCTCTGCGAGCGTAGGGGCAGACGGGCCAGGCCATCAACAAGGAGTCGCCACTGACAGACATTGAGAGTGTTACCTTGTCTCCTGGAGTGCTGGCGCCGCCTGCACAGCCGCGGCTCGCAAAGTGCGCGGCGCCGCAGGCGCCCCAGGCGCCAGGCAGGCGCGGGCGGGCCGAGCGGGGACCAGACGCGTGCGCGCTCACACGTCGCCCGGCGCGGCCGCAGGCGGTGGAGAAGCTGGGCTACGAGAAGCCGTCGCCGATCCAGATGGCCGCCATCCCGCTCGGCCTGCAGTTCCGCGACGTCATCGGCGTGGCCGAGACGGGCTCCGGCAAGACGGCCGCGTTCGTGCTGCCCATGCTGACGTACATCATGAAGCAGCCGGTGATGACGGAGGCGCTGGCGGCGGAGGGCCCGTACGCGGTCATCATGGCGCCCACGCGCGAGCTGGCGCTGCAGATCGAGGCGCGGGCCCGGGCGCGCGCGCCTGCTCCTGCGGCCATGAGCTGGCTGGCCTCGAAAGCGGCGCGGCTGGCTGAGGTTTGGGTGTTGCGTATAACATAAGGGTCTGGCAGACGCTCCCATTTCGAAAACCATCAGAAGGTGTGCCAGCGTGGCCGCGCCCATAGCACGCCCTGACCGCTCGCGCTGACGAGCATGCCACGCAGAGCCTGTGGGGGTGCCGCCAGTCACCATCCTGCCACAACCATGCCGCGCTGGTGGATGGCTGGTCGCCGTGGATTTGGAGGGTGGGGGGCCGACAGAGACGCGGGCGGGCTGCTGCGAGGGAGTGAGCAATCAGCTGCGAGGCGGGTTTTTGCGTCGCTTGAGCGCAGGGCGGGCGCGCGCCGAGCGGGGCCGGCGCGCGGCGCAGGAGGAGGCGCGCAAGCTGTCGCAGTTCACCGACTACCGCATGGTCTCCGTGGTGGGCGGCCAGAACATCGAGGAGCAGGGCTTCAAGCTGCGCAAGGGCTGCGAGATCATTATCGCCACGCCCGGCCGCCTGCTGGACTGCCTAGAGCAGCGCTACGCGGTGCTGAATCAGTGCAACTACATCGTGCTGGACGAGGCTGACCGCATGATCGACCTGGGCTTCGAGCCGCAGGCGCGCGCGCGCGCACACATGCATATACACACCTCTCAGCTCCCTCGTCAGATGAATCTGTCAGATGGATCTGTGGACAGCTAATTATCTGCATCAATGCAACCCCACCACTGCCACATTGTCGTGCGGCAGCCGAGGTCAAGGCTGGGCTGAGCGGGTCGCGCCTGGGTCGGCGATGACGCAGCACAGTTGCCGCCGCGTCGACAACACGCCCTGTGGCCTGTGCATGAAGCCCCGCCCCGGCGCGCAGGTGACGGTGGTGAAGGGGTAAAGGCAACCCGCTCTTAGATCTTTGTGTGATGCTCTGCCCTAGACCCAATCCTCACGCAGGTCATGGCGGTCATGGACGCGATGCCCAGCAGCAACCTGCGCCCTGAGGACGAGTCGGAGGTGGAGGCCAGCCGCGTGTACCGCACCACCTACATGTTCTCCGCCACCATGCCGCCCACCGTGGAGCGCCTCGCGCGCAAGTGCGCCCGCGGCCCGGCCCCCGCGCGCGGCACCGCCGACGCGTCTGCTGTCCACTGGATCCAATCCTGCTGCTTGGCAGTGGGCCTGCCCTACTCTACTGTGGAGGGAGTGAAGGCCAGTGTGCGTGCTGCTGGGTGATGCGTCCGGCGCCGTGCAGCAGCGTGTGCGGCCTCGGGTCGGGCGCCGAGGAGGCGCGCGCGCGCAGGTACATGCGCAAGCCGGTCACGATCAACATCGGCAGCGCGGGCAAGGCGACCGACAACGTCACGCAGCACATCATCATCGCCAAGGACAACGACAAGCCGCGCCTGCTGGAGGACTGGATCAACGAGGCGCGCCCCGCGCGCTCCACCGTATCCTGTCCTAACCCTGCCGCCCAATCCTAATCCCGCCGCGCGCGTTGGAGGCCTGCCTGGGTGATGAGCATGAGGGCGGATGCAGGGCGGCAGGGGGCAGCAGGCTGGTGCGCCGATCGCGGGCGGCGAGCGCGCCGGCGCGCGCGCGCAGGTCGACGAGAAGCGCGTGATCGTGTTCGTGAACAGCAAGCGCGCGTGCGACATCGTGTACAAACAGCTGGACACGCTGGGCTACCGCTGCACCGTGCTGCACAGCGGCAAGACGCAGGCGCGCGGCGCGCCCGCGCCGGCCCGCCCTCCGGGGCGCCGCTGGGCAAGGCGGCGCGGCGTCAGCGTGGCTCAATGCGGAGACACAGCGTATGTTTAGGCAGGTATGCATGTTCTGCTTGCTTGGCTGAAAGCCCTGACCGACAGTGCTGGATCTGGCGCCGTCGGCGGGAGCCGTCTGGGCTGGCCGCAATGCCACGCGAGCAGGTTTACGCGCACCCTCAGGAGCCCTCATGCACGTGCCAAACCCTCGCGCGCGCGCGCGCACCGCAGGACCAGCGCGAGTCGGGCATGGCGGGCTTCCGCGAGGAAAAGTACAACGTGCTGGTCGCGACCGACGTGGCCGGGCGCGGCATCGACGTGCCCGACGTGGCGGCCGTCATCAACTACGACATGCCGCACACGATCGAGGGCTACACGCACCGCATCGGCCGCACCGGCCGCGCCGGCAAGAAGGGCTTCGCCGTCACGTTCCTCACCATGGGGGTGCGCGCGCTCGCCTGCTTGCTTGCAGTGCGAATCAGCAGTGCGCGCAGCCTCCCCAGCAGGCCCGGGCGCCCGCCTCTGCCGCGCAGAGCCTGGGCACCGCTTTGGCGAGCAGACCCTGGCGCGGTGAGTGACACACGCGACAGAGGTGGGGGGCGTGGGAGGCGCTGCATGCACGACAGAGCAGCCGTGCCCAACCCTCTGCGGCATCTGGCTGTCAGCGCACCAGTGCAAAGGAGAATTGCCTCCATACATCGGAGATGGTGGCGGGTCCTGGGTGGTCACAGACTGCCTGTAGGGGACCCTACCCTGTGGGGCCGCGGGCGCGCAGGACACAGAGGTATTCTACGACCTCAAGCGGCTGCTGGAGGACAGCAACGCGGACATTCCGCCGCAGCTGGCGCGCCACGAGGCGTCCAAGAACAAGCCGGGCACCGTGACCGACAAGCCCAAGCGCGAGCAGATCACGTACGCCGCCTGACGCGGCCCCGCGCGCGCTGCGGCGCCCGGGCGCAGTGCCCCATGCTGGCCACGCCGCATGCTTGTGGCTGAACGCGGTGTCTCAGTTGCCTTTGCAGGATGGGTTCCGCTGTCAGGGTTGCAGGTCTTGTTGCAGAATTCCAGGGGCCCGCTTGGACGTTGCAATGTAGCTGGCCATGTGTGCACAGCTGTCCGACTTTGCAGTCGGGGCCACTCTCCTCGTGTGCAAGGACCATGCCATGTCCTCCATGTCTGACCCATTGCTGAGTGAGTGGCAGCAAGAGGGCGTGCAGCGGAGCTATCTTGTAAGTCAGCAGCCGGCGCATTGCTCTCGTACTTGCAGCAGGCTCGAGCTGCGGCACAGGTTGCCTGATGACGGTCTAGGGCCGCGGTGCCATGCGCACAGTAAAGTGTATACTCCAGAACGTTTGATGGCAGAGATGAAACACACATATCAGTGCATCGTCATGGGTTACAGACATGCCCACTGACCCCGGCACGCCGGACCGCTCTGCAGCCGTCTCGCCCACTGACACTTCACTACCCTGCAAAGCACGCCTCCAGAACGACGCGGCGCCTCGTTTCAGCGAGTTGGTCAACATGATGGTATAGGGTTAGGGCAAGGTTCAAAGTGAGCCCTACAGCCTCACTTCAGCGAGTTGAGGAACAGGATGACGACCACGCTGCCGGCGATGATCACCGGGATGACGGAGATGAGGTACAGCAGGCCGTAGCCGACCCAGTCCGGCAGCGAGTCGACAAAGCCCTGCGGCTTCTCGCTGCGGTCGCGGCCCATGGGCCGCGGCCGCACCTGCCCCGCGCGCCAGCCCGGCACGGACGAGGGCGGCTCGACGCTGGGCGGCGCGACGGCGGGCGGCCCGCCGCCGGGGCTCGGCTTCGCCACGCCTGCGCCGCGCGCGCGCCATGCCTCGCTCGCGCGTCTGCGCCAGCCACGTGGCGGCTGGTACGCCTCCAGGCCCCGCCCACTCGGCGGGGATGCATGGGCAGGGGCACGCCCAGCCGCTGACACCCGGAGCCCAGGCGGCCCCATGACGGGGCCATGGTCTCCGCTGCCGCGGCGCCTGTGACAGAGCGGCATCACACGCTCTGCGATGAAGCGGCGCCGGACAAGCAGGGGCGGGCGCGGGTTCGCCACCGAACGCCGCGCCGCGCCCGCGCCAGGCGGGCGCGCGCATGCATGCGCGCCGGCTAGCGCGGCGCACCCGTGTCGGTCACGCTCTCGTACGGCGAGCGCGAGCCGCCGTCGCGCGCGGCGGCGGCGGCCGCCGCCACCGCC
>JAABUV010002752.1_pt1 | contig 23309 bp, 42 predicted proteins | sample 5559971 | NCBI WGS metagenome assembly JAABUV01 (sample SAMN10711881, study PRJNA513362) | rock metagenome | isolation source: Antarctica rocks | place: Antarctica: Victoria Land, Knobhead nord | collected 2015-12-19
GCGCCTGTATAGGTGCTAAGGTAGAAGCCCTCCAGCGCGGGGCTGAGCGTGTAGTTGAAGTGCAGCGCGATCGTCGCGCGCGGCATCGGCAGCGGCCGCGGGAAGGTCAGCGTCAGCTGCTGCCGCTCCTCCGCCGCCCGCCACGTCCCTGTCGAGCGTCGTGGCGCGCATGTCAGGTATTCTCAAAAACGTGTCTATGACATGCAGGCAGGTCTCTGAAAACCACACCTTGGAGCAACAGCGCTTTTTCAGGTAAGACGTAACACTGCCAAACTTACAGAAAACACCGCTCCTTTCACGCCTCATTGCAGCCTGCAGGCATGGCGTGTCAGCCAGGCCGGCGGGGGCCGCGGGCCGCGCCGTGCGTGTGCTCGGGCTGCAGGAGGGCAGCGTGCGTGATGTTCATGCTCGCCGCGTGCAGCACCACGCACCGTGTCGGCCGCTCGATTTCCAGCTCCACCTCCACGCTGCCGTTCACCGCAAAGGGGGCCTGCGCGCGCCATGCCCATCCTACAGCACACGCCAGTCCTCGGGTGCTGCTGCGCACGGACAGGCGCCACTGCACGGCGCGAGGCTGGACGCGCTACAGGGGCCCTGCGCGCGGGCGCGGCGCAATGATGGGGCCTCCGACTGGAGCGGGCGTGCACAGCGCGGCAGCTGCGCCGGCCCCCTTCGGCTCAGCAGGCCAGGCAAGGGCCCAGGAGCGCCACGCATGCTGTACCAGGACCGCACTGTGCAAAGGCCTTGCCCGGCGTGCTGTCTGCGCCTCTGCAGTGCAGCAATTGGTCACGCGTCAGGCAGGTCGACGTGCTTGCGATTCAAGAGCTTGGTGGGGACCGCATGTTGTGCACTCCGACCCACACCAGCGGGCTGTCATGTCAACACGCAGCCGGCCAAGGGCCGCCTGCCTGCAGGTCAGTCTGTATCGCGAGACGGTACAGGCGCGGCCGGACGCCCTGCGTCAGCTCCCAGCGCGTCCATGCGCACGCCTCCTCCTCTCCCGGCGGCGCCTCGCGCCCCAGCTCGTGGGGCGGCGGCAGGTGCGGCTTGGGCCCGGCGTGCAGGATGGCAAGCGCGGCGGCCACCACCAGCGCCAGGATGAGCAGCATTATGCAGCCGGCCGCGGCAAAGGTGAGGATCGCGCGGCGCTGGCGGCGCGAGTACCCCAGCCACCACTCCGGCGGCACCCACGGGCAGCACGGCAGCAGCTTGGCCAGCCAAGTGACGTCCCAGCCGCAGCACTTGTAGCGCCGCATCCCTGCCCAGCAGAGCCAGCGAGCCTAAACGGGTCGCGGCGCGATGTAGCGGAAAACATGCATGCGGTCCGGGGAGCGCCAGGAAAGCCTGGGCTCAGGGACGCGACCCAGGGAGCTCCAGCGGCAGCGAGGTGCGGCAGAGAGGGTGGTTGCTTACGCCGGTGGCAGAGCAGGCCTGCAGGACCGCACCTGCATACATCTCCCAGTCGAGCAGCACGTCATTGTCATCAAAGTCGTCCATGGACAGGTCGAACACCTGCGCATTACCTCAGCATGAGACGTGCCGGCTCCAAGCAGAGCTGCCTGATGGCGGTGGCAGAGCAATGTCCCACCTGGTCTGGACGCTCATAGCCGCCCTCCTCGGAGGCCTCAGCATGGGAATCGCTGTCGCGATCGGCCTTGCGGGGGCGCCGCGCAGGCGGGGTGGAGCCGGGCGTGTCCGCCATTGCGCTGGGCATTGCCATGGCTGCGCCTCTGCGCCTATAGACTTACTGCACCGCGCCGTGTGTCAGCAGGGCGTGACTGGCTCTTGCAGGCTTGCCACATCAACCATAACTGAGTCGCGGTCGGCGCATCAGTGCGGCCTGGCCAGCAGGCTAAATTGAGGACAGCAAGCAGTGCGCAAGCACACTGGATGTAGTGCACGACTGCTCAGATTTGCAGGCTCCTAGCTCCAGGCAGGACTTGAAGGCCCCTCCCCCAAATGCCCCAGCCAGGTTGGGGATTAGGGCAGGCAGTGCCCGATGTGCCCATGACTGGGTGGGAACATGGCTGTTCCCACCCAGTGACGGTGGCCCGTCAGAGCTGACCTTGCTTGCGCCCTTACCCAGGCTTCCATGCGCTGTGCTGCACCAGCAAGTGCGTGGGAGGGAGCGCTCTAACGGCAGCTGGGTTGCGCCGCGTCTTGGGTTCAGTGCAGCTGGTATTGCTGGGTGAGTCATGAACATGCTGGCTATCAGAAGCCCGCCCGCAAGGAGCACCGGCCGCCGCATGCAGAGGCATGTGCATGCCCGTGCAGATAGCGTGTGTGCGTATGCAGCAATCCTATAATCACCAGCTCATTAGCTACATCCCTAACATGCAGAGCTCTGTCACCATGACCGGTGAAAAGAGCTACGTCGACCAGGTGAGTGTAGACATAAAGCGAGCGTCCACTAAACAAGCTTGAAAGCTGTGCCTGCTTGCTTTCCATGCACTGTTTGTCAAGCAGCTGACTTTCACTTCAGACGCGCTAATCGTCTGTCTGGTGGACAGGCCAAGGACGCGGTGCACCAGGCCACTGGCCAGGCACAGGAGGTCTACCAGCAGACCAAGGGCACCGTTCTGGTTCAGGTGTGCCCTGGCGCGCTGCTAAGCTGTTTCTTGCACTGCGCGCATGCATAGTGCGTGTTTTTAGGTGCAGCTCTGCGCCTTTCTTGGCTTGACAAGTGAGTTTTTTCATTGGCTATCTGTTGGCAACCTATAGATAGGCCTGACTATGGCTTCGTACCTGCGGGATGAGCAATTCCCGGCACCAATAGGCCTGAGCGAAGGCGGCGAGGCACGCCGCAAGCAAATGTGGCAAGTGCGCCAAAAGTCCGAGGGCATCCCACCTCAGGACCCCTTCCATGTGCGAGCTGCTGGTTTTTAGTGCGCAAGCGCTGCGGCAGGGCCTTGACGAAGAGCTGCACGATGGCAAGGACATGGACAGGATCATCACGGGTGCGAGTCCCTGCTGTGCTGAATCAGTGTACGTGAACCCAGCAAGCGCTGCTGACTGATTTGTTTATTGCCACAGACATTGCCTACGCTGTTCGGGATATAGCACGCAGCGTCAACATCATGGCCACCACGCTGGACAGGATGCAAGCCAGTTTGGCTGACATTGAGGCACAGCTATGAGCTCTCGGGCGGGCTGCGGCCGTTATAATGCACCGTGCTGACCGCCTACATGCGAGCCTGCCGCTTGGCATAGCGCCCTGTGTCGCTGACTACTTTTGCTGCTCCTTGCATATGCTCCGTAACGCTTCATGATGCCAGGAACATGTCTGAGTGAATATCCCAGGTGGAGGTGGAGGTGGAGCTGATGGAAGACCAGATGATGCGCAGCTAACGCTAATGCGCACACACCCCGAATAGCACAGCCAACAGCATAACACCGCATGAACATATAAGCTCAAGTAGTAAGGAGTTCAATTTAGTCGGAATTACAAGCACACATACAATGAAGTGCAAGCTGGAAACAAAGGTTGGTAGTTGAAGGTCCGAACAATGCTAAAGTCTGGTGTGCACATGTGCGTGCTGTGGATATACACATTCCTGATATTACCTTCCTATGCATAATCACACACGCATTGCAGGGCATATGGGGCCTTACCCTGCAGAGCCACCTCCATAGCTGCATGAATGCCGCCATATGATGCAGCTGTCCAGCTAGAGCATAGTCTTCTGCAGTGCACACTTGCACAGGGAGGCCTGACACTGTGCATCTGCTTAAGGGTGTATTTTGTCTGTGATTGTCAACATGGGTCGGACTAAGCATACAGCTAGAAAATACACAGGTGGTAAGCACTCCACTACTGCACGTGCAGAGCGGCGCAACTGCGAAAAGGTACGCTAGCTACTGCAAGTATTTGCTGCGCCTCTGGTACCTCCAGACGCATAGTATACTTAACAGTGTCGCACCTGGTATCTGCAAAGTTGTGTTGAAGAGATGCGTGCCACGCTGACCTCCTTCAGGTGGCATGCGTATGCGAGTGCAGTGCAGTTGCTCATTTTGAAAATAACATGTGTTATGAGTGTGTTATGTGTCCTGCTTCCTGGCAGTAACAAACAGCATGGCGCCTGACTGAGGCCGCACCTGTTCCGCAGGATCTGCTAGACCCATCGACTCAGGTGTCTATCGACGAGTTCGCCTTCCCAAACAACGAGGTGCGCATGCACTGAGCATGCCTGATGTGCACCTGATTTAAAAATGTGACTTATCAGCTTGTCCGGGTGTCCCGCTTACCTGAAGGCAACTTGCTGGCCTGACCAAGGCTACTTTGCAGGTTCTGCCAGAATCGGTGCCACTGGTCCCAGGCCTCAGCGACGACAGCGAAGATGGCGAGGCACGCCGCCACCAAGTGTGGCAAGCCCGCCAAAGGCTGAGGACACTAAACCTGAGGATCCCTTCCACCTGCATGCTGCTGGTGCTGAGTGCACAGGCATGCGCCAGGCTGTAGATGACGAGCTGCATGATGAAGACATGGACCGAAGGATCACGGGTGCCAGTCCCTGCTGTGCTCAACCAGCACAAGTGAACCCAGCATCTCCCCCTAAATTAGTCGCTTCCTGCCGCAGACATTGGCACTGTCCTCCAGGAGGTGGCATGCAGCGTCAAGACCATTGCCACCACGCTGCCCATGATGCAAGCCAGTCTGGCCAACATGGAACGGAGCATGGCGCAGCAGTCGGCTCCCGGGCGGGCAGCAGCGGCTGGCGGCCCCAAGGCTTGCACCCAGGTCACCGCCTATGCGCGCGCCTGCCTTCTTGCATAGCGTCCCGTGCCGCTGCCTGCTGTTGCTGCGCCTCGCACGTGCTGCTCGAACGCACGTGATGGTGAAACTTGGTCTGACGCAGAGAAATCATGTGGAGGTGGAGCTGGTGGAAGACTGAACGTTAGGCCTATGGCATGAAAGCATCTTCGGTCATACCCCGCACAGCATGACCAGCAGCATGACAGCATGTGATCAGGACCAGTATGTGCTCAGGCAGTGGGCACAGTAACACCCCAGTCGGTTCCACATGTATACATCAATCGCAGTGCAGGCTGAAACAAGGTTACCTTGCTTTGCTTTTGTTGTGTGCGCGGTAATGCCACTTTTGTGAATATGACTACCACACACGCTGACCCACTTGGAACAAAAGCACATGCACAGCATTCCATGGGAGAGCACTTCCATAGCATGTGAGCACATTAGGTCTGTCAAGTAACAGTCGCAAAGTGCCAATCTGAGGATGTGGCATTTATCATGTCCCAAGCTTGCTTGCTGGAAGCAAGGAAGCCGAATCTCGCCCTGCACGCTTGCCAGCCAAAACACTGCAGTGTCTCACACCAATAAGGCGTTCGTGCCAGTCATGACTTGCTGTTTCCAGCTCGCCAGGCAAACAGCCAGCCTAATATAACAGCCAGCTGAGATCAACCCACATGCAATGAGCCGGTGGTGCCCAGAGGTAGCAGCAAAAGTGCATGCATGCCCTTTGCAGGGGCCCACCTTCGTGGAGCAGCAATCTGCCACTTCCAGCAACTATGTACAAAGTAGAAAGGGTGTATGTTGGTCCAAAGGTTGCACCGCAACGGAAGGGCACTAAGTGCCAATGAATGTAGGAAGACATGGCAGGTACCTGCTGAGTATAGAGCAGGCGTACGTGTTCAACATATGCGACGAGCTGCTTAGACTATGTGTCAGCTTACCGAGAACTTGTCAAGGATGAGCTCAAAACTGTGAGCACTTCACTGTGTATGCTGTGCCTGGTCATGCTGTGCTGTGCTGTGCTGTGGTTTGAACACCCAAGCTGATTAGGTCTGATCATGCATCTAGCCTCATTTACTACTGTAGGCAGTTGCATGAAATGCTGTAAGAGCTGCTGCTCTCTGCTTCTACACGGTGCAGGCATACAGGGGAAGCCTTGACACTGTGCTCACACTTGCATAGGTGCTCTTGGCAACACTGCAGGGGTGAGCATACAGCGTAGATCTAAGCTGTCACTAGAGAGCTAGGAGCACCACAGCCTATTTGTACCATGCCTCACGAGAAGCGGCCGCGTCCTAGTGCAAACAGCGAGCCCTGTCCAGCAGTTTGCAAGCGCATCTCTGAGCTCGTGCGGCGCGAGGTCGTGAAGCTTCAGGCCAGGCAAGCAGCACAGAGGACAGCCGAACAGGTGAAGGCACTCCCTGCTTACTTGATGCTCGGTGTGCATATACAAGCCTATATAGTTGCTTCCTGCAAGTAGCAAATCTGCTGCCTGCTGGCTCGGGACGAACAGGACATGAGCCAAGAGACAGACCAGTCTGGCGATCTTCCTCAAGACGGTGTTGAGCATCCGGTGTGTGCCTACCAAAAAACGCTACATATGAACACCTGTGCATGCCAGAGCTCCAGCTACTTACCTTGTGCACCAAAAGTGATATACGCTCTATTTTGGAGTCCTAGACATGCTGTCCAGAGTGAGACTGCACCTGCTCTGCAGGACCTGCCAGTAGCGCGCCATCTCTTTGACACACAGACGGAGCCTGACGAGGACCAGGAAGAGGACAATGAGGACGAGTGGCAAGAGGACGCTAGCTCGCCGGACAGTGATCCAGACATGCCCACGCCTGTGCGCGCCTGGGGTGGCTGTTTCCTGTGCTATCAACATGTTGACAAGCGCTCCCCACTGCATCCTCACCGAGGCTACGTCTGACCCATAGGACCTGCAGGACCCGGCGCCAACACACCAGGGCGCAGGAGACAAGGCACGCCGCACGCAGGTGTGGCCAGCTCGCTGTTGGGTCACAATGACCACCCGGGATCCTCCGCAGTGCATGCTGTTGTTCTGAGTGCGCCAGCGCTGCGCCAGGCCTTCAACAATGAGCTGCGCGCGCTGATGGACATGGACGTCGACAGTGACAGTCCGTTCCCTGCTCTGCCTGCAGCAGCGCATGCGCCCCTAGCAAATACGTGCGGCACTAATCGAGTCGTGCTGCAGACGCCGGCAAGAATGTCCGCTTCGTGGCTCGCTGCACCAAGTACATGGCGGTTATGATGGTGACCACGCTCATGCCGGCCCTGGAATCAGTCCAAGCCAGCATGCACAGCATGGAGCAGAGCCTGGCGCGGCTGTCTGCAGCCAATCAGACAGCAGCGGCCGGCGGCGGCGCTGGCAAGGGCCGGCTGCCAAGTGCGAGCCTGGGCCCCGCGCTGGGCTCTTGCGCCCCTCTGTGGAATCTGTGCCGGTCTGAGTTATATGATGCATGCGGCCATGACGCGGTGGTGCGCAGGAAAGCACTGAGGAAGCTGATGGGAACATGACATGAAGGTTTTATATGTACATCCAGTATAGATTCTGCACGCCTGTCTGTTAACTCCTCAAGCAGCGGAGATGGCAACGTGTCAGTACAGAATTCAAGCATGTAGTACACGAACCGCAGGCTGTAAACAATTTCAACGACATTCGCCTCACAACAGTCCTGACTCACTGTCATGCACAATGGCAGACACAGCTGCTCACGCATTCGTAAACCGAAGCCTGGCACATTGCATGTGTTCTCAAGCGCATGGCCGTAACATCTCAGTTGACTAGCAGAAGCAAGTGCACGCTGTAGATAGTGTAAGTTTTGAAGGTGTCAAACGTTTGCTGAGCCCTGCCCACCGTCACAAGGGGGCCAAAGGGCCTGCCGGGTAGAGCCACATGTGACTCTTGTTTCAACAGCAAAGGCCCGCGCTATGAAAACTCGGCCCTGCATTGCAGCCGCTCGGCATAATCTAGGTGTACAAACACACTCTTCTACAGGAGCCAGGCCACACGCATTCACCACCGCGCAGCCGGGGGCGCCCGGTTGTCCATGGCGACTTCTAAGGCCTGCAGCGACCGCAGCTCGGCGAGCGCCGCCTGGAAGTCCGCCGGCAGCGCCGAGCTGAATTGCAGCCGGTCGCCGGTCGCCGGGTGGTCGAAGCCCAGCGTCTGCGCATGCAGCGCCGGCCGGCCCAGCGCGTCCAGCGCACGCTCCACCGCGTCCTGCCTGCAGCCCGCCAAGATGGGTCAAAGCGGAGCATCCTTGACGCCTGGAACTCTGCTTGTGGCCAACAACAGGTCCGCACGGTCAGTTGACCGCGCTAGACTAATCGAGCTGCCTTGCATGCCAATGGGAGCAGTAATGGGTCACAGGCGCAGTCGGCCGAAGCACAACATGCGTCAGTCCCCACCTCATGCAGAGGGCAGCAAGCAACTATGCCAGACAGAATTCGGTGGAAACAGACGACCTAGCGCTCCTGCGGGTGGGGAAGGTCCAGTGCGCACGCCTGTCAGGCTTGCCGCGCGCGATGGCGGTGACCGCGCTGCCGGCGGCGCCGCCGTACGCCGCGTCGCCCAGCAGCGGGTGGCCCAGGTGGCGCGCGTGCACGCGGATCTGGTGCGTGCGCCCCGTGCGCAGGCGCCAGCGCACCAGCGCCGCGCCGCCGGCCGCCAGCGGCTCCAGCACCTCGTAGCCGCTGCTGGCGTGGCGGCCCCTGCGCGGTGCGCCTGGGGTGAGAGCTCCATTGCCTTCAGCACAGCCAGACAGGAAGTAGAAGAATCGGTCCTGTGCACCGTGTGCCGGCCGTTTTGCAGTGACCCTGGCGCAGCACTTGAGGAGCCCCGCTGCCGGACTGGCAGCCCTGTGCATACGGAGAGCGTCGGCGCAACTGGCACATGCTCAGCCTCTCGAGTCCTAGCACTCCTCGCCATTTGAGGCAGCTATGGGCGGGAGGTTGACGCACTCCTCAATAGAGGCGTTGAAGCTGCCTTTCAGCAAGTCACGGCGAAGCAGCACCTGCAAGCACTCTGGCCAGCCCGCTTGGCGCCGCGCCGATACTCCCCGCACATTGCAGGCAGTGCAAAAATTGCGCTGAGCAGTCAGGCACACACATGATAGGGTAGGGTTAGGGCTTCATACACGGCCCGCACGTGCGCGCCTGTTGGACATGTAGCCGAACGCGGCCATCTTCTTGCGGTCGCCCACGTCGCGCCCGATGTTGGTCTCCACGCGCCCGGCCGGCCGCTGCGGCTGCCCCAGCACGATGGCCTGGTACGTGCGCTCCACCTGCGCGGCCCCACAGGCTTATGCTCGTGGCGGGCTGATGCGGGGCAGGGCTAGGTTAGGGTGGGCTTGTGTGCCTGGTGCGTGCGCTCCATGCGCGCCCCGGCAGGGTATAGGGTATAGGGCCGCGGCGCGCGCTGATTGCGGGGCAGGGCTGCGCGCTCCGCCTGGGCGCGGCTGAAAGGGCGGGTGCGGCGCGGACTGATGCAGGCGGGGCTGCGGGAACCTCGCTGGCACACGCCGCTGCAGAACGGTGGCGTCGGACGCACGGCAGACAGAGCTAGTCAGCGGGAAGACCACTCCTGAGCGCGCCCATGCGGGACATCAGAAGCTGGGGCCAGCATCCAAATACGAGCTCACATGCACGGCGCCGCTTCCATGTACGCTGGGTCTGATGAGCTTGCCATCATTGGGCGGGGCGCGCCGTGTGCGCCTTGAACTGGTCGCACAGGTGCGCGTGCGCAGCGTCGCTCTTCGCCACGACCAGCAGGCCGGTGGTGCCCTTGTCCAGCCGGTGCACGATCCCGGGCCGTATGACGGGGGCGCCCGCGCCGCTGGCGGCCTGGACGGGCTCCAGCGCCGCCGCCAGCGCGGCGCCCTCGTCCTCATCCGCGTCATCGCCCTCGGCGAGCCCGAGCTCGGCGTCGTCGCCGTCATCCGCGTCACCTGAATGTCCTGCTGGTGCTCAGCGCAGTCACCCGTGCATGACATCATGCGGCAGCATGGAGCTTAAACAGATTGCTCTCAAGCTCCTCGCTAATCAAGCTCAAGGCTCTTGTGCAGAACACAACACAGCGTGGCAGTGGCGTTGGCCCGCAAACTCGCCCAAGGTCGCCGGTGCAGCAGAGCACCGCGCGCGCAGCTGGGAGCAGTCAGTCAGCGCGGAGAGTGGGCGCACCAGACGCCGCTGCAGACTCGAGCCCGCCAGCAAAGCGCGGCACCACGCGCATGGCCGGCAGGCGGCAGTGGTGCAGCAGCGCGTTGACGAGCGTACCGCTCGCGTGGCCGGGCGATGGGTGCACCATCAGGCCTGCCTGCTTGTTGACGACCAGCAGGTGCGCGTCCTCGTACACGACCTCCAGCAGGATCGCCTGGCGGTTTACCGAAAGTGGCACTTGGCAGCTCTCCTAGCTAGTTCGCAGTGCGGCTAGCTTGCCCTCTGCAGGTCCGGCTGTTGTTGCAGCAGCACGACCCTGACCCACTCTCCAGCGCACCATCTGTCAGGCGCCCACTGAACATCTCATATATCTTGTGCAAGAACAAGGACCTATACCCACAATTTTCTCTGTGTCGCGCGTGGAGGCGCACCTCTGGTGCAGCTTCCAGGGGCGGCGGCGGCGGCAGCACGCACATGACAACGTCTCCGGCACGCACAGCAAATGACGTCTTTGGCTGCGGCTTGCCGTTCACGCGCACGTGGCCGTCGCGGATTGCTGCCTGCGAGAAAGCGGCTCGTGAGGTCCCACGCTGGCACTCGCCTACTTACGCGCCCACTGCTGCGATAACGCGCCTGGAGCCTCGCGCGGCTCGCGTGCGGCATCTGCCCGGCCAGGAAGGCATCTAGCCGCTGCTTTGCTGGTGCGTCCGCGGCAGCGACTCTGTAGCTCTGTGCTGCCTCCTGCAGCAGAAAGAGTGGAAGAAATAGAGTTTGACAAGCGTGGGTGCACAGCCGTCGGCACCAGGCTTGCCTCACTACCTCTTAGGCAGCGGGCAACAGGAGTGCAATGCTCACCTCAGGCGCAGCGAGAGTCTGCACGGCGCTGCACGTGACGCAGCCAGGGCTAGCTGGGCCGTAAGTAAGGATAGAGGGCAGGCTGGTGCGCGCAAAGGCGGCCCCGGGCAGGTGGCGCCAGGGCGCGCAGACGCGGATGGGCACCAAGAATGCCTGCATAGCGCTCACGGTACTTCACTCCTCAGGAATGTTCAGTTTGGTTTCGGAATACGAAAAAACTCCGGCTGGGCGCCAGCAGGTCAGGGGCAGGGCTAGGTCTGCAAGAGCAGAGATGCCTGTCCAGCTCAAGGGCTCCTGGCGGGAGTGCCACAGGCAGCCCACCGCATGTGCCCGCCGTACAGAGTGAGGATGCCCCTGCCGCCCCTCCTAGAAGTGCATGCCGGATGCAGTGCCACCAAAACCTAGCACAAACCAGCTGAAAGTGCCGCAGTTCGTGTGCGCAGACGTCAGTTCATTTGCCAATTCCTGCAGCAGCCATCATGTCAGTCCACGCCGGACCTGAACACATGCGGCATGCAATGCAGCCAGCAGCAGAACACCCCAGCCTCCCTGCCGCCCGCAAGCTACAAAATGCTGAAGCTCCTCTGGTTTGCCTACGCTGCCCTGCAGAAACGCACAGCACACACGACACGCCAGTCTCCAGCCTTCCCGCCGTCACTTCGGCGGGCTGCGCGGCCGCAGCTCTTCGATGTCCGGCGTGGAGCCGAGCAGCGTGGGGGCGCCCGGCGGCGGCCGCGCGCTGCCGTTGCTGATGTAGGGCAGGCCATCGGGCTTCAGGAACAGCGACGCATACACCTGGCGGCCCCGTGTCGGCCTCACATGAGAAATGCCTGCAGGGCTAGCTTGCATTTGCGCGCAGAGTCGAAGTGCACATCTGGATGCAGCGTTGGGCGGGTCGACAAGCGGCGGGGCGTGCAACCCTAAACCTGAACTGGGGCGTGTATCACGCGCGCCTGGGGCGAGAAGTTGGAGCCGGAGAGGTCGCGGCCGACCGTGACCCAGCCCGGCCGGATGTTGTGGTCCTCCCCGAACAGCTCCAGGCGCCGGCGCCCCTGCCGGCCGGGCGCGTCAGCCGGCCCCCGCAGGCGACCAGCCCTGGGTGGCGCACCCCACGGGCACACCATACGTCATGGACGCATACCACGTGCAATGTGTACCAGTGGGCGCTCTGCTTTCTTACGCTAGCGGCACACCGCTGCTGAAAAGTGCCTGGCTGCACAAGTATGCGCATGCGCTACTGCGCAATTTGATGGGCTCCGCGGGTCGGCCTGAATACCTAGCGCGGTATCCACGGTGCACAGGCAGGCGCAGTGAGGGCTGCGCCACACCTGCGAGAAGCGCTCGATGATGCCGTAGAGCTCCTCGGGCTTGCGCGTGCTCCCCGCAGGCGGCTCCTCCGACACGATCACGTTAGTGTCCACATTGCTGCCGCCAGACCAGTAACTCGTAACAAACCCTATCCATTGACACATAAGCACCAAAGACTATTGAAACACCCCATGAGCAACCAGCACAGGCTGTGTATTCACGCTTGTTGCAGGCGTCACCATACCACAGCGCAGGCTTGCGCATCTGGCTGTGGCATGTGCGGTGCAGCGCGGCCCTGTGCATGATTCAAAAACAGCCCCTCGCAGCAGCATGGGTAGGGCGAATATTCCCAGACGGCTGGTGAGGGCGCCCGCCTGTGTATGATGTGCCCGTCCTGAGCACGGCGGACAGTCCCGCGGATGCCCATCAGGCAGTGCTCCTGCAGGAGATGCGGGGTTGGGAGTCAGCAGCGCGCCGCGTGGCACGCCCCAGCAGGGCGCCGCTCCGCATGCAACCAGCAGGTGCGCTTCTCGGCTGCGCCTGCTCCAACAGACGCAGCGGCGCTGCCTGTCACAAGCCTGCACATCTTGTCCTACCGTCCTGACAGACCTGTCAGCTCAGGCTCCAAACTGCCTCAGCTGCGCGCTCAGGCTCCCACATGCAGATTGGGCTCTTGTGCGTGCAGCGCCCCAAGTGAAGCAGCATGCACTCGTCAGGCAGCGAGCGGGCGGGGCGGGCGCGCCTTGCTGTGCTGCAGCACCGAGTGCGCGTCCGGCCGCAGCGCGCCGCGGCGCTCGGGCGACACGTTCGTCTTAATCCAGCAGATGTCCTCGCAGCGGCGGAAGCCCCACTTGCGCAGGCAGTGCCGGCCCGCGTCCAGGCCCTCCGCGCTGCCGCACCTGCAAGCGCGCCCCGGGCCGGCTGCTTGCCGGCCGGGCTGGATGACTGGCTGGACTGGCCGGCCTGGGCTGGGCTGGGCTGGGATGCTGGGCTGGCTGGCTGCGGCTGCTTGTCCCTCTCCCAGCAAGCAGGTTTAGGGTAGGGTTAGGGCAGGTCAACGCAAAACCCAGCGCTGTATCCTCAGCCCCGGACGCGCGCCAGAGGAAGATGAAGCTGGGCGTGTCCATGACGGCCTCCAGCTCCAGGCCCTGGATCTCCGCCCAGGTCCACGCGTCCGGCTGCGCGAGGCCCGGCGCGCGCCGCGCGTACTCCTCCCAGGGCGGGTCGACGAGCGCCACGTCGAAGCGCGTGCCCAGCGCCTCCGCGCCCAGCCGCAGCTGCTTCAGGTCCGCCTGGGCGGCGCGGCGCGCGCGGCGGGGTAGGGTTAGGGTAATGGTGGACGCCGTCCCTGTGGCAGACGCCGTGGGACCCAATGGCGCAGACGCCGCAGGGCGCACAGCGCTCTCCGAGCGGGCGGGAGCGGCGCTGGAGGCGCGCCCGCGCCCCGCAGATGCAGCGGGCGCAACGCCCAGGGCAGATGCGCCTCCTGCAAGGAGGCCAGGGAGCTTGGTCGAGCGACACGGCCTGCGCCGCGGAACAAGCGGCCAGCATGCGGGGCTGCGACAGCCCCGGCAGCAACCCAGGCGCCTTCGCCCGCCGCGCACCTTCAGGTACAACGGCGGCGTCGCGCGCTGGGCCACCAGCTGGTCCTTCCGCAGCACCAGCTCGCGCATCTTGGGGTACTCGCCGAAGCGGTCGCTCTGCGCGCCGGCCAGGCATGTTTTGAAGGATGTGACCCCTCGCGCGGCGTGCCTGGCTCAGGAGAGCCGCTGGTCCGCCGCCGTCCACATGAAAATGGCGCAGGGAAACTGAAGAGATGATGGTCCCGCGCCACTATTTGCTGTGGGGTACGGTAAGTTAGGTTAGGCGCTTTCCTTTCCCGCGGCGCCGGCGGGGCGCACGAGGTGGACGTCGCGCAGGTTGTTCTGCGGGCGCAGGCCCGTGTCGACAAAGTACTGGCAGTAGTCGTTGGCCTCGCCGCGCATGGCCGCGGGCGCGCCGCGCGCGCCGCTGCCCCAGCCGCCGGCCACGTCGCCGGGCCCGCCCGGGCCGCCGCGCCCGCGGTTGCCGTTGCCGCCGCCCATGCCGCGGCCTGGCCGCTGCCGCGCCGCCTTAGCAGCAGCACAGCAAACGGCGGCTGCTGCGATGGCAGTCAAGCACAGCTGTTGGGCGTCAAGGGCAACATGCGCTGTGTGCCCCCTGGCATGAGTGACAACCCGCACTCTAACCCCAATTGACGCGCTCCCAAGTGAGGGCGAGCGCGCCAGCAAAGCCATCCAAGCCGGCCGCCGGGTCGCCGCGGGCGCCGTGGCCGCCGCCCGCAAGCCCGCCCGCGCCCGCGAGCGCGGCCCCGATGCCCATCACGCCCAGCCCGGCGCTGAAGGGCCCCATTCCTGGCGTGCAGCGCCATCCTCAGGTCGTGTGACATTGCTTGCATGCATCGCATGCGTCAGCAGCGCCTCTTCCTTCTGGCAAAAAAAAAAGTATTGCTGACACAAGAGCTCAAAGCTTGCTTGCCAATGCAATGCACAGTCACAACAGTATGCAAGCGTGTATTCAGCTAGGTGGCAGTCATACAGGGCGTGCCGGGGCCGCCGCGCAGGGCCATCATCATGGGGCCGCCCAGCGGCCCAGCCAGGCCCCCCGCCATCGGCCCCGCCATGGGCCCGGCCCCGCCGCCGCGGCCCATTAGGCCGCCGTGGCCGCCTCCGCCGCCACTGCCGCCGGAGAATGCGACGCCCCCGATCGGGTAGCCCCCTGGCCTAAAGTCCAGGCCCTGGGGCGCAGGGCCTGCCGGGGGCCTGCCGGGGCCCAGGCCCATGCCGGGCCCACCCGGCGCGTCAAAGGCGTCCATGCCGCCCAGCGCCGGCGGGCGCATATCTGGCCCCTGGCTGGCGGCGGGCCCCGGACCTGACGCCGGCGGCGCGCCTGCCGCAGCGCATGCTACGGAGCTTGAGGCGCAGAGAGCAGCTCTCTCCCGAATGCTCAGCTGCCTCACCCAGGGCCCCCACTGCAAGGCACTGCGCAGAGAGCGGGGCACTGCATGACATGCAGCACAGGTGTGAGTTGACATGCACACCACCAAGGGCGTGGGGGACCAGCAGGCATTAGCAGCGCCTTGCGCTCCCGCGCTGGAGCCAAGCTCCGTGCCTCGAGCTCGTTCACGGTTCACATGCAGGGCCCGCTGTAGCCCGGGCAGTAGCGTGGCTGCTGTGACCGAGTGCTGGCTGAGCAGCGCAGCCGCTGCGTGCAGGTCAAAGGCAGCATCCGCTGCGGTGCGCGTTCTCCCTCTCTGCCACCCCCTCCCGCCAGCGGCTGGCCTGCCCTCAGCGCACACCTCCGGTGCGACGCTTCTTGGGGCAGTCGCGCGCATAGTGCCCGGCCTCGCCGCACATGAAGCAGCGGCTGGCCGCCTGCGGCGCCGCGCCGTCCGGCGGGCGCTGCGGCGGCGGCGGCAGGCCCCCGCGTGGCCAGCCGGCTCCGCCGCCGTCTGTCCTCCCACAGAGCGGTGCTTGGTGCAGACTGTGACTGTGCATTTGCCAGCAAAGTGCTGGTACAATGATGAACCACTGTGACACACTGCAAGGCACTTGAGGCGCGCAGCAGCAACACAGCAACAGGCAAATATCACAAAGCGCGCACTAGCACCTGTCCTTCCCCAGTCCATGCGTCACACGCTCAGCAATGCGCCGGCGCATCATGGCTGGCTCCACTTGCGGATCTCAGCGGCCTGTTTGTCCTCCCAGCGGATGCCCAATGCCTGTAAACGCCCATCTCTGAGGCTCTCACGTGCAATATGCCAATGCTAAACTTACTTGCAGCTGCGACGTTGTCAGACTGTGTTGTGTATGCGGTCCGCATACACAAGAGGAGTGGCAGAGGGGCGCAGGTAGATGTCTAAAACATGAGCTACCCCACTTCCCCACCCGATTCAGGGGAACATTGCAGCTTGCTGGGGGACCTTGGAGGCATCATGCCCCTGCCCCATACATTCATACCTCCATCTCTCCTGTTGTGAGTCAGCTTGGCACAGCAGCTCTCTATTGTGCGACGCAGACACACACAGTTCTGCGGGAGCGCTGAGTGTGCCGTGATGCCGATGCCCATGCTCGCGGCCCTGCTGCCCACAGTTGCGCGCCCGGCGTTCTCCGGCAAGCTGCTGGACGCCTTCCCCGTGCCCGCAGGCTCCCGCTTGCACTGCCACGCGCACAGCACGGTGCGCACCTTGTAGCAAAGCACCGCCTCTCTTGTCGCTTCTGCTTTGCGCGCCTGCTGTGCCAAGCTGCGCGCCCGCAGGAGGCGCCGGCCACGGACAGGGCCGCGCACAACCAGCTGCAGGCAGACAACTTTAACGCAGCGACAGAGACTTTCAGCGCACCGCAGCCGCGGGAGATCGAGGAGGTGGGCAACACGCCTGGCAAGGAGGCCAGATACAAGGCCTGGCTGGCAAGTAGTCGCCTGCGAACCAGGGGCAGGCCGACCTCTGCCTGTCAAGTGCAGCGCTTGGTGCAAGCACGCAGCGCTTGGTGCAAGCATGGGCCATGGCATCGAGTGCTCTGGTGCTGGCCGTCAGTGCCACGCAAGAATTGACGTGTGGCAGAGAGCGACGGCGCGGCAACAGCAAAGCCAGGCACTGACCCTTGCTTTTCGTGCTGAGGCGGGCTGTGCGCGCAGAGGCTCGCGCGGATAGTGGCTGCCGTGCCAGGGCTAGGTCCCAGCTCGCGCGTGCTGGATGTTGGCTCGGGCACCGGCTGCCTGATACCCCACCTGCGCGGCGCTGGGGTACGCCAGCTCACCGTGCTAGCGTGCTTTGTGTGGTGCTTTGTAAGGTCAGTGCAGGAGGGGTCTGTGCTTCCCTGTGCATGGCTCAAAACCTGCATCTCGTCAGAGCGGAGCATGTTCAGGGCGCCAGGACTGCGAGTAACATCAGTTTACCAGTAACACCTTGACAACGGGGCTGTCCTGGGGCCTCCCACCAAGTGCTCAAGCTTGCTGTGCTGCCGCACACAGGGTGCCGCCTGCGTAATGCTTACGTCACTGGTATGGGGTCGCTGCTGTGTGCGCGCCCGTCACGACCCGGTCGATGGGTCGGAATACTAAGCGTGCGCGTGCAGCTTCCGTGCTTCGCGCCCTGCTCACACCTGAGAGGGCGCGGCCAGGTGGCGGACGTGCTGGCCGTGGACGTGGCGGCGGCCATGCTGGCAACACTGTGCGCCGCGCACGGCTGCGCCGGCCCGCTTGGCAATGAGCCCGGCGTGCGGACCTGGCTCGGCGACGTGGAGAGCGTGCCCGCCTACCAGGCGCGCTCGGGGCGCCTCTGATAGGGTTTAGGGTAGGGCTGCACTGGTGCACGCCCGCATTTCCGTGCACGCCGCACTGCAGGCGCGCGCTGCGGCACGCGCCCCGGCCTGCGGCTGGCATCGGCGTGCCCGGCGGTGCAAGCGGGCGCCGTGCAGCGGAGCGGCTCCCGAGCTTGCTGTCATGCGCGCGGCCTGCTGTTGCATTTGTCAGCTCAGCTCGCGCTCGTTATGTGTCGCGCCACCGCATGCGGCTCTGCGCGTGTGCAGCCGTGTCGCGGCGTCCGCGCCATTTGCAGCCGCGCGCGCTGCCAGGTAGGCTCTGCATGTGCACTCGTGCGCGGCAGGGCCCCTTTGATGCGGCGTTCTTCAATGCCGTGTTTGGCAACGTGTACGACCAGCGGGAGGCCCTGCTGCGCGCGTGCCTCCTGCTCAAGCCGGGTGCCCGCCCGCGCGCGGGGCATCGCTGATGCGCAGATGCCTTGGGTGATGCAGGTCTTGCTTGCGAGCGCTCTTGCGTGCCAGATTGCTGAGCCGGCTCGCACTCTAGCTGCGCGAGTGCATTGCATGCACCAACACTCCTGTGCCTGAGCTGTAAGGCTGCCCTGTCATGCGGCTTCCGCTTCACCATGCACTGACAGGGCATGTGTGGCCCGGGGCTGGCCTGCTCAGCAGCGCCCGTCTGTCATATGACCCAGCCGCCCCTCGGCCCGCACGCGCAGGCGGCCACATCGTGCTGAGCCACCCACTGGGCCGCAGCTGGCACACGCGCTTCCGGCGCGACGCGCCGCAGCTCGCGCCGAACGGCCTGCCGGACGCGGCCGGCCTGGCCGCGCTCGCGGCGGGGCTGCCGCTGACAGTGCGGTCGCTCGCCGACGAGGAGGCGCTGTACCTGGCGCTGCTGCAGGCGCGGCGCGGCCTTGCACTATCTACCCCAACCCGTCCTGCCCTGTCCCGCGGCCGCGGCGCCGGGGACCGAGGGCGCCGTGGCGTGCCCTGCTTGGCGCCGTGTGCGGGAGGAGCACGGCGCCTGCTTGAAGCAGCGGGCCTGGCGGCGCCGAGCAAAGTGGGGTCCTCGTCAGGTCAGGGCACACTGCCGTTTGGCGCGTGGGCGGCGCACCACCGTGCATGCGCTGAGACACTGGGGTGGTTGGTCACACACCCCGCGATGGGTTTCAGGGCCTTCATGGGTCGTTGAAGGGACGGGTGGGTGGTAGCAGAGGGTCACGTGCACGCGCCTGACGCTGACGTTGCTTACCGGCAGATTGCCTCTCGCTCGTGTGACCGCTGGCATAAGCGCGTGCGCGCGGGGGCAGGTGCCGCCGGCGTATGCGCTGCCGGGCGGCCCGCTGCTACTGGACGGCCCCGTCGTCACGGGCTTCGGCCGCGGCAGCCGCCAGATGGGCGTGCCCACCGCCAACATCGACCCCGCGCCCCTGCAGGGCGTGCTGGCCGAGCTGCCGCTGGGCGTTTACTTTGGGTGCGCAGCCCTGGGCTGGAGCCGAACGTGCGTCGTCAGGCTCCACCGCGTGCTGGCACGCCGCGCGCGGGCGCGCCTGGCTGCCGCACAGGCCGCGCCAGCCCCAGATGCCCGATGCAGCGGCGGCGGCTGATCTGCCACAACGGCAGCAGCGGCAGCTGGTTGTGCTGCTGGCGCTGTCGCCACTGACGAGAGACCATGAGCATGTCGTTGGTCTACCCTAATCCTACCCAAATTAGGGTTTGACTGCAGGTGGGCGCGTCTGGACGCGCCCAACGGCGCGCCCGCCGCCGACGGCGCCGTGCACAAGGCGGTCGTCAACGTCGGGCGGCGGCCGACCGTGGATGCGGCCGGCGCGGCCGTTACGATTGAGGCGCACCTGCTGCACCGCTTTGCGGGCGACTTCTATGGCCGGCGCCTGGCCGTGGTGCTGTCGGGGTACGTGCGCCCGGAGCTGCGCTTCGGCGGGCTGCCCGAGCTGGTGGCGCGCATCCGCACCGACGTCGGCCTGGCGGCCGCCGCGCTGGAGCTGCCGCCGCACGCGGGGCTGCGCTCGCACGCCTTCCTGGGCTGAGCTGGATGCTAGGGCGTGGGTAGGGTAGGGGCTGCGCCCAGAAGCTCGCTCTGGCGGGGCACGCAGGCGCGCGGCGCGCGTCGACGCAGGCGCGACCGTGCCGAGGGGCCGCGGCCCTGGCATGTGCGGCGGGCTTGCGTGCAAACTGGCAGGGGGCATGCACAGGGAGCGGGTTCGTGCGCGGTGGTGAGGCGCATTATCATGCGCCGGCTGCCGCCTTCTCATTATGAAGGGTGCTGGTTGGAGCCTATGAGGTAACCCTGGCAGGCGTGAGCGACCACGCATCGCAAGCCCTCTGTGAACATCAAAGTCCTGTGTGTGTGCGAGTTTGCTTGCTTGAATGGGGACACGTTCGAAGCAATAGTCTGAAACAGGTCGTCACCAGCGCGCTGTTACGACGGATGCGCTCTCTCTGTGGACGCATGCAGCTGTGTCCTGCAAGATCAGCAAGCCAGTGTTACATGGGGCGGCGCGGGACATTTAGGCGACCCCCAAAAGCAGATACGTCGGGCAAACAGACATGGCCGGGACAGGGCGCCTCCGCGCGCTGCCACGGCTCAAAACTCTCTGCGCGCCCCCAGCGGGCCGCGCGGGACGTGGCAGCTCACGCGCCGGCCGCCTGCGGCGCGCCCTCATGGCACACCCGGCTGTCCTCCCTGACTGCGCAAACAGCCGCCAGGCCCTTTCCCGCCCTCTCTCCCAAACCCGCGGGTATCGAGGCGGGCCCTGCGCTGGCCTCCAGGGCGCCGACCCCTCCAACCCCGCCAGCAGCCGGCTCAGCTCACTGCGCCATGCCAGCACACGCTCCACTGCTCGCAGCCCCGAGAGCCGCAGCCGCATGTCTGCCGGCCGCTCCATGTGCGGCGCTAGCTGGCGCGCTCTGCGCGCTGCGGCGCCCGCACTATGCGCTGCGGCAGCCGCGCCGCTGCCACCCGCCTGCATGCGTGCCCAAAGCGGGTGTGGCGCGTGCAGGCGGATGTGCACACCGCCGCTGCTACCGCCATCCGCGCACGCCGGGAGTGCGCAGCAGGCGAGCATACTTCGCGCCGTCACTGTCACTGCACAGCGGCTGCGCCGGCGCGCTGCCAGCTCTGCTGCATGGCCTCTGGCCACGCGCCGTCGCGCACGCAGACGAGCTGACGCGCAGGCCAGCACCCTGCGACTGCAGCCGGTCCTGCCGCGCCGATGTCCAGCCGGTGCGGGCGCGCCCGCGGCTGGGCTGCCGCAGCCGTGCCGCTGCATGCGGTGTGCTGGCGCCCCGGCAGCATCTCCCCCAGCGCCCAGGGGCCTGCGATGGCCGCCCAGGCGCTGCTCTATACCACATGCAGCGCCCTCCGCCTCCCCCCGCTACTCCAGTCCAGACCGAGCCATTGCACAGCGACGACGCCACGCGCCCACAGTGAGAGGCAGCTCACCCCGGCCACGCGCACAGCGCACGGCCCGCCCCCAGCGCTGCCCCCAGCGCTAACCGTCGCGCCCCCCAACCGGCCGTGCAGTGGCGCTTCTTCCGGAGGCGACCCAGACAGCCGGCCCCGAGCGCCGCACAAGCGGGTGCCCCCGCACGCCGACACCGCACCCAGGAGGCATGCTCCTATAGACGCCTAGCACCCCAGCGCCCTCCGCCGCTGCGCTGCGAGAGCGCCGGCTGCCGCTCGCGCCCGCGCTCGCGCAGCGCGCGGCGGCGCCCGCGCCGGCAACCCCGGCGCGCGGTCCCGCGCCGAGGCTGGCTGCTCCGCCGGTTCAGCGCCCGCCCCGCACGCAGCGCCTGGCGCGCCCGCGCCAGCGCAAGCGCCGCCGTCGAAGCACGGCTTAACGCGACTCTAGGGGCGCCTGGGCTGCGAGCGAGGCCGGCCGGAGGTCACAGGAAGTAGTCGGGCGTCCTCCGGGTGACCTGCCGCGCCACACAGCGCGCTCGCATGCATGTGCAAGCGACGACGGGTTTGGGATGTCCTCGAGCGGCACACACCGCACACTGCAGCGAGCGTCCAAGCTGCGCCTACAAGCCCGCTCCCATGTTGCAGGGCACAGGCCGAGCAATGAGGCAAAGCGACGGCATTGTACAGCCTCTCCCAGCCTGCCTGCTCCAACTCTGGCGCGCGAAGACACGCAGGCACCACTACACTAGTATGGAGAGCGTATGGAGAAGCGTATGGAGAGCGACACCCAGCACGCGTGCCCCGCATCGCACCAATTAGGAGGCAGGATGCGCAGGCGGCCGGCCCGGCGCACCTCGGGCTCGCCGCGCCTGGGCGCGGGCTCAAACTGCAGGAAGTTCTTCCGCATGCCTTCGTCCACCTCCATGATGGCCGCCATGTTGCCTGCGCGCGCGCGCCGCGTCACCCGGCCGCCGCCCTGTTAACGGCTTGCACAGCACAAGCGGCAGCCGCCGTGGCGCCATATCCTGACATGCTGACAAACACACAACTGCCTCAGCAGAAGGTTGCCGCTGCTCGCGCAGCGTGCTGCGGGGCGTGAGCGGTCCGCTCTGGCGCTGGCTAGCGCCCTGTGCTGTGCTGAGCGCACGAGGCACGGGCCGAGCACCTGCCAAGCCCGCCCAGAGCACGCCAATTCCCGGGCGCCGTTGCGTACTGGCAGGCGCCAGCGCACAGCGCGAGCCTGGGGTAGGTATACCAGGGCGGCGCCCGGCCGGCCCGGGCGGGCGCACCGCAGCGGTAGCAGTAGTTGGGCGCGCTGAAGATGGTCACGACGTTCTGGTCGTGGCACCAGTTGAAGCCCTCCATCACCAGCTGGTGCGCCCGCGCCTGCGCACACCGCGCCTCACTCGTGTCACCCGGCGCGCCCATCAGGTGTTCCCAGGCACCAGCCTCTGTAGCACCCCGCATGCCTGAAGCCCGGCGGCCCAGCGGCCAGCCCACGCTCGCTGCGAGCGCATGTCCTATCAGCCGCCCTTGGTGAACGAGGGCGCAGGCAGCCCCTAGTGGGTCAGGCCTCGCCGCTGCCTTTGCCTTGTAGACCGGCCGTCGGCCCCGCGCTTGCGACACGCGAGCGCCCGCGCGCGCTCCCGCGCGAGGCACGGCAGCCCGCAACCCACAGCCAACGGGCGCGGCGGGCCGCGCACCACCAGGTTCAGCCCATTGGTGTGGTTGAACTGCTCCGAGATGTCCTGCCCGAACGTGTAGCCTGCGCCGCGCGGCGAGATGCCCCAGCCGCAGCGGTCGTCCGGGTCAGACCACAGCAGGTCGCACATCGGGCCCTCGTGCGGCACCTGCGCGCGCCGCAGGCCGTTCTGGCGCCCACCCTCTCCCCGGCGGCCGCTGGGGTACGCGCTCTGGCGCGCCCCGCGCGGCCGCTGCTCCGCCGCGGCACGCTGGCGGCCGGCTGGCGCCGTGGTGTACGAGACGCTGCGCTCTCTGCAGTGGCGTCCCGGAACCTTCCAGCCGCCGCCGTCTGGCATGCAGCAAGGTGCGCAGCGCTCCCAGGTGTGCAGCCCCACCAGGTCAGCGCTCGGCACGGCGGACTCGGGACAGCGTGCCCCACAGCAGCACAGCAGCAGAGCACGGCGGTCTGCACCCGCCTGTGCTGAGCGCGCACGCCAGCCTGCTGCCGGCTGCCGCAGAGTGGCATGTTCCGCGGCGCTTGCAAATCAGGGTCCGGCCAAAGCCGCCAATGCACCACAACCCAAGCCCGCTTACATTGGTTGTGCAGGTGCTCCGGGCCTACGGTCCTCCCTACTCTCGCAGCGAACGGCGCGCAAGTTTCGGGATGCATCGCGCGGCGGCGCGGCGCGCACCTCCTGCACGCGGTCCAGCGCGCGGATGTGGTCCAGCGTGTCCAGCGTCGGCGACAGCCCGCCGTGCAAGCAGAAGATCTGCGCGCAGCCGCGGCCCCATCACGCTCTGCCGT
>JAABUV010002753.1_pt1 | contig 23303 bp, 31 predicted proteins | sample 5559971 | NCBI WGS metagenome assembly JAABUV01 (sample SAMN10711881, study PRJNA513362) | rock metagenome | isolation source: Antarctica rocks | place: Antarctica: Victoria Land, Knobhead nord | collected 2015-12-19
CAGCTGATGTTCGCGGTGTGCGACGGAACCACGAACCTGGGGGTGTTGTGCGCCATCGCCGAGGGAACCCTGTGCCGCGATCGGCATGGACATTGGGTGCACCGTCCCGGCCGCCGATGCCGGCAGGACCCACCGGTAACCTGCGCGTAAATCAACCAGGCCCCTCGAGAGGGCTGGCGACTGGCGGCACGGTGGCGCCATTGAGGATCAGGCGGACTCCCCGCACACATGAAGGCCATGACAAACCCGAATCGCGCCCTTGCCGCTGAGCACACCCCGGTTCCGAACGGCCGGTGCCCGCGATGAGCGCCCCCAGCAGGGCACCGGCCGGCACCCCCACTCAGAGCGAGTTTCGGCTCCGCCGAAAGCTCGTGCTGATCGCACACCGTTTCCAGGACAGCGGGTCAACCCGATGAGCAGTCCCAGCCGCGTTCCCGCCGGAAACGGTGTGCGAGGCGGCCAGTTCGCCCCCGGACAGCACTCCGAAACCAACGTCTCGCTCAGTCCCGGGACCGCAGCACCTCCGGCCACCCCCGAGCACCTTTCCTCGGCGATGGACTTCGACCACCCGATCCGGGTGAACACCGACGGCACCATCTCCGACGCACCCGGCACGTACGCCCCATCGTTGGACAGTGAGACCCTGGACTCCGACGAGTGGGAGTTGATCACCGGCGGGTACACCCAGCAGTACGGCTACAACGGACCGATCATGCACGCCTCCGAGCAGATCGGCGGCAGGCTGGCCGAAGACATCTTGGCTGAGCCCGGTGTGTACGTCAGCCTCGTGGCCAACGCCGAACCGGACGACGACGACGACGACCCGGAACCGGAAGGGTGGGCGGTCGCCCGGCTGAAAGAAGGGTGAGGCCGGGCGACCGCCCAGCTCGGCGGAATGGACTGGGCTGCCCCCGCACACACCACGAGCATGAGAAACACCGAGCGCCACTCCACGCCACCTCGCCCGGCGGGTCGGCTCACCACCGCCGGGCACGACCGGGCAGCCCGATGAGCGCGGCCGTGACCACCCCACCGTGCCGGGACGACCTGTCCGAGGTCATCGCCGACACCATCGAAAGCCACCAGCTGTACCACCCCGAACCCGGGTACGAGGCGAAGCGCTGCGACTGCGGTGAGCCGTGCGACGAACGCAACCTGGTCTGGCATCAAGCTGTTGTTCTCGTCGAGCTCCTCGACGGTCTCGGGATGGTGGCCCCCGATGATGACGAGGATGCAGCGACCGACACGGTGGACGCAGCGCGGCCGCGCACATAGCGGGCATGAACAGAGCAGGAACAGCACCGATCTCCCGGGCCCGCGCGGATGAGCTCGCCGAGCGTTTCCTCGAGTTGGCGTTACGCCACCGGGTGGTGCTCACGTCGGGGGCGCATCCGCTGGACGACTACACCACCGCGTGCTCGACCATCTATTTCGATGCCGCGGCCCGGTTCCTGGCCCCCACCAACCGGCTCGCGTTCATGACCCTGTCGGCGCGGTTCACCTCCCTGCTCGCCTACCGGTCCGAGCGGACACCCACCGCGATCCTGGGTCTGGTCGGCGATCTCCGGTCCCCCGCTGACATCACCACCGCCACCGCCACGCAACGCACCCGACGGCACCTGCGCAGCGCTGTCCGCTGGTCCGCCGCCGCGGCCCCGGAACGCACCGGGCGCATTGCGGTGATCTCCCGCGGGTTGCTGCACGCGCATGGTGTGTGCGCCGCCCAGTGGGGCAACCCCGAATCCGATGAGCCCGGCCCCCGCGGCGAGGAGATCGTCACGGCGATCACCGAGGGGGTGGCCGACCCGGCAACTTTGCTGCGGGTGGTCCACGACGAGGTGCACCCGCACACCGAGCGCCGCTTGGCCTACACCGGCTTCGGGGAGCTGTTCCCGGACTGAGCATCTCCCAACCGGTCACGGTGCACGCCTGCAGCGCCGCACACATGATGGACATGAGCGGAACAGTGAGCATGAGCGCGGTGGTGATCTGTGGTGGAACTGTGGCAGCGTGCCGGCGGGTCTTGAACTGCCCCAGCTGTCAGCGGCGGCGACGGTTCGTGCAGTCCCACGCCGGCCTTTACTACGACGACATTCTCACTTGCCTCGGGTGCGGCGACACCTGGTGTGGCGGTGAGCGGGGTGAGCGCCCGTTCCGGCGCGGCTGGCGTCTCGAGGCGCTCACCCGGGCGCGAGCCCAGTGGGCTGCTGCGATGACCCGTAAGGATTTTCGCGCGTTCGTCCACGAGGAGATCACCGAGCTGGTGGGTGCGCGGTGAGAAACCCGATCGCGCTCACCCTCGCCACCGTGAGCGGTGTCCCCGACATCGTGGTGGAGCAGGACAAACCCGACGGTGGTGTGTGGTACCGGGGCTATCGCGTCCCCGATGTCGCACTTACCGATGTCCGGACCGGCTGGGTGTTCGAGCACGATCGGACTCCTACATCCGAGCCCGATGAGTGCGGCCAGGTGTGGGAGTCACCTCGCAATGCGCGATACACCGCCCTCACCGCGGAGCAACTCGCGATCTACGGATTGTTCGGCGGCCTGTGCGTCACCTGCGGTTCCCCCATCGAGTTCACCGTGTGGGGGCCGAAAGGTGAGGGTGTGTGCCGCGACCCGTGGAACCCCAACGATGACGACGAAGGCCAACACGTTGCCGGTGGGGTGCCGGCACACTGTGTGCTCGCGTAATCGGGGTGGCCCGCGTTCGCGGTGCATGCCGGCCCGGCCGGACACATGGCGGGTATGAACGGAACGAAGCCTGACCATGAGGACACCGTGAAGGGGCGAACCGCCGCGTACCGGTGGCTCATCGCGCACGGCACCCCCACGGTTTCCCCCTCACACACCCGCGGCCCGGGCCGCGACCAGCACCGCGAGTGGCAGGACCACATCGCAGTGTGCGGCATCGCCGAGGAGGTGCTGCGCGACTGGCCTGACGCCGATGTGGAACATTCCGGCGGCGGCTGGTCCGGCTGCCCGGGCATCGGTGCCGTCATCTTCGGCGCGTACATCTACTGCCGCTGCGGCCAACCCGGCTACGTCGTGGAACTGGAGTTCGCCACGGTGCAGAACATGGTGGAGGCGCTGTTCGCTTAGCCGAGACGACGAAGGCCACCGCGTTGCTGGTGGGTCGCGCACGGGGGGAACCGCGACGAGACCCGGACTTCGGGGCTCGTCGTCCACCGAAGACGATCGGAGTTTTTGTGATGGAAGGCAAGACAGCTCGTTCGGGTTTTCTAGCGTGGTGCACCTTGTTCGGTTGTGACCCTGCGAACCTTCCTTCGAGTACGTGTATTTGCGGGCACGTCTTCGAGGACCACAACACGCGGATACCGACTAACTGTGAGCACGGGGTCGATGACAACAACCCCAAAGGTTGCGGGTGTTCGGCCTTCTTCCCAGGGGATCCTTAGATTCCAGGGGGCGGAGGTCAACTCGCTCAGCCGACCGTGATGGCCCCATCGGAGTACCGGTAGGTGAGGGACCCGTGCTCGAAGTTGCTGCGCCGTCCGCCGGGGACCGCGTACTCGTCGCTGGTCGGGTATCCCAGTGAGCTGAGCTCCCAGCCCATGGCAGCCCACCGGTCGCGGATGGCGCCGTGCACCAGTTGGGCGCCGGTGGCCGGGGTCCAGTAGATGGATGCCCCGTCACCGCCGGTGAAGTGGTTGTACCGGCCCACACCGTCGGGGGTGGTGCGCTCATCGGTGACCGGGTATCCCGTGGGGCCGCGCTCCCAGCTCAGGGCTTCCCAGTGCCCGCGGATGGCCCCGTGCACCGAGAAGGCCCCGGTGTTGGGGGTCCAGTAGATGGATCCGCCGTCCCCACCGGTGAAGTGGTTGTACCGGCCGATGGTGTCCGGCGTGATGAGCTCGGGGGTGGTGGTCGGTCCGAACAGGGCCGCCAACCCGGGGGTGCCGTAGTAGTGCTCGGCGATGGCGCCGTGCATCTCCGGTGCCGGGGCCGGCGGGGCACCTGCGGTGATGACGGCACTGACCCCGGCGTAGCTCCGCCCGTTGTAGGTGATCGCATTGCGGTTGGTGTTCACCACCACCGAGCCGGTGGTGAAGTCCCTGCGCCACACGCCGGACTGCGGTGAGTACCGGGCACCGTTCGGTGCGCCCAGCGCGGCGGCGTCGGTATAGCACTGCGGGTAGGGGGTGTTCGTGTCCTGGTTCACGTCCGCCCCGTAGCGTCCGGTGCCGTTGTCGGCGAGCAGGAACGACCCGAAGCTGTAGGTGATGCGGGCCGGGTCGGTGGCGTCGTCGTGGAATACCGACTGTCCAGCGTTGGCCATGCACCAGTCCAACCAGCCCATCTGGATCGGCCAGTTGTTGTCCTGGTCGCCGTCGGTGGATTGGGGTGCTTGTCCGGCGTTCTGGTTGCCGGCGACGAAGAACTCGACTCCGGGGATCATCCCGTTGGTGACCAGGGTGCGGGCGAAGGTGTACGAGTTGTAGTTCGAGTAGGTGCCCAGGTTCCCGGCGAGCAGGAATCCCGCCGCCTTGAGCTGTTGGGCCAGGTAGCCACAGAACGACACCAGGACTGCGCGCCATGACGTGTCGTCGGGGTACTTGGCGGGCCGGGCCGGGTACCCCGCCCAGTCGAAGTTGGCGTTGATCTCGTCCATGTAGACCCCGCTCCAGCCCCCGGACCGGCACTTGCCGATCAGGAACTGTGCGGCAGCCTGCTGGTAGCCGGTGTCGCCGACGTCCAGGCACACCTCGTCGCCGTTGTTGCGGGGCAGTGGGTTGCCGGAGCTGTCCTTGAGAATCCATTGGGGCTGCACGTCGGCGGGACGCAGGCACTGGGTGAGCCCACCGGGGTCGGAGTTGCGTTTGACGAAGGCCGCGTAGACGAACTGCGACGGTGCCTGCGTCTTGGTGGGACGTGACTGCCCGTCCTGGATCAGCTGCCAGCGCCAGCGTTCGGTCCCCGCTCCGGCCGGGTCGCCGGAGAACGCAATACGCATCAGGGTGGGGGTGTAACCCCCGCCGGCTGCTTCCGCGGTGGGGGTCAGCCTCGACCAGGGGATGAACGCCACGGCCGCGGCAGCAGCACCGAGCTGCAGTACGTGCCGGCGGGTGACGTTCGACGCGGCAGGCAGCAGCGCTCCCCCGCGGTCTCGGAGGCCGAGGTTGACTGAGAGCGTGGTCTGCATGGATTTCCCCGCTGCTTTCACCGGGGAGGTGGAGGCATGGAGGGGGCCGGCTGTATGGGTCATGCCCTTGGCGTGTGCGGCGCCGCGATTGTGCCCTTGTGTCGGGCACAGCCCAATGAACCCATCTCTGTGACGCAACGGGGTCTCTGGTATGACCGCCGCTAACCGTTGAACCTCAATGACGACGGCGAAGGCCAGCACGCGCCTGGTGGGGACGTCGTCCCGGTGCCGCACACATCACGGGTATGACCAACGCAACCGGCACTTCCCGCGTCTCCCCCGGCGTCCCCACCGGAGGTCAGTTCGCCGCCCAGGCCCACCCCGACAGTGGAATCGGTTTGGTTGCCGAGGTGCCGGCGCTCACCGCGGATGACTCCACCCGGCACGCCGATCGGCTCATTTACTCTGCCCTCGCCATGACCGCAACCTCCTCCGCGTGCCGTGACGACGCCTCACCGGCGCAGGCCGCGTACTACGCCGGGATGGCCCGCGCCGATGCCCGTGCCGCCGCCAGCTTCCTCACCGAGGGTCCCGATGAGGAGGCCACCGCCACCGCACTCATCATCGACGCCACCCGGGCGGGTTACGACAGTCCTGACACCGAAGGTCTCGCCGCCGCTGTCACCGGTTCCGCCACCGGTCACCCACCGGCCGCTATCACCCGTCCCCGTGCCGAGGACCAGCTCACCGAACACCTCGACGCACTGTGCGAACATCACGACGCGTCCCAGCCCACCGTCGCCCCCGCCGACAAGAACGCCGGCGAGTGGGAAGCTCTGGGACTGCGCAACGGCACCGCCGAGGCCGCCTCCCGGTGGGCCAACCTCGAGTACCCCGGGAATGCCGGCGACAGGTCCCGGGCGTTGGTGGCGGCCGTGAACGACGGCATCATCAACCCCGCCACCTTGCGCGACGTGGCCCGCGGCCGTTTGCGCCGCGACGACGATGGCGGCTGCTGGTTCGACCCCGCCGAGGACTTCGACGTCTAGCGGAGTGGGTCGACACGACCGACGCTGCGCGGGCCGCACACATGGTGAACATGAACGGAACAACACCAGCGCACGGGGGCACCGAGCCGAGTCGAGGGGATGAGGCAGTGACCCCGCTGGTCATCGCCGACGGCTACCACCACCTGGAGGTGGACACCGATCCGGGCAGCGGCCTGCCCTACATCGACGCTTTCGACGCCGATGGACTGGTCATGAGGGTGCAACTCTCAGCAGCTCAGGCCGCGAACATGGCCGTCGTACTGACCGGCGCCGGCCATGGGTGACCGCACGATCGTTGAGAGTGTTCACGACCTCAACCGGAACTTCGGCCCGACCTTGGTGGCGTACATGGCTGATGTCCGCTCACGGCAAATGCCCAAAAAGTGGGAGACCGGGGAATGTGTGCCGCGTGCCGCCGCAGCCCAACGGTTGCTGCTGGCCCACGACGTGCTGGTGCTTCTGCTGGCGAATGAGGATGCGCACGTTGTGCGGAGTTGGTTCATCGGCATGAATCCGAGACTGAGTGGTCTTTCACCGGCCGAGCGGATCCGCAGCTTTGATGCCGACACGGTGCGCGGTGCCGCACAGGCGTTCGTCGAGGACACGTGGGGGTCGTGAGTCCCGAACCGACCTGGCGTGCACGAACCGGCAGGGACGATGCACCGCGGGCCGCGCACATGAAAATCATGAACGGAACAACACCAGAGCACGAAGGCACTGATCCGAGTCGAGGGGAGGACACGGTGGAGTCCCTGCGCGCGGAGCTGAGGCGCGAGCGAGACAAGAGCGCGGCACTAGGTGCGGTTCGCGATTCCCTGATCGCCGAGTTATCCAAAGAGGGCGGCGAGAAAGACGCGTACAAGCAATCAATGATTGCAGCCCGCGCCCAACGCGATCAAGCCCGCGCCGAGCTCGCCCGTCGCTGCGCCACCCATGTCGAAGCCGAGGCCGCCTGGGCACGTTGCAGGAGCCCGCGGCCCCGCAGGTGGCACAGCGGCGATCCCGAACCCGAAGGTGTGCGGAAGGTGCGGGACACCTGTTGGGGAGGCGAGTGGTTCCTGGCCGAGAACGAAAGCCGTTGGCAGCGTTTCGGTAGTTTCGTGCCGTGGGAACAGCTCATGGAACAAGTCGGGCCGTTGACCGAGGTGCTGGAGTGAGCCGGGCTACCGGTAGCCGTTGACCTTCTTCGGCCACCGTCCCCGTGCCGCGGCCAGCACTGCGGCCACCCGCTGCGCCTCCCACATTGACGACCCGCCCCGTCCCGGTGCGCGGGCAGCTGGGGTCACCCCACCCCGGCGCATCTTGGAGCTCACCGAGGGGGCGGCGATCCCCGCGAGGTCCGCCACCTCCTGGGTGGTGAGCAGGTCACTCATCGGTTCCGGTTCCCTTCCAGGCCACTCGCTCCGTCTCTGCGTAGGACCGCGAGGCTTTTGGGGTGTACGGCCCGAGCGTTCCCGTCGCAGTCGTTGATCACGAGCCGAACCCGCCCGAACTTGCGGATGATGCTCTGGGTGCCGCAGTCGACGAGTCGCGCCCCGCTGCCGTAAGAGGTGACGGTAACGCGGTCGGTAGCCCTGATGGTCACGCCGAGGACATCTGTGCTGTGTTGACTGCTGCTCATAGTCGTCTCCGTAGCTTCGGTTCGGGTGGTGAACAGCTCACTTCTCGGCGGCGTGCAAGCCGACCAGCGGCAAGCACTGACCGCATCACGACACTCAGCCTCAGCGTCGCCTCGTCGTAGTCACTCCAGATGCCCTCCCCGTTGGGTCCCACCGGCAGCGGCTCGAGCACCAAACCGTAGGTTCGGGCTGCCGCTTCGATGGCTTCGCTGTTCTCCTCGATGCTCCTGCCGTTGTTCTCGCTGATGGTCTCGGCGAGCTCTCGGGTGGTGAGACTCATGACTGCTCCTCGTCCTGTTCGATGCTGACCCAGAAGTTTTCCCGTGCGTGCAGCTCCTCGGTGCCCGAGTACCAACCTTGGAGTCCGTCGATCAGCGTGCGGACGTTCTCAACGGTTAGCAGGACAGAGGCCGGAGATTCGCCGGGCATTTGTACGGTGACTTCTAGTCCTTGGGCGGTGCGCGAGGTGGTCTCGACGGTCAGTGTGGGTGCGACGGCTTTGGGTGTCCATCCGTCGGTGATGGCGGCGAGGGTGCGGTTGGTGCTCATGGTGGTGGTCTCCTTCGGTGGGTGATGGTGTTCAGGCGTTGGTGAAACGGGCGCGCATGGCTGCGGGTCCGTTGGCGCGCCACCAGTCGAGCGGGTGGGACTCTGCGCCGGGTCCGGCGTCGTGTGTGTTCTCGATCTTCTCGTCGGCGTCGTCCCCGCGGGAGAGGTGAATCCACTGGGCTTCGTGGGGATCGGATCCGTGGTTGGGCTCCACGAACAGGTGGCAGCCTCCGCACTGGGTGTAGTCGATGATGGTGCCGATCTGTCGAGTGGTCATGAAGGTCTCTTTCGGTGGTGGTGGTGGTGTTCATGTGCGCGGCCGACCCGACGTCATCCACGGTGCCCCGCCCACCGTTTCCCTCAGACCATCCACCGTCACCGACGCGGTCCAATCCGCCGGGCACACCCCCACAACCACCGCCCCAGCTCGTCTGGGCACGGCGCGCTAGCGACGAAGGTCCGGCGCTAGCCGAAGGGGGAAGCCGGAGCCGAAAAACCGGGTAAAAGATGAGGCTCCGCCGCTGGCGCGTCGTCGCGTCGGTTCGGGTCTTTCCGTGTTCGGGGCGTGGCGTTCCTTGCCTGCGGCGGCGGTGTTTCTTTTCGTGTCGTGCACCTGCGGTGTCCGGTCCGGTTCGGGTCGGGGTCGTTTCGTTTCTGGGGCAGTGCGCGGTGCGTTCGGGTTCTTTTCGGGGTCGTTTCGTTTCTGGGGCAGTGCGCGGTGCGTTCGGGTTCTTTTCGGGGTCTTCTCGTGTGCTTGGCGCGGAGCGTTGCGGTTCGTGGTGGCGCGCAGCGTGTCTGCACCTGCGGTGCAGTACCGGGTCGGTGCGCCGGGCAGGCGCAGCGACCCGAGCCTCGGGTGGTTGTGACGCAGTCAAGGGTGTTCGCGCAGCGGAGGAGTGTTGGTCCTGCCGGTCGTGAGGAGTGTCGCCGCGGACACGGGGTGAGCTCTTTCCGCAGCGGCGGGAGTGTGCACCACCGGTGCATGTGGGTTCGCCCGTCGTGATCGTCCCGGTGGTGTCGGGGTCTTTCCGGGGCAACGGTCCAGCTCAACCGGGGAAACGGTTGCCTAAGCCCACGGTGCAGGCTCTTGAGCAAAAGCTGGCAGGCGCAGAGGCGAGCTTCCACGCTGCCGCAGGCAACCTCCCGGTGGACATCACACGATGCCCGCACACATCATCAGTGACAGGACACCACCACCTTCGGTGCACACCTCTGCCGAACACAACACTGCTGCCGCACACACCGCCCGAAGGACAATCCGAGGGACCCGCACACACCATCAGTGACACCGGGACAGCCACCACCTGTTTCCCACTGCCGTTGCCACGGCGAACCACCATCCCGGGGACGTTTCGACGTCGACCAACCCCGTCCCGACGCGCAGCGGAGGGTTTCCTAGAAAGTGGCGGGGCGGGTGGAGCGGTTCTACGGGGTGTTTTGTCCGATCTGGGTGTGTCTGCGCAGGCCGATTTTCATTTGTGTTTCTGGGCATCTGTTCGGACCGGGTCGACCGGTGTGATTCTGCGCATGTTCTCCTGCATGAGAACACCTGTTTCCACTCGTGTGTGGCGGTTCGTTCGGGCCGGCGGGGCGTCCCCGGACCCGGCCAACGTGGTGCGTCGGGCTCAGTCTTTCGCGGTCGCCGCCTCGGAGTCGGGCACGGTCACCTTGGTGTGTGTGAAGGATGAGCGGGGGATGGCCGGGTATCTGGTGACCTCCGATGGTTCCTCGGCGGATCAGGCTGCGCTGCACCTGGCGCAGACGGTGGCCGCCCGGGCGGAGCCGGTCGCGGCGCTGCCCGGGTTGGATGGGGTGGGGTCGGTGGGATGGTTGCGGGCTCATCCGACGTCGGTGGCGTCCCGCGATGTGCAGGCCGGTGCGGATCCCTCGGAGGTGTCGCGCCGGTTGGCGGTGGCGATGCGCCCGGGTCAGTGGGTGGCGATCGTGGTGCGCCCGGCGTCGCGCAGCGAACGCAAGCGGGTGCTGCGGTGGTATGCGCACCGTCTGGGTACGGCGAACCCGGTGCATCACACCACCGACGAGCAGGCGGTGGTGGCTTCGATTGTGGCGGGCGGCGCCGACGATGACGAGGTGCGGTCGTTGTTGCGTCAGCTCGCCGCGGCGTTGCCCGGTTTCGATGTGGACACCAAGGTGGGCACCGGAACCAAGTGGCGTGATGTGGCCGCCTTGTCCACTGCCGGTGTCGGTTCCTGGTTGGGGGTGGGCATCGGGTTGCACCTGTGGATGGTGGCGTCGTTGGTGGGGTCGGTGCCTGCCGCGTTGGCTGCCGCTTTCGCCTACGGTCTGGTTCCGACCCGGGCGGGACGCTTGGCGAAGCAGGTGGGCGCCGGCGTGTTCGGCGCGCCACCGAAACGTCGGTTGCCTCCGCGTCGGCCGCGGGAGGAGAAAGCGGCCCGGGACAACGGGCGCAAGGGTCACACCGCCGCGGACGGGTCCTACCCGTTGGCGTCGACCACGTTTCTGCTGAGCCCGTCGGTGGTGGTGGGGTTGGTCGCCCCGCACGCCGGTGGGGCGTCGGGGGCGGCGACGACGGAGCGCCGCGCGGCGCCGGAGATGCTGCTGGATCCGCGGATCGGCCCGGCGTTGGGTCAGGCCGGTGACGACCCGGCGATGGTGCATTTGCCGGCGGGTGACTTCCCGGCGGGGGTGGCGATCGTCGGGAAGCAGGGCAGCGGCAAAGCGCAACCGTTGGACACCTGGTTCCCTGTGCCCGCCTCGGTGCGGTTTCCCTCCGGGTGGGCGCGCAACGAGGAGCTGCAGGTCTCCGACCGGGTGTTCGCCGGTGACGGTGAGCCCACCGAGGTGGTGGGGTTCTCCGAGGTGTTCGACGGGCAGTGCTACGAGGTGTCCCTCGATGACGGGCAGAAGGTGATGTGTGATGCCGGGCATTTGTGGTCGGTGTCCACTTCGGTGTCGCGGGCGGAGGGACATTCACCGGTGATCCTGCGCACCGAGGAGATGGCCGCGGCGATGGGCCGCCGCCGCCGTCCTGGGTATGCGATTGCGTTGTGCGCACCGATCGCCGGCCCGGACACGGTGTTGGCGTACCCGTGCTTCCAGATCGGTGCCGGGGTGCATTGCTGTCGGGCCGGATCTGATGCCACCGTGTCCCCGGAGGTTCTGCGTGCCTCGGTCACCCAACGCTTGGCGGTGTTGGCCGGGTTGATGGACACCGAGGGTGGCATCGGGGTGGACGGTCGGTGCGCGTTGGTGTTCTGCCGCGAGGACACCGCCGCCTCGGTGGTGGAGCTGGTCCGGTCGTTGGGCATCAAGGTGGTGTACACCGTGATCGCGGCACCGGACCCACGCTGGCATGTTCGGTTCGTGACGAGCGCGGCGTGCTCGGAGGTGGCGTGGCGACTCGACCGGTTGCCCGAGCAGCTCACCGAGGAGAACACCCACCTGTTCGTCACCGAGGTGAGCGAGGTGGGCACCATGGCGGTGCGGTGCATCAGCGTCGACCACCCCGAGCACCTGTACTTGACGGACGGGTTCGTGCCGACCCACAACTCGCAGATCACCCGTTCGCTGTACGCCTGGCACTGCCTGGAACGGGTCCGCCCCTCCGGGCGGGCCGGGTACCCGGGACCCCACAACGCGCTGGTGGTGTTCGAGTCCAAAGGCGATGAGGGTGCCGATGTGTACCGGCAGTGGGCGGAGGTGATCGGAGACGAATCGTTGAGGGTGGACCTGGTCGACCCGACGTCGTACGCCGTCGATGTGTTCGCGATTCCGGGGTCGGTGGCGGAGCGGTCCCGGTTCATCGGCAACATGATGATTTACGCTTTCGAGCCGGGCGCCATCCAGGGCCGGTCCTTCGAGTCGTTGGACGCGGCGATCAGCGGTGCCCTCACCGTCACCGACACCATCGCCACCTCGGTGGGTGCACCCACCGGGCGTTCCCCGATCTACTACACCCACGTCTTGTTGGGTGGTGTCGGTGACGCGCGGGCGGTGGCGTTGGCGGGGGCGATCTTCGAGGCCGCCCACCGGGCCGGGCCGGTGGACATGGGTAAGCATGCACCTGGTGCCCCGAGCGCGGCATCGGACCTGATGGTGGCGGAGGAGAAGCTGTCGGTGCTGTTCGGCGGGAAGATCACCGAAGGGCAGCGGCGCACGTTGACGGAGGCGGCGCGCAACAAGATCGGGGACCTGCTGGCCGCGGAGTCGTGGTGGTCACCGGCGCGGCGCAAGGTGAGCTGGCGCGACATTCTGGACGGGCACCACTCGGTGATCTTGAACACCGGGGTCACCGCTGGGGCGGTGATGGACGAGCGGATCACCGGCTACATGTCGTCGCTGCTGATGTACTCGCTGCGCGACGCGATCATGCGCACCTGCTCGGGGTGGCAGAAAGCCGGCCGGTCGGTGTCCATCTTCTCCGACGAGCTCTCCTTGCTGGCCGGGTCCTCACCGGAGGTGATCGCCTGGACCCACGATCAGGGTCGCGCCTACGGGGTGCGCCCGTTCTTCGCCACCCAACGCCCCGAGCAGCTTTCCGATGCGCTGCGCACCTCGTTGCAGGACTTCGGCACCTTCCTCTGCTTCGCCCAGTCCAACCCGAGTGTCGCCGCGCAGGCCGCGGCCGACATGGCCGCGGACGGCGGGGAGTGGACGGTCGCCGACATCGTGGGGTTGGACCCCTACACCGCGGTGGTCCGCACCCACGTCGGGCGCAAACGCCAACCCGCTGTCCCGGTGCGGGTCACCAACTGGGAGGCGGACATGACCGGTTTCTCCGACGCCCAGGGCTGGCCCGCACCGGCGCGGCGGCCATGAGCAACCCAGCACATTCCCAACCCAGCATGGAGGAACCCCGATGAGCTCTGTCCCCGCCCCGGCCCCGGACCGCGCCGCCGCCGAGCCCATCCCGTTCGCCGAGATGGGCTCGGCGTGCCCCACCACATCGGTGGACGCCGCCCACCGCCTGGACCCCTACTGGTTCGGGTTGTGGACCGGCGGCACGCAGGTGTCGTGGACCTCGCGTGCCCTGGCGGCCCGCCTCGACGCCGCCGGGGTGAACCAGTTGCGTCGGTCCGATGCCCGGGTGAGCCCGGAGCAGGCGATGGTCGCGATGTGCGTGCCGAAGCTGCGGGCCCGCCGGTGCGCGGTGCTGGCGGCGATCGGGTTGTGGCGGACGCTGACCGCCGAACAGATAGCGGCCATCGTTGGTGCCCCCGCGTTGGCCAAATCCCCCGCCGACCTGCGCACCGCGTGGTCGGCGGGGTTGGTGGAGGAAGGCAGGTTCGCCTTGCCGATGGGGGACGGATTCGCCTTGGCGGTGAAGGGCGGACGCTGGCGGAAAGGTCGGAGCACGGTGTACCGCCCGGTGAACTCCCCGGCGTTCGCCCGCTTCGCCGATGCGTTGCCGTACAACGAGTGGTGCTCGGTGACCGCGGGACGCCCATGGAGGTCGGGAAGCGACCTCGACCGGCACAACCTGTTGGCCGCCGAGCTGGGTCTGCGGGTGGCGGAGTTCGCGGAGGTGGGCACGGTGTTCGGGGAAACCCTGTCCGGTTTCGACCTGCTCTCCGCCCACCCGGGGGCCCCGGGTGGGGTTGTCGGCACCGGCCAGCACGCCGACGCCGACCTGACTTGTGTGCGCACCGACGGCATGCGCATCGCCGTGGAGCTCACCGCGTCGACGGGCCCCAACTTCACCCGCAAGGTGCAGAGGTGGGCGCAGCTGTTGATGGACACCGACCCCGATGACAACGGTTTGACGGTGGTGTTCGTGGAGGCAGCGAACCCGGACCGGGCCACGCCCACTCGTGGGTGGAACACCCTTCGTACTGCGGTGGCGAACGCCGCGTACTCGATTCCCGGTTCGATGCGCCGTCGGGTGCCGGAGCGGATGGCGGTCGCGCGGTGGTGCGACTGGTTCCCGGCACCGCTGGCGGCGTCGCGGGGTTTCCGTGTGTTGGCTGCGGAGGTGCCCAGCGGAGCTCACGGTGAACGCTGGAACCCGGTGTCCCTGCTGGACCCGATCGAGCACACCTTCGACCCGCGTGATGCTGACGCGGCGACCGCGGTGCTGCGGGTCTCGGCGAATCTGTTGGGGGTGCCGCATTGGCTGCGTACCGGTCCCGGTGTGGATGTGGCCGCCGTGCTGCGCGAGCAGGCCGGTTTCCCCAACTCGCCCGCACCCGCACCCGCCCGGGCGCGGTAGCCCGAGTCGTCGGCGGTGGGTGATCCGGGCCTGGCCGCACACATGGTGGGTATGACGACAACCCATGAGTCGACGGTGCACCAGTCCACGACGCCACCTGATGCCGTCACCGGAGGATCACCGCTCACCCAACGCCGCACCGAGGTGGCTGACGCCGTGGCGTTCTATCTGGTGTCCGGGAATGTTCCGGTGCACCCGACCAACCGCTGGATCGCCGCGGAACTCGCCCATCTCGGAGCAGCGGTGCGCACCCACGCGCAGCGGCCGGACACACTGCTGGTACCGGCTGATGCCGCCCGGTACCTGGTTGCCCTCGTGCGCAGCGAGATCAGCGACCCGGTGTGCGATTGGTTGGCCGACGGGGTTGCCGATCCCACGGTGTTGGTGCGCGCGTTGGCTGAGCTGGCACCGGACAACCTGGTCTCCGAGCCGCTGTTCCTGCTCATGTGGTGCGAGTACCGCGACGGTAATCCGGCCGCTGCGGATGAGGCTTTGGCCCGGTTGCGGGCGGTCGATTCGAGCTATCTTCGGACCCGAGGTGAGCGCAACTCCCGGTGGATCGCCGGTTTGCCGGCAGACGCATAGGGATGGGGTACAGCGGCTCGGCTGTGCCCTACATCGGAAGGCCCTGCCCGTGAACACCTCCTACGAGGATCTGCTCGCCCATGTGCTGGTCCACGGCACCGACAAGACGGACCGAACCGGTACCGGGACCCGCAGTATCTTCGGGCACCAGCTGCGTTTCGACCTGGCCGAGGGCTTTCCGCTGATCACCACCAAAGAGGTGCGCCTGTCCTCGGTGGTCGTGGAGCTGTTGTGGTTCCTGCGCGGCGGCACCAACGTGGAGTGGCTGAACGAGCGTGGCGTACACATCTGGGACGAATGGCAAGATGACAACGGCGATCTGGGTCCCATCTACGGCGCGCAGTGGCGGTCGTGGCCGACCCCGGACGGTGAGCACATCGACCAGATCACCAGAGTGTTGGACACACTGGCCAGCAACCCGGATTCGCGGCGGATGGTGGTGTCGGCGTGGAACGTCGCCGACATCGAGGCGGCCGCGCTGCCCCCGTGCCACCTGCTGTTCCAGTTCTACGTGGCCGCGGGCCGGTTGTCCTGCCAGGTGTACCAGCGCAGCGCCGACCTGTTCCTGGGTGTCCCGTTCAACATCGCCAGCTACGCCCTGCTCACCCACATGGTCGCCCAGCAGGTGGGCTTGGGGGTGGGTGATCTAATCTGGACGGGCGGGGACTGCCACATCTACAACAACCACGTCGCGCAGGTCATCAAGCAGCTGACCCGGACGCCGATGGCGTTCCCGGAGCTGCGGTTGCGTCGCGCGGTGTCGCTGTTCGACTACGAGCCGGCCGACGTGGAGGTGCTCGGGTACTCCCCGTATCCGGCGATCCGCGCGCCGATCGCCGTCTGAGCACGGGCCGGCAACGTCCGGCGCCACGGTGCATGGCGGTGGGGCCGCCCACATGAAACAACGATGCCGGGTACCGATCCCGGCCCTGCGCACAGGAGTTCCCGATGAAGGACCGTTTCATTTACCCGCTGACCCACCCTTCCACGCTGACCCCGGATGCGCAGGCGGTGTACTTCGCTCAGAAAGAGTATTACGGCAGGTTGGACCACGATCCCTTCACCACCGCGGAGGAAACGAAAGTCGATACTCAAGAGCAACAAGAGGGCTACCAGCCAACAGAAAGGTTTTTCGTCGCGGCCGATGAGCTGGAGGCGCACGGACTGGGCCGCTACGACCGTAACTCCGGATCGCTGGCCACCGTCCGCGTCCACCCGCTGTACACGGTCGCCCGGGGACACGGCATGTACATCGCCCAAGTGAGTCTGGTGAGCACCGACCGTGTACCGACCCAAGGCGGTGATGGAGTATCTCGTCTCTCCGCTCACGACAAGCTGTTGCTGGGCACCTTCATCGGCGCTGATTTCAACTACCGAGGCTATGACGACGGATGGCAGATGTGGCGCCTGGAAGCTGGGCACGACACTGCCACCGACGCTGGTCACCAGCGCGCCCGAGTTGGCATGATGGTCGTCGCCAACCCAGTCATCACGGAGTCCAGTGGTGGCGTAACGATTTATACAGGCACTCTCACCAGTGCCCGGCTCTACCGGCCGGGCACGGACCCGCTCACGGTGGCCGACCGCTACACCACGCCGGGTGTGTGCGTGGAGGAGGACGAGCCGCACCCGTTCGCCCCTCTCTTGCCGCCCGAGCGTGGTGACCTGACCGCGCTGGTCCCGTCTCTCGTCACCGTCGTGCTGCACTCGCTGGACTCGTGCGAGGTGGAGGACTGAATCAGGTAGGCGTTCGCGGTGAATGGCGGTCGGGCCGTGCACATGGATCAACGAGGCCGGGTACCGATCCCGGCCCTCAGAAAGGATCAACCATGATGAGCAATACGACGGACTGCGCGGTCGGCGACGTCATCACCGACATCAACCTTCTCGAAAAGCTGCCGGAGGGCACCGTCGTCACCACCGGCGACGGGGACACCCGGGAGAAGACCTGGTCGGGCGACGAGTGGGATTCCGTGATGCTCGGTGAGGAGATTCTCATGGAGGGCAAGGGATCCGTCACGGTGGTCTTTCTCTCCGGGAAGCGATTCGCCCGAGCTCACCGACGGGGAGCGTCTGAAACATCAACCAGCGCAAAAGGAATGAGATCGTGGGCAACAAGACATCCATAGTCTGGACTGAGTCCTCGTGGAATCCGGTGTCCGGCTGCACCAAGGTGTCCCCGGGTTGCGACCACTGCTACGCCGAGAAGGTCGCCCAGCGCTTCGCCGGCACCAAGGCATACCCGGATGGCTTCGCCGTCACCCTGTGGCCGTCCCGACTCGACCAGCCGTTGCGGTGGACCCGGCCGCGGAAGATCTTTGTGAACTCCATGGGCGACCTGTTTCACGACGAGGTGCCCGAGGACTTCGTGGCCCACGTGTTCGCCGTCATGGCTGCCGCACCGCGGCACACCTTCCAGCTGCTCACCAAGCGGCACGCGCGGATGCGTTCCCTGGTGTCCTCGCCGGACTTCCGCGAGAAGGTCGACGCGAAAGCCGCGTCCGACTACGACCACGACACCCACGGGCAGTGGCCGCTGCCCAATCTCTGGTTGGGCGTCTCGGCGGAGAACCAGACGTGGGCCGACATCCGCATTCCGGTGCTGGTCGACACCCCGGCCGTGGTGCGGTTCGTGTCCGCGGAGCCACTGATCGGTCCGATCACCGACATCCACGCCGAGACGCTGGACTGGGTGATCGTCGGGGGCGAGTCCGGGCCCGGGTCGCGGCCTATGCACGTGGACTGGGCCCGGGACCTGCAGCAGCAGTGCGCCGTCCCCAGGACACCGTTTTTGTTCAAACAATGGGGTTCCCACGATGAGCACGGGATCCGCATGAGCAAGCACGAGACGGGGCGGCTGCTGAACGGGCGGACCTGGGATGGCTACCCGTCGGTGAGCGGGGGCCGCGCGATCGAACCGGACTGGAGCTGTTAGACCGCAGGGCCTGCGGGCATCGTCCAGTCCACTCTCGACTTGCCGCTACGCGAGACCAAGAGCGGCTCGTCCACCAGAAACGGAAGGGAGTAGTGGCCGGTCAATCCGATGGTCCCCAGCCCGTGCACGTGCGGAATGATGTCTCGGGCTGTGTGGAGTCTCTGCTCCTCCTGCGGGGACAGGCCCTTCACGGCGAACTGCCTGGTGGCCCCCATCACCACCTCGGTGACATCGAGATCGTCCATGGCTTTGCTCAGCAACGACTCTGGTCGCGGGGGTGTTTGCCTGACCACCACCACGGTGATGCTGCTGCTCTGCGACACGCTGAACAGGTGGTAGTGCCACTCGTCTTCGGCGTCCATCCACTTCTGCGTTGCAGGGATGTGCCGGCCATCGGGTGTACCGGGAGCGAAACACGGGTAGTCGAGGATAAGCGTTGTCGGGCCCTTGTCCGCCAAAGAGTCCAGTTCGACAGGTGCCGGCCCCACATCCCCTTCAGGGGTGACCCTACGGGGCGCCAGATCGTGGGATCCCGGGACGAGGTATCCATCGGGTAGGTGAGTGACGATGTACGTTTCCATCGACTGCAATGCCTGCGCGGCGATGGTGGCGGCTAACACCGACTTTCCGCTGCCCGTGCGGCCGTAGATGACCATGGTTCCTGCTCGTTCGGTGGTGCTGGACCCCCAGTGAACAGGATTGTTGAGCCCGTTGGAGTAGCTGCCGAGACGGAAGGACACCCCCGCCATCGGGCGGTCTGGGTGTTTCTGGGGAACCTCTGGAGAGCTCTGGGCCTGGATGGCCCGGCGTGCCACGGTGTAGGGCTCGCCGGTATCGGCCATGCGTTTGCGTGCCGCTTGATTGACAGCTCTGGTGGTCATGACGACTCACGTCTCCGGCAGCGTTCCGTGTCCGCTGCGGGTCGGGGTCGGTCACAACGTGGTGGAGTGCGAGCGCGATGCTGAGCAACTTGTCCTCGTTGCCGACTCGCCACACGGAGGCTCGAGGGCTCGGAAGCAGGCCTGCGTTGTGGCCGCTGGATCTGACGGTAGCAGCCTTCACCGGAAAGTCGGTGAAATCGACCTGGTCTGGTCCTCGTGCCAGAGCTCACGGTGCCGATGGCACGTACCTGATCTGGAAGCCGAACGGGCTGCCGTCGGTGCCGACGTCACGCAGGTTGCGACTCAGCACCGCGCGGGTCTCGTCGTGGTCCTTGTGCAGGCGGCGAGCGGTGCTTGTCTCGATCAGCTCCCATGCCCCGTCGTCGAGGTTGGTGACGTGCAGGATGTAGCTGTCGGTTCGATGGTTGGGGTGTGCCTGCCACGAGCGGCGGTCGATGATGACGATGTTGCCGGTGAGGTCCCATGCGAGCCCGGTTTTGGTGGCCGTGACGGCGACGGCGAGGCGGTCGGAGTCCGGCAACGAGGCGGCGGCCGGCGTGAATCGGGTGCGCCGGCACTTTTCGAGGATCCAGGTGGTGAAGTCGCCGGCGAACTCGATTTTCTGGCCGGTGTACGCGTAGTTCGGTGATTCCGAGGGGTGTAGGAAATGGGCCGGCAGGTCGGTGACGGAGATCAGCTGATCTCCGCGGCGCCCGAGCACTCGACGGTCGTTGTGGGAGGCGGGCCGCACCGTGCCGGGGGGAACGTAGGGCGCGTAGGGGAAGCGGTCGAAGTACCCGCCTTCGAGGGTGTAGTTCATCTCCGCCAGGTCCACGTTCGATCTCCGCCCACGTTGCCGACTGGAGGTGACCGTCCTGGGACGGTCACCTCCTTTGTGGTATCTGTTTGCCTCCGACGTGGGATCGGGGAGCGGGTGACGCCACGGTGCACGCCGCCCCGGCCGCACACATGGTCGGTATGGACATCACCGAACGCCGCCTGGTCACCGTCGAAACCATCACTGCCCTCACCCCGATCCCGGACGCCGATGCGATCGAGTCGGCATCGGTGCGCGGCTGGAACGTGGTGGTCCGCAAAGGTGAGTTCGCCACCGGTCAGAAGGTCCTGTACTTCGAGATCGACTCCGCCCTGCCATTGTCGGACCCACGGTTCGCTTTTCTCGCCGCCCGCGGCACCAAGATTCTGGACCCGGGCACCGAGGCCGAGCGGGTGGTGCACCGGCTCAAGACGGCGCGCCTGCGCGGGGTGTACTCCCAAGGCTTGGTGCTGGCGTTGACGGACTTCCCCGAGGTCGCCGACCCGCACCGGCAGCTGCCCGAGGACTCCTTGGACCCCGACTCCGCCGACGACTGGGCGGGGCTGCTGGGTGTGCACAAGTACGAGCCACCGATCCCGCTGTCCTGGGCGGCGCAGGTCGTCGGCGAGTTCCCGTCGTTCGGGGGGATGCGCAAGACGGACTCCGATCGGGTGCAGAACCTCACCGGGGTGTGGCCGGCGATCCTGGCCCACGGCCCGTGGCAGGGCACCGAAAAAATCGACGGAATGTCGTGCACCGTGTTCAGCGACTACTCCGGTGAGCTGCGGGTGTGCGGGCGCGGGTGGGAGCTCAAGGACGGGGACAACGTGTACTGGAACACGGTCCGCGCCTACGGGATCGAGTCGTGGCTGCACAAGGGCAACACCGGGGTGCAGTTCGAAATCTTCGGCCCCGGCATCCAGAAGAATCCGCTGCGGGTGCCGACGGTGCGGGTCGCCGTGTTCGACTACCTCGTGCACGGATACCCACAACCCAGGTTCACGTGGCCGCGCCAGGTTCTTGCCCACGCCACCCCGATTCACGACCTGGAGTTGCCGGACACCCCTGCCGGCGCGGTGGAGCAGGTGGACGGGCTGACCTCGCTGATCACCCCGGGCCGGCGCGCCGAGGGTGTGGTCTGGCATCAGACGACCCCGACGATAGCCTGCATGGAGTTGGATCAGCGCTCCACGTTCAAGGCAATCTCGAACTCCTATCTGGTCAAGACCGGCGGGTGAGCCAGTGCTCGGGCACACCCGGCCCGGGCCGGGTGGTCCTCGGCGGCGACCGCACACACCACCGGCATGAGCAAGAATGAGTTCCTCGCCCTGGTCGTTCTCGACGTCTTCGTCCTCGCCCTGTTCATCGCGCAGGACAGCAGCGCCGCGTATCTGGTGACCGGGGTGGCGTTCGTCCTGCAGGTGCGGTGGGTTCTGGTGCGTGAGGAGCTGCGGTCGCGGGCGGCCCAGCGGCACGTGCCCCAGCACACGGCCGGTACTTGATCGCATCCTCAGCGAGCGTGGGTGGCGAGGTAGGAGGTCAGGGCCTGCTCCACGAGCAGTTGCAGGCTGATGCCTTCGCGGACCGCGTGGATGCGGGCCTGTTCCCGGAGCTCCCGGGTGGCCCGGACGCTGAGCATGACGGTGTCCTGAGCGGTCGGGGTGCGCGCGGCGGCTGGGGCCCTCCCCTCTGGGTCCCTCTTCTCTGGGCCGTTCGGTACGGGGGTCAGTGGGTGCGCTCGGCTGGGCGCCAGCTTCAGCGCGGGGCGCGGTTTCGGTGTCATGGTCATCGACCTCCGTTGTCGGTGGTGTGCAGTAGGTGGGCGGCGAGGGCGTCGTAGAGGGCGGCGGCCTCGGCGCCCCGGTAGCCAAAGTCGTGCACCGGGGCGTGGGCGCCCATCGCTTCCTCGATGACGGCGCGCGCCGGGATGTAGGGCGCCAGGAGTTCCTCGCCGAACGCGCCGCGCAGCTCGTCGAGGCGGTAGGAGGCTTCGCGGCGCCGGGCTGGGAGGTCGTTGACGATGATCCCGCCCCGGCGCAGTGCCGGGTTGTAGGACTGCTGTACGACGGTGATCGTTTCGATCACGTTCGCCACGCCGGCGATGGACGCGGCGGAGGGTTGGGTGACGATGAGGACGCTGTCGGCGGCCACGAGGCCGTTGGCGGCGAGGCGGCCCACGCTCGGTGGGCAGTCAACGAGGACCAGGTCGGGGTCGGTGACACCGTCCAGCGCGCGGCGCAGCCGGAACTCGCTGCCCAGCTTCGCGTCGTCGGACCGTTCCGCCAACGCCAGGGTGGCGGGGATAGCGGTGACCAGCTCACCCCAGGCGGTGGGGTGGATGGCGTCGGCGGCGCAGCCGAGGTCACCGGAGTAGAGCACATCGTTGATGGTCAGTGCTGCTGCGCCGCCAAGATGCTCACCGTTGATGCCCAGGGCTGTGGTGGCGGTGGCCTGGGGGTCCAGGTCGACGACGAGGACCTGCAGGCCTGCAGCCCGGGCGGCGGCCGCAAGGCCCAGGGTGGTGGTCGTCTTGCCGACCCCGCCTTTCTGGTTGACGACAGCGACGGTCAGCATGCGCAAACGATGACATGCATACCTGTACACACGCAAGCATGTACACATGCGTGTCGCGGTCGGTTCTGCCGGTTTCGGACCGCTGGGCGAAAGCCGCATCGCCCAACAGAACGGTTGCCACCGTCACTCTCCACGAGGGCGACGCACACCGGGCCGCCCACATAGAGGGCGCAAGCAGCACCGCACCTCGAGGAAGGCGGCACGCACCGTGTTCGACGCAGCACACATATACGCCCTGGACCTGGAAACGGACACCACCATCGACGGTCTGGACCCTCGGGTCGCGGCGATCACCGAGTGCGCCGTGAGCACCGCCACCGGTGACACCGTCCACAGCACCGACTACGGCGAAGCCACCATGCTTTTCAATCTCGACAGGCACCTTGGCGCCCTACCACCCAGGCTGATCGTCACCTGGAACGGGGCGTTCTTCGACCTCCCGTTCCTGTACACCCGGCGCAGGATTCTGTCTCTCCCACCCAGTTCGACACTGCGCAGCTTCGGGCTGCACCTCATCCCTCAGCCCGGGTTGACCCCCAAGTACGACTACATCGGCGATCACACCTGCGCGTACACCGCGGTGTGGTTGCGCGGTGACGACTCGGATGTCCCTCACCAGCACCTGGACATCTCCTTCGCCTACAAGAAAATGGCCGCGGATCTCGGTGTGAAACACGCCTTGAAACCGGTGGCCAGGGCGTTGGGCATCGAGGTCATCGAGGTGGACCGCGAGCGCATGCACCTGCTCACCCCGGCTCAGCGCATTGCCTACGCCGCCTCGGACACCCGCGCCACCCGCTAACTGGCCATTCGGTTGTTGGGGGCGTGATGAGCTTGTCTGCGCAACGTCGTTTCGACGTCGACGCGCTGCCACCGACCCAGTTCCTGGTCTTGGAGGTGCTCGGCGCCCGCCATCGGCTCGGGGAAAACCTCTGGCCGTTCCGCTCGACCCTTGCTCCGGCGCTGCGCAGGCTGGAACAGCTCGGTCTGGTGTGGATGA
>JAABUV010002754.1_pt1 | contig 23296 bp, 22 predicted proteins | sample 5559971 | NCBI WGS metagenome assembly JAABUV01 (sample SAMN10711881, study PRJNA513362) | rock metagenome | isolation source: Antarctica rocks | place: Antarctica: Victoria Land, Knobhead nord | collected 2015-12-19
GATGTCATACTCAGCCACAGGTGCGCAATTTCCAAGATTTCTATACCAGTATTCCGTACCACCTACCTTACTACTACTACACAGTACTGGTGTACTACACTACCACTGGTTGCATGTGAACCCTGTTTACGGCTCTTTGCGGTGGCGTCTACGTCAAGAGACCCAGATCGAGAACCCTTGATTTCTTTAGGAAGCCATATCAACAACCTGTTGACTGTGGTTGATCTTTTGCTTGTTTGTAATTCAGGATCGAGGCCCATTCGGAACCCTAAGGTATGGATGTGCTTGTTATCTGATCCGAGTCGATATCTGTAAAGTGAACGGACTTAAGATTGTATTATTATCAGGTGGGGGTGATGATTCGATAAGGATGTGTGACGTACATGCATGAATGAAAGCACGCGGTGGGGTAATGTCTTGGCATGACGTCATCCGATCCTACCACAGATCCATCTGAGTCTCTGAGACTTGCTGAGATAATAATACCACTACGGAAGTACTAGATTAGGGTGGCTTACCTACCGTGCTTACCACCTGCTGTGGTACGCTACGGACCAGCCTACGGTATTGCGTTCTTCAACCTTCATTTGTGTGAGTTGGTATTTCGACCGTATTATCATGCGATCAATCATATAGATTATATTGCCCGAAGCATCGATGCTTACCTAAACCTGCAACTATCAAATATTCAGACTTTGGGTCGTAGTCGACAGACAACTCGAGAATCGAGAATCGAGAAAATGTCAGTAAAGTAGCTTAGTAGAAAGCTTGTGCTGAAACTCCTGTCTTCATTAGATCATTGAGAGAAGCTAGAGCGGTGGACATATTGAAAATCACGAGTCGGTAAAGCATAGGTTGCCTACACGATGACGAGGTGGTTAGAGCAAGTCTACCGCTTGCTTCCAAGTTCAAGCTTGACATGACGGGAATTGTGAATTGTGAATTGTGATCGTTTGACTTCAAATACTTGCCAAATAAATCCATGGACGAGGCTGTACCAGACTTTTCATAGTGATTTTGTTCCGCATTTTTTGCGGCATTGAGCACCCTCAAACAGAGTGCAGTACTAATCTCCCCTTGCAAGTCATGGCCTCCCGACTAAAGAAGATATTGCACCGCAAGAGCCAAAATCTCCAACCCAACTCATTACAAGGTGAAAATATGTCTATAGGAGGACCCGGCGACCCGGCACTTCGTGCCACTCCGTACGATGCTACAGCACCTGGAGGTTTGCCAGAAACGGGTGCTTATCCAATTAGAGCAGATGGAAGCTCCACTGCAGTGCAGGGAAATGTACATTCCAGCTACAACAGAGGTCACCAGGGTGCGCGCAATGATTTGACATATCCAACATCGACTTCCAGTCAACCTACGGCACCGCAAGAACCCCTTCATTCAAATGTGGACCCAAGAATCGATCGTTCATATCCCCGTTCCTCCAGTAATGCTCCATCCAGCACCTTACCGGTGAGGGATCGTCCTAGAGGACGGGATTTGGCAGCAGAAACACCTCTTGCGCAAGAGTTCTCAGGATTGAGTCTCGGTGACGGTGATGGTCAGTGACGGTGATGGTGTCTTTCATGTATGTACACTGACCAGTGTGTAGCCCGAGCAACCCAAACTCCGCCTCGAAGGGGCTTTCAGGCACCTGGTAATTTGGATGGATTATATTCTGAGCAAGATGCCACCGATCAAACCTCATCTACTGGGGTGTATGGACAGGACAGCTCGCCACACATATCATACAATACCACTTCCACTGGAGCTTACACTCCCGCTCGTGATACAAGACAACGCCCGAGCAATGAATTCCAAGACGATCCGGACTTGAGAAGGCGGACTTCTATTCCGAGGAAGCAAGTTGGAAGCTCTCCAAAGGCACCTTATTCTGATAACGCTTCCCCTACTGCGCCAACTGCGTTTTCAGGTCACGATCCGCGAACCAGTGTTGAGAAGCCATTACCCTCAGCTCCTGCTTCCAATTACAACTCTTACCAACCTGGAAGAAGGGAAGACCTAATCCACCCTCCAAGCGTTCTTGATAGATCCAGACCAATATCAAGAAATACAGGAGGAGGAGGAGGAGGAGCATATGCCGCCGAAGACATAGTTCAGCGAGCGCAACACGACTCTGCTGATACTGAAGTCATTGAGAGAATTGCACCTGGTCAGTCTCACCGACGCCCAATGAGTATTCTTTTCCTGAAGCTAATGCTGTGTTCAGCCGTTGTGCACGAAAATTTCCAAAATCAAGTTCACCATATTCGGGAGGAGGTGATCACACGTGAGATACACGATCATGACATCTACCACCGAATTCTGCCTGTGGTTGACGTCGAAGTGCTTCCACCGCGCCATTTCCTGCCAGTGGAAGGGGGCGGGCTTGTGGAGGTCAGTGCATCAGAAGTGCCTGGTCGAGGGAAAAATTGGGTGATTGCGGAAACAGCCTCTAAGATACCTTCTGACCAAGCTGCGCCCATGGTCCCCACCCGTTTCTCTGCGCGTGAATTCTATGGGACTGAAGGCGACACGAAAAGATACGAGACGCCTGAAGGAACTGAAAAAACCGAGCAGACCTGGATCCACCCGCCTGAATTGGAAACCGGAGGCCGTGACAGTGACCAGACGTGGCCAATGGTATTTGGCGATGCAGCACCCGGCAAACATCGTCGCGGACCTTCGTCTGGGACACCACAGAATACCAAGGGTCACAGAAAAAGCTCGTCTAAGAGCTCGATGCCTCTGGCCGGTGCTGATCAACCAGGTCGTGCTAAATAGTGAACTTCCGCCGGGTAATCCATGTGTTTTTGCATTCGTGCTTCTACAAGCGAATTTCAGCGCCCACATTCTCGGTTGTACAGCATTACTTTCTGAGCGTTCAAGCGACAAAAGTCATTGTAACAGGGCGTTTGGTTGGGCATGGTGCGGCATGATGTTCCATTCTCTCTCAGACTTATTTAGCCAAAAAGGAGCATGTCGCCAACGTGTACAGCATCGACCGGTTTTCATTAATGTACCTGTAGCATCATCTTGACCCCGCTGGCATTGCAACAAGCAAGCCCGACCATTCGGCAAACGGTCTTGGATCCTGAATGTGCTGATATTACTACGAGATACAAACTTGGTACATAGGCCTTTTAAGGACATGAGAACTCCAGTATTCCTATATAATATCTACTAGGCTTCATCGTAATCTCTGATTCTCATTAGGTGACGATGGGTACTTTCGCTCTGACGAGACAATCCATACTTTTCGAGCCAAGAGGCATCTTCGGCGAGATGGTGCCTTTTCAGGTCATGTCCGGGTATCAGCCAAGGTGGGTGGTCAGCAAGTCGAAACAGGCGGCCACAGTTTCAACATCTCCTGTGGTAAGGTATGATGGCGTCTAAAACAATTGCCGATTGGATCTCATCTTCCGAAGATGAAGCTGCTCCAGTGAAGACTGGTAATCATGGCACCTTTGATTTGAAGTACCCATGACTTCTCCAGCCTTTGAGGCAACCACGAGTGTTTCTGATATCCTACCAAGCCTTACTGAACGATCATGATAGAGGGTGTAGAAAAGATAGGGTAGATGGCAAGAATCCATCGGCGCAGCAAAGCGAACAACCGAAGTGGAGGAGGCCTGGAGACCCCATGTAATGGAACGAGGCTCGCTGTGGCATGTGTGAGTGGGTCGGTCATCATGGATGAAGTACCTTAATGGCCGGGACGCCTTGAAGGAGATGTTGGGTTTCAGCCAGAAGGGGGAGGATTGTCACGATACGGTTGTGCAATCACAAACCCACCCTTGTTTGTGCATGTACTTACGGAAGTACTATTCTAAGTGTATACAGTACCTTACCGCGCTTACCTAGTACCTACCTAAGGTATCGTCGGCCAAGTTCCGTGAGTAGCGTAAGTTCGTAACACACCTGCAGGGGGTGGTTTCGGCAGCGTCGGAGTTTGTACGGAATAAGCAGGTAATCGGGTCTTCTCATTGGCTCCCTTCCCGCCTTGTGCTTTGTAAGTGTAATTGTTCCTCGTCCCGAATTCCGCCCCTTGATGATATGTACCAGTACGGAATACCCCTGGACCCTATCGAAGAGAGTGGAACGAGTATTCCGTAACCCACCCCGAAATCTGATCTGTCGGGCCTCTCGGCGTCGGGTTGACGCCATGTACCGTACGGAGTATGAGACAATAGTCGAGACCCCCTAGCCCAGCTTGGGTCTTGGCAATTGGTCCTTGACTGGATGCTTCCAATCTGAGAGCTGTTGCCCTGGCTTTCCCAACAACACTCGACCTGACTTGCGACTACTTCTTCTTCTTCTTCTTCTTCTTCTTTGTCTCATCTTCTTCGTTCTTTATGCCCTGCTTTGCTGACTACCGACTTCGCCGCGTGTCTGATTCAAACAATAACAATAATAACAGCATGAACAATTCACTCTTTTAATCTTTGTTCACTTCATGCAAAGTAAACAAATACAACAGCCAGGCCTGTTCGTTTCACAGACACTCTTTAACTTGCTAATCTTCAATCCTTTCATTCACCAACCTGAAGCTTCACTTGATTCCATTCTCTGCTGATCCAACAGTCACTTGACGTGGTCTGCTACAAATACCCACCATAACCTGTCAGCGTGATTCGGCTTCTGCAGCATGCACTACCCAGCGAGCTTGTTGCTCGCCATCGCTCTCTTGTTCGCCGCAGCTTCTACAGCTCCGATAGAACCACAAGCTACAGCTCCGACACAACTACAAGGCCGGTCCTTCAAAATCCAACGGCAGCGCCGGGATCTAGGTGGTGTTCCCGATGGCGGGGCGGCTTTGGACAAAGCATACCGGAAATATGGGTGGACAACCGTTGATAAGACGGCCGTCACTGATGTGGCACCAATTGCTGGCACTAAACAGTTGAGCGCCGCAACTGGACAACAGGAGACTGGCAGCGTCTCGGCTGCTCAACCGGCCCAAGGTGACGCCGAATTCTTGTCTCCCGTCACCATTGGGGGGCAGCAATTCAGCATGGACTTTGACACTGGCTCTTCGGATCTGTGGATCTTCAACACCAAACTGCCTGCCGCCGTGCTTAGTGCTCGAAAACGACCCAATGTTTACGATCCTTCCAAATCCACGACTTTCAAGAGCGTACCAGGCGCTGCTTTTGCCATCCACTACGGCGACAAGTCCAAGGCAAGTGGCGAAGTTGGCGTCGACACCATTGACATCGGAGGTGCAACAGTCCCGGCCCAAGCCATTGAACTGGCTACATCAGTGACCGATGGCTTTATCCAAGACGCCAATGCCGACGGACTCCTCGGCCTCGGGTTCTCCAACATCAACACCATCACCATGAATGGACAGAGACAACCACAGCCAACCTTCTTCGACAACGTGATGCCCACCCTCCAAGAGCCAGTCTTCACTGCCAACCTCAAACACTCCACCGTAGGCGCCTACGAGTTTGGCACGGTCGATAGCACGCAATTCACCGGCACTGTCCAATTCACACCAATCGATAAATCCCAAGGCTTCTGGCAATTTACCTCCAACAGCTTCGCGGTCGGCAGCGGCCAAGTCCAAAGCAACCCCCAAGCTCACCCGGCAATCGCCGACACCGGAACTACTCTCCTGCTGCTCGACGATTTCGCTGTCCAAGGCTACTATTCCGCCGTCCCAGGCCACGTTTTCGACCAAACCCAGAGAAGCCACAACTTCCCCTGCGATACCAAGCTCCCTGATTTCCACATCGGACTTGGCGACAGCTACATGGGTACGATCCCTGGTCTGCTGCTCAACTTTGCGCCTGCGTCGGGGGGCAATAACATGTGCCAGGGGGCCATTCAGTCCAATGATGGGAACCCTCTGCAGATTCTCGGAGATATCATGTTCAAAGCGCAATTCGTCGTTTTTGATGGCGGGAATACGCGTATTGGGTTTGCACCGCATGCTACGGGGAATTAGACGGTGGAATTCTCAAAGGCATCCAGCGAGCGATTCTACCCAATATGCTTAGAAGTGCTAGATTACTAGATTAATAATCGTTTTGCACGCTGATAGGCGTGAGGCGACAGTGGCAATCTGAATAACATCCTAAAACCCTTTATGAATATTTTTCTTGCGGCTTGGCCAAAGATACTCTGCGGCTGTGGAATTAATTCCAGTTTCTCGGTCTTGGTGCATCCATTGCGCTATCATGAAATTCGATTTCTTTAATCCTCAACAAGTAGTTCCCTCGTCCCTTTCTTTTCTCTGCAGTTTTGTAAAATCCTACCAAAAGACCACCTTTCTTCCCCTCCTAATAGCTCCACTCCACCCCCTTGACCAATTCTTTAACTAAGATATCTACCGTCCTTTCTCCCACCATCTCCATGTCTTTCCGAAGCACGCTGCCGTTTCCCCTACCCGGTCAGGTCCAGCGTCCTGCTTCTCATTGAGTCGGTGGTAATTTTCTTTCTCCACCTCTATCGTACCGTCCGTAATTCCACCAAAGCTAAACCTCCGTCACGAAAATGTTCCTGCTTTCCGTCGGTGCTATCTCGGTCCTTTACCGAAGCCAGTTCAAACGAGGATGGCTCTCGCGTCTGTCCTAGTGAGATGATAAAATGGACATGATCTGGGGGAAGGGCTAGCTTTCATTTCAAGACCCCGAAGAAACCGACTCCTTGGACAAGTTCTGTGCTCTCTGTTCCCGGAGAACTTCGGTCCTGGAAGATATCAAGGGAATGGCTGGAGGATTGGTCGTTGAATACAAACCCGCATTTCTGCGGGCCTTTTTAAATCAAAGAACTATCTATTTCAATTCAGAGCCAGCTTCCATCGTATCCATAGTTCTTTCTCCTGAGAACTGACAGCTATGGAAATCATCGCTGATGTCATTGCTCGTGACGGTCCCATATCCTTTGTTTGGGGCTCGAAACATGTCGAGTCCGAGGTTGGAGACTGGGCTTTCTGGATGGAAGTCGGCTTTGCCGATGAAAGAAGCTGATTTTCAGCGCTACACAATTCTCAGAGGGAGGATTCTGCTTCCATAGGATAAGTCAACTCTTTAGGCGCTTGTTTCCCAGATTGAAATCTTTGGCTTTTCACATGAAAGGGATGGTTGAGATATTGGAGGGTGTACATTTCACATGCGGCGAATAGGCAACGGATGTGACGATAAACTTTCTTATATTCAAGCCTACCGGCAGTCAATTGGAGCAAGAATGCAAGAAAGAATGAGCGTTGGCATACCGCCCAGTTGTACTGAAGGTTGGGACGTAAGTTTGTATTTCCGTTATCATTCCTCTTCAGAAATACTGAGTATACAATTTCTTAGGCTTCACCCTAATAGATAACAATCATAAAACACTTTAAGTCAGTGTCCTACTTTCCCTACTGATAAGGTGTCTTAATATATTATTTACATTTCTTATCTCCTTATTGTGCAGAACTTCTACTGATTTGTCGACCTTAACGTCGTCGCCGCGGCCGGCACCACTTCATCCTTTGGCAAAATATCCGGCACGGGCCCCACAGGCGTAATACTAAACGGGTTGATCTGCTTGTGACTCTTCGTATAGTGCTTCTTTATATGTTCAAACTGTGTCGTCTTCCCAAACGCGGGTACGTCCCAATAGAGCTTCCTCAACCAATCATGCAGCTTCGGATACCCACTCCTGATGTCTCTGATATTGCACTTGAAGTGCTGGACGTAGACAGGGTCGAAGCGTACGATCGTGGTGTAGAGGCGGATGTCGGCTTCTGTGATGTTGGAGCCAAAGTAGTATGGGGAGGCGTGGGAGGCGAGGTGAGCTTCGGCGCGGTCTAAGGAGCGGAAGAGGGGTTCAACAGCTTTCTCGTAGGCCTCTTGGGTTCTGGAGGGCTGATCAGCTATATTGACTGAAGAAGAGGCGATAAAGGGAACACAAGGGCGGTTTACGTGGCAAAGCCGGACTTGTAAACGCCATTATTGATGTCGTTGTAAGTCCATTCATTGGTGTCTTCGATCTGCTTTCTTAATTTTTCGGGGAAAAGGTCGACCTTGGCGTACTTCTCCGGGATGATGTCGTCGAATTCGGTGTAGAACATGCGTATGATCTCGCTTGACTGCGCGCACAACCTGTCAGAACACGCGCTGGGAATCTCGACCTGGTTTCTGCGGGGATGCAAAACGACGTACTTCATTGCTCACAATCTTTCCCTGCTTCACGTCATATAATGTCGGGACAGTAAAGCGCCCTTTATATTCCGGGTCGACCGCGAAATATATTTCTCGAAGATGGGTAAAGTCCTTGTGTATGGGATCAGGGGTTGCATTGTCGCCAGGAATATTCTCATCAGGTTTGACAAAGCGCCAGCCTGTTCCAGACATCAACGATCATGACAGTTTGGGCCAATTGGACCGATAAAAGGGCAAGCTACCTTTTTCTAGCATTTCCCAGTGGACTGAAGTGTAAGGAATGATGTCCTCTAGGCCCTTGAGCTTGCGGACGATCAGTGTCCGGTGAGCTAAAACCAACGTTAGCAGTGCCTTTCGTCAATACACGACAGTCCTGACCCCATGGGCAAGCGTGGGACACATAGAGGTGGTACCTCCCCTTCTCTGCGGGAAATTCGGAGCCTGGTTTCTTTGATATCGAATTTCGGAATTGGGATTGACCTCTTTTGAACTCCCCCGTCTTGTCAGCCCAGTTGGTGATTTTCTCTTCGTTGCCTGTCTATTGACCATTCTCTATTAGACATCGGAAGTTGAAGGTTTTCAGTACATCTTACCGCCATAGTGAATGCGGAGGTGTAGGCTCGGGAGTGATGAGAAACACGAAGATGGCTGTTGATCAGACGGATTCTAGAAGCACAAATGTTCATAGAAGAATGGGAGGTTGGAATGTCTATCGACAGATAATGTAGTGGGGTGGAATGGGGGAAGTAACGCCCCCGCGCCTTATGTCATCGCTATACAGGTTTCTAGCGGTGCTTGGCATCTTACGACCGAATCAGAAGGACCAGGACGAACCAATGTGTAAGCAACTAGAAGAGAATGCAATCCTTTTGGTGAAGATGCTGTATATTTTACTTTGGCGGAAGAGTAGAAAGAGTACAGTCGGGGAGGCCGCGCTATGCTCCACCGACATCGATCTAAACGTTGTCTAATACGACTGTACCTCCTGAAGCCCCGTGAACGCCTTTACCCTCGACCGAGAAGCATGAAGAAACCTCCTATTTGCGCAGCTTGAGCATGACATACGGAACCTCTACATCTTCCTCTGTCTGATCCTCGACGGTCATCTCGAAGATGACGTTTTTCTGGTGGCCCGGAATTGGTTTCTTACTGATCGTCTCCACAAGCTCACTGAGTCTAGCGCAACGGTTGTTAGTAAGAACGCCTTTGAACGACCAAGGTTGACTTACTTGAGGCCCAATCTGTCCTTGAGCTTGCTTGGCGGATAGAAGCTCGCATACAGCAGGCTAACACCCGAGCTTAGCATCATGATGTCCAGTCCTTGCTCTTTGAAATGATCCAAGAATTGCTGTAGAGTGATATCCGCCACCTCAAACCGATCCCAAAGCTTGTCGATTGTGACCTCACCATTTGTACCCATATATTTCCCCTTTGGACTGGCAATCGGTTCACTAAACCCGAAAAACGGAAGAGCTAGGTTGATAAACCCATTTTTGTATTGCTCGAGGTCAGTCTTGCCGTCAACGATTTTGTACATTTCCAAAACAACCAAGCCAGTAACTAACGCAGTGGTTGTGGCAATGGCTGGGATAATCTTTCCCGCAATGAACTTTGTCTTGTGTCGATCAGCTTCAGGAATGGCATAGTTCTCAGCTCTCAAGTTGCTTGCCGCAGTAATGAAGTCGATGTGGTGATTCGAATCGTCATCCTTTTCGAATTCAACAGGCTCGAGCTTGAAGCCTGGTAGAGATTTTGGCGGAGGTAGTTGTGAAACTATTTGCTCAAGCTCGCTGTTGTCATCAAAGTTAGATCTATTGGCTTGGGCGTTTGGGTCCGGGTCATTGTCGTCAGCCTGAATCTTTACAGCAGGGTTTGGAGAGAATTCTGGAATGATCATATTGTCCATGACTTTGATGTACTGATCCTTCTCGATCGTACTAGGTCCCTTTATTCCGTAATTATAGGCGTGCAGGTTGGCGCCCGCGATGACGAAGCCAATGTGGGCAGGGTTAGCAGCATTGAATTTTAGGGGTTTAGGGGCTCGCTTAGGTCCAGACCAGAACGGTGCACCGCTTGCGGTTGTCGAGTCCTTAGGGAAGTTGTATAAGAGCTGCTGAATAGCGTTGTTGTACTCTTTTTCAAACTGCATCCTGGCCCAGACTATGCAATCGTCGAAGCTCAGCGGCTTTTCTGTAACAAGGTAATCCCGGATGCTCTCTAGTGTTGGTACCTCATTGCCAGATTGCTTCAGCGTCTGCTCAACGTAGTTTGGCTGACTCAAATATAAATTCGCTGTCTCTGGGGGCCCAACAAAATATTGATGGAATTTCTCTTTCGCCCATGCAATGGTGTGCTCAATCTTGTTCGGGAAGCTGCGCAGCGTGCACTGAGGGAATGACTGCTCTGGGGGATCTTGAGAGCTCGAGTACGACTCGGTAAGATTTGGCAAGACAACCTGTGTGTTGCCCTTGGTACCGAGTGTTCCGCTGTCAAGTAAGGGCTTGCGGAAAAAGACACATCGGCGGTCAACGTATTGTCTTGCATCCACGTTGTCAAGAGCATTGGTGACCTGGTCAAGACCTTCCCAGAAATTTTCGTTGAATATGTGTTCGGTATCCGGACCAACCCTATCCGGAAGCGAGACTATCTTCCCTTCGAGATCTGGATTCATTGTTATGACAGCTGAAGCGGCGCATACGCTCTTTAGTTGACCCACATCCTTAGGACGAAATAAGAATTGCCGATTCAGGTTGCTCTTCTCGATCTGATCCATGTCCGTGATGGTTATTTTGCCGTTCTTGCCTGTCCCAAGACCGATCATTGCCCAATTCTTGAGCATTTCGCAGCCAATAGCGCCAGCACCAACAAGGAATTGATTGACGCTAGCAAGCTTCTCTTGATATTCCTTTCCGAAGACAGCAATCTGCCCGTCGTATCGGGTGTGCAGTGGCTTGCACTGCTCCTCGGATCGCTTGGCAGAGGTGGGTAGTGATTCCAGAGAGTCAAAGTAGAGCCACTGCACAATTGGATGGAATTTGCCAGAAACAGACTTCAGAACCTCTTGAGCGGCCAGTCCACCAAAGAAAGCTGCCATAGGAGCAAGATCCCCACGTGCTTGATAACTCAGTTCTCGTATCAACTTATCATCAAGCTCAACCGTCTCTTCTCCTTCCTTGGCTACAGCTTGAGCATATTTGATGACTTCTGCGGCATCTTCATCGTTGTAAGGACGTGGCATATCGCCATTGTGATGGTTCGCAAACTCATGCAGTGCTTGAAAACCAAGGTGTAACTGCTGTGGTCGGTCGAATTTTGCAAAATCAGACATGAGAAGCTCCGGCTTCTTTAGTTGCTCGCTTAGGGGCTGGAAGCTGATTGTTTTAGGCATCTTGACCTGTGTGTAGATGCCACCTCTTTGGTATTGGCCTAAATTTGATACTTCTCCAATCGAGAATGTATAAGGCCCTCTGACCTCAACCATGTGTGGCTCCGAATCGTTGAGCCCCTCCATGCCTTGCACTTCCTTGAAAGTCACAAAATTCCCATCTTCCAAACCGTGCCTCGTCTCATCAAGAGCGGAGACTAGACCATCAGAGGTTATCCCAGCAACTATGCCGCTGAGTGGAGTCTCGCCCGTAGGGTCTGCTATGGCAAAGTCCTTCCCGAAATCTGTGAATATAGTACCAAAAAGCCCAAAGGTATCCACAATGACAACAAAGATTCCGTTCTTGTGGCAATATTCAGAAATAGTGAGCTGATCTTTCAAGGGAGTGCTGGTCAGCACTACAACTTGATACTGATTCAGCTGGCTAAGATCTGTCGTAAGACTTTTCGATGGGTGTTCGGACACAGGCGTGTATGCGTTCAGCTCTGCTACTCTTGGGACCGTGACTGAAGCCCGAGGCTTGCCAACATCCTCGGGGTGTAGGAAGAATTGCGAAGAAAGATCCGCAATGGCGGCTGGCGCTGGATCGAAAAGGGTCAAAGATTTCACCCCGGCAAGGGCAATGTTCTTGGCTGTTTGTGAGCATCTTAGCAGGTGTAGCAATAACGACAGGAACGTTCAATACGGACCTATTTCTACGCCGAGTCCCTTGAGACCTGCTATCAGGACATGGGAAGCACTCATTCGCTTCATAGCTTCATGGCCGAGGACGTAGAGCTGCCGGCTATATAGTGACTCGTCGATGTCTCCGTTTTTGAGCTGCCCTACATCCATGGAAGGGCCATCAATCTCCATCTTGTTATCCTACGAACCGAAGAGATCTTTAGTAAATGCCACGTTCTAATGTATACGCAGTGGAGAGGCTTTTGAAGATGGCTGAGGGAATCACGGTAAGGGAGATGCCAGGTTTGAGATGTGCTAGTGGCTCTCCTTTAAGAAAAAGCTGCTTTCGTAGCCTTCCGTGGGAGAGAAATTGGAAACTCACCGTCATGATCTTCTTCTTCTCTGGGCGGATATGCTCGTCAGAGTCAGAAGCTTTTCTCTTACCCAGATTGGCCACCTCCGGTATGTCTGCGTGGGAGTGAATGGTGGATGACTGAGCAAATGCTTGCACGAGGCAAGCCTATGATGATGCGTAAAGTAAGGGTTTAGTACAGTTTATCATGTAAGACAGGAATCAACTCGTCTGGCAGCGGATCCTCTAACGGGAAAACGGGTTGCTTGGTATAAGCAAAGACTTGGTGTTTGTATAGTTGTTCAGAAATCGTCAAAGCATCAAGTGGACTTCTATGTACTTCTAAACAATGATTAGTCAAAATGTGCAGTGGCTTCCATGGTACTGAGTTGCATGTCAGAAGCCGATGGCGGCAGGCACGGACGCGATCTTTGATCGGCAGTAGGGATCAGCTTGACGCCCTCGCCGATCTGGCCATACCTTTAAGGTACAGCTCCTCCGGTACAGCCATATCGCCTGTCAAAGAGGTATCTCTGCGTAATGTCGATAAACATAGTAATAGGTTTGCTCGCCTATAGTTGGTACTCTGCAATGCCAGGCCTACGGTAGATGGATTTATCAAAGGTCCTCTAACGCGAGCTCTGGTACACTACATCTAAAAGTTTCGGACATCGATCCACTTGGAAAAAGAGCAAGAATTTGAGGTAGCCCATCGCAAAGTCTGTCTAGGGCAATCATAGGAGCTATGTTCCTGCTCGTCACAGCACTGCTACTGTTTGCAGGCAGCTTCTTATACACACCCGGTCAAGCTGTCGGGGCAGCCAAGCCTGGCAATCAGGATGCACTAGGGTCTGGCATTGATCCAGAGAAATACAAACAAGCTTGTCCAGACTACCTCCACTACTCAGTGGTTGCACAGTACGTCCGAGGGATCAATTCCGCTCAGCGCCTCTTGATGACGCTGATTAGTCCTCCAGCCGGCCTCTGAGCCAAGGCCCTCTAGCCTTGCCATACCAGCGTCCATCTCCTCATTGTCGAACATTCTCTTCTCCCCTAGTAGAAAAAGTCATCCAAGATGTTACATCACGCATGGAAGATAAGGACCTTGCTCGGATCTTCGAAAATGCCTTCCCAAACACCCTCGACACGACAATTAGGTGGCACGCCGATGGGAGTACTAAGAGATCTACCAAGAAGTATTCGAAAATCTCACACAACGAGGGGCATTGGGAAGGTGTACAAAGCTTCATTGTCACGGGCGATATCAACGCAGAATGGTTGAGGGATTCTACGAATCAATTAAAGCAGTATCAACCTCTAGTGAAGAAAGAGAAGAAGCTAGAGACCCTTCTCCTAGGTGCCATCAATACCCAAGTTGAGTACGTGATCGAATCTCCTTATTGCAATGCCTTCCAGCCACCGCCGCCAAGTCGTCTACCAGCCGTGGCCAATGGACAGGATGATATGGTGCATCCAGTCTATGAACAGTCAAGGGTATTTGAATGCAAGTGGGAACTGGACTCGCTGGCTCATTTTCTTGCTTTGGGGAACCAATTTCATGAAAGCACCGGCTCGAAAGATTTCCTGACTCCTAGATGGTTCACCGCTATAGACACCGTCTTGGAGGTTCTGGATCAGCAATCGAGACCGACTTTCAACTCCACAGGGAAATACGAAAGGAATGAATACATGTTCAGACGAAAGACAGTCTCAGGGACAGAAACCTTGAGTCTTGGAGGAATCGGCAATCCTCTTGCCGATGGCATAGGCCTTATTCGAAGTGCATTCCGACCAAGCGATGATGCAACCATCTTCGGCTTCCTAATCCCCTCAAACGCGATGATGGCCGTCGAGCTGAAGCGGACAGCCGACCTAGTGAGATCGGCCGGCAAAGAAGACCTCGCCAAAACGCTGCTCGGGTGGTCCGAGGGCATTAAGAAGGGCATCTGGGAACACGGGATGGTTCACCACAAGAAATATGGCGACGTTTTTGCCTTTGAAGTAGATGGCTATGGATCATCTGTCATGATGGACGACGCCAATTCACCTTCATTGCTGGGGCTTCCATTGATGGGTTTTATTGATGTGAATCATAAGGTATATCAAAATACCCGAAAGATGATACTAGAGAAGTCGGGGAACCCGTATTATCTAAAAGGTAAGGGATTCTCTGGCATTGGGGGCCCACATATTGGGGTGCAGTATGCGTGGCCTATGAGCCGACTGGTGCAGGCAATGACGAGCGATGATGATGATGAGATTGACGATGCTCTAAAAGCGGTGCGAGATTCGAGTAGACTCGGGCTTGTGCATGAGAGTATCAATGTGGATCGTGTCGCTGATTATACTCGTAAATCTTCGAGACCTATCAATGCATACCTGACTGCTGATTATGACACAGGGCCTTGGTTTGCGTGGGCGAATTCTGTCTTTGCTCAGACAATTCTCGATGTGGCGGCAAGGAAGCCTCATCTGCTCTTTGGGAAGGGGGCTGCGCCTTATACGATATAATCGTTCTCTCGAATATCTCTTCGACTGCGTTTGGCGAGCATCTGCTTCTGGAGTTAAGATCATACTCCTATAGATGAGCCTCACTTAAATACTAGATATATGCTGAAGAGGGTTAAATAGCGCTCAATATGCTATCTTTCTTTTTTACAATGATAGCATCTGAATGTCTTTACCAACGGACTCTACGGACCCAATCTCTCAATCCTCCACCCCCCCGCCCCTTTTTCGTCCCGCGTATACCTAAACCGATCATGCAACCTACTCTCCCTCCCCTGCCAAAACTCCGCCATCTCCGGCACGACCCTCAGCCCCCCCCAAAACTCCGGCACCGGTATTTCTTCCTTCCCCTCAAACCTCCTCTCTACATCCTGGACCCTCCTTTCCAGCACCTCCCGGCCTCCTTCCTCCTCCGGCAACACCTTACTCTGCTCGCTGGCCCACGCCCCAATCCTACTCCCCCTTGCCCTCAAATCATAATACGCCTGGCTCTCCTCCTTTGTCAGCCTCTCCACCCGCCCCTCAACCCTGACTTGCCGCTCCAACTCATGCCACCAAAACGCCAAACTCGCCTGCGGATTGCTGCGCACGTCCGCGGCTTTCCGACTCGTGCCCCAATTGCTGTAGATGACAAAACCCCGCTCGTCCAGTTCCTTGAGGTAGACGAAGCGCGAGGAGACGGAGCCGGACGGGAGGGAGGCGGTGGAGAGGCAGACGGTTTCGGGTTGGTGGACGCGGGCGGATTGGGCGTGGGTGAACCAGGTGTGGAATTGGGTGAAGGGGGAAGGGTCGAGCTGGGAGCGGTCTAGGGAGCCTTTTGTGTACTGGTCGGCTTGTTTGCTGGAGGGGTCGGAGGTTGGGGCGACTGTTGGGGGAGGGGGGTTAGTGAGGGGGGAGGGGAAGAGGAGGGGGGGGGTCAAATGAGCCTACATATGAGTTTGGAAGATTGGGCGGAGGCCATTCGGTTTATTTGGAGGAGTCGGAGGGGTGATAGGCGCATGAGAGTAAAAGGACACCGCCAGTTGGTCTAATAATGAAAGGAATGTATTGGGAACAATAGCGGTCATCGATCACTAAACCCTAATCTCCATGTGACTTGGGCACTATCGAATCATCCGGGTACACCTTCGGCAACAGAGGCAATCGTATAACGAACATATGAAATGTTACCATACATTGATCGGTGGATCTGGAGTGATCCTACATATCCTAACGTACTGTACCGTAAGCTACCTAGATGCTCCGCATCTTCTATCTAGTTTGAGTCGAGATGTTCTATCCATAATAATACATATCCATTCCAGCAACGTGCTTCGTGTACCTTCCCCTTCAAAGTCTTCCATACCTCTCCCCCAAACGCCAGCTCAACCGTATTGGTACAGGAGCAATATAATCCAAACGCTGTGACAGATATCCTTCGTCCACTCCTGACAAAAACGCCGTAAGTACGGTCCACTTGTGTATGCACCAGGGTATTAAAAACCGAAAAGAAACCATGAAAAACTTTTTTGGCATCGACCAAGCCAAGTAAGGTGGGCAGGTCCATGTAGGTCAGGCCATGGGCCCAGACAGTGCTACACTGCTTCCTCGACTCATAACAGGACCAAGCAATTCCAGGATCTTCCCTGATACTGCTGATGGGTAGCCCCTCGACAACATCTCGTGCACAACTCCCATAGCACTCTCTCTGCCTTCGACAGTGAGGAAAGCTCTAGTCATAGCCTCATAGGTGCTAGGCTCTCTCTTCTCCAGCCCAACGTTCTCGTATACCGCTTTCGCTTTTGTAATGTTCTTTTCCATAGCCCAGCCATGGATCAAGGTGTTTGCAATATAAGGAGTTAACGCCACCTGCCTCGCAGACATATGATCGAGGAGTTCCTCCGTCTCGGCCACGGAGTGGTTGGCAACCATGGATTCAAACAAGGCCTGGTAAAGGCATGCCTGCGGGCGGATATCGGGGTTTGCGATTACCTCGTTGAAGTCCTGACGGGCACCGGCCATATCGTGAAGGGCGCAGCCTTTCGCGTGGATGAGCGAAGCATAGTGGACCGCCTCCGGACGTTGGCCTGAAGCACGAATTGTGTCCAGCACACCTTCGGCGGCTGGTAAGTTAATAGGATCAAGGGTGGCATATGTGTCTATCAGCAGCTTGTATGTGTGCATCGTAGGTTGTATACTTTTCGACTGCATGCGCTCGTAGTATGCAAGTACTTTTGCGCTATCACGTTTGGTAGTCAAAAAATATTGCATCAAGCTGTTGTAGGGCGCCGGGCGGGGCTTGTAGTTTGGCATGGACTCCATTTCATCGAATAACTCTTCCGCGAACCGTTCGTCACTAACTCTGCAAAGCGCATTGACAATCGTCCCGTACGTGACAGATGTGGGTCGGATTCCTAAGTTGCGCATTTCAGCGAAATAAAACAGGCAATCATCAATGCGTCGAGCTTTGCCAAGCTTTCCAATGAGTGCGTTGTAGAGGAAAGACGACGGCTCCACTTCTTCGGACTTGGCACGCTGAAATATTCTGACTGCCTCAGTTGCTTCGTCAAAGGTCTTTGTCGAGTCCTTTAATGTGGTGATGTAGAGTCCAAAAGTATTTGCCGTGGGAGCCGACCCCATATCAAGCAACTCCTGATGGAAACGTCCAGCCAAGGTCCGGTTACCAACTGTAAGGCAGGCGCCAACCATCGCATCTAAGATTGAAGACCATCCATGTCGGACAACCGCATATTGAGTGAAGAAGGGAATGTCTCGCCGTGCCATTCCATGGATATCATGAATCAAATTCGCTCGTCCTTCCTTTGCAGCAGCGGAGATGAGTTTTGCATACACAATATACCGTGGGTGCCGGCCAGCCCGGCGAATGTTTCTAAACCTCATAAGAGCCTCGTTGAGACCAGCGCCAGTCTTCGCACGGTGATTCTCTAGCTCCTCAATAATGATGGTCGAACCTCTGTAGTCTGTAGTAGCCGCGTATGGATCAAAAGTATCCGCGTAAGTACTAGGCATGGCTGCGGCGAGGCTGGGCGTTGGCGTGAATGGTTGAGGAGCGTAAGGTGCTTTGGCTGACAGGTGGTGTCGATAGCTTTGCCACCTCTCAACCAAGTCTCGACGCTGATGTGATATCTTTGCCAGGGCCCGCTCAATAAGGTCTGAAGTGCGCTTGTCTGTAGTAATGCCGCTGCCAACGGTAGTTTCAAGAAGATTCGCAAACCTTGCCGAATGAGCAAGATCATGGGTAGTATTACCACTGCCGAGCATTTCAGCCTCAATCTGTAGTGCCAAGGTCAAATCCTGCCAGCTTAAACCAGAAATGTCTTCCGGACCGAGTCCTGCCAGCATTTGCTCAGCAACAGGGGAGACAAGACCACCGTTGTCGAGCATTGCCCACAGAAAATTCATGCTAGCATTGGGCGAAGGCACAATCCTTTGGTCAGCGAGAAACCCGCCAATTGTTTCTATGGCCTCGTCGATCTCTTCCGTAATCTCGGACCGAGGCATTGCATCTTTGCTTGACGCACGAACACGCTCGAATACTTGTCTGGCCTCCATCAGACCTTCATCGACGTGACCGCTGCCGATTAAGGCCACGGCGTACATAGCCGTTGGTTCAATCATAGATTCATCAAGTTTTGCAGAAGTGGTCAAAATAGACCAATAAGTTCGAGCTAGGTCAACTTTCCCTTGCCGGATATGGAGCGCAAGCATTGAGATTGCCACCATTGGTGCTCCAGCGGCGCCTGGGTGGATGTGTTGGTAGGTCTTTGTTGCGAGCTCAACATCACCATGATCGGCGGCAGTAGTACATACCCGGGCCATCGCTTCACTCCGGGCAGAATGTGTTAGGTTCCCTTTTTCTGCCATCTTCAGGGCAAGTTGCAGATCACCAGCATCTAGGCGTGCCTGGACGAGAGCGTTTACCACCACTATGTCTTGCATGTCCTCCAATCGTTCCATACGGTGATCTGTCACTCCATCATAAGATTCAACAATCCTACCGAGGAACCTGTGACCGCCATCTGCTTTGCCGCAGATCGCATACGCTTTGACAAGGGAGGCATAAACTTCGTTGTCCTTGCGCTGAATAATGGCCAGTTTACCGGCATCGTCGGCAACAGCTAAAGACTTGTATTCATTGTAGCATTCGACAGCACTGGCGAGTTCTCCAGCCACCGCGAAGGCATCGATCATCGGCGGAAACATAGTGGCGATAGGGATAATTTTGTGTGCTTCCATATGAGAATAGGTCCGAATCATATCGTCTACTCGCCTATGCAAAGCACAAGCAGTGACTAGAAGTCGATATGTCTCCGAAGAATAAAGACGCGTCTTTTGCGCTAAGACTGAAGAGTTGAAAATCTTCATTGCTGTGCTAAGTGCATCATCCTCAGCAAGAATGGCGAGTTCTGCCTCGTTCGAGCGGAACAAGAACTTTCCATTCTCCTTCAGACCTCCGAACCTCAATCGCTTTTTCTCCACCGTATCCCTCATAACAAATACTTCAAGTGCTCGGCAAGCAAGAACCTCGATAAGTGCAGTGTAGAAAGCGGTGTCCGGAGTTACCTTACGCCGAAGCATGTCAGAGTAGACTCCAAGAGCTTTAGGTACAACATGATGCTTGGCAACGGGCAAATGAATGGCGGCGGCGAGAAGTGCGTTGTAAGCTTCAGTGGTTGGCCGAAGGCCCTCGACGAGCATTGACTCAAAAACTGGGGGGATCTCGGCATATCGCTGTGCAGCGTTGAGATTGCTGATATGCTCACAGAAAGCCTGGGATTCTACATCTTGGGCCGAGGATAATGAAGTGACAACGCTTGAAGTAGTGGAAGGAGTCGAAGCGTTAGCGGTGGTGCTTGGAAGCACGGACGTCGGCGCGACAGATTCGTCTGAATTGATTGAAGTCTGTTTTGTAGACTCGATCTGGGCATCCGAAGGAACGGGAGCTGATACCTGTTGGATATGGCTGATCTCCTCTGCAATAGCCTCATCAACTTTAGCAACCGCAATGGCTTCGGCAGCCTCGTCCTCAACTTGTTTAATCTCATCAACAGCACTGGTGCTATAAGCTCGGTTTAGGCCTTCGCGCTCAACCTGAACCTCTGCCCGCAGACCAACATCTTCCCTCTCGTTTGCCTTCCTGTCAGGTACAACCGATGGTGCCTTCCATCCTATCCTCTTCGGAAACTGAAACTGCTTCCACTCTTCAATCTCGCCACCATGCTGTTGCTGATTCTGCCACGCTTCGTAATACGCCGCTAATCCTTCGTCATTACTCCCTGTGCCATTTTGGTCTCCATGGTTCGCCCTGTTCGAAGCCCCAGAAGAGCTCGAGGTATTATGGAAGGCAGTATGTAACTGTGCATGTTTACCGTGCCGATTAGTGGTGTGGATCCCATATGGTCCGAACGGAGTTGTTGATGATGCGTATGAAGATTGTGTAGCGGCAACGACTGATTGCGCGTAGCCGTGTGTAAAGGTCTTCACAAAACTTTGACGTGCAAGATGTGTGAATGGCTTGAAAACCATTTAGTGAACCGATATCCCCTCACGATGGAGATTTGAGTCTACTTCGAGATCGAGTCAGCTAGTTATGGCGAGCACGGCACGAGTAGTCAAGGATGCCACACGTAGCACAAGCATATTGAAGAGATGACCAACTCACTGTAGATGGATATGATGGATTGCAGGTTCATGTGACGACACTATAGTCGTCCAAGAACGCGCTATACTAAAAGATGCGAGGTAGGTCTAGGCAGCCCGAAGGCGAAGTGCGGCTCAAGACGAGGAACGGAAAGGGTTGGATGTAGAACGTGAAGAGCGGCACAGGGTCATCGATTGCAAGACCATTTGTATCAATCCGGGGTAATAGATCGTAGGTGCTGAACCTAAGGTACGAAAGCGGTGGCCTAGAAATAATATAACAGTTGTGTATCAGTATGATGGATGACGAGGCACCTCCTTGAGGTAGTAATTAGTAAGGCGGTATACTGGAAACGAAGCGGTGAACTAAAGACAGGTCATCTGCGCCGTCAATGCTGGGGGCAACGCAGACGTCAATTGGAGAAGTATAGAAAGAAATCGAGGCTTTTGCTGGGTGGGGGATGTCAGCTCGAGAGAGACATTGGTGCCTGGCGAAAAGTGAGTCCGTATCATTTTCTTTCCGTCTTCGAGTCATTCCGGCTTGTAGCCGCGACCAGGGATGCGATTGGCTTGCTGGGTGCCTTACAAGGCTTAGCGTATCAAAGCCCTCCGACTCCAAACGGCAGATGCCGATGCGTGGATGTTTGGTAAGGTAAGAAAGATACTTAACAGCTTTCTTTTGTTTCATACTCTGTGGTTCCCAAAGGTCACCGTCACAGGGCTTGAGCCGGCGTTGCGTCTCTCTTGGAAGGATCGCGATTAGTTTATGATGCACTTCTTAAAAGTTGGACATACTATGGATCAATAATCACTGCATGATGGGTCTTGCAGACGTGGCTGTTTCTGCCCCGGGCAAAGTCTTGCTAGCTGGAGGATACCTGGTTCTGGACAGAGACTACACTGGCCTGGTCTTCGGACTCGATGCACGCATCCACGTCCATATCAAGAACTTGTCAACCAGTCCCGGCTTGACTCTGTCCGAAATTATCGTGAGATCTCCTCAGTTCAAAGATGCAGAATGGAGATATGGATACCGCGAGACTGAAGAACATGGTGGTATTGAAGTGACACAGCTTAAAGGGTAATTACCACTTTCTACTTTGTGAACTCTCAATCTAGTTGACGAACGACTTCTTCCGTCCGGCTCTCTTCATAACGATCATTGACGTAATGAAACCCAACAAATGATCCATGTCTATCGCTATTCTTCAGTCCGTTCTGCTCTTCCTTCTGCTTGGGTCCAAATGCCCTTTTGCATACACTAAGTGAGAGAAATGTACCTTGTCTAGCTGTTGCATCTCTTGCCAACCCGGCTGATACCGTCTCCTTGTGACAGCCATTCTACATCTTCGCAGTCCCGAAACAAGTTCGTTGAGACGGCGCTAGCATATGCATTGAGCTATGTTTCATCTCTCTCGCGTTCCAAGATCGGACCAGCATCAATTACGATATTGGCTGACACAGACTATTACTCGCATGCTGGGTCTACCAGCAATGCATCTCCTCGTTGGACCGATCAGCGTTTTCTTGATTTCAATGTGCCTCTGGCCAAGGCTCATAAAACAGGTCTTGGATCATCTGCAGCACTCGTGACTGCCTTTACAGCAGCTGTGTTCGCCCACTATATAGACCCTGAAGGGGCCTTCTTGAAATCTGGTGTCGGAAGAGCGCGTCTGCATAACCTGGCTCAAGCAGCCCACTGTGCAGCTCAAGGCAAAGTTGGATCGGGATTTGATGTTGCGGCTGCTGTCCACGGCTCCTGTGTCTATAAGCGCTTCTCGCCATCCATCCTGGAAGGGCTAGCTGATACGGGTACAGAAGGTTTTTCAACCCGCCTAAAAGCGGTAGTCGAGGGTACTGATAGCTCTAACCAATGGGACACACAAATCCAGAAGTCTTCCGCTATCATGCCGGAAGGCCTTCGTCTGGTCATGTGCGATGTCGATTGTGGCTCTGCGACGGTGGGCATGGTCAAAAAAGTACTTTCGTGGAGGAAAGAGAGTCATAAGGAGGCGGCATTGCTTTGGAGAACACTACAAAAAGGAAACGAAGACCTTGTTGGAGAGCTTCAAAGGTTGTGTAGAGCCACCGGAGAGTCTCGATACGATTATGACGATTTAAGCACCATCATTGAGACTATTCGATCGTTGATCAGAGAGATGTCAATGAAGGCAGGGGTACCGATCGAGCCGAAAGTGCAGACGGAATTGCTAGACGCTTGCTGTCAGGTACCTGGTGTTGTCGGAGGAGTAGTTCCCGGTGCTGGTGGTTATGACGCTATTGCTCTATTGGTAGATGAAAGAAAGAGTGAAGTATTCAACGGCTTACATGGCCTATTGGATCACTATACGGTTGACGCTGAAGAAGTTGAAGGAGCCAGTATAGGTAAGGTCAGACTACTCAGCGTGAAGCAGGAAATGGAGGGAGTAAAGATGATGAATCCAACCAAGTATGAACATTGGACGAAATAACGCTTGAGAATTACCTCAACAGTTGGAGCAATGCTATTGTGGGCACGCACGGCACGATCCTGTGTGGCGGTTGTGGTTCTACCTCAAGCATATCCTGAATAGAGGCGACAGCTGTGTGGGAGTCTGGATTAAT
>JAABUV010002755.1_pt1 | contig 23291 bp, 24 predicted proteins | sample 5559971 | NCBI WGS metagenome assembly JAABUV01 (sample SAMN10711881, study PRJNA513362) | rock metagenome | isolation source: Antarctica rocks | place: Antarctica: Victoria Land, Knobhead nord | collected 2015-12-19
GCGCGCGGCGCGGGCGACGTGATCGGCCGGCGGCAGAGCGGGCGCGACGCGGCGGGCGCGCTACGCGTGGCGCGCCTGCCGGACGACCGCGATCTGCTGGAGGCCGCGCGGCGCGGCGCCGCGCGCGCGCTCGGCCGCTATGGCGCCGACCCGGCCGCCTGGCCGCCCGCGCTGCTGGCCGCGCTGCGCAGCCAGGCGCGCCCCCCGGGGGCCTGGCGTCATGCGACACGCACGTGCACGCGCATGCGGGCGCGGGCATTCCGCACAGGGTGTGTTGCACGGCGCAAAGCTGCGCGGCGCCGCGCTGCGCTGCGCTCGAGCCCCGCCTGTGCATGACCAGTGTCCGCGCTGCTGGCCGCAGCGCGCAGCCAGGAGCGCCCCTCTCCTTTGCCCAGCAGCTCCGCGCAGTGGCGCATGCAGCGCAGTGGCGCATGCAGCCGTGTGCAACGCGGCGCTGAGGGGTGCAGCGCGGCCGGGCAGGCAATCCCGGCGCTGGACCTGCACGCGCTGCCCGTCAATGCGCTGCGCGCACAGGCGGCCGCGGCCGCGCTGGCCGCAGGCGCGAGCGGCGCGTAGCGCGACGCGGCAGCCCTTCCGGGCCATCCGGCGCAGGCCTCGCTGAGACGGAGCATGCTACTAGACTGTGCTTACCCTCTCATGCTTTTCACTGTGCTTCAATGAATTGCTACTAGATTGTTACATGCAAGAAAGAGGCTGCGTGACATGCGTGAGGTGTGAGAGTAGCTTTAGTGAGGCAGCTTAGGCTAGATTCGAGGCTGCACTTGTCGCAGCACAGCAGTGCAGCAGCACTTGAACTGGAACAACGCATGACCAGGGGAGCTGATATGGACTAATTTGTAGCGCATGCCCAATCGTTCTCACGACTTAGTAGAGGCGACCTGTAAGCACAAAAGTGGTAGACCGTACGCTGTTCTTGGCAGCGCATGGGATTCCCTGCTCAGAGTCAGCCCAGGCAGCTTCCGACTTGCAATGAAGCTCGAGGGTCGTGCTGGCATGGTGTTGATCAAGTCGACCCATGAATGCATTTTTAGTTGCAGGTCACATGCCAAGAATGGCTGCATGCAGCAACGACAAATCAGCGCACGCGCACGCCGCATGCCAGTGACAAAGGCGATACCACAGGCGTCAGCTGCAAAAACAGCCAGCCAGCAATCAAACTTATTTTGCGGTGCAAGAGTGCAGCAGCCAGCGTGCAGAACTGGCAGCTGGCGACAGCCAATGCTTTGCTGGGCCAGCCAGCAAGCTCCGCGTCACCTTCTACAGGCAGCCGACCGGCGCCGCCGCGCCATGCTCTGCTTCCATTGCACCTGCAGCCCAGCGCCTGCACGGTCGCCAGCCTGGTTGCCAGCGCCGCGCGCGCTCCCTCCGCCCCGCGCGCCGCCCGCCCGCCACGGCAGCCGGGCGGCTCCTTCCTCCGCGCGCCGGCCAATCATCCAACCCTCCAACCGCGCGCCAGCTGCCCTAACCCTACTTCTTCCGCGCGCCGGCCAGCTCCTTCTCGGCGGGCTGCCGCCCGGCGCCATTGCCGCCCGCGGCCGCCGCCTGGCCGCGGCCGCCGCCCGCCGGCCGCCGGCCGCCGCCGCCCGCCGCCTTCTCGGCCGGCTGCGCCTGCAGGCGGAACATGTACACATTGTAGATGGTGTTGCGCCGGATGGCCGCCATCATCTCCAGGAACAGCGCGTAGCCCTCCAGCTTGTACTCGGCCAGCGGGTCGCGCTGCGCGTAGCCGCGCAGGCCCACCGCCTGCTGCAGGAACTTCATGGCCTGCGCGCGTGCGCGCGCGCGCGCATGCTCAGCGCGCCGGGCCGGCGCTTGCGGGGGCCTCGCGGCGTGCGCGCGCACGCTCGCACAAAACTGTTAGATGCAGGGTCGGGAGGTGATCGCTGGTCAGGCATGGTCAGCAGGCAGCGCCTGCACATTAGGGCCCATCGCCGCGACGGAAACCTCTTGAGCAGGCAGCGCCGCCGGTATCGTAGCCATGTTGCCAACAGCAAAGGCAAGCCGTGTGAAGCCCCGTTTTGAACGGCTCGGCCGCCTCGCAGGGACGACCGCCCGCATGCCCAGGCACAGGGCTGGCCGGAGCAACCGCGGGGGGGAGGGAGGCTGTAGTGCGGCGCGCGCGCCTGCAGGTGCTCCTTCCAGAGCGAGTCGGTCTGGCCCAGCACGATGAAGCGCTGCGCCTCCGCCATCAGCCCCTCCTCCAGCGCCTCCACCTCGCGCACCTGGCCCCCCGCCCGCGCGCGCCCTCAGCCGCGCGGCCTCCTTGCGCTCGGCGTGAGGCGCGGGTGCAGCGGCAGCGGGGCTCGCCCGCGCGCGCGCGCGCTGCCCGCGGGGCAGTGCTTCTCTGGCGCCGCTCGCATGTGTAACGGCAGCACCAAAAGCGTCAGGTGCGTAATTTGACTGCATGCGCACTTGCCAATCTCCCAGGGCCAGCAGCAGTTCGCTTGACTGCACTGTCACCCGGCTCGGCCTAGCAGCGCCCTTGCACTCGCACTGGCGGTGCCAATCCTGTGATACCAGCGATCACTCTGAGAAGTGTGTGGGAGGGGGCTGGATGCTGAAACCTCAACCACATGCAAACGCGCGCGCCTTCTGCTGGTAGGCCTCGGCGCCGCGGCGGCGCAAGTAGGTGCGCAGCGCCTCGAAGTCGCCGCGCCCCTCGGCCGCAAGCTGGTCTGCGCTCAGGTCAGTCAGCATGGGGCAGTACTGCTGCATCTTGGCCGCCAGCGCGTCGAGCGGCCACTCCGCCGCCGGCAGCGCCGCGTCCACGTTTGCCTGCGCGGCGCGCCTGTCAAGCCCTGCTAAACCCTGGACCCTGGATGCAAGCACGCCTCTTGGCGAGGACATGCAACACCTCTAGGCAGGCACAGTGGCATTTTTGCACAGCAACATGATAACAGGCAGCACGGCGTCAGCGCCAAGTCCTGATACTGCATCATGAGCGCCTTGGGAGCCGTGAGAAGCTCCGCCTGAAGACGAGCTGAGGAGCCATGCTCAGCAGCGGCATGGCAACTGTCGGCAAACATCAGCTGCCCGCCGCAAGCCCGGCCGCGCCTCCAGGATGTCGTCCACGGTGCGCTGCGCGTACTCGAGCATGAGCGGCGCCAGGTCGCGCGCGAGCAGCGCGCGGCGGCGCTCCGCATACACCTTGTCGCGCTGCGAGTTGAGCACCTCGTCGTACTCCCACAGCTGCCGCCGGATGTCTGCGCGGCAGGGGAAGGTCAGAAGGGATAGGCTTATGCACGCATGTGCCAGGCGGCGACCGACATGCCGATGACCCCGTGTGCGGCCTGCAGCTCGAGCATCCCCGGCCGCGATGCTCCCATGCCGGCAAGAGGCCGCAAGCCGCCACGGCCGCGCAACACGCAGAGCGCGGCGCGCGAGCCTCAGACCGCGCGCGGGCGAGCGGCGCGACCACAGCCGCCCGAGCGCAGCAGCTGGACCCTGCGTCTAACCCTAACGCTGCCTCGCCCGTGCGCGCACCGAAGAAGTACGACTCCACCTTGCGCTGCGCGTCGTTGAGCGAGTCGCTGAGCATCTTGTTCTCCATCGGCAGGTCCTCGATCTGCAGCAGGCTCATGAGGCCCTGGATGCGCTCGCCGCCAAACACGCGGAACAGGCTGCGCGCGCGCGCCGCCCCCGGGCCGCCCGTCAGCCCTCCCGCGGCCGCATGCACGCACAGCCCGCGCGCGCCCTGCCCCCGGGGGCCTGGCTGGCTGACAGGCGCTTGCGGCGGCGGCACGCGCGCACCACGCGGGTTCCCCTGCAGGCTCCCACCGCCATGATGCCGCAGGCAGCATCGCCGTCCGCACATGCCAGCCTCGGCTGGCTCGCGGGTCCCACTTGGCTGCACCTCTCTGTTGAGTGGGCTAGCACATGCAGTCGGCACATGCAGGAAGAGGCCACGCCTGCCCTGCGTGCGGCGGCGCGCCAAGGCGCGCGCGCTGCCGCCAAGGCAGCGCATGCGCGGGGAGGGCAGGGGCGCGCGCGTGTCCTCCAGGCTGAGGAAGTAGCGCGTGCTGCCCGGGTCGCCCTGCCGCCCGGAGCGCCCGCGCAGCTGGTTGTCGATGCGCCGCGACTCCTGCGCGCGGCGCCGCCCCCGCGTCGCCACACCGCAGCTCTCGGCCGCACCTCCCCCCTGTCCTGATGCACGCATCGCGTCGCCAAACAGGCTGGCGGGCGCGCAGGCGCGCTCGCTGCGAGGCCGGTCGCCCGCACGCGCGCCCAGCGCTGAGCGAGGGCAGCCAGGCCAGGCCCTTGCTGTAGTTTTTCAGTAAACGCCCTTCCATGAGCGCAGACGGCGCGGCGCAGGGCCGGGCGCGGCGCGCGGGCGGGCGCACGTGGCGCTCGGTGCCCACGACGTGCAGGCCGCCCAGCTGCACCACGTCCGCCTTCTCCACATCCGTCACCCTCTTGTACTCCGCCTCCGCGCGCTGCCCGGCAGGAAAAGTGTAAGTGTCAGCCACAGACCGGCGGACGCAGACGTCCCTGAGAAGGTCGCATTGACTGTCAGCATACAATGCTGTGCGCACATGCACACGCGCACCCAGCATGCCAGGGCGCGCGCACCGCATGCAGGAGCGCAGCGAAAAAGGCGCGAGGCGGCTGCCGCAGCCGGGCGGGCCAGCGTGGCCGCAGCCTGGTTTAGGGTTAGGGCGCGCCTGGAAAGCGGCGCGCAGGGAGGCGATGACGGGGTCGCTGGTCGGCGCGCGCTCGCAGGCCACCGACAGCCGGTCCTCGGCCTCCAGGTCCGGCAGCGCGCGCGCGCCCCACGCGCTGCGCGCTTCCGCGACCGCCTGCCGCCGCCGGCCGCGCGCCGCCGCCAGTAAGTGCACGGTGGGGGGCGCGGCCGGCGGGGTAGAGCCCGCCTCGCAGCGCAGCGCAGGATCACAGTGACCGGCCCTGCGAGCAGACCGGGCGCGGCTTGCCCTCGGCGTCCCCGTGGCGCAGGGGCGCAGGCGCGGGCGGGCGGCTGGCGCTGGCACATAGGGGAATGCCGTGCACCCGGCCAGGCATGCAGACAGGATGCGGCTGGGCTCAGGCCCACGCGCACGGCTCGCCGTGCGCATGCAAGCGCATGCAAGTGCAGATGGAGTGCCGATGGCCCCACCGGGCGTGCACCCCTGCGATGGCCGCCTGCGCCTCCGCCGACAGCTCGCATGGGAACAGCTTGGGCGACACAGCCCAGCTGCGCTGTCGCGGCTTCCCGCCCGGGCCCACCAGCTCGGGCCGGCGCGAGGCCGCGCCCGCCTCCAGCGCCTCCACCGGGCTCACCACCTCGGGCATCAGCGCCGCGCGCAGCTTCAGCTGCGCGCGCACGGCGCCGGCGCGGCAGCACGGTGAGCACGTGCTCCCAGCACGATCAGCCCATGCTCCCACGCAGCATTAGTCTTAGATTCTTACGTCCTCATCTGCGCTCGCGGAGCTAAACCCCGCGCCCACAGGCCGCACCGGTGCGCTGCAAAGCGCCCGCGCTGCGGTACCGTCTGCGGCATCCTGCGCACGGGATGCCCTCCTGCACCCCCGGCGCGCGCCGTGCGCGCGACTCGCGCGCCCAGAGACAGGGACGCATCCTACCCTGCGGGCCGCGCGCACCCGCGCCATGTACTCTGCGTTGCCGCCGAGCAGGATGTCTGTGCCGCGGCCGGCCATGTTGGTCGCGATGGTGACCGCGCCGCGGCGGCCGCTCTGCGCCACGATCTCCGACTCGCGCTCCACATTCTCGGGCTTGGCGTTCAGCAGCTCGTATGGGATGCCTGCCGGGCGGCGCGCCCCGCGCGCTCAGCAGCGCGGCCAGACGCAGGCGCGAACGCTGGCGCGCCTTGAAATGCGATGCGGGCGAGAGGCGCGCGCCCGCGGCGCCGCGGCGCAGCCTCCCAGCGTGTCTAGTGCAGGGCAGCCCACGCTGCACAGAAGCAGGCACGGGCACAGCGCAATGTAGCCAATGGCGATGTCTTGATCATGCGCTTCATGCGCTTCAAGCAGCACACACAGCCCCAGTGGGATGGAGCGCCCAGGCTGCCCAGCGCCGCGCACTACGGCGGACCGCGGCGGCGGCGGCCGCGCTGCCAGAGCAGGGCTGAGCTGCTGCGTCACAAGAGCGCACGCAGCGGCGCCGGGCGCCGGGCCGCGCGCACCCGCCCCGCCCAGCAGCGCGGCCAGGCCCTCCGAGCGCTCCACGCTCGTGGTGCCGACCAGCACCGGCCGGCCCGCCTTGTGCATGCGCGCGATCTCGGTCACCACCGCCTTCCACTTGCCTGCGCGCGGCCGCGGCGGCTGTACTTGCCCTATACCCTAACCCTGCCAGATTTGCGATAGGTGCAGGAACAAGGCTGGAGCAGCTGCCACGCCGCTGCTACTGCCCGGGCTGCCGGGCTGCCGGGTGAGCCTCATGCATGCGGACTCGGGCCCCCCTCTGCCGCCTGGTGCTGACGCATTGCCGCGGGCCCGGGCCCGGCAGCGCGAGCTCGCTGCCGCGCCGGCTGCATGCCGCGCACCGGCTGCTGGGCGCGCGCGGCGCGGCGGGGGGGGCCGCGCCCGGCGCGGGGGCGGGCGCCGCACCGGCCTCCTTGCCGAACACGACGTCGGGGTTGTCCGCGCGCTGCGTCGGCAGGTTGGTCGGCACGAGCGAGACCGCCAGCTTGTAGATGGTGCTGAATTCCTGCGACTCAGTCGAGGCCGTGCCCGTCATGCCCGCCAGCTTCTGCGCGCGCGGGCGCGCCCCGCGCCTGAGCGCCGCGCCCCCGCTGCCGGGCGTGCGCCCCGGAGCGCTCCGGTATCCCGCGAGCACGCTGCGTGCTGGAGGCTTGCCGGCGGGGGGCTAGGTCTGCGGGCCGGCTGCCTAAGCGGCTGTGACGTTCCTGCCGCTGCTTGCGCTGGCGGGCGGAAAGGGCGCGCCGGATGCGGCGGCCGCCGCGCGGCCGACGCCAGAGCCCACGGCTGCGCCAGACATGGAGGACGCCGCCGCGCAGGTGGGCGCCCTGCTCGCGGCGCTCGGCATGGCCCGCCCCGGGGGCATAAGGCACGCGTGCGGATCCGACCCCGGTGGGGCCTGGATGACCTGGCACAGCCGCCTGACCGTTGCGGGGTGCGGCAGCCCATGCCCACCACACAAACCTGCACGCATGCATGCGCTGCAGGCGCCAGCGCCCCAGCGCTGCATCGCCGGCGCCAGGTGGCGGACCTCCGGCGCGCGGCGGCCGCGATCCGCGAGGCCTGCCCGGACGAGGTGCGCGCTGGCGTCTCTCTGGTGCGTGCGGCGCCACTCAAGCGCGCGCTGGCGGCCGCCGCAGAGGCCGCTGCGGGCGCGCTGCTGGGCCGGCTGCGCGCGGGCGCGCGCGCGGAGCACGACCGCATATGCGAGACCTTCTCGGCCATGGCCGCGCAGCTCACGCAGGCGCGGCGCATGTGGGCCTGGGCACGCTGCGACGCGTGCCTCTGCTCCCCATCGGCCCACCCGCCAGGGCCTGCGAGCGGTTTGCGGCCGGTCCGCAGGCTCGCGAACAACTTTGTCTACATCTGGACAGATCTGCTGACCTCGACTGCCAGCAGGCAGACCCCAGGCTTGCCGGCGAGCCGGGCCTGTTGTCAATGTCGTGGGCGGCGGCGGCAGCATCAAGCGCCCGCCGCCATCGGGCGCCGGCGCGCCGACCGCCGGCGCGCGCGCGCCGCCGCAACCAGCCGACCCGAGGCCCTAACCCTAATTTAACCCTATCGCGGGGCCCAGGCGGGCCGCACGGCCGAGGAGCTGCTAGCGCAGCTCCGGCTGCTCGCGCGCGCGGCGCTGGCCGCGGACGGCCTGCGCGACGACGCGGCCGCCTGCCGCGGCCGCCTGGCCGCGCTGGGCCGGCTGCGGGCGGCGGTGCCGGCCGACGACGCGGACGCGGCGGCGCGCGCGGCCGAGTGGCCGCGCCGAGTGGCCGCGCCGCGCCCTGACCTCGTGCCCAGTGCGCTGACACCGTGTGGAACGGCAGCTAGGTGAGAACACCCTACGGTAGTGCGCTGCACCGCGGCGCAACGGGCGGGCCGGCGCGCCGGCGGGGGCGCGGCGGGGCCGCACCGGGTAGCTGCGGAAGAAGTTCTGGTATGAGATGGACGCCAGCGTCACGGTCTCGTCCTGGATGCGCACATTCTCCTTCGCCTCCACCGCCTGCGGCGCGCCCGCCGCCGCACGTCGTACGTAAAACACGTACAGAGCTTGGCCAGGTCATGTACGGCGCATATCATGGGCACACCTGCAGCGCTTCTCAACTACCCGCAACGTTTTCATGCACTGCATCATACACTGCATCTCACTCCATCCTAATGATGCTGACATCACAGTTCTGTAGAGCGCCGGCTCGCGGGCTGGCGGCGCAGCCGCGCGCAGGGGCGCTGGGCGCGGCGCGCGCGCCTGGTGCAGGCCGTCGCTCCAGCGCCGGCCGGGCATGGTGCGGCCAGTAAACTCGTCCACAATGACGATGTCCTCGCCGCGCACGATGTAGTTGACGTTCTTGGCCTGCAGCTCCTTGGCCTTGAGCGCGTTGATCAGGTAGCTGGCCCACTGCTCGCGCGGGTCGTACAGGTCCGTCACCTGCGCGCGCGCGAGGGTGGGGAGGGGTTGGGTATTCTACCCTACGCATTGCCTGCAGCGCCGGCCTCTCGCCGACCAGACCGGCTCCTGGCGGCTCCGTGCAGCGACGGCTGGCGCACGCGCTTGCACGCAGGGCCGCGCGCCAGCGGCCGGACGGACGCCGCGCGCGGCCGGAGCTCGCGGGCTCGTGCGCGGCCGCCGGCGCCGCCGCGGCGCCGCGCGGGGCGTCCGGAGGGTCTGAGCGTGGGCGGGCGGCGCGCCTGCAGCACGTCCTCGGCCGCCTCATAGCCGTCCTCAGTCAGCAGGATGCTGCGCTGCTTCTCATCCACGGTGTAGTGAAAACCCTTCTGCAGCGCGGCCGCCAGCTGCGCCGCCTGGCGGCGCGGCGCGGCCCCCGTTCAGGTCGAGAGCCAGTGCGCGGGAATTGCCAGGCCAGTGCGCGTCGGGGCCTCCGGCGCCAGTGCGCGCCGGAGGCTTCCACTGCTGGCGCTGCAGCAGCAGGGCGAGTGCGCGCGCTGGGAGTGCACAAGGAGGCTGCAGCGCTTGGCAGGCGCCTCGCCGCGCCCTGCTGCACCGGCTGCTAGAGCCCCCTCGCGGCAGTGCGCCGCGCGGCAACATGCGAGCAGCACGAAACTGCTACGCCCTGGTGCCGCGACGCCGCGAGGTGGCCGCGCGCGGGCCGCTCGACAGGCGGCGCGCGGCGCGCCGCGGGCGCGGTGGGGCGGGCCGCGCGCCTGGTAGTACTGTGCGCTGGGGCGCTCGGCGGCGCCGGAGATGATGAGCGGCGTGCGCGCCTCGTCGATCAGGATGCTGTCCACCTCGTCAATGACGCAAAAGTTGAAGTCGCGCAGCACCAGGTCGTCGCCTTTCTGCGCGGCACTCGCGCGGGTCAGGGTTTAGGGTTTCAGGGCGGCGCGCTTGAGCGGGTCAAGGCGAGGGTTGCAGGGCGGCGCGCGCCGCCGACACGTGCGCAGGATATGACATGACATGATATGACATGACAGCGGCCCGTGGCGCCCCACGACAGGGTCCAGTAGATCCAAAGGCCCGCCTCAGCGGCGACCCCAGCAGCGCTCTGGTTGGCGGGGCGCCGCCCGCGCCCGGCGCGCGCGCCTGCGCCAGGTTGTCGCGCAGAAAGTCAAAGCCGAGCTCCGAGTTGGTGACGTAGGTGACGTCGGCGGCGTACGCGGCCTTGCGCGCGTCCTCCGTCAGCCCCGTCTGCACCAGGCCCACCGACAGGCCCAGGAAGCGGTGCACCTGGCCGACCCACTCACTGTCGCGGCGCGCCAGGTAGTCGTTCACGGTCACCACCTGTGTCACCACCGACGGCGCCTCAGCACGGGCGGCCTGCGGCTGGCGCCCTGTACGCGCAGGGTTCTGTCAGATCCTGTAAAGCTCCCATGCTGGGCGCATGGGCCTGCGCTTGTGCCCGGGGCAGCGTCCGGCCCGGCGCGCCGGCGCGCCCGTGCGCGAGCGGTGCTGTCAGCACGCTGCAGGCCTGCAGCGTCGGGCGCACTGACGCCTGAACGCTCACAGTCGAGCAGCCGCTCGTTGTCATACCCATGCATGCACCACGCAGGAGCGCTCCCAACCTGGCCGGCTGTCCACGGGCGCAAGCAGGCAGCGGGCTGGAGCGCCAGGGCGCCGTCGGGCGGCCATGCGGGCGCGAGGCTGCGGGCAGGGCCGGCGCGCACGTGGACGCCCTTGCCGGACAGCGCATTGAGGTAGGCGGGCAGCACGGCCACCAGCGTCTTGCCCTCGCCCGTGCGCATCTCCGCGATGCGCCCGTTGTGCAGCACAACGCCGCCGATGAGCTGCACGTCGAAAGGGCGCAGGCCCAGCACACGCCGCGACGCCTCCCGCACCACCTGCGCGCTCCGGCGCTCAGCGGCGCGGCCTGCCTGGCGCGCGGGCGAGGCGCCGGCTCGGCGCGGCGCGCCCGGCGAGCGAGCCGGGGTGTCAGCCTCAGGCGCGGCCGGCTCCGTGCTCAGAAGCAGGCGCCGCGACTGGGGCACAGGACAGGCCCCCGGGTTGTGGAGCGGCAGCCGTCGGACCTGCACGTGACTGCGCTGGGACTGTTCCATGGCGACCGGCACCCCCGGCCGCCCGCTCCGGCGCCCCGCACTGGGCCGCACCGCGAACGCGTCCACGAGCAGGTCGTCCAGCGACTCGCCGCCGCGGCAGCGCTCCTGCAGCTGCGCCGTGCGGCCGCGCAGGTCCTCGTCAGCCAGCGCGCGCAGGCCGGGCTCGAGCGCGTTGATGGCGTCCACCGTCGCCTGGTGCTGCTTGCGCGTGCGCTCCGCAAAGTCCTGGTTGAACAGCTTCCCCAGGCCGCCGAACAGCGCAGAGACGCTTGCGGCGCGGCGCCGCCGGCCGACCGGGTGTGCGCCGGCGCCGCGCTGGCGGCCTGACAGGCAGTGCCGCTCGCCGCCACGGCCCGTCAGGTATGGCGTGCCGCAGAGCGCCGCGGCGCGGCCACGGAAGCCGAGCAAGCACGCGGGTGAATGCGCAGGTGCGGACGCGCTGGCGAACGCAGGCCTCCCGCTGGTGCTGCAGCCCGCCGTCAGGCCGATGCGTGCCTCCATGGCGTCCCACCCCTGCTGCGCTGCCTCAAGCCTCCTGCCTTTCTTAGAGAGCCCCTCCCTGCGTTGACGGTGAAGCAAGCGGCCTGTGCATAAGGCAGCGTGGCATCAGGCGGCTCACTGATCGAAGCAGAGTCTGTCCGGCCTTGGGCCTTCAAGTTAGCCCACACTCCTTGTCGAAGAGACAGATCACTCGACAGGAGCCTAAACAAGCAGTTCGCCAGTTTAGGCTCCTCGTCATGAGCTCTCTTCCGAGGTGATCCACCTACCCGTGGGGGCCCGCAATAGGACACCAGGGCAGGGATGCTGCGATCAGCAGTCAGGCTGGCCGCGCGGCTGCGCACAGGCGCCGCCGCCTGCACAGACGCCACTGCCGGCCCCCCGGTGGCCTGGGACCCCTTTTGGAGGCCTTTGGGTCGTGGGAATCCAGGAGCGTGCAGCCGCGCCTTCAGTGGGGCGTCGGAAGTGCGCCTAAATATGCTCGCGCGTTGGCTGCGCTCGTTGCTGCTAGGCCATCATCATTGTGAGCACGCTTCTCAGGTTGCCTGCAACTGCGTAGGCAGGCGGCATACAGCAGGGCGCTTTGCAAGGCAGGGCGTATGGCGGAGATGTGGCAGCTCTTGGTCACCACAGGCTACGTGCTGCCTTGAGAAGCGCGTTTTCTGTGCTGCGCCAGTGGCGGTGAGGCTCCGCTGCCCTAGTGCACTGTGTCGCGCTCGGGCGCTCCTGTCTCCCAGTGCTTGAGTCGCTCACCGGCTACAAGGCTCTGAAGGTCTTCGTCAAGTCGTGCGCTGCTGTGCGCACTGGCCTGAACCTGCTGTGGTGCAGGGGCCATGAAAGCAGGCCTGCGGACGTCCACTGAGGCAAGTCGCCAGAGGTGCTGAGCGGCGTGGAAAGCGCGCGCGGCCAGCTGCCCGGCTGCAGCAGCTTGGAGCTGTCCGAGTTCGCTTTGTTCGTGACCCTCTTGCAACGTGAGCATGGCTTTGAGCCAAGCAAGGCGCTGCGCGACGACCTGGTGGCAACGCTGGTGTCCCTGCTGCCGCGCGAGCCGTGGCTGCACAAGTGAAGTGCTCTTGCGAGTGTCCTAATGTGTCTGGCCGAGAGCGGCTGGCCGCTGAGCGTCTCGGCGCATGACCGGGTGCTGAGCGAGCTGCTGCGTGCTGCAGCCGGCACCGCTGCGGCTAAGCACAGCAGCAGCACGGGCCCAGCCCTGACAGCACCGCAGGCAAGAGCCGTTGCGCATGCGTGGCGCGGTTTTGCAATGCAGCCTGGGTCACCAGCGCGGGCCACGCTGCCCGTTGTGCTGCGAGCCGTGGGAGCTTCCCCGGAGGCACCCAGGCTGGGCAGCGTGCAGCGGCTCAGTGGCGCTGGCGCTGCCAGCGAGCTCCTGGAAGGCACCCTGCACCAGCTCATCTCAGCACAGAGTGTTGAGGATGTCGCCGGGTCCACAACGCCGCTGGCGAGGACTTTGGCCGCGAGCCCGTCTGCGCAGCCATTCAGCGGCTGGCCGTGCTGTGCCTCCCATGGTGCGCGGCCTGGTGTGCATGCATGCCCGCCATCGCTGCTGCTTGGCTGCGCGTGGCTGCGCACCCGCCCTCCCGCCCTTGAAGCAAGGCAAGGCCGGGCATGCGGAGGTGTGCTGTCTGGCTTCCTGGCGCTGTACTGTGCATACAGGTCCTCGGTGTCGCGTGCAGGCACGCGAGGACCGCGCATGCGCGGGCTGAGCGCGCGCGCGCCTTTGCCCTCCTGCCAGTCCTGCGGGAGGCGTTTGAACGCCGGCTGCCAGAGTGCTCAGCGGGGGAGCTGGGCGCCACAGCACGGCACCTTGCCCGCTTGGGGCTGCTGGGTCACGATCTCTTGAAGCGCGTTGCCGTCTGCTTTTGAGCACAGGCTTGCACGGGCGGACAGCAGCTCAGACCCGCAATGCGTGTCAGACTTTCTGTCGCTATACAGGCATGCTCCGCCGTTGCGGCCCGGCCCTGCGCTCCTCGCCGCCATTGGCGTACGGCTGAGCGCTGCGCTGGCCTCAGATGAGGCCGTAACAGGCGAGGGTGCGGCCGAATGGCTCGTGCCTGTTTCGCCTGCTTGCGCTGCTGATATATAAGTTGCCTGGGCCAGTATGTGCAAGGGCGCAGCATTGCCAGCGACTGTTGTTAGGGCGCTGGCGGGTACTGCTGTGGCCGGCGCAGCCGCCCCAGACGCGGCGGGCAGGATTGGGGTTGGCAGGCTCGCATCCGCGCTTCATGCCCTGGCGCCAGTCGTGGATATAGGCCTCCATGCTGTGCCTGCGACAGACAGCGAGAGCCCGATGGCTGATGGTTTGCAGGCTGATGTTGCCAGGTGGGCGGGCCTGGTGATAGAGCGTGTCCATCCAGCCCGGCCGCACGCCGCCCGCGACCTGGGCTGGGCACTGTATGCGTTAGATGTGCTCGAGGTTGCCCCGGACACCGATACGGCAGCCGCGGCTGTTGCCAAGGCGGCCGCGCTGGCCCCCAAAGTGGACGCACAGCACCTGCTGTCTTTCCTCTTCAGGCTGGCCAGGCCGCTGGCCGCGTGGCACCAATCTGGGCTCATGTCGTGCGAGCCGGCCGCGCGCGCGCTGTGCGCCCGAGCGCCCGAGCTGCTTGAGCAGGCCAGGAGCGAAGACCGGCGGGGCATGGTGCTGTGGCACGTGCGCGTGCTGGCATCCACCGCGCGTGTGCATGTGCCCGAGCTGGCAGGGCCCTAGCGAAGCCGCGCCAGCGTCGGCGAGCCTCAGGAGGCAGGGTCGCTGCGGGGCGGCGGCACCGGCAGGGGCTCTGTGGTGCATTAGCAGGCCCCTTGGTGGACTGCTGCCCAGCAGCGATCCACCACCTCGCAGGCAGGCGCCTTGGGGTTGGCGCCCTATGCGTGGATGCGCGGCGCCTGGAAGACTGCTGTCAGCCAGACAGGGTGAGGTCGGGTGGCGGGCACATGCATGGCAGGCCTTTGACAGTTGTTAGTGAGGCAGGCAGCGGTGAGTGCCGGCCGAGCTTGTCTCAGGCCGGCACCCAAGGGATGCTCCAGCAAGTCCTGGTGCCCTGGTCTTACTGAGAGGGCAGGGGACCTGGTTAGCAGCCGTCCTGATCCAGCTTTTTCGTTCTGCGCGCATGCAGCAACTAATTATGCCCATGAGCAGCATCCGCACCTCATGTCAAGCAGAGCTGTGTTGCTTGTGGCATGCTGTGTGCACCCTGCGTAGTTGCACACAGAACGCCTTCTGAGCAGCCCAGCCACCCCAAACACAATCCTCCATTTACATGATCCTGTGCTGAGTCGTCCGAGAGTCTCCACCGCACCACCACAATCCTGTCACCCAGACGGCGTGATGCGCAAACCAGCCCTAAGCTTTCAACCAATGGCCCCTGAAGGTGTCAGCAATGCAGCCGAGATGTGTCCTGGCAGATCGCAAGCTTGCATGTGCACCTCTTGCCCAATCAAGCTGCGCCTTGTGCTCTGTGCTTTCAATCCAACACGCCTGAATGTCCTGAATGGGGCGCGTATTCTGAGAATTTCCTTTCCTGTGCACTCATGTGAGTGTCTGCAAGCCTGTGCTAGAGGGCATAAATTCAATTCCAATTGCGCATTTTACACTCATGTTGCCGCCTGATCTGTTTATCTTGCCAACATCACACGTTGTTTAGCTAGCATCGGCTGCAAAGGGTACCATATATACCTGCAATCCTTTTGCTTCAGTGATGCTGCTATCCTTATGAATAGTACAGTATGGAGGGCAAGTTCTACAGACAACGCATATTTTGTACAGCTCATTTATTGTCGTGGTATCGTAATATGCATTGTTCGAGCCTCTTCATGTAGGTGGGATATGCATTGACACGGCGTGACACACACGCACTCCAACAGATCGATTTATTTCAGAACATGCAGCCGCGTCCGGCGACAGCGTGTAAGCTGAACATGTGTCTGACACCAAGTTCAGGTCCAGAACGGTCAACATAGCCCCAAAGCAGCTGACCAAGCAGTCACGCAAGCGCCAACAGCCTAAGCAGCCGGCTGAGCAGCGGCCTGCCTACCACGCAAAAAAGCAGGCATCACAGGATACACATTTGATGTTTGTAGCTAAACATAGCTAGCCGCTCAATGCTGCTCGGCATAAACCCTATGCACGCAGCATCCTGCGTCCGCCCGACGACAGCACATCGCTGTCTGTGGCAAACACGGGCACAGAGCGGCCCACAGCAGGCGCTGAGGCAATCACGACGGTGGCAGCCACAGCGGGCGCCGCCGCCGGAGCACCAGAGCGCGCAGCTGCCGGCGCGCCTGCCGGCGCCGCGTTGGTGTTGAAGATGGCGCGGCCGGACGGGCTAGGTGCTGACAGCGAGCTGCCGCCGCCCAGCGCGGGCGCGACGACGCGCACGACGTCCTGCACGATCGGCCCCAGCGGAGTGTTCTGCGTCTCCGTGATAATCGCCGCCGCCAGCTGCGCGCCACGCACACACGTCAACACGCCGTGCAGTGTTCCCGACCAAACCCAACGAGTAAGGCGCAGCTGGGCGCACAGGTGGCCACACATAACCAGCCCGCAGGGCAAAGAACAGCTGGCCGCAAAGCCGCCAGCCACACGGCTGCAGCGGGCACGCCGTTACAGCACAGATGAGGCTTGCGGAGGCTTGTCACAGCCTACAGCTCACCGCTGATGATAACTGCGGGCCAGACAGCACAGCCACTTCAAAACCTGCCTGTCAGACAATCACCGGCTGCGCCAGCACACGAGTTTGTCACCAGGGGCGCACGTCAGGCAGCCCCGTGCCGGCCAGGTCCCCGATATCCAGCGTGTCTGCGCGGGCGGTGTGTCCACAGGCGGCCAGCAGCAGGACCAGGGCGGCCGCTGCCGCGTACAACCGAGCCATCACGAACGCCTGCCTGCCATACCAGACCTGTCAGGCACAGCCGCGACACTGCGAGCCTGCAGTGGCAGGTGTCAACAAGAGGAGAGGCTATTAAAAAGGAAACAAGCTTGGCAGCTTCCATCACACACGCTTTGGTTCCCGCCGCCGCCCTGCAGAACAAACAGGCCCGCTACAGTTTAGCGCTAAGGAGCAAGGCGCCACGCACGCAGCACACCCGCCACCTCAGATATTTTGCAGGCGTGCCACCCAGTGTCCGTGTCATAGCGCACACAAGGAACACCCAACACGTTGCACACAAGCACAGGCCCGAGCAGCCTCTGCTTCACCCCGCCTGTATATGGTGATAGACCGCGCACCTTGGTGTGATGATAGACTGAGCGCGACGAGTTGCACACCGCTGTGTCTGTGTCTGAGAAGATCCCCTGGTCCGCCGCCGTTCACCAACTCCTCGACAAGTGTAGAATTGTGCGCGAAACCCCAGCGATGTGAGCGGGCAGCTGCGACGCAACGGTCGAACGCCAACCAGCTGGCACCTCAATGGCCAAGGGATAATGCCTGATTATAATCTTGTCTCACCAAAGACAAAAGAGATTATTGGCACCAATGCATGCACATGCTCTGCCGCTTTCTAGTTGTCTATATATGCCTTCATCTGGCGTCTTCTCTGTGTGTTTAAACGCTCTGTCTGTATGCGGCGTGCGCAGACAGAGACGGGCTGCGCGCTCGACACAGAACGGGTCTACAAAAATGGCGGGCCCCGCCTGCTGCTGGGCGGTACGCGAGCGGGCCCCCCAGGTGTGCTGTAGGCAGCCTACTCATAGCGCGCGCTGCAAAAAAAAAAAGCAATCCGAACTGGAGCACGGCAGAGCGGACGCGCTATGCTGGCGGGGCTGCGGCGGACATCCTGAGCCTGCCCGCCCGGCAGCCTCACTCCGGCGGGTACACATGCCTGCAGCGCCGCAGCACAGGAGCTCTTCAGCTGCCTCCCTGAGCTGCGGCCGAATATGGCACGCAGGCCACAAAAGAGCATCTAACCCGCGCTGTGCAAGCAGCCTGCATTTTCCTACACATGCAAGCATCAAGGACAGCACGCATCACAGCCTGAGGCCGTGGCGCCACTCCGCCATGCTGCCAGGCGAGAGCCGACCAGGACGCCCGCTCCTCCTGCGTGGAGGCCCGCCACGCCGGCGCTGCCTACCGCCAGCCGGGCAGACCAGGGGGCGCACGCGAGCCAGGGGTGATGCAGCGCCTGCGCGGCGGTCGGGCGCTGCGCGGGGTCCACGGTCAGCAGCGCCTTCAGAAACGCCAGCGCGCCCGCGTCCGCCTCCGGCACGCGCCGCCGCAGGCTGGTGCGCTTGGGACGCAGGATCTCGTAGCGCCCCTGCGCGCGCGCGCGCCCCGGGGCTCGGGGCCGCGCGGCGCGCGGGGGCGCGCGCCGTGCAGGGCGGGGCGCAGGGCGCGGCCGCCCCCGCTCGCCATGCATGCAGGCGAGAGCGCCGGGCAGGGTATTGGCAGAGGCGCGCGTGCTGGCGCGGGCGCCGCCGGCCTCTGCCTGCCGCACGCGCACGCCCGACGAGGCGCAGACTGGCGAACGTGGGCGCACGGCACGCAGGCAGGCGCACGCCGCCAGTACGCCTGGAAGGCAACGGCGTCAACGCGCCAGATGCCAGCATGCGCACAGCCCCGCTCGCGCCGCGAGCGCATGCGCAAGAGCCCGTATCTCAGCCGGCCCGGGGGGCGCACCGTGCGGGCGGAGCGCTCGAAGAGCGCGCCCGCGCGCGTGTAGAAGCGGTGCGCGAAGCGGCCCGCGCGCAGCAGCCGCCGCGGCACCGGCCCCAGCACGCCCTCCAGGCGCGCCAGCAGCGTGGCCAGCGAGTCGTTCTGCGCGCGTCAGCCTCGCAGCATGGGGCCACAGGGCTACCACCAGACTACAGATAGTGAAAAATGTTGATGACATATTGACATTAGGATATCTTGAGCCAGGCAGCGCGCCCAGCGCCCTCCGACCGCGCCGGCGAGCCAGCATGTCGTACGGCACCGCTTCGCGCCACCTGAGCCACCAAAGCCAGACAGTCGCGCTCGGCGCGCCTCGGGAGGCATGCGTGTCGGCCTAGATCGGCGGCCCTCGGCGGAGCACTGGGCCGAGAGCGGGTGCGCGGGCGGGCGGCGCCGCGCGCGCCTGCAGCAGGACGTAGCCGGAGAGCAGCTCGGCCAGGATGCAGCCCAGCGACCACACATCGATGCCGGGCCCGTATGGCAGGCCCAGGATGACCTCCGGCGCGCGGTAGCTCCGCGACTGCACGTAGCTGCTCAGCTGGTCTGTCGTGAAGCAGGAGGAGCCGAGGTCGATCACCTTCACCTCGCACCTGCGCGCGCGTGCGCCGCACTCGGCCGCCTTGCTCCGTGCGGTGCGCTGGAAGCGCGCCTGGGCGCCCAGGCCAGTCGCGCAGGTGGAGCGCTTGGCTTCCGTCCGCGCCGCGGCATCACAAGCGAAGGGGGCGCCTGGAGTGCAAAGTTAGGTTAAGGGTACGGGGTCCCGCGCCTGGAGTAAGACTTTATCAGGATGTTCTCCGGCTTCAGGTCCGAGTGGATCAGGCCCAGCGAGTGCAGGAAGGCCAGGCTGCTGAGCACCTGCGCGGCGCGGGGCTAGGGTTCAGTGCGCCCGGAGCTCGCACAGAGCGTGCACGTGCGCACATGCCGCACCCACCACCTGACCGCTCAGAAAAGCCGCCCTGCATGGCACCCGCCCTGGCTACTCCACGGCTGAAGCTGCGCTCTGTGCGATGCCAAAGCCGCCCAATGCAGCGGTGTGCTCTCCCCTGCCAGCGCAACCCTCAAGGGGATGAGGAGCAGCTTCAACCTTACAGTGCTGGGGCGAGGGGGCCGCGCCTGCCGCGCGATGGACTGCACGCGCGCGAGCGTGAAGTACAGCGGGTCGCCGGCCTCGCGGTTGTACTTCTGGAACTCGTACAGGTTGGCGCGCAGCAGCTCGCACACCAGGAACAGGTGCTCCTGCGCGCGCGCGCCCAGCGCGCCTCGGCGGCCGCCCCCGTGGCAGCCACCCGCGCCCCGCAGCTGGCACGACCCACAGGTCATGCTGAGGGTGCGACTCGGGCGTGACGCATACACCTCGGCGTCGGTGACGCTGAAGACACGACCCCCAAAATACTCATGCATCTCATGTCTCTCAAGGAGCATGAGCCAGGCGGTGCAGCGCGCTGCTCACGCCTCCTCGTCTCCTCCAGAGCGGGACGCAGGGAGGGCGCGCCTTGTAGTAGAAGTAGTCGTACAGGCGCAGCATGCCGTGCGCGTCGTGCGGGTCGGCCGCATTGACGTGGCGCAGCAGCTTGATCTCGTCCAGGCTCTGGTCGAAGTAGTCCTTGTTGTTCTTGATGATCTTCAGGCACACCAGCAGCCCGGCCTTCACATCCAGCGCCTGCACCGCCTTGCTGAACGCGGCCGCGCCCAGAAAGTCCATGACCTGGCGCGCGCCCGGGCCGCCCGTCGGGCATAGGGCTAGGGTAGGGCAAAATTCGATGCGGCATCCCGACGCTCGGTGCTAGCGCGTGTGGGGTGCGCGGGCAGTGCGCGCGGGTGTGCTGCGGCGGGCAGCGCGGCATGCGGGCCAGAACCCTGCAGCGAGCGCTACCGTGAAGGCGGCGGCGAGCCGCTCGGCGCCGTTTGGCAGGCCCGCGCCAGACCGCGCCGGCCGGCCGGGCCGCCGGCCGCCGGCCGCGCCTCTGGCGGCCCCGCACTGCATGGGGGCGCGCGTGGGGGCGCGGGCGCGCCTGGTAGCGCCCGGCGATGAGGTCGTTGATGCGGATGGGGAAGTCCTTGGTCTCTTCAAACCCGGTGCGCCGCCGGCGGTGGATGATCTTCAGCGACATAATCTCGTACCTGGCGCGCGGCACAGCAAAGAGGAATAGATGCCGCTTGTAAGGTCATGCCGCTTGTAAGGGTGCCCGACCTGCATGGTTGTCCTCTCAGTGCTCTAGCACTGTCGGCTGCCAGCTCTCAGCAGCCACGCTGGCGCATTGGCGGCGACCGCAGTCGCTGCACGGCACCGCTTCCCTGACATGGGATGGCACGGGAGGCGTTACCAGGTATAGGGTAGGGTTGCGTCGCGCCTGCGCTCGATCAACTCCGCGTCGTACTCGTACACGACGGCGGCCTCGGTGCCGGGCGCGCCAGCGGCGGCCGCGTCGCGCTCGGCGCCCGCCTCCGCATGCGCGCCGCTGCCCGCCCCGCCCGCATCATCGGGAGCCGACAGGGACCCTAGTCGCGCACACGCGACAGCGTGTCACTGCCACGTGCCGCACGCCTGCGGTGCTGCACAGAGCGCTGACCTCAGCGTGCGTGAGAGCGCCTGCGCTGCTCGCAATGACGGCAAGCAGGGCCAGCTCGGGGTGGGGCTGCTGTTCCTATAACAATCATGTGGCTCCTGCGCGGCCCACCCTCGGCGAGCGGCGCAGCCTCCTCGTCCTCGGATGGCCCCCGCGCCTCTACCGCGGCCCGCACTGCCGCGCCGCGCATGTCCGCCCGCCCGCCCGCGCCCAGGCTCACCTGCGCACAGCCGCCTGAGTCACGTGCAAATGCAGGTTGGAATACCTGCCTCCCTGGACCTCCCAACCCTGTGCTACAGATGCAGTCACCCCACGCAACACAGACACGCGTGTCACAGGCACCTACTCGTGCAAGTAACTTGTGACGGCCCAATGCACCAAACGGAACCCCGCGTGCATGCCTGCGTGTTGAGCGTGCGCAGCGCGACGCCCGAGGGAGCGCCGTCGCACTCGCAGGCTGTGGCGGCGGCCGCCGCTGCGGCCGCCGCCCGCTCGGAGTTCTGCCGGGAGCTTGCATTGGGCGGGATGCCCGCGCCGGCGTGCCCAAACTGCCGCACGCACAGCCTCGCGTCCCATGCCTGCGCTTGTATGCATGGTCCAAGACTGCATGACATGATGCCTAAACAGATGCCAAGCGGAGTCCAGCAAGCAGGACTCACTCCTGCGCTTGAGCTCACGGCAAACCAAGCAGTTGGCAGGGGTGCAGAAAGCGCGGCCGACAGGCGGCAACCACCCCACCCACGCAGCTGGCGTCGTGCTTCTGTCAAGCATGATCGCCAACCCACATCCAGACAGGCTGGTGCGGCGCTGGGAGCGCAGACGCTCAGTGCGCGCGCCGCGCCAGGGCGCGCCTGCAGCGTGGGCAGCTCAGCCGCCGCAGGCCGCTCCGCCGCAGCCGGGCCGCCGCACACGGGCGTGCTCGGGATTGGGAGCGGCGCGCCGCCGCCGCCGCCGCCACCGCCGCCGCCGCCGCCGCCGCCGCCCAGCAGGAGCGCGGTCGGCGGCAGGGACGGCGGCTGCGGCACCGGCCCGGGCCGCTCGCGCTGCGCCGGCGGGGCCTGCGACGGGCCGCTGCTGGCGCCCGCGCTCGGCTCCCCGCGGCCGGCGCCGCCCGTTGCGCCTGCCGCCAAGTCCGCGGCGCCGGGCGCTGCGTACGCGCGCTCGGGCACGCTGGGCGTGCTCGCCTGGTCGGACGTGGCTGCATCGGACGCCGTCGCCGAGGCGGCCTGCGCATGGCCTGGCTCGCCTGCGCCCTGATCCCTGAGCGGCACCAGGCGGATGCTGGCCGGCACGGCGGGCGGCGCGGCCGCCGACGCAGAAGACGGCCCTGGCGCTGGGCGACCGTTGCCGCTCGGGCTGCTTTCAATGGCCGGGGCGGGGGTGGAAGCGGCGCCCGACCCCGACCCCAACCCTGACCCCGACGCCGCCGGCGCGGCGCGCGCGGGCGCCGCCTCCAGGTCGCGGATGGCGCCGATGAGCGTGCGCTGCACGCGGCGCTCCTCGCCGCCGCCGGGCGGCGCGTCCGAGGACGGCTGCGGCGACAGGCAGCCGCTGCTGCGGCCGCTGAGGTCGTCGTCGGTCTCGTAGCCGGAGGACGCGCCGCCCTTGTGCGGGCGCCCGCCGCTCTGGAAGGACGCCCATGAGGAGAAGACGGCGCCGGGCGCGGCGGGCTCGGACGGCGGCGTGACCGGGAAGCTGAACGCCTCGTCCTCGTGGCTGGCGCTCACCGGCGTGGCGGGCGCCGCGTCGGCGCGCCTGCGCGGCCGCGCGCGCGCGGCTGACGCGGGGTGGCCCCTGGGCCCGGCGGCGGCCGTGACATGACCTGCGTAGTCCCTTGCCAGTCTGCGTAACCCTCAAAGTCGGTCGCCAGTCCGCGTGACCCTCCCAGGGCTGGATGCAGACCGCAGACGGCAAGCACGCAGCTCCCCTGGGGGCGGCGGGCCACGCCACACATGCAGAGCATATTGCACAGGCGTGCCATGGACGCACAAAGCAGGACAGCATCCCATTCCTACTGCAGCTGCAGAGCGCTGGTCCGGCGCGCGCCTGGCCACCAGCAGCGGCAGCTGCCCGCCCTCCGCGCCCGGCTTGCCGGGCGCCCAGGCGCACGGCGCCTCCGCCACGGGCGAGCGCGGCTCGCCCTCGCCCGGCGGCTCCGCCGTTGATGAGCGCTCCGGCTCTGCACCTTGCTCTCCAAGCGCAGAACTTGCCGCATCCGCCTCCGCCAGGCCCGTGGGGGCGGCCTCCGCATGGGGGCCGCCAGCGGCCGGCTCGGGCGCGGGCTCGGCCGCCGGCACCTCCGCGATCAGCTCCGGCAGCAGCAGCGGCGCCGGCGCCGCCGCGCCGCCCCCGCCCCCGGCGACCTCCGCGACGAGCTCCGGCAGCGGCAGCGGCGCCGGCGCCGGCCGCGCCGCCGCGCTGTCCTGGGCCGGGCTCCGGCCGCGCGGCGCTGCGGGGGCGGCGGCGGGGGAGGAGGACGCAGAGGAGCGCTCAGCGGCCGGCGGGAGCGGCTGTACGCGGCGCGAGAAAACATCTGTGACCTTCTCCAGCATGCCCAGCGGATTGAGAAAGCCCAGGCTCAGCCCGGGCGAGGCCTCGCCGCCGGCGCCCACGTCGGGCGCGCCGCGGCCCCCCGCTGCCTTGGCCGCCCTGGCCGCGGCGCCGCCGCCCGCCGCGGCGGCGCCCGCCGCCGCGTCCGGCCCGCGCGCGCCGCCGCCCGCCGCCGCGGCGTGCTCCGGGTCGGGCGCCGCGCGGGCGCCCCGCCCAGAGTCTGCCGCAGAGCTCGCAGGCGGCTTTGCGCCGCCGCTTTTAGGTGCGCCCCGAGCGGCCAGATCGGGAGCGGCGCGGCCGCTGGCTGCCGCGCCGGCGGAGCGCCCGCCGGGGG
>JAABUV010002757.1_pt1 | contig 23290 bp, 20 predicted proteins | sample 5559971 | NCBI WGS metagenome assembly JAABUV01 (sample SAMN10711881, study PRJNA513362) | rock metagenome | isolation source: Antarctica rocks | place: Antarctica: Victoria Land, Knobhead nord | collected 2015-12-19
GCTGCGACGCTTGGACCACGCTAATGAGCACGCCAGAGCGCCTCGCCTCCATCACCCGGCGCACCTGGGCCAGAGCAGTCAGTGGATAAGGCGTCTGGTATAACAAGGCAACTGCACCGCTGCTTCAGATGTTAGTGAGGTCCCGCCCTCGCTTTGAATAGGTAGCTATGTCGGTCCAGGTCAACGCGGCTGCACCCAAGCAGCAATCCGGCGCCGGCGGTCCCGCTGGCGCCAACCCCATGCGCCGCGCCCTTGTCATCGGCGCGCTCGGTGTCGTGTATGGCGACATCGGCACCAGCCCGATCTACACGCTGCGCGAGTGCCTGAAGGCGGCCGGAGGCGGCACGGCCGCTGAGGTGGTGCTGGGCCTGCTCTCGTTGGTGTTCTGGGCGCTGATGGTCGTGGTGACGATCAAGTACGTGCTGTTCGTCATGCGGGCCGACAACGAGGGCGAGGGCGGCATTATGGCGCTGCTCGGCCTCGCGGCGCACTCCGAACCTGACCTGAAGCGGCGGACCGCCCTGCTCATGGTCGGCATCGCCGGCGCCGCGCTGTTCTACGGCGACGGCATGATCACGCCGGCGATCTCGGTGCTGAGCGCGGTCGAGGGGCTGGAGGTCGCCGCCCCGCTGCTCAAGCCCTACGTCATCCCGATCACGGTTGTCGTCCTGATTGGGCTGTTCGTGGTGCAGAGCCGGGGCAGCGAGCGCATCGGCCAGTATTTCGGCCCGGTGATGGTGGCGTGGTTCGCCTTGCTGGCTGTCGCCGGGCTGGTGCAGGTCGTGCAGAACTTCGGCGTGCTGGCGGCGCTCAACCCGGTCTACGCGCTCCGCTTCCTGTTCAGCCATGGCTGGATCGGCTTCCTGGCGCTTGGCTCGGTGTTCCTCGCCCTGACGGGCGCCGAGGCGTTGTACGCCGACATGGGCCACTTCGGCCGCGGGCCGATCCGGCTCGACTGGTTCGTCTTCGTCTTGCCGGCGCTGGTGCTGAACTACTTCGGCCAGGGCGCGCTCGTGCTCGCCCACCCCGACGCGGTCGACAGCCCGTTCTTCAACCTGTTCCCAGGCTGGGCGCTGGTGCCGGTGGTGCTGCTGGCCACGGCGGCCACCGTTATCGCCTCGCAGGCGGTGATCTCCGGCGCGTTCTCGCTGTCGCAGCAGGCGATGCAGCTCGGCCTGCTGCCCCGGCTCGACGTCCACCAGACGTCGGACGAGGCGATCGGCCAGGTGTACGTGCCGCAGATCAACTGGCTGCTGATGGTCTGCGTGCTTGGGCTGGTGCTGTCGTTCGGCTCCTCGGACAACCTGGCGGCGGCCTACGGCATCGCGGTGGCGGGCACGATGGTGATCACGACCGGCCTGCTGGCGCTCGTCGCCCGCCGGGTCTGGCGGTGGAGCGTGCCGGTGACGGCGGTGGTGATCGGCTTCTTCCTGTTGGTCGACCTCGCGTTCTTCATGGCCAACGCGGTCAAGATCCCGCAGGGCGGCTGGTTCCCGCTCCTGGTCGGGGCCGTCGTGTTCACCCTCATGTCGACGTGGCGGCGTGGCCGCCAGATCGTGCTGGAGCGCACCAGCGAGGACAACCCGCCGCTCAAGCAGTTCATCAGCCAGCTCGACCAGTCCAAGATGCCGCGGGTGGAAGGGACGGCGGTCTACCTCGCCGCGCGCCGGGAGACGGTGCCCTACGCCATGGTGGACAACCTCAGGCACAACAAGGTGCTGCACGAGCGCGTGGTCCTGCTCACCATCGTCACCGAGCGCGTGCCCTATGTCGGCGAGGCCGACCGGATGACGGTCGAGCCGCTTGGCCGGGGGTTCACCGAGATGACGCTGCACTTCGGTTTCGCCGATGCCCCGGTCGTCCCTGCGGCGCTTGAGGCGCACCGGGCCGAGTTCCCGGTCGACATCGCGACGACGTCGTTCTTCCTAGGCCGCGAGACCCCGGTGCCGACCATGAGTCCTGACCTGTCGGTATGGCGCGAGAGGCTTTACGCCTTCATGACGCGCAACGCCGTGAGCGCATCGAGCTATTTTCAAATCCCGCCCAAGCGCGTGATCGAGCTGGGCACCCAGGTCGAACTCTAGCGGCTTGCTGGACGGTTCTGGCGCGGGCGTGGCGTCGTAGGGCGCCGCCGCCGGCAGCCGGAGCATGCACCTGAACGGCTTGCGGCGCTCCGGGCTGGTGGCGGGCCATGATGGCAGGGCTGGCCTACTATCCTAATGCATATTTAATGCTGATGATGAAATACTGTCCAAGATGGGCGAATGGCATCATTTTTGTAAATTGTTTCCTGCGGTGAGCATAGCCCGTATGCAGGAACTCGCAATATGTGACCTGACAAAGTTGGTTCTCTCAAGGATGGCTTAAACATCTAGGATTTCCTATTGTTGGCTCGTGGATCTAAGTGCGCGTATGTACAATTTTTTAAACACATGCCTAACATTCACCTTCTAAGTAGAATGCTCATACTGTGATTATACCTGATTATTACCGAACATTTAACTGTTGTGCGTCGCACAAGTCGCCTATGTGCAGCCCGGCCAAACACGGTCAACGGAGACGGAAGAATGGCTGACACAAACAGGCTTTCAGATACAAATCAGAACAATGGCCAGACGAGTGCCGGAACAGCGGCATGGGCCGAAACCCGCGCGGCGGGCGAGGCGGCGCGCGAGGGCGCCGAGGCCGTGCAGCACACCATGCAGCACAATGGCCGGGTCGCCGGCGAGGCAATGCGCCGGGGCGCCAACGCCACGGTCGACGTGACCCGCCAAGGCACCCAAGCTAGCGTCGAAGCGATGCGCCGCGCCAGCGAACATGCGAACGAGACGGTGCGCCGCACCACGCAGGCCGTGGCCGAGGGCCAGCGCCAGATCGCGCAGGACGCGGCGCAAAAGCTTGAGGACGTGAGCCACCGGGTGGCGCATGCCGCGCAGGACACGTCGGAGAGCGTGCGCAAGCTGATGACATTGCCCCACGCCGCCGAGGGTGGCCTGAGCGACATGCGGCAGGGCATGGCGGGCCTGATCGAGGGCGTCGTGCAGGCCAACCTGCGTGCGACGCAGGAGCTGTTCCGCCTCACCAACCCAGCGGCCATGATCGAACTGCAGCAGCGTTTCGCGCGGGAGTACATGGACACGGTGATGCAGGGGACCGCGACCCTGGTCCGTGCCGTCCGCCGCACCGCCGACGAGACATTGCCGCCGCTTGAGGCGCAGATCGAGCAGCGCCAGCAGTCCAGCCGCGTCCACCGCGCCGCTGAGTGAGCGCCATACGGGCCGCGCGGCCCGTGCGCTGAGCCTGTGGCCGTCGGCAATGCCTTCCTTGAAGCCGGCAGCGAGGGTGCGCTGACGCACAGCGCTACGATGAGTGCAGCACTATGATGAATGAGGAGACTATGATGGCTTACGACACCAATACGGCCCAGCGCAGCGCGAACCTGCGGCCTAAGAGCACCGAAACCACCTTGGTTGGCACGGGCATCCCGTTCTGGGACGTGATGTTTTCGCTTGGGCGGGCCTCGCAGCAGATGCTCTCCGCCTATGCGCCGAGGAGCGAGGTTGCCGCCCGGTTCGGCAACAGCACGGGACATGAGGCGACCAGCAACGTAGAGGTGATCCCGGTCGGCGAGGAGACGCTGAACGTGGGCACCCGCCGGGTTGCGGGTGAGACGACCCGCGTGCGCCGCGTGGTGGTGGAGACGCCGGTGGAGCAGGGCATATCCCTGCGCGAGGAGCGGGTCGTCGTCGAGCGCCGCAAGCCGACGGGCGCCGCCTCGACGGCCACGCAGGCCATCCTGACCGACACCGCCATCGAGATGAGCGACAGCTTCGAGGTGGTGGACGTTTGGAAGAGCGTGCGAGTGACCGAAGAGGTCGTGGTGCGCCGTGAGGTGACAGAGCGCCACGAGACGGTGCGCGACATCGTGCGCCGCGACGAGGTGGTCGTGGAGCAGGCCAGGCGCGCGGTCCCGGCCCCGCGCCATGAGGGCCACACGGCACGGCACGACGGGCATGCTGCAGCCTCGACGGCGGCGGAGCGGCCGGAGCCGGCGCAGATGGCGGCTGATTTGAAGAAGGTCGCCGAGCGGTTCGAGACGAAGGCGGACCAGCATGACAAGGCGCCTGCGACGCCTCGTCCTGAGGCGGGCGCGTTCAAGGCCGACCAAAAGCCGGTTGCGTCACAGCCGCTGAAGACGGCCGAGCAGACCAGGACGGCCGAGCAGGCGAAGGTGCCGGGGCGGCCCGAGGCCAATGCCGCGCAGAGTGACAAGGGCAATTCTGCTCCGAAAGCCTGAAGCAGGTCCTAGGCAGGCCGGCGGCGCGTGTAGGCGCCGCCGGCTGTTTCCCGGTATAGTGTTCCTGGCGTTCATCAATATTTAAACGGAATGAGCCACTCTTCGCGGGCGCCCCCTCCAGTTCGGGCGGCAACGTTGGGGACAGTGGCACCAAATGCATACGAGCGGTTCAGGGATTGCAGCTCCTCCGACACCCGGAATCAGCCGGACAGCATCTGTACGGGACTTGGCGGACCGGGCATGGATGGAAATGCAACGGTATGGCATATTGCCAATCCCCTCCAACTTCGAACTGTGGTGCATCCACCTTAGCGGCAGCAACCCGGACCTGTCCGCACGGCTCTCCGCATTGGTGCAGGCTGGCGTGGCGCCGACGCCCGAGCAGCTCAGCGCCTTGCATTCGGACCGTGTGGCGACAGAGATTGACGTCGATGCCATCGCCGACGGCTCCGAACAGTTGGACCATGCTGCACGGGCTATGGTGGAGCAGGTTGCCGGCAATCAGGCGGCGCTGCACGCCTACGGCGAGGCCCTGTCTGGCGTTGCGATCCGGCTGGACCAGGACCAGACGATGGGCGGCTTGGTGCAGGCCATTATGGTGCTCACAGCCGAAACAGCACGGGCAAGCGAGCGCAACCGCACCCTGGAGCACCAGCTTGCGACATCGGCCGCGCGTATCACCAAGCTGCGACAGGATTTGGTTGAGGCGAAACAGGATGCGACGACAGACGGCTTGACCGGCCTGTGCAACCGCAAGGCGTTCGACGTGCGACTGCGCCGGGCAATGGGGCGGGCCAAAGCCGATCAAGAAGCGATGGCACTGATTTTGCTCGATATTGATCATTTCAAGCGGTTCAATGATCATTATGGGCATCGTACCGGGGATCTCGTGCTCCGGTTGGTCGGGCGCGTGGTTGCCGACAACGTGAAGGGGCGCGATACCGCGGCCCGCTACGGCGGCGAGGAGTTTGCGGTGATCTTGGCCGGGGCCGACCTGCGCGCGGGCGCTGTGGTCGCCGGGCAGATGCGCGCTGTGCTGGACGGCAAGCGGCTGGTCACCAGGGGCGAACAACGGCACCATGGCAGCGTGACGATTTCAGCCGGCGTTGCGCAGTTCGTTGCCGGCGACACCGCCGCCTCGTTGGTTGAGCGCGCCGACGCCGCGCTTTATGCCGCCAAGCATGCCGGCCGGAACAGGGTCTGCATAGAAGCCCGGCGGGGCACTCAGAACGCGGCCTGACCTGGCACGCGGCTACGCCCGCTGCACCCGCGTGCGACGGGCGGTAGCGAGGGCACGGCTGTGCCGTTGGCTGAGCGACGCCGCGGTCGTGACGTCGAGTGCGGTGGTGCCGAGCACCGCGAACATCGACAGCAAGGTCGCTTCGCGCCGGCGGCTGCGGGTGGAGAGCGCCCTGGCCAGGACCACGAGGTCCAGTGCGTCGCCGGCCACGCGGAGCCATATTGGCGCGGCCATGTCGGGGTACATCAGCACCGCGACGCCGGTTGCGACCTCCCGCGCGCCAAAAGCCCGGACGAGCGCTGGCGACTGGTTCAGCCCAAGCGTGCGGTTCATGCTGCGGCCGAACACCAGCTCCGCAGCCCCTAGGCCGACACTGAACCAGCCGAGAAATTTCGCAACTTGAATATCGTTCATGGCTTCAGCACCACCTTGATGCAGCCTTCTTCCTTGTCCCTGAACACGCGGTACAGGTCCGGCCCATCTTCCAGCTTTGCGGAGTGGGTAATGACGAAGGAGGGGTCGATCTCGCCCTTCTCGATCCGTTCTAGCAACGGCCGGAGGTATTTCTGTGCCGGCGTCTGCGCCATCTTGAACGTGAGGCCGCGGTTGATGGCCGAACCCATCGGCACCTTGTCCAGCAGGCCGCCATACACGCCGACGATCGAGACGATGCCGCCGTTCCGGCAGTTGTTGATCGCCTGCCGCAGCACGTGCGGCCGGTCGGTGCCGAGCATCGCCGCCTGCTTCACGCGGTCCAGCATGCTGTCGGCGCTGGCGGTTCCGCTCGCCTCGGTGCCGACTGCGTCGATGCAGGCATCCGGGCCGCGGCCGGAGGTCATCTCTTGCAGGCGGTCGTAGATGGTGTCCTGCATGAAATCGAGGGTCTCGGCGCCACCCGCCCGCGCAAGGGCCAGGCGTTCCGGCACGGTGTCGATGGCGATGACCCGGCCAGCGCCGAGCAGCAGGGCGGAGCGGATGGCAAACTGGCCGACGGGGCCGCAGCCCCAAATGGCGATGGTGTCGCCCGGCTGGATGTCGCACAGCTCGGCGGCCATGTAGCCGGTCGGGAAGATGTCGGACAGGAACAGCACCTGCTCGTCCGAAAGGCTGGCAGGCACCTTGATCGGCCCAAAATCGGCATAGGGCACGCGCAGGTACTCCGCCTGGCCGCCGGCATAGCCGCCCAACAGGTGCGAGTAGCCGAACAAGCCGGCGGGCGAGTGGCCCCACAGCGTCTCGGCCGCCTTGTGGTTCGGGTTCGACCGCTCGCAGCCGGAGAACAAGCCCTTCTTGCAAAAGAAGCACTGGCCGCAGGAGATGGTGAACGGCACGACAACGCGGTCGCCCACCTTGAGGTTCGTGACCTCGGCGCCGAGTTCCATCACCTCGCCCATGGTCTCGTGGCCTAGGACGTCGCCTGACTTCATGCCGGGCATGATGCCGTTGTATAAATGGAGGTCCGAGCCGCAGATGGCGCAGGCGGTAACCTTGATGATGGCGTCGCGGCTATGCTCGATGCGGGGATCGGGGACGGTGTCGCAGCGTATGTCGCCTTTGCCGTGCCAGCAGAGTGCTTTCATGAATGCTCCCAGGATTGACGTGCCCGCCGAGCGGCATTGCGCCCACCGCCGCGAATTGCCATCGCATTATTAGCGGGGAACGGCGGCAAGGCGGTGCGGTTGCGGCGGTGCTGATCTTGTGACTGGCCTATGCGGGACAGGCGGGGTGCAGATTTGGGCTATTCCACTTCCCCGGCCGTGACCACGACCACTCCATCCGGGCCATCGAGCAACAAGGCGCCATCCGGAGCCAAGCCGCGGAAAGCGCCCTGCACGCGCTGCCTGCCCGCGCCAGCCGCAACCAAGTCGCCCGGCGCGTGCGCGATGGCGAGCCAGGCGGCCTGGACCGGAGCGAAGCCCTCGCGGCCGTAGCGTTCGCGCCAGCGTTGCAGGAAGTCCAGCAGCCGGACGGCGAACTGCTCTGGCGCCGGGGCAGGGCCTGCGTCAGCCAGGCAAGAGGTCGGCCGCCCAAGGTCAAGCGGTGCGCCGGCGAGGTTCACGCCGAAGCCGATCACCAGCCACGGCGGGTCCGCGATGCCAGCCTCCAACAGGATGCCGGCCAGCTTGCCATCGTCCAGCATCAGGTCGTTCGGCCATTTCAGGCGTAGGCGGAGGGGGTCCCGGACATAGGGGCGCACCGCGTCGGCCAGGGCGACCGCGGACAGGATCGACCAGTGGCCAGGCCACCGCAGCGTCCGCGGGCGCAGCAGCGCCGACAAATGCAGGTTGCCCTCGACCGAGCGCCAGGTGCGGCCCAGCCGGCCATGGCCGGCTGTTTGGCGCCGCGCCAGCAGTGCGACCTCCTCATACGCATCGAGGGCGGCCCGCGCCTTCAATGCCTCAGAGGTGGAACCGATCTCGTCCACTCGCTCCAGCCGGAGGCGCCGGCTGGCCGGCCCGTCCGGTTCGGCGGTCAGAACCGCTCCGTCCACGGCCGCACCGCGATCTCGTCGGTCCAACAGGACCGCGGCTGCGCCAGCACGTCCAGCATGGTCTGCGCGATGGCGTCCGGGTCCAGCATGCTGTCCGGCTGGTCCGGCGGCGTTGGCCGGGCGGCGGAGCGGATGCCGCCGTCGACCACGACATGGACGACATGGACGCCCTTGGGGTGCAGCTCGCGCGCCATGCTCTGCGCCAGCCCGCGCAGGGCGAACTTGCCCATCGCGAAGGGAGCGGACTGCGCGAAGCCCTTCACCCCGGCCGATGCGCCGGTCAGCAGGATCGTGCCCCGCCCGGCCGCCAACATGCCACGCGCGGCCTGTTGCGCCACCAGGAACGCGCCGAACGCGGTGACGGCCAGGCTTTTCGCGACCTCGGCCGGGTCGAGGTCCACCAGGGCGCCGCGGACACGGTAGCTTGGGTTGTACACCACCACCTCGGGCGCGCCGACGGCCGCAAACAGGGCGGCGACGCTGGCGGGATCGGCGGCGTCGCAGGCGTGCAAGCTGGCCCCAGTCTCAGCAGCCAGCGCCGCCAACTTGTCGGTGCGCCGTGCCGCGAGCGCCACATTGCGGCCCTGCCGCGCCAGCAAACGGGCCAGGCTCGCCGACAAGCCCGGCCCGGCGCCGACGATCAACGCGGCCGTCATGGTGAAAACCGCATCACGGCCTCCCCTGCATGGTTGAACGCCACCCTCACCTCCGCGCCCGGCGTCACGAAGTCCTTCGCCGTCCACGATCCCGTCGTCACATACTGCCCGGCCCGCAGCCCGCCGGCCCAGTGCGCGCCCTGGTTCGCCAGCCAGGCCAGCAGCCGCATCATGTCCCCGGCCGGGTTGCCGGTGCAGCGCTTCATCTCGGCGCCGTTCACGATCAGCGCGACCTGCTCGGCGGCGAGGTCGACCGACTGCCAGCCGGCGATGGCGGGTCCGATGACCAGGCCGAAATGCGCCAGGCTGTCGGCCAGGCCAGAAAGCGGGTCCACTTGGGCCGGGTCGACGAAGCGGCTTTGCAGCACTTCGATTGCCGGGTGCGCGGAGGCGATGGCGGCCAGGATGTCGTCCGGCGCATACGGCGCGTCGCGCGGCGGCAGGTCGTGGGCGATCTTCACGGCGATCTCGGCCTCGACGCCCTGGTCGGTGCATTGCTCGGTCAGGACATGGCCGGGGCTGGCCTGCACCCCGGCGGCCGGGAGGGGCGCGCAGTTGATTGGACCCGCCGGGTTGGGCGAGCCGACCTTCCAGGCGCCGATCTCGCCGAGTTCCGCCATGATGGCGCGCTGGATCAGGTAGGCCTGCTCCTCCGTGCGGGGCCGCATCGCCTCCGGCAGGCTGTGCAGCTTCTGCGTGGGGTCGCGCCGGGCGCTCAGCAACAGGCGGGCAGAGTCGTGGTGCCGGTCCATCTCACAGGGTCTCCAACAGGCTGGCGATCAGCGCGGCGCGGGGGGCGAGTTCGCGCCATAGTATGTGCTCGTGGCTGGCGTGCGCCCCGGCGCCGGGGCAGCCGAGGCCGTCGAGCGTCGGCACGCCGAGCGCCGCGGTGAAGTTGCCGTCCGACCCGCCGCCGCGGTGCTGCTTCGGCAGGTCGAACCCCGCCAGCGCCTGGGCGCGGCCGTACAGCGCCAGGATGTCCGGCGTCTCGGCCATCGGCGGCCGGTTCATGCCGCCCTCGACGTGCACGGCGCAGCGCGGGTCGAACGGCGCGAGCGCCAGCAGAGCGCGCGTCATCCGCTCCCCGGCCTCGGCAGTCGGCACCCGTAGGTCGATCTCGCAGCCGGCCTCGGCGGCGATAACGTTCGGCCGCGTCCCGCCCCAAACCGGCGCGACGTTCAGCGTGATGCCGGCCTCAAGGTCCACCATCGCATGGATGCGGCCGACCTGCCGCGCCAGCTCGACGACGGCGCTGGCGCCCTCAGTGAAGTTGCCGCCGCTGTGGGCGCCACGGCCAACAACGCGTAACGTGAAGCGGCCGACGCCCTTGCGCGCGGTGACGCATGCGCCGTTGAGTCCGGCGGGTTCCACGATCAGAACGCACTCTGCCGCGGCGCCCTCCCGCTCGATCAGGCCGCGGCTGGTGGGGCTGCCGACCTCTTCATCCGGCGTTAGCAACAAGGTGATAGGACTGCGGGTGGGCACCTGCTGCGCCAGGATGGAGCGGACCACGCTGAACGCCAGGAAGCTGCCGGCCTTCATGTCGAATATGCCGGGGCCGTGCGCGCGGTCGCCGTCGACGCGATACGGCATGGCGTCGAGCGTGCCGTGCGGCCATACGGTGTCGAGGTGGCCGGCGACCATAACGGGCTTGCCGGTTCCCGGCGTGCGGGCGACCAGGTTGTCGCCGAAGCCGTCGCGGCCGGGAATGCGGGTGACGTCGGCGCCAGCTTGGGCGAGGTCGGCCGTGGCGCGGTCCATCAGGCGGTTCACCGCGGCGGCATCGGTGGTCGGCGTTTCCAGCCGGACCCAGCCGGCGAGTTCGGCAAGAAGTTCTTCGGACCGGCCAATCTGCGTCTGCGGCATCAAGCGTCCCGTGGTGTTGAAGACGGCTTGACCTTCGCACCGCGCCCATGCCTTGTCCATTTCATCGGAGGGGACCCAGCATGGACGGCATCGCATTCGAGGATATGCACATCGGCCAGACCGCGAGCGTCGGCAAGACGATCACCGAGGCCGACATCCTGCTGTTCGCCGCCGTAAGCCTCGACACCAACCCGGTTCACATGAACGCCGAGGCGGCGGCAACGTCGGTGTTCAAGGAGCGCGTGGCACACGGCATGCTGTCGGCCGGGCTGATCAGCGCGGTGCTGGGCACGCAACTGCCGGGGGCGGGGACGATCTACCTGGCCCAGACCTTGCAGTTCCGCGGCCCGGTGAAGGTCGGCGACACTGTGACCGCGACGGCGGAGGTGACGGCGCTGGACGCGGAGAAGAAGCGGGCGACGCTGAGGACGGTCTGCACCGTGGCGGGCAAGGTGGTCATCGAGGGCGAAGCCACGGTGATGCCGCGCAGCCGGGCTTGATGGAACTCGTCCGCGACTGGCGGGACCTGCCGGAGGCGCTGCGCGGCGCCACGGTCGCGCTGGGCAACTTCGACGGCGTACACCTGGGCCACGCCCACGTTCTGCGCGCCGCCCACGGCGCCCGGCCCGGCGCCAAGCTCGCCGTGCTGAGCTTCGAGCCGCACCCGCGCGAGCTGTTCCGCCCCGACGACCCGGCCTTCCGCCTCACCCTGTCCGCCGAGCGCGCCGAGGCGCTGGCGGCGTTGGGCGTGCAGACCGTGTACGAGATGCCGTTCGACCGCGACTTCTCGCTGCTGAGCGCCGAGGCGTTCGTGGACGAGGTGCTGCACCGCGGCGTGGGCGCTGCGCATTTGTCGTGCGGCCCGGACTTCGCGTTCGGGCACCGGCGCGGCGGGGACGCCGCGTTCCTGGCGGCGCGGGCGGAGGCGTTGGGGATCGGCCTCACGGTCGTGCCGCCGCTTGTCGACGCGCAGGGGCCGATCAGCTCGACCCGCATCCGCCGGCTGTTGCAGGACGGCTATCCCGAGCGGGCCGCCGCCGAGCTCGGCCGGCCCTGGGCGGTGCGTGGCCCCGTCACCCACGGCGACAAGCGTGGCCGCACGATCGGCTTCCCCACCGCGAACGTGCCGTTGGGCCGCCACCTGGAGCCGGCGCGGGGCGTCTACGCGGTGCGCGCCCGCCTCGCGGATGGCACGGTGGCGCCGGGCGTCGCGAACATCGGCCGCCGCCCAACGGTGAACGAGGGCACGGAAAGCCGGGTGGAGGCGCACCTGTTCGACTTCGAGGGCGACCTGTACGGCCAGGAGATCGCGGTGGGGCTGCACGCCTTCCTGCGCGCCGAGCGCAAGTTCGCCTCGTTCGACGAGCTGCGTGCGCAGATCGTTGCCGACGCAGAGCAGGCCCGCGCGGCGCTCGCGGCGCTTGACCCAGCGGGCCTGCGGTCCGCATAACCCTCCCATGGTCCACTTCCCGCAAGCGCGAATTATATCCCCGGCCTGAGCGCCGGGACTGCCTTGACGTGAAACCGCCGCATACTTGGACTCATCCCATGCCCGATACCCCTGTAGCCCCCGTGCCCGACTACCGTCAGACCGTGTTCCTGCCGGCCACCCCGTTCCCCATGCGCGGCGACCTGCCGAAGCGCGAGCCGGACCTGCTGGCGCGCTGGGGCCGTATCGGCCTTTGGGACCGCACGAAGGCCGCGATGGCGGGCCGCCCGCCCTTCGTGTTGCACGATGGCCCCATCTACTCCAACGGCCACCTGCACATCGGCCACGCGCTGAACCGCATCCTGAAGGACGTGGTCATGCGCGCCCACCGCATGGCTGGCGAGGATGTGGACTACATCCCCGGCTGGGACACGCACGGCCTGCCGATCGAGTGGAAGGTCGAGGAGGAGTACCGCAAATCCGGCCGCGACAAGGACGTCGTGCCGGTGCTGGATTTTCGGGATGAGTGCCGCCGCTACTCGGCGCACTGGCTGGCGGTGCAGACGGACGAGTTCCAGCGGTTGGGCGTTGTGGGTGACTGGGCCGGGCGCTATGCGACGATGGATTTCTCGTCGGAGGCGGCGATCGCCGGGGAGATCTGCAAGTTCCTGCTGAACGGCGCGCTGTATCGCGGCCTGCGCCCGGTCATGTGGAGCCCGGTCGAGAAGACCGCGCTAGCCGAGGCCGAGATCGAGTACCACGACCGCACCAGCGACACGGCGTTCGTCCGTTTCCCGGTCTTGAACGGTGTCGGCGACCTGGCCGGCGCCGCTGTCGTGATCTGGACGACGACGGTCTGGACCCTGCCGGGCAACCGCGCCCTGGCCTATGGACCGGAGATCGACTACGCGCTGGTCCACGTCGACAGCGTGGACGAGGGTTCGCTGGCCCGCCCCGGCGAGCGGCTGTTGGTCGCGCTCGCTTTGGTGCCGGAGGTCTGTGCTGCGGCCGGCATCGCGACGCACCACCTCGGGCACGTCTATAAAGGCGCGGAGCTTGCCGGCCTGGTCTGTGCGCATCCATTGCGCGGGCGGGGCTACGAGCACGACGCGCCGATGCTGCCGGCGGAGTTCGTCACGACCGACCAGGGCACCGGCTTCGTCCACATCGCGCCGGCGCATGGCGAGGAGGACTTCCTGCTGGGCGGCGCGCACGGGATCGAGGTGCCGGAGGCGGTCGGGCCGGATGGGACCTACGCCGCGTGGGTGCCGACGTTCGCCGGGCTGCACGTGTTCAAGGCGGCGGCGCCGGTCGGTGCGGCGATGGAGGCGTCCGGCGGCCTGCTGGCCCGCGGCACGCTGTTCCATTCCTACCCGCACTCCTGGCGCAGCAAGGCGCCGGTGATCTACCGCGCCACGCCGCAATGGTTCATCCGCATGGACGGCCCGGAGGCGATCCGCGCCAAGGCGCTCGACGAGATCGCCCGCATCAACTTCGTGCCGGAGGCCGGGCGCACCCGGCTTGCCAGCATGGTCGCCGGCCGCCCGGACTGGTGCATCAGCCGCCAGCGCGCCTGGGGCGTGCCGATCCCCGTGTTCGTGGACCGCCGCACCGGCGAGCCGCTGCGCGACCCGGCCGTCGTCGCCCGCATCATCGCCGCCTTCAATGAGGAGGGTGCAGACGCCTGGTACAGCTCGCCGCCGGGCCGCTTCCTGGGCAACGACCGTGATCCCGACGCATACGAGCAGGTCATGGACATCGTCGACGTGTGGTTCGAGAGCGGCAGCACCCACGCTTTCGCTCTGGAGGCCCGTGGCGGCCCCTGGCCGGCGGACCTTTACCTTGAGGGCAGCGACCAGCACCGCGGCTGGTTTCAGACGAGTCTGCTGGAAGCGGTCGGCACCCGTGGCAGCGCACCGTTCAAGGCCGTGCTGACCCACGGCTTCGTGCTGGACGAGAACGGCCGCAAGATGAGCAAGTCACTCGGCAACGTGACGGCGCCGCAGGAGGTGACGGACAAGCTCGGTGCCGACATCCTGCGGCTGTGGGTGGTGAACTCCGACGTTTCGGAGGACCTGCGCATCGGGCCGGAAATCCTGAAGCAGCAGGCCGAGCTGTACCGCCGGCTGCGCAACACGCTGCGCTGGCTGCTGGGCAGCCTGGCCGGGTTCAATGACGACGAGCGCGTGCCGGACGCGGAGATGCCGGAGCTGGAGCGCTGGGTGCTGCACCGGCTGGCCGAACTCGACCAGCGGATGCGTGGCGCGTTGGCGACGCATGACTGGACTGGGGTGTATCCCGACATCCACGCCTTCTGCTCGGCGGACCTCTCCGCGTTCTATTTCGATGTGCGCAAGGACGTGCTGTACTGCGACCCCGCCAGCAGCGTGCGGCGCAGGGCGGCGCGGACGGTGCTGGACCACCTGCACCGCTGCCTGACCGCCTGGCTTGCGCCCGTGCTGTGCTTCACAGCGGAGGAGGCCTGGCTGGCCCGCTTCCCGTCCGCGGACGGCAGCGTTCATTTGCAGATGTTCCCGCTGATCCCGGTCGGCTGGCACGACTCGGCGCTCGGGGCGCGATGGGCCGCAATCCGCGCGGAGCGCAGCACCGTCACAACCCTGCTGGAGACGGCGCGCACGGACAAGCTGATCGGCTCGTCATTGCAGGCCGCCATAACGGTGGGCGGCGATCCCGCGCTGCTTGACGAGGCTGGCTGGGCGGAGGTGTGCATCGTCTCGGGCGCGCGGTTCGGCAAGGCGTTCGCCGTCCACCGCGCGCCCGGCGAGAAGTGCGCCCGCTGCTGGCGCGTGTTGCCCGAGGTCGGGCAGCAGCCGGGCCACGCCGCGCTCTGCATCCGCTGCGCCGGCGTGGTCAGCCCGTTGTCCTGCGACCCGGTGGCCGAATGACCATAGTTCAATGACAACGGGGCGCGTCCGCTGGGGCCTGCTCGCCGCGTTGCTGGTGCTGGTCGCCGACCAGGCCAGCAAGTGGTGGGTGCTGGAAGTGCTGCGCCTTCCGGACCGCGGGCAGGTGCCGGTGCTGCCGGTGTTCAGCCTCACGATGGTCTGGAACCAAGGCGTGACCTTCGGGCTGTTCCACCAGGACGGCGCTTGGGGGCCGTGGCTGCTGGCCGGGGTGGCGCTCGCGGTCGTGGTGGCGCTGGCCGTATGGCTGCGCCGGGCCGAGAGTGGGCTGGTGGCAGCCAGCCTCGGCGCCATCGGCGGCGGGGCGGTCGGCAACGTCATCGACCGGCTGCGCTTCGGCGCCGTGGTCGATTTCCTGCACGCCCATGCCTACGGCTGGTCGTGGTACGTGTTCAACGTGGCGGACGCGGCGATCGTCTGCGGCGTGGCGGCGTTGGTGCTGGACGGACTACGGCCGCGGACCCGCTTGCAGGCACCGGGCTTTCGGCAGTAGAAGCCGCTGCATGAAGGCATACCGGATTGTTTTTGTAGCAGCTTGTGGGCTTGGCCTCGCTGCGTGCAGCAGCGACGAACTGACCCGCACCTTCGGCCTGACGCGCGACGCGCCGGACGAATTCCAGGTGACGACCCGCGCGCCATTGTCGATGCCGCCCGACTTCACCCTGCGTCCGCCACGGCCCGGCGTCACCCGCCCTCAAGAGATGACGCAGCGCCAGCAGGCTGAGGCGGCGCTGACGCCGGACGCTGCGCTGGCCCAACCGGGCGCTCCCGTAACGCCGGGCCAGCAGGCTTTGGTTAACGCTGCGGGTGGCCCGGCGCCGGCGGACATCCGCAACCGCGTCGACAATGAGGCGGCGCTGGACGTCCCAAATCGGCCGCTGACCGACCGCCTGATGTTCTGGCAGAGCCCACCGCCGCCCGGCACCCCGGTCGACGCGCAGCGGGAAAGCGCCCGCCTGCGCCAGAATGCCGCGTTGGGCCAATCCCCCGAAGTCGGGGACACGCCGATCATCCAGCGCAAGCGGCAGGGGTTGTTCAGCAAACTGTTCTAGCGGAGTCGCCACCGCGGGGAGCGCTGGCGACTGTCGGCCTCAGCGGCCCAGCGTGTGGTACTCCGCATTCGGCATCATATCGACCGCATGCGCGACGCGGTTCGTGTAGTTGAAAAATGCCGTCACCTCGGCGATGTCGAAGATGTCCGCATCCGAGAACCCCTGCGCGCTGAGCGCGTCCCGGTCGCCCTGCCCGATCAGGTGCGGCGCGGCCGTGAGCTGGACCGCGAAATCCAGCATCGTGCGCTGCCGGGCTGGCAACTCGGCGACGCGGTAGTTGAAGGCCAGCATCTCGCCCAGTTGCGGGTCGCCAGACAATTTCCGCACCGCCGCCCCGTGCGCGACCAGGCAGTAGTAGCAGCGGTTCCAGGCGGACACCGCGACGGCGATCATCTCGCGCTCCTGCTTCGACAGGCCGGAGGGCGCCAGCATGAGTTCGTCATACAGGTGGATGAAGTTGCGCAGCTTTTCCGGCCGGAGCAGCCAGGCGCGCAGCACGTTGGGCACGAAGCCCAGCTTGTCGCGGCACTTCTGGAAATAGGGTTGCAGGTCCTCTGGCAGTGTCGACTCGTCGGCCGTATCGAGCGCCATGACATGGCTGGGCTGGGGCATGGAAACTATCCTCCGAGGCTGCGGGCTTGGTCGCGCAGGACGAATTTCTGCATCTTGCCGGTGCTGGTCTTGGGCAACGCGCCGAACACGACGGTGCGGGGCACCTTGAACCGCGCCAGGTGCTCGCGGCAGAAGGCGATGATCTCGGCCTCGGTCGCGGCCATGTCGGGCTTCAGGGTGATGAAGGCGCAGGGCGTCTCGCCCCAGGTCGGGTCCGGCCGGGCGACCACGGCGGCCTCCATGACGGCGGGATGGCGATACAGCACGCCCTCGACCTCGATGGTGGAGATGTTCTCGCCGCCGCTGATGATGATGTCCTTGGAGCGGTCACGGATTTCGAGGTAGCCGTCGGGGTGGCTCACCGCGAGGTCCCCAGTATGGAACCAGCCGCCGGTGAATGCCTCGTCGGTGGCCGTGGGGTTCTTGAGGTAGCCCTTCATGACGATGTTGCCGCGCATGAACACCTCGCCCATCGTGACGCCGTCGCGCGGCACCGGCTGCAGGGTCAAGGGGTCGGCGACCATCACGCCCTCCTGCACCGGGTAGGCCACGCCCTGCCGCGCCTTGAGCCGGGCGCGCTCGCTGTCCGGCAGCGCGTCCCATTCGTCGTGCCAGGCGCAAACGGTGACGGGGCCGTAGGTCTCGGTCAGGCCATAGACGTGGGTGGTGGCGAAGCCGAGCCGCTCCATGCCCTCCAGCACCGCGGCAGGCGGCGCGGCGCCGGCCGTCATCATACGAACCGGCACCGGACGGGGCCGCACGCCGGGGTGGTTCAGGATCAGGCCCATGACGATCGGCGCGCCGCACAGATGGGTGACGCCGTTGCGGTCCATCGCGTCCAGGATCGCCGCCGCCTCTACCCGGCGCAGGCACACGTTGGTCCTAGCCATCGCTGCTATGGTCCAGGGGAAGCACCAGCCGTTGCAGTGGAACATCGGCAGCGTCCAGAGATAGACCGGGTGCTGCGCCATGCCCCACGTCAGGGCGTTGCCGACCGCGTTCAGGTATGCGCCGCGGTGGTGCGAGACGACGCCTTTGGGGTTGCCCGTGGTGCCCGACGTGTAGTTGAGCGCGATGGCGTCCCACTCGTCGCCGGGCATGGACCACTCGAAGGCCGGGTCGCCGGCGGTGAGGAACGCCTCGTACTCGACCTGGCCGACGTGCTCGCCGGGCGGGGCTAGCGGGTCGTCGATGTCGACCACAAAGGGCCGCGCGTCTGCCGGCATCAGGGCGAGCGCCTTCGCCATGGTCGGCGCGAACTCGCGGTCGGTGAGCAGCACGCGCGTTTCGCTATGGGCCAGGATGAAGGCGACCGTCTCGGCGTCGAGCCGCACGTTGATGGCACACAGCACCGCGCCCAGCATGGGAACGCCGAAATGCGCCTCGACCATCGCCGGGGTGTTGGGCGCCATGACCGCCACCGTGTCGCCCCGCTGCACGCCATGCGCGGCCAGGGCAGAGGCCATGCGCCGGCAGCGGGCGTAGGTCTCGGCCCAGGTGGCGCGATGCGGCCCGTGGATGATCGCCGCGTGGTCCGGATACACGTCGGCGGTGCGCCGGATGAAGCTCAGCGGCGACAGCGGCTCGTAGTTGGCGGCGACCTTTGGCAGGTCGAACTTGTCGCGTGCGATGGCGGTCCTCCCTCAGAAGCCGAACATGTGGTCCAGGCTGAACCCGCCGGCGTCATCCATCAAGCCATGATAGCCAAATATCCGGCAGGTTGCGTCGCGGATCAGCACGTAGCCGCGCGGACCCGCCTGGTTCAGCAGCGCCTCGCCGAACACAAGGTGCGGCCACACCATGGCCGAACCCGAGCAGGCAATGCGCAACGGCTGCTCCGCGATCACCTGGCCGTCGCTGTCGTGCAGCAGCAGCGCCGTCGTGGACCAGGGGTGCCAGGCGGCGGAGGCCGCGTAGATCAGCGCGGCGTAGCTGTGCCGGCCGGCGTCGCCGAGCTTCAGGAACAGCCGGGTCGACAGGCCCGGCGGCGGCCCGGAGTAGCTCTGCGGCTCGTCGCGGTAGGTCATGGCCGTGTTGTAGATGTGCGCGCCGAAGCTGCTCTCGGCGGCGTGGCCGCTGGCCCGGTCCTCGTAGCGGAACAGGGCGTGCAGCCAGCCGTCGGCCTTGCCGCCGTCGCGGAAGTCATAAACGAGGTCGGCATGGCCCTCCTCCACGTCGAACTCGGCGAGGTCGAGCGCCAGGTCGTGGCCGCGGGGGAGGCAGCCCAGGAAACGGTCAGCGACCAGGCGCCCGGCGGTGTCGAACACGTCGATGCGGATGGGGAGGTCGCGCTGCCGCTCCGCCATCGGGGTCGGCAGCACGACGCTGCGGAAACGGCCGCGCGGCAGGATGGGGAAGGGCAGCAGGTAGCCGCGGCCCAGCAGGTTGTGCAGCGAGGGAATGCCGGGGTCGGGCCGCAGGTCGGCGCGCTCGACGTTCAGGTGGGCGATGCGGGCGCGTCCGGCGCGCGTCACCTCGTAGCGCGGGCGGACGACGTGGCGGCCGGCCCGCACCTCGATCTGCGCGGGCCATTGCAGGCCCGGCAGCACGTCGGCGACGTCGAGCGCCAGGCTGGCGTAGGGGCCGACCTCCTGCTGCAAAGCGGTCGGCGCCTCGGCGCCCATGCGGTCCAGCAGCACGGCGCCGGCCGGGATCGGGGCGGCGTGGCTGTTCTGCAGCCACAGCACCACGCGCTCGTCAGGGCGCGGCGCGGGCATGCCGGCGTAGCGGTCGGACGGCCAGGCGTTGGCGTCGTGGGTGCAGGACAGGCTGGCCTGCGCGCCGGTGCCGTAGGTGTCGAGCGCGTATTTCACCACGTCGTGCCCGGCCGCGCCGATGGCGTGGACAAAGAGCTGGCCGGCGAACTCGGGCAGGCCGAACCGGGCGCGGACCTCGGCGCTGTCGATCGCGATGCCGCCGGGACCGGGCGGGACGGGGTGCTCCCACTCCGCGAGCACTGTGCCCGCGCCGTCGAACAGCCGGAGCCATAGGCGGACCGGGCCGGCGCCGTAGCCCGCCCAGTAGTTCGCCGTGACGAGCCGCGTGTGCAGGCCGTCCTGGTCGCGGAAGTAGGCGTAGTTGGTCGCGAAGTTCACCCGGTCCAGATAGCGCTTCGGGTTGCTCAGCATCTCCTCTGGCAGCCGCGCCTCGTCGAGCGTCGCGACCGCCATGCCTGCGGGCAGCATGTGCCCGATCCGCGCCAGCACCCGCCCGGCGTCAAAGGCCGCGATCAGCAGGGTGGCACAGGCGGAGTTCGGCAACTCTGTGAGCGGCCGGGCCGGGACGCCGGCACGGGAAGCGCCGATCTGCTGCACGTCATGCACATAGCTCTCGGCCGCCGCGGGCATGGCCGGGTGCAGGGCGAACAGCGCGTCCGACACGCCATCGGGGTCATAGACCGCGAGCGGCCCGGCCTCGCGCAACTTGGCCGCCAGGCGCTGCACGGCCTCGGCAGCGACCGGATGGGCGAAGGCTTTGTAGAGCACGTTGCCGCCGGCCCGCGCGTCGAAGGTCTGGATGTCCAGCATCGTCGTCTCCTAAAAATCCAGCCGCCGGCGCATCTCGTCCGCCGCCGTCTGCGTGTCGTCGACCGGTGCCACTGGCCAGAGGTCGAGCCGGCCGGCGAAGGGGCGCAGCCGTCCGTCTTCTTGCAAATACTGGTTGAACCGCCGGATGCGCCGCGACCGGCCCGGCAGCCTTGCCAGCAGCACCGGCGCCGATGTCGCGACGGCCTCCGACACCATGGACACGCTGTCCTCCGTCACCACAATCGCGTCCGCCAGCGCCAACAGGCCGAAATATGGGTTTTCCCCCTCCATGTTCCAAACCCATCCGCCCAGCGGCGCAACGGCCCGTTGCAGCGCCGCGCGGGCGTCCCCGGCGGTGCGGCGGGACGGGGTGAGCGCCAGGCCGACCCGGTCCGCCCGCATCATGGCCGCGAGCGACGCGCCCAGCGCCGTGGCGACCGCGGCGTCCAGCCGGAAGCGGCCGTTGCTGCCGCCGACCAGCACGGCGACCAGCGGGCGGGGGAGGTGGGCAAACCGGGGTGCCCAAACGGCGGCAGCCTCCGCGAGACGGGCCGGGGTGGCGCGGTGCAGCGCGGTTCGGGTCACGACCACGTTGGGGCCGACGAGCCCGTCATGCCGGTTCACGACGACCAGGTCGAAGCGTGTGGGGTCGATGCGCGGATGCTGGACCTGGACCACCGGGCGCGCGGGCCGGCGGAGCGCTGCGCCGATGACGGCCGCCATGCCTCCGGCGCCGACCATTATGGCGTCGCCGGGGTCGGGCAGCCGGACTGCGCGGAGCGGCGCCGGCCAGATGCGGGCCGGTGCCCAGCTCCAGGGTGCACGGGGTTCCAGCGTCACCAACTCCGGTGCCAGGCCGGCCGCCTCCGCCAACCCAAGAGCCTGGGCCTGTAGCCCGGCATAGGGTTCGCTGAGAACTATTGAGGGACGCATCGGCCGCTTCTCGGCAGTTCGCAGTGCTGGGTCAACCGGGTGGCGGCCCAGGGGCAGGGCTATCGCATTTGACCCGGTTCGCCTTCGGCCGCACAGAACTCGTCATTACTCGTCATTGCGAGCCGGATTCGGCGCGGCAATCCAGGGTGACATGGACCGATGTTTTGGCGTGCGGCCCTGGATTGCCACGTCGCAAGCGCTCTTCGCAACGACGACAGAGGGGCAATGACGACAGAAGGGCAAATGTGATTGCCCTCGACCCAGGGGTGGAATTCCTTGACTTTGGTGCGGTGCAGCACCATAAGACCGTCGCGCGGTTTGACGTGACTTCGTGCGCTGTATCTGGGCACCGGCGTTATCATCTCACTTCTGGCGCCGGTCGCGATCCCGCTGATCGTTGTGCACCCCCTCGCGGCTCAAAGAGACCTCCTGGGACGGGCCATCGAAAGACACCACAATCATGTCAAGCTTCGCAGACCTTGGTCTCGCGCTTCCCATCCTCAATGCGCTGACCACGCAGGGCTACACCGAACCTACGCCCATCCAGGCGCAGGCGATCCCGCACGTCATGCTGGGGCGCGACCTGCAGGGCATCGCGCAGACCGGCACCGGCAAGACCGCCGCGTTCGCGCTGCCCATCCTGCACCGCCTGCTGGTCGACAAGAAGCCGGCGCCGCGGCGTGGCTGCCGCGTGCTCGTGCTGTCGCCGACGCGCGAGCTTGCCAGCCAAATCGCCGAGAGTTTCCGCGACTACGGCCGGCAGACCGGGCTGCGCACGGCGCTGATGTATGGCGGGGTGCCGAAGGCGCGGCAGTCCAAGTCCGTTGCCAACGGCATCGATATCCTGGTGGCGACGCCGGGGCGGCTGCTGGACCACATGCAGGACGGCGCGGTGGTGCTGAACCACGTCGAGGTGCTGGTGCTGGACGAGGCCGACCATATGCTAGACCTCGGCTTCGTCATTCCGATCCGCAAGATCGTGCAGTCGATCCCGCCGACGCGGCAGACGCTGTTCTTCTCGGCGACCATGCCGAAGGAGATTTCGGCGCTGGCTGGGCAGATGCTGAAGAACCCGGTGCATGTCGCCGTGACACCGGTGGCGACGACGGTCGAGCGCGTGGAGCAGAAGGTGATTTTTGTTGAGGCGTCACGCAAGCGGCAGTTGCTGGCCGACATCCTGCGCAGCAGCAAGATGAGCCGTACGCTGGTGTTTACCCGCACCAAGCATGGCGCGGACCGGGTGACGCAGCATCTGGAGGCTGCGGGCCAGCCGGCGGCGGCGATCCACGGCAACAAGAGCCAGCCGCAGCGGGAGCGGGCGTTGGCGATGTTCAAGGCGGGGCGGATCAGCGTGCTGGTGGCGACGGACATCGCGGCGCGCGGCATCGACGTGGACGGGGTGACGCATGTGGTCAACTTCGACCTGCCGAATGTGCCGGAGGCGTATGTGCACCGGATTGGCCGGACGGCGCGGGCCGGGCAGGCGGGGGTGGCGATCAGCTTCTGCGACAGCAGCGAGCGGGCGCATTTGCGGGGGATTGAGAAGCTGATCCGCACGCGGCTTTTGGTGGAGGAGCCGCGGGACTTGGCGGCTTAAAGTCGTTTCGGGCCGGGTGCGTCCTGGCCCAGGGCAAGATCGTGGTCAGCCTCTTGCTCTGACCAGCATCAGGGCGAGGACGTCAGCCTGCTCGTCGGCGGCAGTTCGGTCGAATGCTTCCATTGGGGCATTTGCCGAGCTGACTAAGGAGGACACGTCCGCAGGCAAGAAAACGGCTTGCGGATCGTAGTCTGCCAGGTGCCGGGCGTCTTGTAGGACTGGGAAGGCGCTGGCGAAAATCCGCATGTCTTGGCTGACCGCGCTTCGACCCAATTGGCGTTTCAAGTTATCTCTGAGCATCGATACATTTAACGCTTCGCAGACAGTTCTCATGTATCGGTGGTCAAAGCTTCTATAGATTAATGAATATCCAGCGCTCTTCTCATTGTTCGGGCCCATGAAGCGGTTTGCCGCTGCCCACAGAACCCAATGGAACAATGCATAATAGGCCGTCGATACTGCCCTGCGTAGCTGAGCGTCCGAGGGCGCCGGCGTGCCGGCTGTCGAGAGAAAACGGGCGACGGCAAGAACGTCGACTGGATCAAGCACCGGTACGCTGACTTAGAGCGTTCTCAGCCTGACTAGAAAAGAGCTTGCGCTTGGTGGCGAGTTGGGGTTCGAAGCTTTCCGGTTGGTTTTTGCCGGAGGGGTTGGGATGCAGTGGCG
>JAABUV010002758.1_pt1 | contig 23280 bp, 25 predicted proteins | sample 5559971 | NCBI WGS metagenome assembly JAABUV01 (sample SAMN10711881, study PRJNA513362) | rock metagenome | isolation source: Antarctica rocks | place: Antarctica: Victoria Land, Knobhead nord | collected 2015-12-19
CCTGCAGCGCCTGGGTCAAATCTGCTACCGTGGTCATAGGGACGCTCCTTTGCTCCTAAGGTCTTCTACACCCTTATGATGCCAAAGAAGCGCCCCTGCTCATTTCTTAGCTTGATGCGAGTGGGGTCTGGGGGGAGGCATCTCCCCAGGCTCCCCCGGAGGGGGCGGGGGGGGCGAGGAGGAAAACGCATCATGATGTACGGGAACGGGCGACGACACGCTGGCCCTGCGGGGATGGCCGATCCGCCCCTGCGGACGTCGGGACGGGCGAGCAGCGCAGCGAGCGCCCGCGCTCCCAGGACTTCTACGCGCCTACGAATAATTCAGGTTAGAGGAGGGTCTTATCATGAAACCGATAACTTACCGATCTGTACTCATGCTCGCCGTCGCGGGCCTCGTCCTCGCGGTCATCCCCAACGCGGCGTCCGCACGCCAGGCAAGCGTGCCTGTCGCCGCGCGGGCGCAGACGAGCCCGACGTTCGTGTTCCCGTCGAGCGGGCAAACGTTCCCGCTGAACGGCAGCATGCTGTTCCAGGTGCAGCCTGTGAGCGGAGCGCAAGGCTACCTCTGGAGCTTTGTCCAGAACGGGGCCGTCGTGTGGCAGAACCTGGCGTGGGACGGGCGCTTGGGTGGCGCCACGTATAACGTCGGCAAGGGCAGCCAGGCAGAGAGCCATATGCACGGGGGCAACATGCAGGTGTGGGTGCGCGCGTGGATGGGCGGCAATCAGTGGAGCGGGCTGAGCACCCTGGGCGTGCGCTTGCAAGGCGCTGCCTCCGGCCCCGCGCAACCACAGCTGATGCAACCAACGCATCCAGCGCCGGGAACGGTACTGTACCAAGCGGATACGTCGGGTGGATTCGATAAATGGACGACAACAAAAGGCTGGAAATATCTCAATGGTATGCCCCTCAACGACGGGACAAACGGTTCTAGCGTCATCTCGCCGCCTTACAACCCGGCAGGCATAAGCGACTATGCGGTGGAGGCGCAGATACAAACAGTTCAGAAGCTGTGCGATAGCTCGAACTTAGGGACTGGCGCGGATTTTGGGATACGTGTCCGAGGTGCTAGCGATGGGACCACGGGATATGCCTTGGACATCCAATCGGAGAACTCATCCCAATGCCCAATACATGCACGCTTACTCGTGGGGAAAGACACAATCGCCACACAGCAGAACATCAGCACGGACACGGATTGGCATACCTATCGTGTCGAGGTGAAAGGAAACACCGTGAAGGGCTTGGTCGATGGGGCCGTCGTATTCACCGTGACGGACAACCGCTACCTGACCGGTGGGGGCATCACCCTGTACGATGGCTCGTACTTCACCGACACTGGGGCCGTTGCGCAACTCCAGGTCCGCAGTTTCAAGGTGATCGCGCTGTAGGGCATCGATGCCTCGCACCGCCCATAACGAGAGTGCGTACTTGACATCGGCCGCAGCACTCTCGATAAACGCGGCCCTACCCTGGGATCTGTCCTGTAGCGGCACACCGTTGCCAACGCCAAGTACGCACGTTTCCATACAGGGGTTACCTCGATGTACTGCTATGACGTTGGCATCGTTGCTGGCTTCTCGACCTGAGGTTGTGGGCCAGAGGCCGTGAGCTAGTGATCCGCGTCTTGGCGTCGCGCATAGACGGCATGGCGCTACGGCTGGGCCGGCGCCAGGGGAACGCCCTGTGGCAAGGGCGGCGCGCGCGGTTAGGCGGTGTGCTCCGATGCCAAGACGCGCGGGCGTGTGACCATATGCCCCTACAGCCGACCGCGATCGGCGTCGTTTGCCATGCGGCCACGACCGGCCGCGGCCTCCAGGTCACGCCACGGTTCCGTGACGCGCCCCGCGCTACCAAGGTACGCGTCTCCCCTCGGTATCGGCCGTGCTATAGTGTTAGTGAATAGGAGGCGCACGATGCAAGCGAGTGAACCGAAGCGGATCGATGTACGTGGGTCGGTTGATTTATCGGCGCTGGCTGAGGACGTTCAGAGCACTGACGAGCCGCGCATCCTGCGGCGAGGCGATGAGGATGTGGCTGTCGTTCTACCGATAACACGCGAGAAGGAAGGGGCCTTTGGGGCGGACGACCCTATATGGAACATCGTGGGCGTAGACGGCGCGGATGGTCCCCGCGACGTGGCGCGCAACAAGCACAGGTATCTGGCGGAGGCATACACGCGCGACCATACGACCGAGTGAATCTGGCATGACTAACAATTATGGCAGCCGCGTGTTCATTGATACGTCGGCTTACTATGCATTGGCCGACAAGAATGATGGCGACAATAAGCAAGCCGTGAAGATAGCCAGGGGGTTGGGAAGCTCGCCGGTTAGGCTTTTCACGACGAACTATATTGTCGTAGAGTTGCACGCCCTGGTGCTGTCGCGCTTCAACTCTGCCCGTGCCCTTCAGATGATCAACGATGTCGAAAGGAGCACGGTGAATATCGTTCGAGCAGATCTGGTTGATGAACAAAGGGCGAAGGAAATCCTTGCGCGGTACAGCGACAAAAACTTTTCCTTCACAGACGCGATAAGTTTCGCGGTCATGGACCGCCTTAGTATTGATGCGGCATTCGCTTTCGATCATCACTTCAAGCAGTACGGGTTTGTCCTATTGGAAGACATAATGTAGATCAATGCCAATTGCGCGTTACGATCACTTCCCCAGCCGCTCCGAGGAGCGCGCCATGGCGCTCCTGTTTGACCGTCAGGATGAGGGGACCATCACCGACGCCGAGCAAGAGGAGCTCGACGCCCTCATTGCGACACAGGCGCAACGCGCGAGCGAGACGTGGCTGCGCGAGATCGCGGCCGATCGCGGCCGGAGTGTCGAGGATGTCCGGGTCGAGATACAAGGCGAGGTACAGAGGGCGCTAGAGGTGTGGCGTGAACTTGGGGATGACCCGGACGGCCAACGCAAGGCCACGGAACAGGCCAAGGATCTTCCGAGGACGTGGGCTGCGTGAACGCGCCCGACCCGACAAGCTACTACCTGGGCTTGTTAGTGAGGAGCGTTATCCGCGCTTGTTAGCGGGAAGAGTCGAGCATGATAACGGGTATCTTTACAATGTGGAAGGGCACATCACCGCATAGCGGGGGAAACAGTATATGCAGCTAGAGGATTACTTCACCTTCTTGGCGCCCGACGATATTCGCCTCAAAGGGACACGGGTCGGCGTCGAGACCATCTTGTACGATTACATCCACCGCAGTCGGACGCCGGAGGAGATTGCCCAGACGTATCAGCGTGCCCTCACGTTGGAGCAGGTGTACGCGACGATCCTCTACTACCTGCACAATAAGGAGGCGATGTCCGCCTACGTGGCCGATTGGCTGGAGTGGGGGCGGCAGCAACGTCGCGCACAGGAGGCGCATCCTTCTCCTCTTGTGCTGCGGGTACGTCAGCTGCAAAAGCAGCGCGCGGCGCAAAAGGACGCTGACGTCTGTCCGCTACCTATTAGCTGATGCCTGTCCGTTATCTATTGGATGAGCATGTCGACCCGCTCTACAAGACACAGATCCTGCGACAGCAGCCCGATCTCACCGTCTGGCTGGTCGGAGACCCCGACGCGCCACCACGCGGTACTCTGGACCCTGATATCCTCCGCTGGTGCGAAGACACCGGCTTCATCCTGGTCACGAACAATCGCAAATCCATGCCTGGGCATCTGATAGATCATGTGCATAGCGGGCGGCATGTACCCGGCATCCTGACGCTCAATCCCGACATGAGTATTGGGCAAACGATCGACCAATTGCTCCTGATCGCCGCGGCGTCCGTCGATTTCGAGTACCAGGATCTTATCACCTATCTGCCCATCACCTGACCTGCCAGCAGGTTTTTTGGTTGCCAGCAGGAACGAGTATGGTAGCGCACCCAGATCTCTATCCAGTCGCGGCAGATCGTCTGTCGCACGTACGATGGGGTTGTGCGCGGGCTTCGTAGAAAGCTGGATTGGCGTTTGCGTGTGCGCGCCGAAGCCGGCGCCGATGGAAATCCCGGCGTTGCGCCCCCGCGTCGCCAGATCCGCCCGCGCCTGGGAGTGGCGGTCGAGAGGGAACACGGGCGTGAGAATCCACTCAAACGAGCAGGGGACGCGCCCAGCGCGGTGGGTAGCGACGCCTGAGGATGGTGTCGTGGCGCGTGGCGAGCGGGCCGCCGAGCCGTCCGTCGTTGAAGTTTAACGCTTGCTCGGTCGCGAGGCCAAGCGGGGTGATGCCGACGATGTAGAGATACTGGTGTAGGAAAACGAAGTGGCGCGGCCATGTAGCGCCGTCGTAACGGGGATCGAAAAGGCGCTGCACATGCCCTTGCACGCGCGTCGTGATCCGCTGTCCCTTGCCCTCGTTACAGAAGGGGCAACACCAGGCGAGGTTGTCCAAGTGGTTGGGGCCGCGTCGTCCCTCGATCGGTGACAGGCCAGTTATCTCGTTGGCCGTATAACCGGCCCACACGTCCGCCGGGATGATGTGGTCAATGTGGAATTGGCCGACCGTCGGGTGCAGGCAGTATTCGCAGGCGTTATTGGCCCGCAGCCGCACGACTCTCCGCACGAGGCTGTCGTGGGGGCTGTGTTGCCGCCGGCCCTCCAACTCTTGTAGCAGGACAGATAGCCCTGGCCGCCCAGTCACCCGGCGTAGCCCGCCCGACGTTGTTTAACCCGGTCAATGACGGCCTGCCGGTTCGCCGGATCGCTCTCGAAAGCATCCCACCACGCGCGCGCGGCGTCGAGTTCGGTGTCGACCTCCCGGCGCACCTGCTCCACCGGCACGCCCCGCTCGTCCGCGATCTCGTGCATGCGCCGCTCATGCAACTGTCGTCCGTACAGGTCGACCAACTCCCTGAGCTCGGCTTTCTCGGACTCATCAAAATCGGAGCGATCCTGGCGATCAAATAACGCCGCGAGGCGGCGGCTCTCTCCTGGCCCCAGAACATCCTGGCCGGCATCGGCGTCGATGCCGTTCGGCGACGTTTCGACGACGAGGAGATCGTTCAGCGTCACATCGAGGGCGGCCGCGGCGGCGCCGACGATCTTGAGGTCCACGCGCCCGACTGGACCGGCCAGCGCCAGCCCATACAGCGTACGCGGGCTCACTGTGAGCCCAAAACGCTCCTTAATCCTGCGCCTGAGTTCGGGCACGGTCAGGTGCTTTTCCTCGAGCACTTCACCCAACCGGGGGTATATCATGACACCCATAAAAGCTGCCTTTCCTTGCCATCTTCATTGACAGGATACCCGCTGCGTCTAGTTCTCGCTGTTTACAACGTTGCTGCCCGCAGTACAATCTGGTCACGAACAACCGCGCATCCATGCCTGGGCGACTGATAGATCATGTGCATAGCGGAGCGGGCGGCACATGCCGGCCATCACCGCCTACGGAGCGTAGCCGGAGGTGGCGAGCCACTGCTCCAGGTCGGCGGCGGGGAGCGGGCGGCTGAGGTAGTAGCCTTGCGCGGCGTCGCAGCCCATCGCCACGAGGGCGTCGTAGGCGTCTTTAGTCTCGACGCCCTCGGCTACGACGCGCAGCCCCAGGCTGTGGCCGAGCTCGATCGTCGAGCGTACGATCGCCGCGTCGACCTCGTCGCGCGCCATGTTCCGCACGAACGAGCGGTCGATCTTGACCTCGTCGACCGGCAAGCGCTTGAGATACGCGAGCGACGAGTAACCCGTGCCAAAGTCGTCGATGGCGAAGCGCACGCCCTGTTCATGCAACCGGGTCAGCACGGCGAGGGCGCGCGGCGCGTCAGACATAAGGGTCGTCTCCGTCATCTCCAGCCGCAACGCTTCGGGCGGTACGTCGTACCGGGTCAGCAGCCCCGTGACCGCCTCGACGAGCCCCGCGTCGTGCAGGTTCCACATAGAGAGGTTGACCTCTACGCCGAGCGCGCGGCCGGCGCGCCGCCACTCCCGGCACTGGCGCAGCGCGGCCTCAAGCACCCACTGTGTCAGCGGCGCGATGAGGCCCGTCTGCTCGGCCAATCCGATGAACTGATCGGGATAGAGAAGACCGTTCTCAGGGTGACGCCAGCGTACCAGCGCCTCCATCGTGTACGCCGCGCCCTGCCGCGCCCCCTCCCAATCGCGCAACGCGACTTGGGTTGATAGTGCAGCGTCAACTCGTGACGCGGGATAGCCGCGCGCAACGCCGCGATGAGGGCGAGCCGTTTGGGACTATGCTCGTCCTGCTCGGGGGCATACACAGCGTAGCCGCGCCGCCCGCGCTTGCCTAGATACATGGCGATGTCGGCCCGGCGCAGCAACGTCGGGGCGTCATCGCCGTGCTGTGGATACAGGGCAATACCAACGCTGGCTCCGACGTGAAACTGCTCACCTTCCACGGCGAACGGAGCGTCAAGCGCGGCCAGGATCTTATGCGCGGCGCCCACCGCGCCGGTCTCATCGGTCGCCGGCAAGAGCGCGGCGAACTCGTCGCCGCCCAGGCGCGCGACCGTATCGGACGCGCGCAGGGCGTCCCGCAGGCGCGGCCCAACCTGCCGCAACAGCAAGTCGCCGTGGTAGTGGCCGAATGAGTCGTTGACCTCTTTGAAACGGTCGAGGTCAAGCAGCAGGAAAGCCAGGGACTGCCCATCGCGCCGCGCCGCGTTGATCGCCTGATCGAGGCGATCCTGCAACAGCGTCCGATTAGGTAAGCCGGTCAGGGCGTCGTGTAGCGCGGCGTGACGCAGCGCCTCCTCCGCCGCCTTACGCGCCGTACTATCGCGCCCATTGATGATGACTCCATGCACGATCGGGTCGTTCAGGCGGTTGTTCCCCAACAGTTCGATCACGCGCCACGAGCCATCGGCGTGGCGCACCCGCGCCTCGACCATCTGGCCCACTCCACCCGTACGCACGCGTTCCGCCAACACGGCCCGCACGCGCGGCGCCTCCGCGGGAGCGATAAGATCGAGCGCGCTACGCCCACGCAGTTGCTCAGGGGCATATCCCAGAATACGCTGGTGCGACGGGCTGACGTAGAGATAGACGCCGTCAGCATCGAGGATAGCGACGAGATCGGAGGAGTGTTCGGAGAGCGCGCGGAAATACTCCTCGCTCGCCCGTAGCGCCTCCTCGATCGTCTTACGCACCGTTATGTCGATGAAGCTGACGACGATGCGCCCAATCCCATCGTCAACGAAGACAGGTGCGTAATCCATGCGCAGCCAGCGCCGCTGCCCGTCGGGGCGTGTCATACCCACGACGACGTCGCGCTGGGGTTGTCCCGTCCGCAGGACGCGGAGCGAATAGCGCTCCTCCTCGGGCAAGTCCGAGCCGTCCTCGCGCGTCAGCCGCGGCATGAAATCGCGCAAACGATGTCCGCGCATCTCCTCCAAGCCCAGGCCCACGATCTGTTGCGCGGCCGCGTTGGCGTCGACGACTTCGCGCGTCATGTCGAGCACGATGACACCGCAGCCGATGGCCGCGTACAGCGTACGCAGACGTTCGGCCGCGCGCTCCACGCCGTCGTTCACGTCGCTGCCATCGTCGCGCCCAACCCGGTCGCTACCCTTATCGCCCCGATCCGCGATGTTTTCGCTCATGACGTTGCCGCTATCAAGACAGACCTGAGGCGCTCTACCATAACAGGCGTCGTCGCGCCGAAGCATATGTCTGCTTGGCAACATGATAGCAGGCGGCGCGATCATATGGGGGCCTATGATAGTACGCCACTTGGGTGTAGGGGTGATATTCTTAAGCCATATGACCGAGATGCCCGAACTCTTTGACCTCTACGACCAGACGGGGCGTCCGCTCGGGCGGACCAAGCCGCGCGACGAGGTACACCGCGATGGCGACTGGCACCGCAGCGCGCACGTCTGGATATTCACGACCGACCGCCGGCTGCTGTTCCAGCGCCGCGCCTCGGATAAAGATACCTGGCCGGGCCGGCTCGACGCCTCGGTCGGTGGGCACTACCATGCCGGCGAGAGCGTGGAGGAGGGCGTGCGACGCGATGCGCGCGAGGAGCTTGGCCTGACGCTCACGCCGGACGAACTGATCCCCCTCGGCGTACGCCGCGTGGAGAGCCGCGAGCCAGGCATCGACGACCGCGAGCTACAAGACATCTACCTGCTGCGCCGCGACCTGCCGCTCACGGCCTACCAGCCAGACCCTGTCGAGATCGACGCGCTCGTCCTGCTCGGCGCCGCGGACGCGGCGTGGCTGCACGCTGAGGAGGTCGGATCCGAGTCCGAGATCGACGACATTCCGTCGGCCGAGGCTGCGAGCCTGGCGGTCGGATCGGGCGCGGTGGTACGCCCGATCATCGTCACACCGCGCGACCTCATCCCCGGCCGCGGCGCCTATATCACGGCCATCGCGCGCGCCGTCTCCGACGTGCTGGCGGGGCGTCCGCCGCGACGGCTATAGGGCCTCGCATGGCGAACCACAGAGCCTGCGACTGCGGTCGCATGGCAAACGACGGACACTGCGGTGTCACGACCAACCGACCGCAGTCGAGGTGGTTTGCCATCGGGGTCCCCACCGCAGTGGGGAGGCAGTCGCAGGCCCTATGCGGTAATTACTAACTCCCGAGGCGCCCTATTGAGCCGCTCGACCCCATCGGGTGTGACGAGTACGATGTCCTCGATGCGCACGCCGAAGCGGCCGGGTAGGTAGACGCCCGGCTCGACGCTGAAGACCATGCCCGGTTCCAGTGCCGTGTCGTCGCCCGCCACCAGGTACGGCGGCTCGTGCAACTCCTGGCCCAGGCCGTGACCCGTGCGGTGCACGACGTACGCGCCGTAGCCCGCCTCGTCGAGCGTGTCACGCGTCATGGTGTCGACTGAGCCGGCCGTCGCGCCGGGCCACACCGCGTAGACACCCGCCTCCTGCGCCACGCGCACAGCCTCGTAGGCCGCGCGCGCCTCCGATCCGGGCTCACCCACGGCGATGGTGCGCGTGATGTCCGAGCTGTAGCCCGCGATGGAGCCACCGTAGTCCAGCACCACCAGGTCGCCCCGCGCGATGCGGCGGTCGCCCGTTTCATGGTGCGGCGACGCGCCGTTGGGACCGGAGGCGACGATCGTGAAGGTAGGGACATCGTGCCCTTCCTCGACAAGCAACGTCTCCAACAGGCCAGCCACCTCGCGCTCGCTGCGTCCCTCCAGCCCTATCGTGCTGATACGATCGAAGACGCGGTCGGCGGCGTGGGCGGCGCGCCGCAACAGGTCGATCTCGGTCTCGTCTTTAATCACACGTAGGGGCTGCAGCACGGGCGCGGCCGAGACCATGCGCGCGTTGGGTAGGCGCGCCAGCAGCGGCAAGAGGTCGCGCGCCCACAGGCTCTCGCTCACCCCAATCGTGGCGACGCCGTCAAGGCGGGCTACGAGCAGGTCAAGTGGGTTGGCCCCATCGGGCCATCGCAGTAACTCGCCGGGCAGCGTCGCCACGTCGAGCCCCGCCGCTTCGAGCGTGGGCACGAGCAGGACGGCCTCGCCGCTAGCAGGCAGCAGCAGCGCGGTCAAGCGGTCGCCCGGCTTGGCGTGCAAGCCCGTTAGATATGTCAAGTCAGCCGATGGGGCCACGATCAGGGCGTCTAGCCCCCCCGCGCGCATGCCCTCTTGCGCGCGCGCCAGCCGCGAACGATAGTCCATATGAACCTCCTTATATTTGCACTATAACACTACCCCTACTCGGTTCACTCGTTCTAATTTGCCACTCCCGTATGCTGGCATATACTTTGCCGTTTTTCCATAGGCGAAGAGAATAGCCAACGATAGTCGCGATAAGGCGGTTGAGCGTGAGTAACAGTGACACTGGGCCTCTAACGGTACGCGTCCCCTCCCGCATCGACCTGGCTGGTGGGTGGTCGGATGTGCATTACTTCTCCGCGCGCGAGGGCGGCGCCGTCGTCAACGCCGCTATCAGCCCTTACGTCGAGGGACGCGCCAGTTGGCAAAATAACGAGTTGCGCCTGGAATACACCTTGTCCCTGCCGCCCGGTTCGCACCTCGGCACATCGTCCTCCATCGACGTGGCGTGGCTGCGTTTGACCAACGGCTTGATGGGCCAGGATCTCGCGCCGGCGCAACTCGCGGAGCAGGCGTACCACCTGGAAAAGCTGCTCGGCGTCGAGGGCGGCAAGCAGGACCAGTACGCCGCCGCGTTGGGGCCGGGCTTCCACCTGTTGCGCTTCGGCGCGGAGGATACGCCGGCTGAGGTGGAGCGACTCGACGTGGCGTCGGAGACGATTCGGGCGCTGCAAGAGCGTTTGGTGATCTGCTTCTCCGGCGCGGGGACCGCGAGTTCAGTGCACGCGCAAGTGTGGGAGCGTTATCGCGCGGGCGACGCGGGGATCACGGACGCGCTGCGGCGGATACGCGACAGCGCGTCCGTAGCCCGCGACGCGCTCCTCGGCGGCGATCTCGCGGCGCTGGCCGGCGCGCTCACGACGAACCGCGAACAGACGCGGCGGTTGCACCCCGACGCCATCACGGCGCGCATGGACGAATTATTCGCGGCGGGCGAGGCCGCGGGCGCTATCGGCGCGAAGCCCTGCGGCGCCGGCGGGGGCGGCTCGCTGCTGTTCCTATGCGGTGAGAGCACACGGGAGCAGGTAGAAGGCACCCTACGAGCGAAGGGCGGCGAGATTATCCCGTTTCAGTTTGCCTAATGATCTGGCGCCCCGCGACATACCGGTCGCGGGTTCGGCGGCGGCCCTGTACCATTAGGGTATGCCCGATTTATCCGTCAACCTCGCTCCGCGCAACCCGAGCGGACTGCTCTTGCGCAATCCCGTGGCCGCCGCCTCCGGTACTTTTGGCTACGGGACGGAATACGCGCGTGTCGTGGACATCCAGCGGCTCGGCGCTATCTTCGCCAAGGGCACGACGCTGCACCCCAGACGCGGCGCGCCTCCGCCACGTCTGGCCGAGACGCCCGGCGGCATGCTCAATGCCGTTGGCCTACAGAACCCTGGCGTGCGCAACGTCGTGCGCGAGAAAGCCCCCATATGGGCGCGCTGGCAGACGCCGGTCGTCGTCAATGTGGCTGGCGAGACGATCGACGAGTACGCCGATGTGGCGGCGGCGCTCGATGGAGTGCCCGGCGTGGCCGGCATCGAACTCAACATCTCGTGCCCCAACGTCGCCGCCGGCGGTATGATCTTTGGGACCGACCCGCGCTTGGCCGGCGAGGTTACAGCGGCGGTGCGCGCCGCCACGACGCTGCCGCTGATCGTCAAGCTCTCGCCCAACGTGACGGACATTCGCCCCGTGGCCGTGGCCGTGGCCGAGGCCGGCGCCGACGCGCTCAGCCTCATCAATACGCTGCTGGGCATGTCGATCGACATCGACGCGCGCCAACCGCGCCTGGGCAATGGGACGGGCGGCCTCTCCGGCCCCGCCGTCAAGCCGCTGGCTCTGCGCATGGTTTACCAGGTCGCGGAGACCGTCGACCTGCCGCTCGTCGGCATCGGCGGAATCACGCGGCTGGAGGACGCGCTGGAGTTCTTTATGGCCGGGGCCTCGTGCGTGCAGGTCGGCACGGCCACCTTCGCGCAGCCGCACACCATGCTCCGTCTCGTCGACGACCTGGCCGCGTGGATGGAGCGCGAGGGCGTGCGCGCGCTCAACGAGATCGTCGGCGCGGCGCACTAATCGACGGCGATAGCCGCGACGGCGAGGTCCTCGAAGGCCACGCCAACCGACTTGAAGACCGTTATGTCGGCGGGCGCGCGCCGCACCGTCGCGCCGCGCACGACCTCGGACAGGTCGGCCACAATGTCAGAGCGCGCGATGATACCCGCCTGGAGCGGGATGATCAGGTCGCCCGCCTCGGCCAGCGCCGCCTCACGCGTCTCCACGACCAGCCGGCCGCGCCGCACCGTCACGTCGTCGAGTTCGCGCGTCGCGGGCGTGTAGGCGCCGACGGCGTTGACGTGCGCGCCCGCTGGGAGGAGCGCGCCGTCGAACAGCGGCGTCGGGCTCGTCGTGCAGGCGCATACGATGTCGGCCTCGGCCACGATGTCGGGTCCGGCCACGTCCGCGTCGAGGCCCAAGGCGCGCGCTTGCTCGACCAACCAGCGCGCCTTATCGGGCGTCCGCGAAACGACCCGCACACGCGTGATCGGGCGGACGGCGCGCATGGCGTCGAGGTGCGCGCGCGCCTGTGTCCCCGCGCCAAAAATGACCAGGCGGTGCGCGACAGCGTGGGCGAGATAGCGCGTGGCCAACCCCGACACGGCGGCCGTGCGCAGCGTCGTCAGTGCGGCCCCGTCGATGACGGCCACCGGCGCGAGCGACTCCGGCGCGAACAGCACGTAGAGCCCGTGGATGAGGGGCAGGCCGCGCGCCAGGTTCGCTGGGTTGACCGTCACCAGCTTGACGCCGGCGCCCGTCGCCCCCGCCGCCGGCATCAGCAACAAGTCGCCACTCGCGACGGACAAGTGCGTGCGCGGCGGCGTCTCTGGCAGCGCGCCAGCCCCGAACGCGCGGTCGAGGGCGTCGATGGCCGCCGCCATCGAAACACGGCGCGCCAGTTCGGCGGCGTCGATAAAGTCCATGCCCACATGATACCCTGTCGCCGGTAGAGACCTGTGGTATGCTACCTGTGTACCGAACGATCGACATTGAGGAGGATTCGTGGGAATGACGCGTTTACGGCTGGTCTAAGTAGGCGCTCCTAAATAAAGTAGTCATCATTTCTGAGCGATCAGCCCTATCGAACCGATAGGATTGCATAGTTTATTTCGGAGCGAGCCCTAAGCGGACCCCGCCACACGAATATGACGCTGTAGCGCGGCGCGCCGACCTGCTTCACTAGCAGCTAAAATCGCGCGTCGTTGATCTGGCCGTCCTTTCAAGACAGGGCTCCGCTTATTGTCGCACATGCCAATGGCAGTGCGGCTTTTTTGTGCCCTTCAAGTGTTGAAAGGATAGAGCGCCATGTCATCTTCCCAGCGCCAGCACAGTCGCCGTCGCATCGCCCTAGCGCAGAATTTCCTGACCAGCCGTCGCCTCGTCGCTATACTGCTCAACCAGTCGAGTATCAGTCCGCACGATACCGTCTATGACCTTGGGGCGGGGACTGGCGTCATCACGGAGCAATTGGCGCGCCGCTGCCGGCATGTCGTCGCGATCGAGAAGGACGAGCGCCTCGCAGGCCTGTTGTGTCGAGCGTATGCCGGCGCGCCGCACGTAACCGTCCGCCACGCCGATGTCCTGTGCGTCTCGCTGCCGGATACGCCCTACAAAGTCTTCGCGAACATCCCGTTCAACGTCACGACGGCCATCGTGACCAAGCTGATCACCGCGCCGAACCTGCCGGAAGACTGCTACCTGGTCGTACAACAGGAGGCGGCGGCCAAGTTCGCGGGGACGCCGCGCGAGTCGCTCTACGCCGCGCTCATGAAGCCGTGGTTCGCGCCGTCGATCGTGTACCACTTCCGGCGCGCCGATTTCGCGCCGCCGCCGAGTGTCGAGGTGGTCATGTTGCGCCTGCATAAGCGTGGTCCCCCGCTTATCGCCCGCGCCGACGCGCGGATCTACCGCGACTTCGTGACGTACTGCTTCGCCGCGTGGCGCCCCTCGCTGCGCGACACCCTGAAAGGGCTCTTCAGCCCGCGACAGCTGCGCTACATACAACACACCCTGGCGTTGGATCTGGACGTCACGCCCACGGCGGTACCGTTCGAGCAGTGGCTGGCGTTGTTCCGCGGGTTCCAAAGCGTCGGAACGGTAGAGGCGAAAAGAGCCATCGCGGGCGTCGCGGAGCGCCTGCAGCGGCGGCAAGCGACGCTGCCAAAAGCGCATCGCACACGCGTGCGCTGAAAGTTGTTCATCAGATCGGATGTTATAGTTTGGTGGTATCGCCTGTCGCGCTCTCCCTGGAGCGGTGACGGCTCCAGTCTTATGGGGAGGGCTGGACGGAGACACGACAACGAAACGATTAGGAGGGCGCATGGCGAGCGAGTGTGTTGAGATGGTCGGGTTGGTTGAGCGCCCGCGCGCGCCGGCGTACGCGCGCTTCGTGGGGCAGCTTGTGACCAATGTGGTGGGACTCTTCCTATTCGCGCTTGGCGTCGTGCTCACCCTGCGCTCCGGCCTTGGCCTCGGCCCGTGGGATGTCTTGCACCAGGGCATCAGCCGCCATACGCCGCTGACCTTCGGACAGGCCAGCCAGCTGGTGGGCGCTGTAGTGATCGGGGTCGGCCTGGTGTTGCGCGTCCGTCCCGGCCTTGGTACCGTCCTGAACATGCTCCTGATCGGTTTCTTCGTCGACCGTCTATTGGCCGTCCATGTGATCCCCCTGGCCGCGCCGTACGGCCTGGCGGCGCAACTGGGTATGGACGTCGCCGGCGTCCTGCTCGTCGGACTGGGCTCCGGCCTGTACATCCGCGCCAAACTGGGCGCCGGTCCGCGCGATGGGCTGATGCTCGGCCTGCACCGCGTCACGGGCGTGCGGGTGGCCGTGACGCGCGCGGCGCTGGAGATCACCGTCGCCATAGCCGGGTTCCTGCTTGGTGGGACAGTGGGTATTGGCACGCTCGTCTTCGCCCTTGGCGTGGGGCCGGCCGTCGAACTCGGCTTCCGTGTGTTCGGCGTGTCGTCGCGAGTAGGCCCGACCCCGGCCCGTCAAGGGGAGGACGGGGCGACGAGACATAGTTAGGCGCTGCCGAGATAGCTCGCCCGCAGTAGCTCGTCGCTGGCAAGTTCCTGGGCCGTGCCCTCGGTGGTGATGCGGCCGGTCTCGAGGACGTAGGCGCGGTCGGCCAGGCGCAGCGCGGCGCGCGCGTTCTGCTCGACCAGCAGCACGGTGACCCCCTCGTCGTTGAGCTCACGGATGGTGCGGAAGATGGTCTTGACGACGATGGGCGCCAAGCCCATCGACGGCTCGTCCAGCGCCAGCAAAGTTGGCTGCGACATCAAGGCCCGGCCAATCGCCAGCATCTGCTGCTCGCCGCCGGAGAGCGTCCCCGCCAGCTGCCGCCGTCGCTCCGCCAGGATGGGAAAGAGCCGGAACGCGCGCGCCTTGCCCTCGCTCAGGTATCTGCTGAGATTGTCGCGACGGCGGGCGTAGGCGCCGAGTTCCAGGTTCTCCTCGACGGTCATGGTGGCGAAAATCTTGCGCCCCTCCGGACAGTGCGCCAAGCCACGCTCCACGATGGCGTGGGCCGGAACGGTACACACGTCGGTTCCTCCAAACACGATGCGCCCCGCGGCCGGTTGCAGCAGCCCCGCGATCGCGCGCAGGGTTGTCGTCTTACCGGCGCCGTTGCTACCCAGTAGAGCCACGATTTCGCCCTTGTCCACGCGCAGCGAGATGCCACGCACCGCCGTAATGGCGCCGTAGCGCACATGCAGGTCGTCAATCTCAAGCAATGCGGCGCCTGCGCTACGCGAATCACTCGCATTAGTCATCGTCGTCGTCCGTTCCAAGGTAGGCTTCGATCACGGCGGGGTCGCGCTGCACCGCCGCAGGCGCGCCCGACGCGATCTTGCGGCCGTAGTTGAGCACTGTTACGTGGTCCGACACGCCCATGATCAAGCGCATGTCATGTTCGATGAGCAGCACGGTGACGCCGCGGTCGCGGATGCGGTAGATGAGGGCGGCCAGGCGCTCCTTCTCCACTGGATTCATGCCCGCGGCCGGCTCGTCGAGCACCAGCATCTTGGGCGCCGTGGCCAGCGCCCGCGCGATCTCCAGGCGGCGCTGCTCGCCGTAAGAGAGGCCGGCGGCCAGAGCGTCCGTACGCGCGCCAAGATCGACGACATCCAGCATCTCCTCAGCCACCGCCCAGCTCGCGCGCTCCTCGCGACGCTGGCTCGGCGGACGGATGATGGCGCCAAGGACGCCGGAACGGGTGCGGCAGTGCCGTCCCGCCAGCACATTGTCGCGCACCGACATGTTGGGGAAGAGGCGGATGCTCTGGAACGTGCGCACGAGGCCGAGTTGGGCGATGCGGTGCGGCTTCATGCCGCGCACCTCGCGCCCGCCGAACAGGATGGCGCCGCTACTCGGCCGGTACATGCCGGTGATGCAGTTGAACACCGTCGTCTTACCCGCGCCGTTCGGTCCAATCAGCGCGGCGACCGCGCCCTCCTCGACCTCGAAGGAGAGCTTGTCGACGGCGGTCAGGCCGCCAAACGCCTGCGTCATGTCACGCACTTGTAGCAGCGCCGTCATGCGTCCCTCCGGTTGAGTCGGAAGTCGGAAGTCGGAAGTCGGAAGTCGGAAGTCGGGTATTTCTTGGCATGGACCGAGCGGGGCTGGCGTGGGGGGTCGATGGTGATGGCGGCCGTGCGGGTGGTGTGGCCGCGCGAGGTCTGTATGGTCGCCGAGAGGGACGCCTGTACCGGCTTGGCCGGACGGTAGCCGACGCGCAGCCGCGCGCTGTAGCCGCCGCGCGCGTCGGCCGTCCCGGTCAAGGTTGTCTGGTAGAGCACGACGTGGCGCGTGACGCGATGGCGACTCTTGCCGCTGCCAGCCATCACAGTCTTGCTTGCCGTGGCTTGTAGCGTGATGCGGACGCGGGCGCGCGCGTCCGTCCCCAGGCGGATCGCCAACGTATCGCCGGACGTCACGACGTGGCCGCCGAGGTGGAGCGTGAGCGGAGGCGGGGCGGTCGTGCGGGAGTGCGCTGTAACCCTTGGGGTCGGCGTGATCGTGGCGCGCGCTGAGGGCGAGGGGGTAACAACGGCCGTGGGTGGAGCGTTCGTCGCGGTGGGCACAGGTGTAGCCACGCCGGGGGGTGGTGACTGCTCCTCGTACGCGCCGATGTCGCACCGCCTATTGACACTGTCCGGCCGCGATAGACCACGCTGGTCAATGGTGATGGCGCGCCCATTCTCGTCCATGCAGCCGCCTGGATTGCCGCCGTCGATAGCCGCGCTGCCGGGCAGCAGTGCCCGTGTCGCCGTGGGGCCGCCATTGTCCCGCAATGGACCGAGGCGTGGGTCGAGGCCGACGCGATCGCCATCCACACCTTCGACGAGGCCGCTACACCCATCGCCGCTCCCCAGCAGGTTGTAACCCTGTGAGGCCAGAATGCCAACGCAGTCGGGTCCGATATTATCCCCTACAATCGTATTCGCCAACGAAACAGGAGTATGGCCCTCGCTCAAGATCCCCGCGCGGCTATTGCCGCTCACGGTGCTGTTGTACAGCGCGGAGACGCCGACGTTATCCAGCCCAATGCCAATGTTGCCGCCGATCGTGCTGTTGACCAACGTCGCCACGCCCCCGTTCAGGATGCCGCCCCCGCTGTTCCCACTGACCGTGGCGCTGGTCAGTGTCAGCGCCGCATTGTCGACGCTGATACCGCCGACGCTCCCGCTATTGGCGTTGACCGTGCTGCTCATGACGGTCAGACCGCCGTTCGTGACGGCGATGCCGCCGGTGTCTCCGTCGTTCCCGCTGACCACGCTGTTTATGACCGTCACCGCGCCCCCGAACTGGTAGAGGCCGCCGGCGGACCCGCCGCTGTTGTCCTGTAGCACGGCGTTCATGAGGGTCAGGGCGCCTCCGCTCGTCACGCCGCCGCCGTAGCCTTCGTCGGCGAGCCCGTATTGCACCGTGAGCCCCGATATAACGGCGGTGGCCGACGGCTCGACGCTTACAAGCGTGCCAGTCATTAGACCGGTCCCGTCGACGATCGTCGCGGCGGCGCCGGCGCCAGTGAGCGTCACATCGTGGGCGATGACGACGTGCTCGTGGTAACTGCCTCCCGCGACCGCGACAGTGTCGCCGGGCGCTGTTTTATCGACGGCCGCCCCGATGGTCAAGCATGGCGTACCCTGAGACAAGCAATCGTTGGTGTCGGCTCCGCTCGGCGCCACGTAGTACGTCGCACCCGCGGCCACCCGTGTCTGTTGTATGGGTAACGTCAGGCCGAACGCAAGCACGAGACAGACGAGGGTGGCGAGTGACGCGTGGCGCCCGGCGCGTGGCGCCCGGCGCGAGACAATGGGCGGCGCGAGACAATGGGCGGCGCGTCCGTGTATGGCTCGCCTACCAAAAGTGTTCATAAAATTAGTCCTTCCTACAGTCACCAGATCTCGCCCCTCGCCGCTCTTTGACCAGGCACAAGATTTGTCCCTGCTACTCGTCACTCGCCACTCGTCACTCGCCACTCGTCTCAGACCTCCGCCCGCTCGGCCTCGAGCGCCGGTTCAGGCGTACCGACGAGGTCGATGTCGACGGAGTGCAACTCGCGCCGGCGCTGACGGCTCGGCCACAGACCCTCAGGCCGGAAGACCATCAGGGCGATGAGGGCCAACGCGTAGAAGAGCGGCCATGCCGAGGCGAGGCCGATGGCTTGCATCAGGGAAGGTACCATCACCACGATGACGGCTCCCAAGATCACCCCTGGGATGCTGCCAAGGCCGCCCAGGACGACCACGATGAGGATCTGCACCGACTGGTTGAACGTGAAGCTTTCCGGCGCCACCGTCGTGAGTTGGACGGCCAGGAAACAGCCCGCGAGACCGCCCCAGACCGCGCCGAGGGCGTAGGCAAGCAACTTCATGCGTACCACGTCGATGCCCATCGCCGCCGCCGCCAGTTCATCCTCACGGATGTAGGCCCAGGCGCGACCAATGCGCGAATTGGCCAGCCGCGCCACACAGAAGAGGGTCACCAGCATCAGCGCCAGGATGAGATAGTACAACTGTAGCGGAGTCTCGAGGGTGAGCCCGCCGATGGCGGGCGGCGGCACGCCGACGAGGCCGTTGGGGCCGCCCGTGATGTCGAGGTTGGTCGCGGTGATGCGCGTGATCTCGCCAAAGCCTAGCGTGACGATGGCAAGGTAGTCGCTACGCAGGCGCAGCGTCGGCGCGCCAATGAGGACGCCGAAGATGGCGGCCACCAGTGCCCCGACCGGCAGCACCAACCAGAATGGCCAGTTATAAGTCGTCATAAAATAGGCCGCGACATAGGCCCCGATGGCGAAAAAGGCGGCGTAGCCCAGGTCAAGCAACCCGGCGTAGCCGACGACGATGTTGAGACCAAGGCCCAACATCGCGTAGACGCCGATGTTCGTGAGCTGCGAGGTGATGTAGTTGCTGCCGAGCAGCGCCGGCCCGACGACGACCACGACGAGCAGCGCGGCCAGTAAGACTCCTTGCGTCAGGGGATTCAGCTCGGGCAGGGCGGGCAGGGCGAACCGCGCGCGGCCCGACGACGCGGCGGTCTTAGGGCGAGTAGCCATCTATACTTTCTCCACGACCTGCTCGCCCAGGATGCCGGTCGGCCGTATCACAAGCACCAGGATCAGGATGCTGAACGCGAAAACATCCTTCCAGGCCGCCGAGATGTAGCCCGCGGCGAGCGTCTCCAGAATACCCAGCACGTAGCCGCCCAGCATCGCGCCGGGGATGTTGCCGATGCCGCCGAGCACAGCGGCGGTGAAAGCCTTGAGCCCGATCAGAAAGCCCATGTTGAAGTCGATCTCGCTGTAGTAGGTCCCGGCCATGACACCGCCGGCCGCGGCCAGCATCGCGCCCAGGAAAAAGGTCAGCGAGATCACTGCGTCGACATCGACACCCATCATGCGCGCGGCGTCCTGATCGACGGCGACGGCGCGCATGGCCTTGCCCAGCATGGTGCGATGGACGAATTGGTAGAGCGCGAGCATGAGCGCGATCGTGACGGGCAGAATCAACACCTGCACCGCGTTGATGTCGACGGCGCCAATGTGCCACGTCGCGTTGGGCAAGATGGATGGGAAGACCTGGAACGACGAGCCCCAGATCAGCAGCGCGGCCGTCTCCAGGGCAAGTGACACACCAATGGCCGTGATGAGCGGCGAGAGACGTGGGGCACGGCGCAGCGGGCGGTAGGCCACGCGCTCGATGACCACGCCGAGCACGCCGACGACGGCCATGGGCACGATGAAGACGAGCGGTACCAGCAGGGCTGGCGGGAGCGCGGCCACATGGTTACCCAGCACGCCGAGCAAGGTAAAGCCGATGAAAGCGCCGACCATGTAGAGGTCGCCGTGGGCGAAGTTGATGAGGCGGATCACGCCGTAGACCATGGTGTAGCCGAGCGCCACCAACGCGTAGAAAGAGCCGACGGTGAGGCCATTCACCAATTGCTGTAGCAGTGTATCCATGCACACCCTTCCCGAAACAGCGGTCCACTAGCGACGTGACCACATTCTAGCGTACTTGGGCCTACGCTGCGTGAGCCATCGTCTCACCGTACCCTTCCGATAATCGGATTGCTCACGACGTTAGCTATCGGATGTACAAGCCCAAACGCGGTCCCCGACGTGGATACGCGTGGGGGCGCCATCGTACGTCAGGTAGTACCCGCGCATGCCGTGGCGTAGGAACGCCAGCGCGGCGGTCACCGTGGCGTCGGAGCGCGCCTCGCGGGGGTAGCGCAGGACGTGGCGGCTAAACTCGACGCAGGGCTCCGCCGCCGTCGCGCCACGCAGCGTGAGATCTCGCCCCTCCGCCGTCACGATGAGCAAGCCACAGGCGAGGTCGTCTTCGTGGACCACGCGGCCACACTGCACCAGGATGTTCTCGCCGGCCAGCCCATCGGTTACATGCGCGCCAAAGCGCGCGCGCATCGCGTCGTAGTGCGCGGTGAAGCCAAGCGACACGCCGTTGCCATCCGTGTAGCGCGAGGCAGGGTGATCGCGGTGATGGACATCGGCGATCGGCGCGCCGGCGAGGTCATGGCCGGTTACACCGCCCGCGTCGAGCGTGAGTTGCGGGACCACGGTGATCGGCGTGGGGTCGTAATAGCGGTGCGGCTTCTGTCCTGCTTTCAGGCTCTCCCGCTGCGCTTGCAGCCGCACAATCTCTCCCAAATAGTCCATAATGAACGGGCCTATAGCTCCTCACCGCGGATGCGGCCGATCTTATCCTCAATGCGGGCGAAGATTTGGTTGAGCAGGGCGCGGTCTTCCTTGAACTCCAACACCGGCATGCGGTCGAGCACGCGCTCGAACTCGAGCGCCCGCTCGTACACCGGGACGGCCAGCCTGCTGCGCGGGCCATGCGCGCCCTCGCCGCGCAGTAGGGCGTCGGTCGCGCCCTGCACCACCTGTTCGGGCGTGCTGGGCTCACCGGGGGCCTGCTCAGCCGCTGCGACGTCCGGCGGCAGGCCGTCTAGCGTGTCGCGGATGCGCTGGACGAGCACCTTGGTCTGGCGCGTGCTAAGACTGCGGCTCTCGACGGCCTTGAGGGCCGGTTCCTGGTACTCATCGGGCAAGCGCACGATAGTGCGGGCGTTGTCCTCGGCGATGCGGTTGGCGCGCACGGCGTCTTGCAGGGACGCGGGCAGGCGCGGCAGCGCGCGCAACTGCTCCACGCGGCGGCGCGTCAGCCCCACCAGATCAGCGACCTGCTGCCAGTTGCCGGGCATGATCGTCTTGAGGTGGTCGAGCGCGCGCCCCTTATCGATCGGATTGAGGTCCTCGCGCTGCAGGTTCTCGACGAGTTGGAGCACGTAGCGCTGCGTGCCGCCAATGTTGCGAATGAGCGCGGGAACTTCGGTCAGCCCGGCGAGTTGTGAGGCGCGGTAGCGCCGCTCACCGGCGATGACCATGAAGTCATCCTCTTCGTAGCGGTAGCGCACGAGGAGGGGCTGTAGCACGCCATGTTCGCGGATGCTGGCGGCCAACTCTTCGAGCGCCTGCCCATCCATGTCGCGCCGCGGCTGCGTCGGATCGGGGCGAATGCGGTCGATGGCGATCATGCGCGCGCCCTCAAGTTGGCGCACGCCGTCGTTGACCGTCTTCTCCAGAATCTGCAGATCGACCGCCGCCGGCTCCATGGGCTCGTCGTCGCGGGGCTTGGCGATAGTAAACGTCTTCTTAGGCATAACGCGCCTCGCGGTCGATGATCTCGTCCACCAGCTTGCGGTAGCGCTTGGCGATAGCGCCGCGCTTGGCGTATGTCGTCACCGGCATAGCCATCTCAATGGCCTCCTTCACTTGCACCGAGGAGGGAATGACCGTCTCGAAGACCTGGCCGTTGTACAGGGAGCGCAAGTGCTCATCACGCGCCTGATCAAGCTTGGTGCGCATATTGACCTGCGTAGGCAGGATGCCTAGAATCTCCAGGCTCAGGTTCGTCTTCTCGCGCACGAGATTGACTGTACGCAGCGTAGCGCGCAGCGCGTTCATGCCCATCTTATCGAGGTTGACAGGCAGGATGACGCGGTTGGCGGCGTTGTTAGCGTTGGTGGTAAGGTAGCCGAGCGCGGGCGGGCAATCGATAAGGATATAATCGTAGGCGCCACGCAGCGCGCGCATGGAAGACTGCAGGGCCACACGTAGGCGCATCTCGCGCCCCTCTAGGTCGCTCAGGGCCAACTCGATGCGCCGCAACTCGGCGTCGCCGGCGATCACATCGATGCCAGGCACGGGACTGTGCTGGATGAGCGCGGTCAGGTCGACGTCGTCGCGCAGGAGGGCATCGGAGAAGCGGCCGGCGCGCGACGCCTCCATGTCCAGGGCCACGGTGAAAGACGCCTGCGGGTCGAGGTCGACGACGAGCACGGAGAGGCCGCGGTCGGCCAGGGCCCCGGCGACGTTGAGGCACGTCGTCGTCTTGCCGCTGCCGCCTTTCTGGTTGACCAGCGCGATCACATGGAGGCGCCGGCCATCGCCGCTATTAGCCACTAATTCGTCCCTCTATATGCTTCCAGCTTTGGCTCATCAACGTATCCTCCCAATCGCGATATGTTGCCCAATCATCTGTCCACTCCGATCATAGAGTTCAGCCTGGAGAGGCAACTCAACGCGTTGGTCTGTGACAAACAAGACCACTCCGGCGTCGACCGTGTCTTCCATGGTGGTCCCGTTGGCGGCAATCAGGCGCACGCGCGCCGCGTCCAGGCCGTTGTCCAAGACAACTCCCCCGGCATAGAAATTGGCGGGCCAGCCGCCGCCGCCCAGGTTTACCCAAGGGGTGGCGCGGACAGGACTCCCATCGGCGCTGCCTCCGGCGCATCCCTGGACGCGCCAACGGCTGTCGTCATCTTGTGCGAGGTAACAGGTGAAACGCATCCGTCCTCCCTCGAACGTATCGAACGTCACGGCATACGCCTGACGTTTCGGGATGCCTCGCTCCTTGATGAACCGCAGCGTTGCCACGTCCGCTCCCATGCCGCCACGCGACTGGCGGCTATGCCACCCACTTCCCTGGGGGTCCGGCGTGTCAGAGATGAGGACGCTCGGCGCGCCTAGCAGTCTGTCGGAGAGAACGAAGCGATGGGTAGCATGACCGGGGTGCTGCTGTCTGGGTGGGGCGTCCGGCCCGCGCCCACCCCTGAGCGACGCGTGGCCGTAGCCAGGACACGACGGCGGAT
>JAABUV010002759.1_pt1 | contig 23258 bp, 29 predicted proteins | sample 5559971 | NCBI WGS metagenome assembly JAABUV01 (sample SAMN10711881, study PRJNA513362) | rock metagenome | isolation source: Antarctica rocks | place: Antarctica: Victoria Land, Knobhead nord | collected 2015-12-19
AGCAGCTCGTCCTCCTTCACGTCCTCGGGCAGGTCCGTCGCAAAAGACTGGATGCCCACCTCCTCGCAGGCTTTGCGCTTGCTGCGCACGTATGTCTCTGAGTCGCCGCGCGTGCCCACCAGCACGACCGCAAGGCCGGGCACCTGCGCTCAGCCGCGGCGGCAGTGAGCCGAGCTGCAGGGGCAGAGGAGGCAGCCGCAAGCGAAGCGGGCCGCCCGACCTTGCCGGTGCTCTTCTTCAGCGCCTCCACATCGGCCGCCAGCTCTAGCCGGATTTCAGCAGAAATGGCCTTGCCATCGATTATTTTGGCACGCTGTGCGGCAGGCGCCGTGCCTGCTTGGCGCACACGTGACTATGGCCGCAAAACTGTGGCAGGTACTACGCAAGCGGACTGGGCAGCGCTGCTCTGCAGGTCTGCACAGGAGTGTGCTTACCACTCAGTTCCGTTGGGGCGGCCAGCGCAACACACGCACGGCGGCGTAGAGGCCGCTGCAACCCTCGCAGCTGCGCAGGCGCACAGCAGGCTGACCTGACCTGCGGGCGGCAGCGAAGGAAGGCGGCACTAAGCGGCTTGGCGGATGAGCAGCCAGGCCTGCTGCCCGCCAACATTGACTCTGCGCGGCTCCAGTGCCGCACTGGCGCATCTGGGTAGCTCTGTAGGACCTGACAAGAACCTGCTGGCACCAGGCTGCTCAGAGGGAGAGGCAAGAACTTTGGCCTGCTGAGAGGACACCGGCGCCTCTCGAGTTCCCTTGTGTGTCCGGGGCAACTGGAACTGGGGGTGACATGGAGCGTTGACGCTCTGAGCAAACACGCGCAACACATGGGCGGTGGACAAACTCCTCTGCAGGCGCACCAGCCCGTGACGCTGGAGGAGGTGGGCTCCGGGTGCTGTAGACGTGGGCGGGCGCCTTGCCCCTGCGCCTGGGAGCGGCACAACAAACTGCAGCCACCTCTGCGCAGGCCCGAGTGCGAGCTATCGCTGAGATTGTCGCTGCGCTGGTGAAGAGTGTCGGCGACGGCCAGGACGTGAACCTCAACCATATCAAGACAGAGGTGCGAACCGGGCCCTCCAGCAGGCCGGCTCCCACACGCGGGCGCTCCGACCAGCTCTTGGGCGCAGGCAGCCCGCAGGCATGGCCTTGCAAAGCTGCCAAAGCTTGTCGAGATTATCAACGCCGTCCCTGAGGAGCAACGCGCAGCGCTGCTCCCGCAGTGCGCCTGCCGCACACCTTGAGCTGTCCGAAGCTGTTCGGCCACAGCCATGGGTCGTAACGTTGTGGTCTGGCCGGGCCGCAGGCTGCGCGCAAAGCCCGTGCGCACAGCGTCCGGCATAGCTGTGGTGGCTGTCATGTCCAAGCCCCACAGGTGCCCGCACATAGCCACCACGGGCAACATCTGCGTCTACTGCCCGGGCGGCCCAGACTCGGACTTTGAGTACAGCACGCAGAGCTATACCGGGTACGAGCCGACCAGCATGCGCGCCATACGCGCGCGGTACAACCCGTATGTGCAGGCACGGGCGCGGGCGGACCAGCTGCGCCGGCTCGGCCACTCCGTGGACAAGGCGCGCGGCCACGCCGCCTGAACCTCGGCCGCACGGGCGGGAGTGCATGGCTCGCTGACGCGGGGGCGCGCCGCCGCAGGTGGAGTTCATCCTGATGGGCGGGACGTTCATGTCGCTGCCGGCAGAGTACAGGGACTACTTTGTGCGCGGCCTGCATGACGCGCTCTCCGGCCACTCGTCGGCGAGCTGCAGCGAGGCCGTCCGGCTGAGCGAGCACAGCCGCACCAAGTGCATCGGCCTGACCATCGAGACCAGGCCAGACTACTGCCTGACGCCGCACCTCACCCAGGTGGGCGCGCGCCGTATGCGCAGCAGCAGCACGGGCTGCGCGGGCGAGCTCGCGCAGCCGCCCGCCCTTGTCGCGCCGCGCCCGGCATGGCGGGGCCGGGCACGCCGTGCGGACGGGCGGGCGGCGCGGCGCAGATGCTGGCGTACGGCTGCACGCGGCTGGAGATCGGCCTGCAGAGCACGTACGAGGACGTCGCGCGCGACACCAACCGCGGGCACACCGTCGCCGCCGTGGGCACCTGCTTCCGGCTCGCCAAGAACGCCGGCTTCAAGGCGCGCCCCCCGGGGGCCGGGCGCGCCGGGGCTGCTCGCGGGGCGCCGGCGGGCGGCGCCCAGCCGCGCGGCGCGCGCGCAGGTGGTCGCGCACATGATGCCCGACCTGCCCAACGTGGGCTGGGAGCGCGACATCGAGTCGTTCCGCGAGTTCTTCGAGAACCCGGCCTTCCGCTCCGACGGCCTGAAGCTGTACCCCACCCTGGTCATCCGCGGCACCGGCCTGTACGAGCTGTGGAAGGCCGGCCTCTACCGCAACTACGCCCCCAGCTTCCTGGTGGACCTGGTGCGCCGCGCGCAGCGCCGCAGCATGCCGGCTGCTTCCTGCGGCCGGCCTTGCATGCCGGGCAGGGGCGCGCGCGAGCGGCGGCGAGCGCGCCAGGTCGCGCGCGTCGTGGCGCTGGTGCCGCCCTGGGTGCGCATCTACCGCATCCAGCGGGACATCCCCATGCCGCTGGTCACCTCCGGCGTGGAGAAGGGGAACCTGCGCGAGCTGGCGCTGGCGCGCATGGGCCAGCTGGGCCTGCGCTGCCGGGACGTGCGCACCCGGGAGGCCGGCATCCAGGCGCGCTGCCCCGCCCGCGCGCGCGCCGCGCGGCCAGGCCGGCCGCCGCCGCGTCTGCTGTGCCCGGAGGCCCGGCGCGCCGCGCGCCGACCCCGGCGCCCTGCGCGGGCTGGCAGGACCTGCACGGCCGCGTCGCGGCGGAGGAGGTGGAGCTCGTGCGGCGGGACTACGCCGCCAATGGCGGGTGGGAGACGTTCCTCTCGTACGAGGACCCGCGGCAGGACATCCTGGTCGGCCTCCTGCGCCTGCGCCGGGTGTCGGGCTGCGCCGCAGACCGGCAGCCGGAGCTCAGGGGCCGCTGCTCGATCGTGCGCGAGCTGCATGTGTACGGCACCGCCGTGGCCGTGCACGCGCGCGACGCCTCCAAATACCAGCACCAGGCGCGCCATGCGAGCCCGGGCTGGTTCGACTGGCTGGCTGGTGATGCACGTGCGCTGAGTGCACCGGCACCTGTGCGGCAGGGTTATGGCGCGCTGCTCATGGACGAGGCGGAGCGCATCGCTCGGGTCGAGCACCGCAGCAGCAAGCTGGCCGTCATCAGCGGCGTGGGCACGCGCCACTACTACCGCAAGCTGGGCTACTGGCTGGAGGGGCCCTACATGATGAAGCGCATCCAGGGCGCCCAGCGGCGCCGCAGGACAGGCCTGTTGCTGTGACAGCATTGTGTAGTGTGTACATCATGGCTTGCATTACCTTGTTTGTTCTCCAGTGTGTCTCTGCAGGTTGCTGCAGCTCCAGTGCATGTCCTCGATACTGTCTGTCTGTCACCCTGTGTGTCCCGCAATTGCCAGCAGGCGAGGAGGTCTTGCAGTGCCTACAGTGGCTGCTCTGCGGCACACCGGCCGTGCTGTCAGCGTGGTTGGTACACACCTAGGCCTGGTCAGGGCAGACATGTGAGTAGTAAAGCGCCCAGAGGCAAGCCATCTCAACCTTCAAGGAGGTCTGAGCCAGGGGAAGACGCTGACCCGCCGCGTCTGGTTGGATCAGTCCTCATAGACATCCAGAGACCAGTCGTCTCTGTACACCTCCAGGTCGTCTGCCGCAACTGCAGCCGCCAAGCCTGCAGACTGGCGGCCTGTCAGCGTGTGCAGGCGTTGCGCTCACAGCGTGGCAGCAGCACAGCCAGGCCGGCCGGCCCCGTGCACCTGGCGACTCCTCTGTAGGTGAAGGGGGTCGCGTTGGCGGGCGCGGCCTCTGCTCCGCAGCTCCCAGCACGCTTGCGCGCCAGGACGCCTGCCAGTGCGCACACGGGCTCTTGGCATCCGCAGAGCAGCGTGCTGAGCCGGGCGTGGACGCAGGGCGGGCCCGCTTGCGGCGCGCACCGGCCAGAACACAGGATTGCAGCTTGGCGCGTCGGCAATCGCGGCCAGCCTTGCAGAGATCTCCGCATCTGTGTGTGCCTCGCGTGCCCGCTCCAGCTCCTGCCAGCCCATGCCAGCGCGCTTCTCCGGGCTGCAGTCCACGTCGAGCTCCGGCGCGGCTGCGCTGTGTGCAAGCGCGGCCTGGCTGCACTCGGCCTGCGGCTCCGCGGGGCCCTGCTGCGCTGGCATGGCGCTGCCGAGCGCCTTGTGCGGTCCCAGCGCTGCGCCGTACGGCCGCGCGCCCTGCTGGTTGGTGATGTTACCTAGCGCCTTGCGTGCGCTGGCCCCAGGCAAGAGCTTTCCTGGCAGCGCGCCCTGGCCAGCCCAGGCGCCTGCCAGCCCCTGTGCGCCGCCGGGCCTGCCTTTCCTGTGCAAGGCCGCTGCGCTGTTTTCATCTTGCCAGGCCTGCATGGCGCCCGCTCCCAGCTGGGTCCTGCGGGTGCAAGCAGGCGGTGTGCAGGCGGGGCCGATGAGGGTGCGCTGGCCTGCACCTGCCGCGACCTGGTGCTCGGGTTTAAAAGGTAGGTGAAGGGGGAAGGGCGCTAGGGCCTTGGGACGTCTAGATGTCGACGGGTCTGCGGATGTCCCAAATCAGCGCAGTGTCAGATCTCGTGCTCTCAGGTGGACGGAGTCCTTGCAGACTATTTGCACTGGTCCCAGACATGCAGCCAGCGCGAAAACAAAGTTGACCAATATCTCGGGCCTGATCAGCTCAGAGGGTGCGCTGGCAGCAGGCGCCCTAGTACAGGCGGCCCACGCAGAGGGCGCGCGGATACCTGCCCAATAGCTGCGGCCATTGCACAAACACCCGGTCTGCAATCCTCGCGTCATACAGGATCCTGCCGGACAGCGACAGCGTGTCCACGCGGGCGATGCTCTCCACGTACACCACCCAGCAGCGGCGCCACAAGAGCAGCCTGCGGGTGTTGCGGCGGGTCGGTCGACGGCTGTGCGCTCTGCGCTGCGGACGTTCAAGCTTTGGCGGGAGCGGACGCACCGGTAGGTCAGAGCAGCGAGGCAGACTGGCACACACGTGCCGGGGCCGTTGACAAGCACCTGCGGAGGTCGCGGCCTGCTCACGCCGACGCCGACACAGCGCAGCGGCACAAAGGAGCGGGGCGCGTGGTGCGGCCGCGGTCGCACCAGCTCGGGCTGCTGGGAGAAGACAATGGCAAAGGCTGCGCACAGTGCCACCAGCGTGGTCCATACGGAGGTGACGTATGACTGCCCGACCTCACGGCTGCGTGGTATCCTGCGCACCACGGCCTGCGCCCGCGGCGTGCAGAGCTCGCCTGCGGCCGTGGCCCGCACGCCTGCTCGGCCTGGCGCCGCCGCACCTGGCCAGCCTCTGCTGCGTCTGCCTTGGCTTCGCCCATCCTGTCGGTCACGGCGACAACATAGCAGCGCGGGCTGTAGCGCTGCTTGTCCAGCCGGGAGGTGAGCGCGAGCATCTCTGCTGTGTGGCCACCTGCACGAGGCAGAGGCGCCTGGGTGAGGTCTGCCAGTCCACACCTAGCTATGCACAGACGCACTCCGTTGCAGACCTGAGCCCAGCACGATCAGGGTCGACACGCGTCTCATTGTCACATCAGCACGTGCGGCCGCATCACGGGCTGTGTACGTGTGCCAAGTGCAAGTGAGACAAAGCAATCCAGCATCCTTGAACCAAGGGCATATGATGTTGCAGGTCGGTTGCATCTGACTCTGGCTCAAGAGCAAGCTACCCTGCTCAGGGTTACTATCAAAGGCAGCTGCAGGAGCAAGAGCGCCTCACTGGAGAGTGCAGGCGACCTGGAGCAAGCTGCGGCAGAAGAACACACGCAGTTGCTATGTATCTCCTTAGTTAAGGGCAAGCTTCTGCATCCCACAACCATAGCTCTGGCCCAAGGCCAGGGCTGCGCAGTTCCAGCCCAGGCCAGGCCAGCCTAGAAGGCGTGCCGTCCGGCTATGCTGACAGGTCAGAAGCGGAGCCTCCCTGACACCGAGCAGGCCACGCACAGCAAGCGTGCGACAGGCCAGGTGCGGAGGTTGGGCAGGCCGCACGCCGGCGCCTGGCGCGCGCTCACGAGGTGGCACACCACTTGCCGCTGGGGCCCAGGCGGCAGGCACTGGTGGGCCCAGGACAGGCCTGGAGCTGCCGAGCGGCTGGCTGGCCTGTCCCTCCCTCAGCGCCGTCCTCGAGCAGCTGCGCGTCATCGCGATCAAGGTACCGCTGCCGTGACGGATGGTGCCCCGTGGCTGGCGCTGCCAGGCCCCGCGCAGTGACGCAGCGTGCTGCCTGTGCCCAGGTGCCCCTCGGCCGCCGGTTTGACAGCGTGCTGGAGCCCGAGCAGCGCTTCTCCCCGCAGCTCGTCACAGAGCACCTGGCAAAGCGTGGCATCGAGGTGACGCTGCTCGCGCTGCTCGCGCGGTCGCCGCCACTGCCGCCCCAGCAGGCTCCTGACGCGCACGACCCAGGTGGGACTGGTGCTTGACCTGACAAACACGTGGCGCTACTATGACCCCAACGACTGGCTGGCGCGCGGCATCGACCACCGCAAGGTGATGCGCGCCCTCAGAGCGGGAACGGCATTGCGGGTCGGCCGCCGCTGACCGCTGCAGCCTGCACGGCAGATCCAATGCCGGGGACGCGGCGAGACGCCCGAGCCAGAGGCCGTCAACGTGTTTGTGTGGACGCTGATGACGTACCTGCATGCAGAGCCCCACAAGCACGTGGTTGTGCACTGCACGCACGGCTACAACCGCACTGGTGCTTCACCCCCTCTGCACGGCCTGCTCACCTCCTCCGCCTCGCACACCCGTCACGGCGCCGGCAAGGGCTGCTCTGCGGCGCCGCCGGCAGGATATATGCTGGTCAACTACATGGTGCGCCACGGGCTGTCGGTTGCGGACGCGCTGCAAGTCTTTGCAAAGCACCGGCCGCCAGGCATCTACAAGGCGCACTACATCGAGCAGCTGTTCAAATACAATCACGAGCTCGCGTGCGGGCCCCGCCTGTTCGCTGCCAGGCCGCCCTGGTCACCCGCGTGCGGCGCCCGGGCGAGTGTGCGGACGCGTGGTGAGCAAGCCAGGGCATGCGGAGCGCAGGCTGCCGCAGTACAGCGCGCCAGCGACGCCGGACTGGAAGCCGCCCGAGGCAGACGCGGACGAAGACGAGCCCGCGCTCGGCGCGGCGCCTTGCGGCGGTGCGGCCGCGCACACTTGCTGCGCGGCCTCGCGCCAGACGACTGGCCCGGCCGCTCAGCAGCGCCTGTGCGACTGCAGACGCGCCCGTCGAGGTGCCCAGTGACCCGCCTGACATGCGCCACGACGACTCGCTGGGCGAGGACGTGTCGCTGGAGGAGGCCGACAACGTGCGGGACGTCGTCATGCAGACGGCATGCCCTGCCCCGCGCCTGCGCTCAGCGCTGCGCCGCGCGAGCAGCTAAGCGCGGCGGGCGCTTGCAGGTGCAAGGCGTGGCGCCGGGCATGGCGGGCCGGGTGTTCTTCCCGGGCAGCCAGCCTGTCAGCTTGGCGCGCTCCAACATGGGCCTGCTGAGCGAGCGGCGGTACTGGGTCACATGGAAGGCCGACGGGACGCGCTACATGCTGCTTCTCTGCCGCTGGGGGGTGGGTGGCATGCTACAGCGTGCCCCGCTCTGCTGAGGCTTTTGCCTCGACGCGCGCGGCGCCGACCCCGGCCGGTCGTGCGCCGGGGCCAGGTGTACATCATCGACCGCACCTTCCAGGTCAGGCGGGTGCAGGTGCGGCAGCGCTGCGGCCTCCCGGTCGACGCGCCCTGCCGGCCGTCAAGCCCGGACTGACGTGCGCACCCTGCCGAGCCCTGCAGATGCGCTTCCCCAGCCGCCCGAGCGGCGGCGGCGCCGGGAAGCCGCGCGGCGTGCACCACATGACGCTGCTGGACGGCGAGATGGTGGTCGACACCGATGTGGTGACCGGCAAGCTGACGCGGCGCTTCCTGGCCTACGACCTGATGACCCTGAACACGCACTCTGTGGCAGCGCGCCCGTTCAAGGTGGGCACGTTGCTCGGCTAGCACAGGGCCGCGCCAGCCTTGCGTGGCGGCGCGCTGGGTGCAGCCCACACGACCTGGCTGCGCGCCGCCAGCCGAGGCTCGGCCGCGCCGCGCGGCAGGAGCGCTTTGCCCTGCTCGAAAAGGAGGTCTTTGAGCCGCGGCGCGCCGACCGGATGGACGCGGACCGCGCCCGGGCCGCCCGTGGCGCGGCCGGCCTGCGCTACGACTACGCGGGCGAGCTGCTCAGCGCGCGCCGCAAGGACTTCTGGCCGCTGTTCCGCTGCCGGTCGCTGCTGGAGAAGTTCATTCCGACGCTGTGTCACGAGACCGACGGCCTCATCCTGCAGGTGGGAGCCAGCGCGCGCATGCGGCTGCCGCCTGCCTGCCGCCGTCGCAGCAGCATCCCGCGCCTTTTACTATTATCTAATGTCCCGCCGCCGGCAGGGCTACGAGGATGCCTACAAGCCTGGCACCTGCGAGGAGCTGCTGAAGTGGAAGTTCGCGCACCTGAATTCCGTCGACTTCCTGCTGCGGTCGACTGCAGCAGGCGCGCCGCCTGCGCTGTCAAGCGCTCTATTTCTGGCGCTGCCGCACAAGCGCTTGACACAACACGCCGTGCTGATGTGGGTGCCTGGTGGCAGGGCCGGAGCTGTACCTGCTGGAGACGCGGAGGGACCGGCCGCGCGGCCTGACCCTGCTGCAGGGTGCGTCCCCAGGGCGAGCCTGCATCGGCGAGCGCACGCGCGCACAGCGCGCGACTTTCTTTTCGTCTTCAGAGCTTGACGCTGTCTGTCGCCCTCACCGCAGGCGCAGTGGTGGCGTTCGGGGAGGACGCCGACCCGCGGCAGCTGGAGGGCAGGATCGTGGAGTGCACGTGGGACGCCGCGACGGGGACGTGGGCCTTCCTGCGCGAGCGCACCGACAAGAACACGCCCAACGCGTACCACGTGTACGAGAAGGTCATGCAGTCGATCGACGACAACATCACCGAGGAGGACCTGCTGGCTGCGGCGGATGAGGCCATGCGGCAGCCACCCTATGCACGCGACATGCAGCAGGCGCACGCTCGGGGCGGAGCCGGTTGAGAGGATGCGCATGCCGTGGCAAAGCCACCAGGCGCATGGTTGTGGCTGTGATGGCTGGTTTCAGCTCTTTGCAAGCGCGGTCTTATGGTTTGAGTTCGTGTCTGAGAGTCACAGTTGGCTTGTAACGGTAAGACGCACTCTGTGCTGCGCTCAAGTGGTTTGCGCCGGTGCGTCGCCATATGACAGTAAGCAAAATCGCATCGTTACCCATACGCATTAAAAAGCATGCCTACGCCGACTCAAACCACCGCTGCAGGCCTGTGCTGCGCTTGCCATCAGCATCAGCACGGCCTCGCCCCTCCGCGCCGAAGAGCTGCGCCTTGTACTTCTCGACAAGCGTGTCCAGCTTGTCGCCCTTGTCCCTATCCGGCCTCTGCTGCCGCCTCCCTGCGCCAGCGCCCAGCAGAGCACTTAATCCCATCATATTGGCGCATGCAGCGCAAGAAGCGCGCGGAAACAGCGCCCAGGCGCTTTAGCGCCAGTACCACTCGAGCACCCAGTGCTCCACGCACCGGCGGGCTTGGCGCTTCCGCTCGCCAGCGCAGGCGCCTTTGCACGCCGGTCGACGCCGGCCGGCTGCGAGCGCTGGCCAGCATCTGCACGCTGGCGCTTTGCGGGCGGGCGCTCGGCCGCGGCGCCCGCGCCAGCGGCCGCGCTGTTCCGAACGGCGGCGCCAGCGGCTGCGCTGTCCCGGACGGCCGCGCCGTCCCCGTCTGCGCCCTTGCCGCCGCTGCGCTGCCGCTGCCGGGCGCGCTGCTGCCGCGCGCTCCGGCTCTTGGCCTTCTGGGAGGCGCCCGGCGGCGCCGCCGCCGGGCCGCGGCCCTCCGCCGCCACGGGAGGGGCCTCACGGCTGGCGCGCTTGGCCGGCGCTGCCCTCGCGCCCGCTGCAGCAGGCAGCGCAGCCTGCCCCTGCTCGGGCGCCTGCGTCCGCCAGCCCATGTCGCACCGGCAGGCACCGGCAGACCGCACCACGCGGCAGCGCGGCCTTGCAGGCGGGCTGCGCACCGCGTCGTCGGCATCCCGCCTCCGCTTGCGGCGCGCAGAGCTAGGCCCGGCGCCGGCACTGGCCTCCTCGGTGGGGCCCGCCGGCCCCGCGCCCGCAGCCGGACCCCGCCCAGCTTCGGCGGCGGCGGCGCCCGGCAGGCTGCGGCCGCGCTCGCTGCGCTTCTTCAGCGTCTGGGCGTTCTCGACCGCAAACTCCACGACTGGCCGCCGCTCCTCGCCTGCGCCCGTGCGCAGGAGCGTGCGCGTGCGGCTCAGCGCTGACGCGGCAGGGTGTGCAGGGCGTCCGGCCGGGCGTCGCTCGCACCAAATGGCGCGGGGTTGTTGTTCAGCTGGCGCAGCGCGCACAGCGCATGCTCGTGGTCCTCAAACTCTACAAATGCCAGGCCCTTGCTGGCCTGCTTGCCCGCCGCGTCGGTCTTGTCCGCGCTGCGCAGCAGCTTGACCTGCTTCACCACGGGCCGCGCCTTGTCCGCGCGCTCCTTCACCTGCAGGCGCCCAGCGCGCTGTGAACGGATGGTCCAGCGCACAGCAGGGGGTTCAGCATCTGGGCCGCGCGCGAGCAGCGCCGAGGGCGCGGGCGCAGCGCCGAGGGCGCGGGCGCACCGCCGCGACCAGCAGCTGCTTCAGCTGCTTCTCGTCCAGCGTGTAGGGCAGGTTGCGGAGGCAGAGGCGCGTGCGCGACACGAAGAAGTTGGGGCTCTTCAGCTTGGAGCGCAGCTCCACCGCCGCGCGCCGGCGCTTGGTGCGGTCCGCGGCCGACATCGCCGCCCAGGCCGCCGACCCCTCCTCGATCTCGCCCTCCTTGGCCTGCCGCGCACCGCAGGCGCGCGCGCGCTCGCCGGCGGCGCCTGGGCGAGCGTGCCACTGCCTGCCGGTCGCGCTCGAGGGCGCACCAGGTACAGGTTGCGGTTGTCGCTGCCGCCCGGGGCGGCAGCCTTGCTGGCCGCCAGGCTGCGCGCCGCGTCCTGGCTGAGCGCCATGTCGACCTCCACAGGGCGGCCGCCCACGGCCACGGCGGGGGCGGCCCCTTGCCTGCGCAGCGGGCGCCGCGCAGCGTCACAACCGGGGTGCGCGCAGGGTGCCTGCCGGGCTGGGCACCGGAAGGGCAGGCGCTCCCCCCCGCCATCAAGCGCACTCCGCATGTCCCCGCACCGCGCTTTGGCGCAGGCGTCCGCGGCCTTGAGCGCGGCCGCGGGCGCCTCAAACTCCACAAAGGCCGTGCCCTTGGCCACGCGCGTGCGCCCATCCAGCACCAGCCTGCCGCTCCGAGCGTGCAGCTGTGAGCGCGCGCGCGCATGACCAGGTGCAGACATATAACTCTGCGTGCGCTGCGCGCCTGCACGCCTTCACGCGCCCAAAGCGCGCCATGCAGTCCTGCAGCGCAAACTGGGACGCGTCCAGCGGCAGGCCCCGCACAAATACTGTCGCAGCGCTCGCGCCGCGCTGAGCTGCCGCGGCGCCGCCAGGCTGCTTGCCGCTCTCCAAACCCGCCTCCGCGCCGCCTGCCGCCTTGGCTGCGGGGCCTGCCGTTGCCGCGGGTGCGCTGGCTGCGCGAGGCGCGCGTGGTGCCGGCCGTGCCGCCGGCTGCGGTGCCTGCCGCCACCAGGACAGGCCATCAGCGCATGGAAGCGCATCCAGGACCAATGAGGCAAGACTTAGCACCAGCTCGGCGCGCCGAGCATAGCCGGGCCGGCGCACCTCGCCGCCCTGGATGAACTGGTCCACCACGCTCTGCAGCATGCGCTTTTCGGAGCCCTGCGCCTGCTCCGCACCCGCCCTGTCCGCATCCAGACCCGCCTCGCCGCCCGCGTCTGCGGCCGCCTCCGCGGCGCCGCCCTCCTCGCCTCCGGCAGCAGCGTCGGCGTCTGCTGCGGGCGCGGACAGCGTCAGGGCGCGCAAGTCGCACCCGCGTCCCAGGCAAGGGGCTTGACTGCGGGCGGTGGCGCGCGGCGGGCGCACACCCTGCGACGGAGCGGCCGCGGCTGCGTACTGGGCCTTGGGCACCGCCCAGTCGACCACCACCATGCGCCCGCCGACGGCCTGCGGGCGCCCAGCCTGACGCCAGCGCGGGCGCTGCATGTGCGGGGCTGGAGCGCGGGGCTTGCACGCGGGTCACCTGGCCGTTCGCCACCTTGACAGCCTTCTCCGCATGGCCGCGGCACATGAAGTTTGCGAACGCAAAGCCTCGCGAGCGGCCTGCGGGGGCGCAGGCGTCAGGGCAGCGCGCGGCGCGGGGGCGGACGACGCGGAGCGCTCGCGACCACGCACCGTCGGGCTTGCGCGGGATGGTCAGCTCCCACACAAAGCCGGCGGGGCTGAACAGCGCCTGGAGCTGGCCCTCCTCCACCTGGCCCGTCCACGACCCAGTCGGGGCCGGGCGCCCTGGGCGGGACGCCGCGGAACACGAGCGCCGAACGCAGGTAAGGACGCAGACAGGCGTGCACAGCGCGCGGGCGGGCCCGCACATCAAACGCCAGGTTCCGGACGATCAGGCGCCACTTCTTCATGTGCAGGCCCTCGCCCGACACCTGGCGCGCCCACATCAGCGTCCCCGCGCTCGCCTTGCGGCTGCTCGCGCCGCGCTCGCTGGGCTCCAGCACGCGGTTGTGCAGCTGCGCCACGGCCTGCAGCGCGCTCTTCACCTGCGCCGCAGCCAGACGCGCCGACCTGGGTGCCGCAACATCGTCTCAGCAGCCGTCCCGAGCCTGGGCCAGCGGGGAGCGCGCACGCTGTCATACACCAGGAAGGCGAGCTGGCCGGCGCAGCCGTCGCGGTGCAGCATGTACTTGGCGGCCTCGTCCTCCGGCACCGGGTACACCACCTCCTCCACCTGCGCCGGGCGGCCCGGCTGCGTCGGCGCAGCGCGCCCTGAAGCCGAGCAGGCTGCGCGCGGCGAGCGCGTCCGGGCGGCCGGGGCATGCTCATGGCGGCCGGCGCGGGCGCGCGCCTGGCCCAGGGACCGCGCGAGCGCCAGCGCCGACGCAGCGCACGCGGCCGTCAGATTGCCCAGCGCGACCGTGCGCACCAGGCGCTGTTTGCCCAGGCTGCGCTCGGCCTGCGCTGCCGAGCGCGGGCGCTTGGCCGGCCGCGCGACGGGGGCGGCGCCGGGGCCGCCGGCCGCCGGCTCGGCCGCCGGCGCTCCCGCGTCCTCGTCGGCGACCTTGCGCTTGCGCTCCTTGCGCACCTCGTTCGGCGGGCGCCTGGTGGCTACCTCCACCTGCAGCCGTGGCAGGCCACTGTTGCCATGTGTACGCTGGAAGAGGAGCGCTCGCAGGCTGACACTGGCCGGCAGGGGTGCGGAGCAGGGAGTGCCTGTATGGCGCGGCCGCCGAGCTGGTGCCCGTGCAGCTCTTGCACGGCGCGCTGCGCATCCTCAGCCAGAGCAAAGCTTACAAAGCCGCAGCCCTGCCGGCGGCCACCGTCAGGCGCTGCCAAAAACACTCTGCAGGCTCCCACACCTCCGGCCTGCAGTTGCATACCTTATGGTGGCCCTTGCCCTGCAGCAGAAAGCACTTGCGCACGGGCCCAACATCGCTGAACGCCTGCTCAACATCCTTGTCTGCCAGCTCATAGCTAACGCCTTTTACGAACACTGTCTTGGGGTCCAGGCCCGCGTCGGCCATGGAAAGCGGGCCTGACCATACACCGTCCAAGGACTGTAATGGAAGAAGTGCGCCCTCAGTAAGTAAGCAAGCACATGAACACAGTGCAAGACGCTCTCAAAAGTCCCACTTGGGGGGGGGCCGTCAGGCGTCAGGCGTCAGCCTTAACCTAGAGAGCGTGCACGTGCGTCCTGAGGGTGCTTCGTCCACCGCCATGCACCTCGAAGAAATTTTGAGTTATACGAGCGCCGAGGAGGCGAGACGCTTACTCTGCATGGCGGACCTGACGTGTGCGATGCACGTTCCCAGCCCGTTGCTGCGCGCTGCGCGCTGCCGTCCCTGCTGCTTCGGCGCCGCACATGCGAGCGCGACGCGGCGCACTGAGGGCCAGCCTGGCGTTCAGCTGCTGCAGTGCCCTCTTCGCCAAGGGTCGCGGTTCGCATTGCCGCAAAAATGCAAGCGTTGCGGCGATGGTTGAGGAGGCTGTTGCGCTGAGCGCCTTGCGGGCGGATGCAGGCTATGGACTCAGCACTCTTCTGGTAGCTGCGGTGCGCACCCAGGGGGGCCCAGTGCGGCCTGCCTGCTCTGAGATGTCTTTGAAGCAAGTCATAACTTTGAGCACATCATCACCACTTGTTTGGGGAGCAGGGCACCCCAAAGCAGGAAGGCAAGCTCGTCGCGTGCAGCGCCCTGCGTCCCGCTTAAAGGCGGAGGGCGATGATGAGGCGAAAGGGTGGGGCGTGCTGGACCTGCGGCGCCTCGAGGAGCGCTGGGAGGCGCGCTTTGCCCTGGTTCCTGCACGTGCGTGCGCTTTCCTCGCGCCGTACTCGGCAAGCATTGTGCTGGCGCAGGTGCCCTGGGGAGGCCGGCAGCTCACCGTGGGCCTGCTGGCCTGGGCGTCGACCTTTGTGGCGGTCGGCCTGCTGGTCATGCCGCTCCTGGCACGCGCTGTGGGAGTGCAGGTACGCGCGTCGGCTAGTCCACTGCAGGCCCAGGCTGCGCCACGGTGCTGACTCTTGCGGCCCCGCAGAGCTTGTCCGGGCTGTCGCCTGCGGACAAGTCCACATTTGCTCTCGCAAACCAGGCGCGGCCCCGCCCAGCGCCGCATGGCCGCAGGCTCGCCGCGCCAGGGCGCCCACCGCGTGCAGCGCGCGCAGGTCCTGGAGACAGTGGTCGGCCTGAGCGTCATCGCCTGGGCCGTGCGCGACTGCCAGCCCCTGCCCGACGAGCTCTTCCGCATCAGCTGGAGGCAGGCCCCTGCGCACTGCACTGCGCACTGGCTCTCTGGGCTGCCGGCTGAGCTCGCTGTGGTGCATGCAGGGATCCTTTCGCGAGGCCACGCGGCTGGCTTGCTTGGGGCCTGCTCGGCGTGGTGGTGTCGCCCTTTGCGGTCGGCTCGACAGCCGCCATCTTCTCGGCTGCGGGGTATGATGTACGCAACCCCACACGCTTCATCAGAAGTTGAACCACTGCCTGTATGCCACGCTTGCTCTCGTTTGCGCATGCGCGCTGTTGTGTGCTGTGCCGTAGGCTTCAAGCAACCCGCTGAGCAGGGTCCCGGTGCCGCAGAGCGTGGGCGGGCGCGGCACAGCAGACGGCGTGGCCGCGATCATCGCCCTGGACCTGCCGACCTATCTGTCGCTGTTCTCCGTGACAGCCATCCTGGCGCCGGTGCTGGAGGAGATCGTGTTCCGGGGCTTCCTGCTGACTACGCTCACGCGCTGGGTGCCAACGCCTGTGGCCATCGTGGTGCGTGCCTGTTTGCCCGCCCACCCGCCCGCCGCTCTACCCAGCTAGCGGCAGAGGCGCCGATCCGCTCCTGCTGCGGTGCAGGTGAGCGCGACCGCGTTTGGTTTTGCGCACTTGTCGCTCCGTGACCTCCCGCAGCTCGTCGCGCTGGGCTGCCTGCTGGGCATCACATACACGCGCTCGCGGAACCTGCTGACGCCCATGCTCATCCACGGCGCATGGAACGGCACGGTGCTCACAGTCCTGTATGTCTTGGTGTCGAATGGCATCGACGTCCAGAAAATGCTTGCTACATGATGGCGCGCAGCCGAGTTTGCACCTTGTCATGTGGGCCATGCATGCCACAGCTCTGGCCATGCGGCAAGCTGAATGATGCATGCACTCCATCCCAATGTCCTTGCGCATTTCCGCGACCATGACCCGTACCCAAATTGCAAGCATTCGGAACAGCCTATGAGTTGGAGGCATAGGAGAGGTACGCCGTCCACAACACGCTGCAGGTCGACATGTACAACACCTGGTGCCGCAACGGCACCGCCCAGAAGTTGAGCGAGGCCGCAGGCACCCAGAACTTCCAGCCTGTGCGCGTAGACAGACAGCTCATTGCGCTTTGCCTGATTCAGGATTCAAGCACTGCACGCGACAGGAGCAGGTGCAGCCGCACCGTTGACCATTGTTGGTACCAAACTGTGCCTGATCTTGTCAGGGATCTTGCTGCTCTGGCCAGTCAGGGCCAAGTTCCACGAGAAAACAACCGCCAAGACCTGCATAAGTCAGTTGCTGTAAGTAAGCAACTGTGTGTCTCTGGCCATGCATGGCGTACGTGTAAGGCATGCGGCTCGGGTGCTTCAAGGGGCATGAGGGGCGGGGCATGCCACTGGAGCCAGTGCTGTCTGGTTGAGCGCCACCTGAGCACCAGCAAGCCGCAGAGTGAGGTGCTGGGAGGGGCAGGCGCTGTGAAGACAGGTGTGGCAACAGCTTGGGCTGCTTGGGCTACCTTGGAGAGGAAGTGGGGTACGCTCCTGGTGGGGAAGAAGCGGTCCAGCGAGCGGTACCAGTAGAACCTGTGGGGCAGCGCCTGTGGCTTACTTGAAGCGCTCGCCCAGTGCAGCGGCAGCGTTCCACAGTCACTCTGCCAGTGACTGGCGTGGTCTGTCGGGCTGCGCACTGGTACGGCCCGTAGAACAAGAGGCCAAAGCCTCCCATACGCGCGAGGCGAGCGATGTCCAGGTCGCCGGGCTCGGTGCCCCGCTGCACGACCTCAGGCACAGCGCTCACCAAGGTGGTGAGGGCGGAGGAGCACCCAGCAGCGAGCACAGGGAGAGCACCTGCTTGTGAAGCTGCCTGTTGATGACCTGAGCCAAGCAGTCACCGAGCATCGACATACTACAAGATGTCAAGGCGGCCTTTGCGACGGGCTGCCTAGCAACCCCTGCAAGCCCGAAGCCCGTCTGAGCGCTCTGAGTAAACACACAGGCTTGGGTCAGCACAGGCCCGTGAGCTCTGAAGGAGAGGTCACACCCTCGACGCCGGGGAAGCAGCGGTGCCAGAGGCTGAGCTTGTTGCATGACAGCGGCCCCTGCCAGGCCTGCCTCCAGCGCCAGGAAGCAGCCGCAAGCCACTCAGGCCTCGCATCTTGCTGCTGTGCTCAAAGCCAGCCCTTAGAACCCACTCCCTTGCAGCGCTCTTGCCGGCTCACCCACACAGGCCACCCAGCATGTGACAGGGGCAACTGGTTCCGTGGTACTCTTGACACTGAGGTTAGCACATCATTCAGGACGATCGAGGACCGAGCCAGCCGCGGACGCGCGGCAACATGACTCAAAATTTGCTTTCAAGCCCGATTTGGCTCGGTGCAAACTTGCTCTCGGGAGTCTAAGCGGCATAGGTCGATTTAAGGCCTCCGCTATCATTCTGCTGCGCTCGAAGATGGACAAGTGCGCATGTTGCTGCTGGCGTAAGCCGTGAAGACTGCGTGAGCTGCAGTGTCTCTATGTGCCGAGCAGCACCACCGCTCCGCCACCCTTGGGCAGCACACGCAGGGCACGCCGGCGTCCCGCACGCAGTTGATGCCGAGGCCGCGCCAGGCCTCGCACGCAGGGTCGTGGTACGCCGCGGACGGTGAATGCGCCCTCGACCCGCGCCCGCACACCTGATGTATGTGCAGGATGACCTCCTTAATGGCGTGTGCACGCTCAGGCGAGACGCTCGCAGCAAACGTCGATGACTGGCTTGAGCAAGCGGCTACCAGCCAGGCTGAAGCGCACACCCGGGCCATTATCAGTCCGTGAGCTTGATCCCCTGGCCGCTGCGTCAAGCCTGCGCAAGCCCAGAGCTGGACTGAGCTGCTGTGCTTTCTGTAGGCACGCTGGCTATGCATACTGCGGGCACGTAATGGCGCATGCCTACAGGCACCTTGACCCGTCGCTGCTGTGAGGCCCTGCGCTTGCTGCCATTGCAACCAGCCATGTTGCGCCTGCGACGGCACTGTGCAACCGCTCCCGCTGCTTCCGACGCCCTTTGCAGACCCTCTGTGCCCTACTCACAGGTCGCGCGTGTTTGTGCTGGGGCCCTCGCACCACGTGTACACGCGCGAGTGCCTGCTGTCACGGGCGTCGCACTACTGCACGCCATTGGGTGCGGATCGGCACCCCCGCTGCACCACGAGCACCGCTGTTCTGTGGACGCGCCTTCCCACACCGGAGTGGACAGGGGATGTGGAGGTGGACCAGGCTGTGTGCAGCGAGCTGCGGGCCACAGGCGCATTCAAGTACATGGACCTGGATGTAGATGAGGTCCGGGCCCTCTGCGTGCCTCTTGCGCTGCCCGCGCTGCTCGCTCTGCGGGCAGACATGTAGCGGCGGAGCGCAGGCCGAGCACAGCTTGGAACTACAGATGGCGTTCCTGATGCGCATAATGCGGTAAGGGGCAGGCCGGGCTCTGTCCATGCATCATTTCATGCCGCGATACAGTGCTCCCTGAAGGGAGCCGCTGGATGCATGCGACAGGGGCAGGCCCTTCAAACTGGTGCCCACAATGGTGGGCGCCCTCAGTTCGGAGAGGTGCGATCTGCGCACATGCATGGCGTGACATCGTCATGGTGCAGTACCAAAGGGGCTCACGCGACGCACCACCTGAGCAGCGAGGCGCGCTATGGGAGGCTGCTGGCGCCCTACCTGGACAACCCTGCGCATGCGTTCATTGTTTCGTCGGACTTCTGCCACTGGGGCACGCGCTTCAACTACACATTCTACGACTCGTCCCAGGCGCGCCGCTGCCTGCGCCTGCGCGCGCGGCTGGCGCGGCGTGCTGGCCACGCGTCACAGTGTGGTGTGTTGCTCGCAGGGCGCTGTTCACCAGTCCATCGAATGGCTTGACAAGCTGGGTATGAACGCCATCGAACAGGCGCGTCCCACTCGCTCGCTGCGAGTTTCATATCACCGCGCAGGGAGCATCAAGTGTGCCACACTTTGGTTCGCAATAACGCAGGGGAGCCCCCCAGCCCCATTTATTGCAAAATTATTATGGTTTGCTGCGCATACGCAGGGGAGCCCCCAAGCATTCTCGGAGTACTTGCGGCAGTACGGCAACACCATCTGCGGACGCTACCCCATTGGGCTATTCTTGAACGCGCGCCCCGGTTCCCGCCTACTTGATGCATGTGCTATGCATGCGGTGACTGATGACTTGCGCCGCCTGCAGATGCTTGAGGCCTGCCGCACCCGGCACGCTGTCAAGTTCATGGTGTATGACCAGTCCAGCCGCTGCACGACTTTGCGCGACTCGAGCGTGAGCTATGCAGCCGCCGTGGTGACGGCTGCGCCGCATGTAAGTCAAGAAGTGTGAGCAAAAATGTGAGTGAAAGAAGTGTGAGCAAAAGTTCATGCTTTCAGAAATTTACAAATTTGTAACGTCTCGCTGAAGCCCCCTCCTAAAGTAGGGTTATCCTTGACTGGCATTTGGCTTAACATTGCGATGACCATCTTTGTATTTTGCACTCGTATTAACTGCTAGGCAAGCGCTCCCAATCTGTAATCAGTTGTGCATACAATGCTTTTGGCCATTGTGTAGGCCCTCCCAGAAAAGGAAGCGGGCGCAATGTTGACAAAGCAGGCGGTGGGCTTGGGATTGGGCATGTCAGGAGCAGCACTGATGCAGCCTATGGCAGGCTTGCCGGCTATGTACCTGCTGCGGGCGGCGAGCTGCACCCATCCGCTGCAGCCGTGGGGGGTGAGTTACGGCCGGATGCTTCCACACTGCAGTCCAGCGTTGCTTGCCCCAAGGTCTCACCCGTGGTTGCCTGGCGCCCGTGCAGAGGCGACCGGCGTCGCCGCTCACGCTCTTGTGCGCTTCCCTGCTGCTGTGCTTGCCGCTGGCGTGCTGCGCCGCAGCGTCGTTGAGCTCACAGGCGTCACGCTCCCGAGCGCTGCGCGCAGGCGGGCGTCTGTTTGTGCGGCCGCGACAGCAGAGTCGCCAACAGCGCAGAAGGCTGCCCCCTCCCTGGGCACTGAGGTGAGCTTCCCTGTCCGCCGGCACGCTTGTCGAGGTTGTACACGTCGGGTGGACGCCGCACCAGAGCGCCCGCGCAGGTCCGCGTGCGGTTTGCGCCGTCGCCGACCGGCTACCTGCACGTCGGCGGCGCCCGCACCGCCTTGTTCAACTACCTGTACGCGAAGAACGCTGGAGGCAAGATGATTCTGAGGCGCGCGCCCTGGTGCCGGGGCGGCGCACAGACGGGCGGGCCGCGGCCCGCTAGCGAGCGCTGACGCCTTGTGCTGGCGCAGGGTCGAGGACACTGACCAGGCGCGGTCGACGCGGGAGTCGGAGGACGCCGTGCTGGAGGACCTGTCGTGGCTGGGCATCCAGTGGGACGAGGGTGAGAGCCCTTGCCGCTGCAGGCCGCCACCGCCCGCACGCGTGCCGGCGGGCGTCGGCGCGCTTCAGGCAATGGCTGCCCGGCAACCGCACTGCGACGGCGCCCGCAGGGCCCATAGTCGGAGGCGACGTGGGGCCGTACCGGCAGTCGGAGCGGCGGGAGGTGTACCGGCGGTATGTGGACGAGCTGGTGGACAGGGGGCTCGCGTACCCCTGCTTCTGCACCGACGAGGAGCTGGAGGCCATGAAGCGCGACGCGGAGGCCAAGAGCCTGCCGCCCATCTACCGCGGCCGGTGGGCGCGCGCGGGCGCGGACGAGGTCGCGAACATGCTGGCCACGGTGCGCCCGGCCGGCGCGCGGGCATGCGGGCAGGCTGCCGGGCGCGGCGGCATGCGGTGCAGGGCGTTTGCCGAGGACGCTGCAGGACGTGGGGCGGCATGCCAGCTCGCAGCGTGGGCGAGCGCTACGAGCTCCGGTTGGCGTCTGCATGGGCCTTGCCGATTGTCCGTCCCAGCCGACAGCACGTGGCCCGGCGTCAGTCCGCAGGGTGTCTGTCAAGGTGCGGACTGAGGAGTCGCGCGAGCGGCGCGGCAGGGCGCGCCGCACTGCTACCGCTTCCGCGCGCCGGCTAACCAGGAGGTGGTGGTCGACGACGCGGTCCGGGGCGACGTGCGCTTCAACACCAGCGCCGTGGGCGACTTTGTCGTCATGCGCAGCAACGGCCTGCCCGTGTACAACTTCTGCGTGGCCGTGGACGACGCGCTGATGCGCATCAGCCACGTCATCCGCGCGGAGGAGCACCTGCCCAACACGCTGCGGCAGGTGGCCCCCGCCCGCCTGCTGCGGCCCGCCCTAATTGCACGCGCACAGGCGCGCGCTGACCCGGCGCGGGGCGGCCGCCGGCGCGCAGGTGCTCATCTACAACGCGTTCGGCTGGGCGACGCCGACGTTCGCGCATGTGTCCCTCATCCTCGCGCCGGACAAAAGCAAGCTGTCCAAGCGGCACGGCGCGACGTCGGTGGGCGAGTTCCGGCAGCAGGGCTTCCTGCCGGGCGCCATGGTCAATTACCTGTCGCTGCTGGGCTGGAACGACGGCACCGAGCAGGCGCGCCCTGGGTCTCCTATGCGCCGAGGTACTTTCTGCAGGTCTTCTGGCGCGCAGGCGAGCTGGCGTTGAGCGCGGATGCCCAAGCGCGCGCTGCGCGGCTCAAGAGTTCCTCGGGCTGCTGCGCAGGAGATCTACACGGTCGAGGACCTGCAGGACAAGTTCTCGCTGGACAGGATAACCAAGAGCCCCGCCGTGTTCGACAAGACCAAGCTGGCGTGGATGAACGGGCAGCACCTGCGCGCGCTGGACACCGAGGAGGCGCGTCCGCGCGCCTCCCGCCGCCGGCCGGCGTCCGGCCGCCGCACCGCGTCAGCACAGCCCGCTGCAAGCAGCGCAGTCTTGCACATCAGGCTCGGTCGCTGAGCCTCACCCATGAGCATGCGCGCGGCGCCGCCTGCTTTGCGGCCGCTGACGCGCGGGGCGGCGCGGCGCAGCTGCTGCCAAAGCTGGCGAGCGGCTGGACGCAGAGCGGCCTGCTAGCGCGCGAGGACGGCGCGTTCGTGGCGGCGGCGGTGCAGCTGGTGAAGAACTCGCTGGAGCTGGTCGTGGACGCCGAGCCGGAGCTGCGGCGGCTGCTGGCCTACCCGCTGGCCGACACGCTCGCCTCCGCCGCCGCCGCGCCCGTGCTGGAGGACAACTTCCTGGAGGCGCGCGCCCGCCCCTCGCTCACCAGAGCAGGGTTAGGGTTGGGCCGCAGATGCTCACTCGCGTCCCGGCACGGCGCGAGTCCGGCGGCCGGAGGGTGCGGCCGCGGAGGGGGCGCGTCGCGCGCCGTGCACCCTGAGCCACATGCCTGGCGCGCCAGGTCGCGAACGCGGTGCTCGCGGCCTGGGATGCCGGCGAGCTCGGGCCGGCGGCCGCGGGCGAGCCCGGCGCGTTCAAGGCCTGGGCCAAGGCGCTGGGCAAGGCACAGAAGCGCAAGGGCAAGCGGCTATTCATGCCGCTGCGCATCGCGCTGACCGGCAGCATGGCGGGGCCCGACGTCGGCGAGCTGCTCGCGCTGCTGGCGCTGGAGCAGGGCGACGTGGCGGAGCACGGCGCCTATGTGCCCCTGGCGGAGCGCATCGCCGCGCTGCGTGCCTGGGCAGCGTCGGCGCCTCCGCAGGGAGCATAGCCGCTTGTGTGCTTGTGCAGCTGGGCCCCGCGGTTTGCGGGCATGCCAGGAACTGTACACCCGAACCTCGCCCACATGCGTGGCCTAGCCCGTTGGCCGCGCCCGCATGCACCCCGAACGACAGCGACTGCTGTAACACACTGATTGGAGCGATGCAGTGGCCAGTGCGGCCGCGCGTGGCACACCCCAGACCCGCATGCAAGCACGCCCTCCGCAGGAGCGCGGCGGCGGGCGCTACTTCTTGAACATCGACACCAGGTACATGATCAGGGCGAGAATGATGCAGATGAGGACCACGTCCAGGCAGAAGTTCCTGGTCGAGCGCATCTGCGCCCCTGGCGCCCGTCAGGCCGTGCAGGCGGAAACGCCGGGGAGGGCCGGCAGGCCGGAGCGGATGTCGGGCACCTTTGTGACCAGGCCCTTCAGCTTCATATTGTTCGTGTTCAGCTGCTCGGTGACCTCGTCCATCTGCGCGGGCACAGCACGGCATGCGTCAAGCGCTGCTGCAGAGCGCCGGCTGGGCAGCGAACGGCCGGGCGCACCCTCTCGTGTATCGCGTCGAGGACGACGTCCTGCTGCGCCAGAGTCTCGCCCATCGCCTCGCCAATGCCGCGCAGGGTGGTCAGACCCTTGTCGATGGCGTCGAGGGA
>JAABUV010002764.1_pt1 | contig 23225 bp, 27 predicted proteins | sample 5559971 | NCBI WGS metagenome assembly JAABUV01 (sample SAMN10711881, study PRJNA513362) | rock metagenome | isolation source: Antarctica rocks | place: Antarctica: Victoria Land, Knobhead nord | collected 2015-12-19
TTATGCGTTGAAGGGAGAGGGGAGAGGGGAGAGGGGAGAGGGGAGAGGGGAGAGGAGGTGGGAGGTGGGGAGTGGAGGTAAAGAAGTGTGTGGGGAGGTTTTGGGATAAAGGATGAGATAATGGAATTAGAAGGGTATGGGTTGCAAACTGCCATATCGCTTCGAATCAGTTTGCGGATTCCGTCGATCAGTTTTCGTGAACATGCACTGCCTTTCCGCCGAACGTGCGATCCGAGAGAGAGAGAGCTCTGTAGAGTGGGGGGAAGGAAGTGTACGGAATAGCTTCATGTGCGTATTGAGGAGGACGCCTGATGCGATGCGCTTCTTTAGGTGATGTTGATCAAAAGGTTTTTGGATGGTTTGAGGGATACTTGTACAGTATTCGAACTGGAAAGGGGGCGGATAGAGCTTCGAAATGAACGAGAAACTAATTCCGCGTAATACCTTGTATTTTCCCTCTTTCCCGGGGAATATCAAGTTTTATTTTTAAATGGATTTTTCTCTTTGTTGGATCAGACTCTGTAGAGATGTTTCCGAGTGAGTGTTACGACATGTGAACAAGGTATCCCGGAACACAGAAGTGATGCGAGGGAATATCAGAAGGGACGGTTGGAGCGGAGATGCAATGGAAAGTGAGCGAGGCGGGTATGGATCGGTTTGAGATAAAGAGACGGAGAGGGGTGAAGTCGATGGGGAGGGTTTAGGCGGAAACGGGGATAGGAGATAGGGGTTATTACACCAGTATTTGAGAAGAGGGATTCGAGAATGCAGAAGGGTACTGTTCTCACGGAAATCACATATCCATAACTTTGACTGGTTGTACGAGATGCAACCATGACCATTAAAAAATGCAACGATAGACATTCCAGCTTGGTGTCAACGAACCTGCGCTATCATTTATCAAAGAAGAAAAAGGATTTCTGAAGAGCGTTAGACGAGATTATTTAGTAGGGACTAAGCAAAGATGCAATGAGTTGATGATAGCGATCTGAAGTCTGTTACGGATATTATAGGGTATTAGTCTTTAGCCAAGGTTAGTGTTTAAGAGGCGCGAGGGTTAGGTTCCTTGAGACTGTGGTTGGCGAGTTGTGAGAGTAGTACTTGGGATAGGATATTAGAAAATTGAGCACGATTGGGTGATGACAGAAATGATCTGTGCGATTGAATGAGACAGACATTCACCCGTTCCAAGACGTTTTTCCGTAGGTGCCCTTTGAGATCCTGTATATGCGTAAGGTATGCTGGCGCGCTGAGCAAGGACTACAGTACGATGAACCAACGATCGTACACCGATAAAATCTCAGATTGTCACAGCGGATTCGGTCATCGCCATGTGGAAGCCGTCAAACATCAAAGCGCACGATAAATTCACTCGGCAATGATGAAACCCCCAAATCTTTGCGCAGCTGTTGCAAGTTTTGCAAAACCGATTCAGACTTATCGAAGCTCTTTGTATGCATGGCGCACATTCGAAACAATGAGGGTTTCGGTGATCCTGTCAGCTAAGGAGACCAGGCTTCCATTACACAGTCTCTTCGATAAAGCATAAAGGACATTAAGTGGTCTTGGCAGGATTGGAGTACCATGGAACCTGATCGACGAGGACTTGAGTTGAAGCAATCAATTAGATGAATAGAGCAAAGCGGAAGGAATAGAGAGTCCTGGGAAGCGATCTTATGGCCGGTGGAAGATGTGGATAGGAATTCGAACGGTGCAGTGATGACGAGTAGATGGACGGAAAATCGTCTTCGTCTCAAACAGTCTCACTCAGCACAAGCTGGCCGTCGCGGAGCCATACGGCATCCCCCAAGAGACATTGCAAGTGTCAAACCAGGCCCAGCCAAGGGGCACTCAGCATATGTCTATGTTGCTGTTGCCAAATTGGTACAAAGCAGGCCCTGTGACTTGCTTCTCAGTAGTCTCCACAACTTTTGGTTTGAAATGTCGTCAGTTGGATATATATCAAGCACTTATCCTCAGCCTGCTATATATTCAGCCATAAGTCTTATAGATTAACGACAACTTCAAACCTAAGACAGATTATAGAAATATCGGGACAAGATTCTGATCGGGCTGAAAGGCAAAATGTAACTTCCACCGTTCACAGCATTCTTCTGGGCCATTGGGTATGATATTGCTGGTGTGGACCACACCAACCAGACCGCTACCCATATAAATCCTATAGCCTTTTCCCAGAGTTTTGTTTCTCTGTCTTTGTTCGAAGGGTCTTTAATGGTGGTATGATAAGCAAAGCGTACGGTGTCCTCAAGTATAATTGCCAATGCCTGGCAGCAGAAAAATCTCAAAGCGCCGGAAGACCGCTGTGGGATGCCATAGCTCATATCAATGAAAACATGATAAACTCCAGAGCAGACAAACGTGGCTATAATGCGAATATATCGAGCGATTAGCCCTCCTCGCCGGAGACGTAAAACAGCTTCTGTGATAAAGGTCGCAGGGCTTGAGAAACTCTGCCGCATAGACTGGTGCCAGAAGCAACTGCCGTCGTGGTTTCAGCATTAATTCCAAGCCCAACAAGTAATAGCGAAAGCCAAAGATCTGCCTCGGACAAGATTCTATACTTACCCCCAATAGTTCCGAACCGACCAAGAATCTCTCACATCACCGAACAAAGGCCGCCAAACACGGACGTTTGTGAAACCCATCGAAACTGAGAATACTGCCAACCCTAAGTAAAGCATCTGTATCATGCAATACATGATTGCCCAGTGTCCCAAAACGGCAACAACCCTCATCGTCAGTTCAGCACCATCTACCTCGCCCAAACGCACCAAGAATGGGATACGGCTTGGTGTAAATCGCACCGAGGATGGGTCTGGCGGTGGAGCAAATGTAGCAAGATCCAATACGGCGGCATAGAGTAGCATTCGGCAAGATGCTTGGATAACAAACCAGCTCTTTTGGGGCACGAAAGCAGAATCGCTGGCTCGAAACGGCGGTACATTCTTCGCCTCCCATGGTGTGTCGACATGGCGCAAGCGGAACGCCTCTGCTAACCCAAACCGAAGTCTTGAAAACACGGTCACATGCCTTCCATGTGTTTGGGAGCGGACATCTAGGCGTGAAACCGGTCGTGAGCCGCCGAGTGCCCGTGTAGGTCCTTGCTCCTCGAAACCCCATGCGCTGAATACAACGCAGTCGAGGTATTTCAACGCAAGGCCAGCTGTAGCACCGCCGAAGAGGCACAAGGTCATGGGGCTGGCCAAGTTTGTTGCAGCATTCCTTACGCGTAAACTGTAGGCTAAGAGTAAAGAAAGGCCAGGGACAAGTGCGACACGGATGGGAGATTGGGCTTTGGTGAATGCGAGGGTGAAAACAAGAAGACTCATCATGAGAAGGAACGGGACTGCTGGCTGGAGGGGCACAGAGTCTGCCATAGAGTCTGCCATTTGTTGAACCGTGGTAGAAGTGGACGAGAGTGAGAGAGGAAGGAAGTATTTTGGTCAGAACGAGGATACGCGGCCCCGTAAGTTTCACGGGATGAGCCTACACTACCCGTTTCGATATCCTTTAAATAGCGAATGGTGGTCTCGACTAAAAGCTACAAGCAGCCCGGAACTGCCGTCTCTGTTTTCTACTCGGGCGCGTAGGAAGGCTTTTTGTGAACATTTGCCAGACCTTTTTTGCCGGCAAGGCACGTCTACAATACGCTGGAACAGCTAAACAGTCCAAGTTCAAGGCATCAAGCTACCTTACTAGAAGCAACGGCATGATCCTTATCCTTATCTACGCTCCCAAGCCAGCGCCGCCTTCTCCGGCTCACGTATATGCATCAGCAAGCCCTGACAGCTATCCTCGATCAGACTCACGAGGCGCCGCTCTGCATGATCAAGGTCTTCACCAGCCTCAAGCACAGGTCTCACTGTGCATGATCCGAACAACCGCGCAAGCACAGCTACAAACTCCACCAAGGAGAATTTCTTGCCAGGGCAGAATCGCGCCCCTTCAGCCCACGGAAAGTATGACCCTTTTACTGGCTGTATGAGAAATTCAGTTTCAAGCCGAGCCCGAATATCAGGCACCCGGGTTGCCGAGATAGGGCTACTAGAGCTTGTCGAGATCCATCTTGAGGGACGCCAGGTCGACGAGTCGGCGCCCCAGTACTTAGGATGCCTATGCGTCGCAAGCAAACTCGGGAGAACCGCGGTTCGTGGAGGGATCACCATGACCCGATCCTTGAGGTTTAAAGTTTGAGAAACTGCTCCGGTACCTTTAGGGATCTCAGTGATGGTGCTGAAAAGTCTTAGGGTCTCGAACTTCGTAATGTTAGTGCTCTACTTGAAGGTGATGGAACTACGATCGGAAGAGTCATACCATGATAGCCTGACAGCGTTTTAATCTTGGAAAGGAATCATCATATCCCCACGTCTCATGTCTTTCGTGAGATAGAATCTCCCGAATCTCCTCAAAGACCCAGTCTTGCACATCTCGATTGGCTGCTAAGAACAATATGCCATAAGCCAAGGTATTCGCAGTGGTATCATGTCCTGCTACATTCATCACAAACCAATTACCTAGTATCTCGCTGTTAGTCAACGGCGTTGCCCTGGCGGAATGTTCTGAATTTGAAGAGGGATTCCCTGCTTTCATTCTGCTCGGTGCATCTTCTGAAGCCCGTATCAAAGAGCTAATCAAACCTCCGGCCTCAGGTTTCCCAAGCAGTATCGACTCTTTTTCTGCTTCGAGTGCATGCAGCATGTGCTTCTTGTAGTCGTGCATTGCTTGACCTATACGAGCCCAAGATCTCGGAACGATGGGCCAAGACATGACTCTGGATGGAACAAGCATCATGAAAAGTGCGTTCTCGAGTATTACTCCCAGTGCTTCCCGATAACTACCTACATCGTTGAATTTTTGGGGGCTCTTGAAACCAGTGGCAGCCAAAACATTCAACGACAGAGTTCTCACATCGCTCGCCAAAGAACGAACGCCGTTATTGCCTGCCTGCAGCCATTGAGTCAACATATCGTTTGCCTGACTCAGCGTCTCTGCCCAAACCGAAGCATTGGACTTCTCATTGAAAGGAGCTGCAGTGACTTTCCGGTGCCGTTGCCAATCCGTGCCCTCAACCTGTGCGTTGGATCAGTGCCTGCTCATGAGACATTGGCGCAGTCTTACAGTGACAACACTCTTTCCGAAAATGTCTAAGACTCCTATATAGCTTAAGCAAAGGGACTGACCCGCTGTTGTGACTGAGCTCACGGTAGAAGTGTACTGGTCGCGTAAAATCCTTATTACGCGCAAAGATCTCGCTTACAGCATCACCATCAGAGATATACAGCATGTTCTGTCCTGGTGTAACCTTGACGAAATAATCACCCAGCCTCTCATGCGTCTTGTGCTTGTCGTGAAAGGTCCATTCTCGGCGCATGTAATAGAAGTGATCCGCAAGGGAGAACGGAAGGCGCTCGATCAAAGGCCACAACCGAGGCTCTAGAAGCACCCATGGAACATTGGTTCCAGAGATGGGCACTATGATCATAGGTACTTTGAGCGTACGAGCCTTCAGATAGTTGGCCAAAAGGCAAATGGCACTGTATAGAGTCCATAACGGTGCAGTCAGCAGCAAGATCTGAAGGAGCATGCTGGAAGAAGATCGTGATTAGCAAGCAATACGGAAGTTCACGAAGAGGAAGATGATATACGGCGGCTCAATTGGAGACAGAAGCAGAGCGAAGAGGGAGTTCTACTTTTCTGACGCCAGCCTGGCCAATCCGCCCTTACCACATCGCAATGCACCGTACTTAATGTTAGCAAAGTCGCCCAGCTAAAATTCACCTCTGTCAGTCGAGATAGAATCCAAGAATTCGTCCGGGTGTCAGCACGGAACACGCCTGGCTTTCCGCTCGAGAACCAATTCAAGGCAAATGCTCCGTGGTCCGCATTAGGAAGCCGCCATGGGTTGCGATCCTTGCAGCAGCAGCTTCCCGGGCCAAAAGCTACAGTAAGTCTTGCAGCCTGGCTACTGCAAAGTGCGCTTGAGTCATAATGTCCCCACGCAGCTCCCTAGTTCAACGTGCTAGTTAGTCACTACACATCCAGCAAAGCCTGCATAGAGCTTCGGTAGGATCCTGGCTCGGACTAACAGTACGTACATGCGATCTGCCTTCTGCAAGACATGAACTCATGTAAAGGCGAGCTCAGCGAGATAGAGGTAGTATATGTATTTATTGGGAGCATTGGGCGAACTGCCCTACAGTTGCCTACGACGTCACTGCTCCTGTATTCCAGCCGCTGCGCAGGCTAAGCATCGAGAGCTGCGCACAGGATCTCACTGTATACTCTCCTCCTTATTCTCCTCGAACAATTTGAAACCCCCCGGTACCGTGGTCTGGAAAAATCCTGTGGGATCGTATTTCTGACTTACTGCTTGAAGCCGTTTTTTGATTTCCGGTCCAAAGCCAGCAATAGGATCCTGGAAGCTGGCGGCGTAGTTGAGATACTCAAACTTATTGAACAGCCCCCTGGACACGGCCGCCTGCTTGATATCGTCAAAAAGCTTTTTGCCAGCGCCTTCGACAATGTCGTCATCAGATGCCTCAGACCATGAGGCTGAGAGCAGGCAGAGTACCAGTGCGCCTTCGGAAGGGTCTAGCCCCAGAGAGTTTCCTCCTTGTGCTTTTGCCTTGGCAATGACTGTCGGAGGAAGAGGCTGCAAAGACAATGTCCAGAGAATACCGCTGACGTCCGCGACTCGAGGAGAAGATTTTTTCCACAAGCTGTAGGCGGAGTTGAGCATCGATAAGTCGTTCTGGAACGTGTTCGAAACGAACAGGTTTCTACAGGACAAGCTGTATATCAGTCTAATTTGCTAGGGTTACGTCCCGAACGCTGCTAGCAAATGCGATGGGTGGATTACGAACCGACGTCCATTTGGTGATAGCTTCGCCGCTTCGCTGGTGAAGTCTGACAAATTCGATATTCTCATGGAGTTCGTGTATTGAGGCTCAAGCGCCGTGAAGGGCTGGAATACGGGTGGGTTCGAGACTGGCTTGGTGTAGTCCATGGTGGTGAGAGGGAAGTAGCCTCCCCTGGCGAAGGCGAAAACCTGAATTAAAGAAGCATAGTCATCGTAGTTCACACTTGCGTCAAACCTATGGAACTCTTCGAGTAGCTTAGGAGCGAGGGATATATTAAATCGGATACTTCCACCCCAAAAATCTCCCTGCTCGAAGGTTTCTATGTCAAAGCGGGTGACGACCCCGAAATTGTTCGAGCCACCGCGGAGTGCAATCCACAGATCGGGGTTTTCTTTGGCATTGGCATTGACTATCTGACCACCAGCCAGAACGATCTCAAAGTTCCGGACACTGTCACAAACAAAGCCTTTCCGTGCTGAGTAGAAGGACAAACCGCCTAGGCTCAAAGTCAATGTTGTGGTATAATATACTACCACACAGTTTTGCAGTACCTCCCAGTGTCAGACCCGCCACACCAACGTTTGACAAGCGTCCACCAGAGATTGACAGTCCCAAGGCGTCAAGCATCGGATAGGCCTCGCTCCACAGCGCTCCAGCGCCTATCGAGACGATGGATCTGTCCGAGCTAACAGTGACGGTGTTCATTGATCTCATGTCCATCGTGACGCCATTGTTGATATTGGCACTGCCTGGGTTAGGACTATGGCCTCCGCCCCGGATCGCTAATTTGGTTTGGGAGCCGGCCAGATTGAGGAGTGATATCTTTTTAACCACAAGAGCCACATCAGAGCTGTGAGCTGGTCGCACGACGCAGTTTGGAGATAAATCTCGTTCTTGCTGGGCGTAGTACGAGTTTTGGCATTGAGCATAAAGCGTTGTGTTGGGCTCGAAGACTTTATCTTCGCCAAGGCTCAATCTCAAAGTGGAACACTGCGAAGCTCTATTAGCAGCCGACATTGTAGAGGCTCATTGGCCTCCTGTGACGACAACAAGTTGACAGGGACTGGAATTAGGATCGCAGTGATTAAACGAGATGGACCAAGGCTCTTGTGTAGACTGAGGTGATAGGATATCAGTGTGGTAGCACCTACAGCGTTGCCGTGGTTAATGGTAGAATGAGTGGCTCCAATGAAACCAAACACGGCGAACACGACCAGGACTGCATTGCACCACTCCAGGACTATTCTCTGGCTTTTCATTGGTCGAAATGAGGGCCGGATGACTGCGGCGCGAAGGGCAGGCAAACTGCACATGCCTGATGAATACGTACGTGAGAAAGTCACTTCGGGCCTCGAGGCAGTTGGAGATGTTCACGCAACTATGAAGTACCTACCTCAAAGTAGCCGCAGACGACGATCCCCTCGATCGCAAAGGATGGAGTAAGCTGTCGCTTAAAACTACCTCAAGAATTTCACCTTCCGACTTCGTACGCGCACCTTTCATCCCTAAAGGACGATAACCTTAGACACCCAGAAGTTCATGCTATTCTAGCAACAAAACTTCGAAACGAAAAGTCTTGCAATGTCGGTTTCTATGCTTTCCTTGTTTGGTGTTCTTTCTCGCCCGAAATCTGTCGTTACGGAGCATCTCTCGGCGACGGAAAAGGATGAGGCATATGCGCAGCTGACTGGTCTTTGCCGTTGCTGTGCATGATGCAACACTTCACCGGGGCTGTTATGGTACTCGGATCCTGGTTGCTTCCAATAATGGTGTTTCTAATGATGCAGGATCGTATTCGCATCGGCTTTCGCTCCTGCCTTGCCCCCCCCTCCCCTCCTCCTCCCCTCCCCCCCTCCACCCCCTACTGTTAAGTTCCAGAAGGCAGTTCGCGCGCGGAGTATGCCCACATCCCGATCTCTTTGCTCCGAGTACAAGACACGGGAACCACGAGCAAGAATCCAATTTGCTTGAGAACTTCTTTGAAGTCTCGTTCGTCGCCTAAGACATGGCTGGAACTATTCCCGCCGGCGTCGACCTGGCCACCACCCCTGTGCGCAAGCCTCCACCAGGTTTTCACTCAAATTTCATTGACCCACCATCTATGGCATCTGGCGTGACAGCGACGGCTGTTGTTCTCATTGTATTGTCTACGTTCTTTGTCGCCACGCGCCTCTACCTCAACTACACTACACCACGAAAGCTTGGATGGGATGATTGTAGCTTCTTGCTCTTTCCACTCGCACTGTCGGAAAGCTGACTCCTTGATAGTCTGTTGCGTTACTGCTTTTGTTCTCTCCAACGCCTTCAAAGGCATCGTTCTCAGTCGTACGCGATCTTCAGTATCAAGCCCGCTTCACGTCAGCTTTGGCTTATGCACTCTTTCCCAGAAAACTATCAGTATATCCACTCATGGGACACGCCTTTACTCTGGAAATTCGATCCTACTGGTTACAAGGAAAGTCGACACAGTCGTCCAAATTTAAGATGTTCTGACTGATACTGGTATAGATAAATTTTGCGGAGAATATCCTCCTAGGACCGAGTATTTTCTTCGCCAAAATCTCACTGCTCTTGCTCTACCTTCGTATATTCGCTGTCCGCAGGACAATGCGGTGGCTAATATATGGCGGCTTCGTCTATTCATTTTGTTTATATTGGTCGAATATTCCAGTGACTTCAATTTTCTGTGCACCAGCTCCTGGTCACCCATGGTCAATTGCAGTCGGGCTGAAATGCAAGCCCGCCGCAGTCTTTGGAGTTATCCAGGGAACCCTGAACGTCGCCCTTGACCTTTTTATCCTGCTGCTTCCTGTGCATGTTGTCCTAAATCTACAGCTTCCGATGCACAAAAAGGTGGCTGTGCTTGCGGTTTTCATGACTGGAGTTTTGTAAGCATACAACGCATGCCATGTCCAACGCTTACGTTGATTAGTGCCATCGTCGCCAGTGTTTGCGGTCTGGTCTATCGTATCATGGTGTGGCAAACCAGTAATGATGCGGAATGGCTCGCCGCGATCGCATACATTTGCGTGTAAGTCTAGTGACCACACCAGGTATTCGGGATAAAGTTGTGACTGTTCACTTCTTAGCTTTGTAGAAACAGACATCGCTATTATTTGCAGTTCGATGCCTGCCTTTGCCTCATTCTCGAGAGCCCGAATGCGAAAATCGACCTTCTTTGCCTCTTTGCGATCTCGTCTGTTTTCTCGCTCGCTCAAAACAAAGCCAAGCACCAAGTCGCCTGTCAGACCTAGCTCGACATATGGTTCAAAGTTTATCAAGAAAACAAGCACATCCTCAGACTCCCAAGGGTTTCTCGGTTCAGGACGTGAAGATTATCTGGAACTGGGAGAATTACCGGACAGAGTGGGATATAGCGGTAACAATATAAAGCATCAAGTAGCGGATGGTCTTGGGAATCCCATCTAGAAGATTATGTCAGTATCTGTTGGTTTACGAATCGGCCAAAATGTGAACACACTTTGGAACAATCTTATTCAGGTACGTATAGCATATTTCAACAGTATCTATAGGTCGATAGTCATGGTAAATTAGCAGGTTATCACACGTGCTGTGTCACTCTATCGCCAGCATCCATCCAGGCGCTAACATTTCCAGGACCGACGTATATGACGGGGCTTGCTGCGTGCGGCTACCCTGTAGCCGTACTTTGCGTAGCTTCGAGTCCTTGACTCGACAGGGGCTGGACCTGCGATGCTTGAAAAGCTCAGCCAACAGTGTACACGACTGATGAAGTGTGAATCTGATAGTTGCTTAGAGGTGTAGTTCAGAGAGGAAGCGATCTACGTTTTGAGCGGAAGTCGGCACATGATCGCGCTTGTACCAGTTAGTTCTAGGTTAGCGAGCAGTGTGCTTACCCACTCCTCCAACTTCTATTACTATCATGATAGCAGACCGACCGCTTTCCGACCTTGCAAGAATCAATCTCCAACCAACCAACCACCCCCCACCCCAGCCGCACCAAGTATCGACAACCGGTCAGAGAAAAGGGATCGATGAAACTGATTTGCGTCTCTCTGTCCGAATCAAGCAACTGCGCCGAAATAGGGCTGCAGCTTTTGCTGCGATGTTGATGCAGACTGCAGTCAGCAGATGCAAGCTGTGTGTTGGTTGTTCCATGGTCGCAAACGCAACCATCACCTATGGGCTCCGGGCTGCTCCTAACACCTTCTAGGTTGTTGTCAGCACGAGTCATGCGGCCCAGCCTTTGCAAAATCACGGTCCCAATGCATGTAATAATTTGTGTACATTATCCGCGAGCGTTTAGTCAGCCATCACCCCTTTTGTTGGTACGAGGTTTGGCTCAAAGCAAACTGACAAAGCATGCGTGTGGTCGCGGACGGGAATAGCCAATCCGCTTTAATTAAACATCGGCGGGCTTTCAGGTGTGATGGATGAAGTTGCAGAGACCCGCCTTTGCGCCTGAAATACCGAGTGCTGGAGGTGCCCGAGTGGCATTGCGAATCACTGAGGTCTGAAGGCGACTAGGAGGCTTAGAGCAGTGTGAGGTTCGCAAACCATTCATTGAGTCCTGAAGGCAAATAGAAAGTGTGGGCAAGAAGTTCCAGGCGCGCGAATTAGTGCATTTTGAAGACCACGGTAGAGAGGAGGTGTGGTCGGAGATTGTGGACATGCAGTAAGGATAGTGTCGACGCAGGAGTGTCAGCGGTGAGTAACGGTAGGAGATGGAATGGGATTAGAAGGTCCTACAAGGGCGTGAAGGGTTAAACTACAGTAGCTCCGCTTTACCAACGTAACAGTACCTTACCGTTGGCAAGCATGCTGATCCCTAGCAGATCTTGCTCAGTGCTATCACCAGAACTTTCTTGGACCCAAGTCAATTACTCCCATTTCTCGTGATTGTGCTTAACGTGTACACAAGAAACAATCCACAAAGGAGAGCTTGTGGATCCTCGGATTTCCCTTTCCCTTGCAAATACTGGTGCTTGCCCTTGGGGATTATGCCCATCAACGTGACCGCCGCGCCGTTGTTGGTCGGAGGCTTGTTCGTGATACTATGTGCATCTGTGATTTTGGTTACAGTAGTTGTCTTCCATGCTGTAAAGATGCGGTGGGGTGGCTTACGTTCAGATAGAAGCCTACATTGATACTCAAAAGCCCGTTGCAATTGCTGCATAACAAATTACGTGGTGCGGAATCTGTCTTGAAAGATCTGGTCCTTGCAGTTCAAGATTTTGTTAGTACCGGATCATTCCCCAATTGCAATTCTACTTTCTGAGAGAGGACGTCTAGCGGTCTGGCGCATACTATGTGCCAGAGCGAAATTTGAAGCAAGAATATGTCTATGTGCGATCCAGGAAGCATCTCGTGGAGCTAGCAGAGAGTCCGCAGCTGTCACAGCGTGCAGTTTACAACGACGTAAGGGGGAATGCTATGGCGACATGATGAGGTTTTGACAGTGTAATAGATATTTGGCTTTGGACTTGCCTTGCCCGATGTAGCCCAGAAGCGTCCAGGGTTATCAACTTACCGTCTCTTTGGCCGTGTGTTGAAAGTTCTGAATCAGCCGCAGCTCCACGTCCTTTACCCTCGCCTACGACGATGGGCAGTGACTAGCATCTCCGCAGAATTGAACATATCGGGCGCTGGGAAAGGTATCTTGATAGTCTTTGTCTTGGAGTGTTCTGATTGAAATACAGAATGGGTATCTGTGCGAATGGCCCCTATGGCCCGAAAAGTTGTGTCCGATACACTCAGTCTCATCTTCTTTGGTGAAGCACTCTGTGAGCCCACACCTAGTGCCCTGGTTCATTTCCATTATCATGGAGTTGAGAAAGACCTAGCTGATTAAAGGTAGCAAAGGAGGTCAGGTTCTCCTCCGCCTGCAAATCCCAGGTTCGGGAATTGGAGTTTACACTCATGGCACTGCGGGTAACGCCTTCCTTTATGAAGCCGTAAGATCATCAATCGATAGATGGAGCTTCGCGTAAATTTTTGACACGATTAGCATGGTACATGGCATCATCACTGGACGTGGTCGAGCTATGCGAGTCATCACAGACCGTTTGTTACCAATCATCAAAAGCGAACACGGTGCATGGGTCGAGCCACACGATCAGAAAGAAGTGAGCTACGAGCTCTTCATCTTCGCAGAATAGAGCACCGCTAATGAGACGTAGCTTAGTATCTTATATCAGACAATTCAAGTCGCTGCAGAAAACCAGTGGACCACGGCACAGATTTTACGAGCGATCACAGGACTGTGGCTGTCAGCGGCGTTCCAACCATGGATGGTACGGGCATGATCACACTTTGATGAGCTCGCGTCTAATCATTCTTTAGAATCTCGACCTTCTTATTCTCGAGTTATGCGTGCGGCCAGCCTATATCGAGCTTCTACGAGCTGAGATAAAGAGCGAGGCGGACCTATCATATAGCAATCTGGAGAAGCTCCCCCTTCTGAACAGCTTCATCAAGGAAACCTTCAGGACAAATCCCTTAGATACTTGTGTGTAGTCCTTGCTTTGTTGCAAAATACTTGATTAATATCCTCGACAGTTACCTTAAGGAGGAAGGCACTGGAACCTTTTACCTTCTCCGACGGTCTCCATGTGCCTGCAGGCAGAGTAGCTTGTCTTTCGGCCCAAGACATCATGAATGACGAAGTCAATTACCTCAACCCTGAGATCTTCGATGGATCACGCTTTGTGAACGCTGCGCAAGAGGATGTCAAGATACGGGATCAGGGCTCAGATTCTGGCTTCAGCAATTTCACAGATGTGACGGATAAATTCCCGATATGGGGATACGGGTCGTTAGCATGGTAAGTTGTCTGTTCAATCGCAAGGTATCCTTGGCATCATCATGGTGTTTTGGGTCAGCTGACAAAATTCGATTTAGTCCTGGTCGATTTCACGCCTCACTGGTCATCAAATTGGTGTTGGTCCATCTGGTGATGAACTATGAATTTCGTCTGGAAGATGTGAATGCCCCACGTTTATGGAATTGGCAGAACTTTACGGTGCCTTACGATAAAACGAGGGTGGAATTCCGCCGGCGAAGTATCTAGTCTTTAAGGGGTAGAGACTTGATGATTCGCACATGTAGAGCCTTATTCGGAGGCATGGCCAGAGGATGGCACAGCAACGCTTCTGTTCAATCGCGTGACCCAGTCATCCATTTTTTGCCGAGCACAGATCCGCAAGCCCCTAGACACAGAACTGCGAGCATCAGCAATTGTTCGGCCGTTATATTGGACACACAATACAGGGAAATGCTGAGCTTGGCAGCTAGATAGGAACGACACTGTCTGTTTTGACCTTGCGATTACCTCAGTCTCATTAGACGGCATATTTGTAATAGCGAGAAGAGTAGCTTGCTAACGGCATAAAATAAGACTTTTTAACCGAAGCTTTCACGCACAGCTTCGGACGAGGTGTTTCGCTGCAACTATTGGATTAGGATCATAGAAAGCAATTTCGGACAGGGCTCAAGACCGGCGTTTCTTCCGGAATCCTCGGTGTAGGTGTGCCTAGACGGCGAAAGTAGCAGGTCAAGGTTCAGCTGTTCAAGTTGCAAGAACGCAAATGCGAGTGGGAGGCACATACTATGCAGTTCTGTGAGCTGCAGAAGCATGTTATGCACCTTGATTACTAGGTAGTGGTATGAGGTGTGTTGCATACGCGTTAGCGGGCTCTAGGGGTATTGTGTAGGCAGGAGGTGTGGTATAAGGCTTGTGGCATGCAAGTGTTGGAGAGGAATTGCGCATGTGGAATCCTGAGTGCCGGAAGACGAAGTCTAACCATGGCACCGCTGGCTGCCTGATTTATGCCCCTGGTCAGTTAGCATTCAGGCCATATGTAGCACTACAGCCGAGGCGGAGCACTGCAAGAGCTAGACTGAGTCAGATTTGAGAACTCGGTGTGGGACAGAGCCTTGCAGTGTTCTTAGGGATGAATTTTCGCCAGTTGCTCGTGGGGTAGAGCGGTAAGAAGTATCACCCTAGTCCTGGGCTACATCGGTGCCGGTATCTGGCCCACGTATGTCGCCTTCTTCGAGTCCTTCACAGAAGGTGGAAGGATCATGTGCCGGAACAAGGTCCAGATGGGTGGAGCAACTTCTCAGCGATTGTAATCAGTAGCTTCAGGTGGGAATGCAAGAATATCAGCACTTCAGTACCACCATGCTTTATCTACGTTAGGTGTCGTCAACGCAGTCAAGAATCACCATGCTTACGGACGTGTTGTCATGTACTTTTTGCGATCTCCTTATTACCCCTGAGAGAACTAACGTTGTCTCAGTTTTCGGTACCCTCGTACCTGTTACCTTGGGACTTTTCCTCCTATTGTGGCGTGTATGGACGTTTACAGTCTTGCCGTGGCTGCACCCGGACGAGCCAGAGCAGATTCCGTACTGGATTCCCTGTGAGTAAGACGCCTCAGTATCAGTCAGTGTAAAGAGACTGAGTATAGTATTAGACCTCGGTAACTGGGTTCCTCAGCTAGAGTATAGCTTTGCAAACATCGGACCTCGAGTTGGCTGACCACGCGAAGGCCATGCATTGCCCTTCTTCAAAGACTCACATGAGTTGATCTCTCAAGGAGTGTAAGTCTGTACCAATAGAAAAGAATAGAGACATGACAATCTCATCGTAGTTGCAGTAAGTACTTCGGAAACACGAGAAAGCCGTTCGGCATCACAGTCGTTGGGAAAATATATTATGTCGTTACAGATCCTAATGATACTTCGACGTTCTACAACAATACCGCAGGACTCTCCTGGGACCAATTCCTGAATGAGGTTCTCATCGGGTTCGGTGTGGAACCTAGCAGGCTGGATCGACTCTGGGCTAAAGCCGCAGTGCCGACGCCCGTCAACCCTTCTGCCAAGAGCCTTATTAATTTAACGGAGGATTTGTACATACAACACCTTTTACCAGGGAAAAGTTTCCGAAGGCTCGCGATTAAGCTTGAATGGAATATGACAAAGCTCATGAGCTGGGACGAATTGTCGAATCGGTTTTCTCTCAACGTCGATGGCAGAGGCCTGTCGGAAGCAATTTCGCTGAAAAATCTGTGTGGAAACGTTCTTATCGATGTTACACAGATGTCCTTATTCGATCCCGTCCTCTTCAAGCTTGACCCAGGGATGACAAAAGACATGCAGTTTTTTACAGACGAGCTTTGGAAGCTCTTATACCCTGCACCCGGGATTAGCTCAACGAAAGTAGCGACTTTAAGAGCAAGATACACGAATACGTTTTTAAAGTATATGAAACTTCCTCACAACGCAAGGAAAGAAGAGGCCTCCCTAATAACAACACTCGTCGATCAGTATAAAGAGCTTGATATTAGTGAACATGACAGCGCTGCCATGTTGGTAATGGTATATTGGGCGTAAGTAGTCCCGAGGTTGAAACAACAGTAATTGACAGACATTTTTGACTGATTTCAGGGGAGATGCGAATGCGTACAAACTCGCATTTTGGATGGTGGCTTATATACTCTTTGATCCAGCACTCCATGCGCTCATCAGGGAAGAGGTCCGCCCGGCAGTCAAGCCGGACGGAATCAATATGCACTTTTTAGTGAACAACTGCCCGCAGCTGCAATCAGTGTTTTATGAAGCGATGCGTTTAACAAAAAGAGATATAGGGATACGCAAAGTTGTAAGGCCAACATTGCTAGGCGGGAAACTGCTCTCTTCAGGTAACGCTGTCATATTGGCGACATGCCAGCTTCACGAGAATCGTGACATCTTCGGCCACAACATTCACGAGTTCGATCCGAACAGATTCCTTAAGAGACCTGACCTCTCGCGGAGCCCGAGCTTCAAGCCATTTGGAGGCGGACGGACCTACTGTCCAGGGCGAGTCTTTGCGATGCAGGAAATCTTCTCTTTCATCGCATTCCTGTTTCATCGTTGGGATATCGAGCTCGCATCCACTGCTGGCAAAGATAAGACGTCCGATGGCAAGCAGACTTTTCCAGTCGCAGACGATAGCACAATCACATTGGGTATCACACGTCCGTTGCCGGGTCAAGACGTATGGGTAAAGCTTGCTTACAATGGTTCATTGGCGTAGCTGTGGCCAATCCGACTCCTTAATGAGAACAGTGCAGTCATGGACGATAGCGGTCGCAGAAAATGAGATATAGCATGTATAGATAGCACCAGTGGGTGTCAGAAGTCATGATAGCATCAGCGCCTGAAGTATTCCCACCTATCAAAGAGAGCAGATTTTGCAGGGCCCAAGCTATATACGTGTGACCCTTGTTTCATACTTCGTAATAAGCTCAGTGATGTTAGTAAGTGTCTCTGTAGTGATTTATTACTCCAAAGTGAAGGGGAGCGGCCAACAGATTTGGGTACGATTTGTCGAGGGAAATCGTTTCTGAAAAATTGCGAAACATGTCTAATGGTATTTGGTAAAAAGTTCCCTCCCGCAAATACTGCCATGTGTGCACTACGTGCACGTATCCTCTCCGCTGGCGGGATTCGCACTTGCTATTGAGTAGGGGCAACCACCTTCGGCGTGGTAATCCGCGGAAAGTTTCCTTCGCCATATGTCAGACCTGACTCACGCGGAGCATCAGCCAAGGACTAATCAGGTTTGGAGCAAGGTTGTAAGGGAAATACTTATTGTGCTTACTGAGTGGCAGAACAATTTGAGGTGGCACAGTTCCCCCTCATAACAGAATTTTAAAGGGTCTTGGTGTAATAGTCATAGTAGATTTTGTGACACTTCCAAGTTTCGCTATTTCGGTCCCTCGTGGTCTCGGGGTCAGGCAACGATCAGCGCGACAGCTTTCACGTCATCCCGCAAAAAGGGCTCGTATCCTCATGTCTCCAATATAATTATATAATGCCAGACATCCTCAAGCCAAGCTGCGTACAGTAATCGATGGGATGAGAACTGCCCTGAGCAGGTTTGAAGTTGGACCTTATCTGGTATCAAAGTACGCATAAAGATCAGAGGCCGTGAAGTTACACGATCGCGGTGACTGTTGTGGATTAGATAATGGCGGGATAGTGGAACCTCCCTCCCGGATTATCTGACTCACCGCCCAGATGCGTGCGGCTGGGCTGCTTTCAATCCCGCCAGCTTGATATGGGCAATATCAACCACTTCAACCGTCATGATGCCTATCGCAATGCAGGTGTTAGCAATAGGCTTCAAGGAGGTGAACTTGTTCTTGAAGACCCCCTATAGACGCAGGAAACTTGCTCAAGGATGGTAATCGATTGGCCTGCTGAAGTAAGTCCGTTGCTAGTTGATGGTGAAGCCTTCATGTTGTCTGCCGTTTTCTGGTTACTCATGCTTGATTGCTTATTTCTCGCGCAACGCGTTCCTACCATGGCTTGGTACTACAAGTATGACCGAAGCGGGTTACGCAATGGACGATCTCTGTGAAGAAGTAACGAGATGTCTAAGATCAAGCTTGACGTAGTAGAGCCTCCCATCCCAAGCTCAGATTCAAGAGATGAACATTTCTGACGTTGGGACGAGGCTGAGAGCGGAGCACTATATTTTTATATTCCAATGACTCGGTTGGCGTTTCAGGTAACCTGGTTAGCACTGGCTAGCTCAGAAAGGTAAAAGAAACGTAAGGCAAGTTGGAATAATGAGGCTCAAGGTCTCAAGGCAAATTGTACCGACCCGGACATCCAGCTACATCCACAGTCGGATATCAGCAAGCCTGTTGCTTTCTCGGTAGAAGAGATCCGCCCAAAGAACATCGGAACTCGGGACCTCAATCATATCAGAAGTCACGGGCTGAAGCTCTCTTGTCCACAAGCCACCTAGCCACCTTCTACAGCAATGTGTCGGCAGAACATATTTGGCAAGGTAACGATCTTGAGAGAATATTTACTCGGTTTCTGAATTGAGATCTTCATATCAGCGCTGTATCCAGTTCAAACCCGTAAGAAAAGATGTACAACCGCATTCTTCAGCTCCTAAAAAGTTGGGCGACAGAAAATGCAATCTACCGACCGATCGAAGACCGAGAACTCCATCTAGGATCATCTGCAATACAGTTCGTTGAATGGCTCATACACTTCAATATCGACCAGCACTATAGCACGAATTCGCGCCGGTAAATGCATTGATGGGTCAAACCAAGCTCATCCCCGAATCTTGCCTCATGTCCACACTTCTCCCTCGCTAAAGGACGCCTTTTAGACGTGCTTGAACCTTGCTCCATCCAGATCCGTTTTAAGGGCGGCTAGAATGCTTTCAAGGCGGTCAATGACCGAAGAGAGATACGTGATATCTGTTCGCAAGAGTTTGGCCGTTTGTCCATTGAGCGGACTAGGCCCCTGCTCTTGCAAACGGTAGTTTTCAGTCGTCGACCCTAGACCGCCCATGACCTGCCTTAGCTCCTGCATTGTGTTCCTGCCCCTTTGAACAGCACGCTCGATCAATAGTCTCTTCATGGCCAGCTCATCGCCTTGGCTCGGTCGGTATTCTCCAAACGACAGTGTCATATTACCACTGTATGACAGCAATTTCCGGATTTGGCAGAATACCAATTGAGTGGTCGCGATTGTGACAAGCAGCGAAGGCGAATCCTTGCTACACTGGCTACATCTCAAAAAGGAATCGACTGCTCCAAGAGTATCATGTATACATTGAAGCAACATGTCCAGACGTTGACTGTCTGGCTGCGCGCTCAGGCCGTAGAGATTGTTCAACTGGAAATCCTGTTGACTAGAGCAGGAACCTCGCGTCAGAGAAGCTGTTTCGCTCTTTCCCATTGCTAATTCACAAGGCGTTCTCGCGTCGGAAAGGATTGCTCATAACGGTCGGATTGATGGAGTTGATCGGCTAGGACTTCTTGGCTCTTGCACATCCGGCGTGCTCGAGCCCACATGTGCAATTCCCTCTGGCTTGATTACAGAACTTGGATTGATCAATGAGTCGAATGCAAAGTTCACATGCATGGTATCAGTGAAAGAGAACTCTTCCGTGTCAAAAAGGTCGTCAGCATTGGTTAAGGGTGGAGAAATTCGAACTTGACATCCATAGGGAAGTTTAGGCAATCTCGTAGCTGGTATTCGTCAAGGTCAGCAAGGTAGGAACGGGTGTGTGGTCGAGGTCTTGGACTGACATCTATTGAGAAAACATATTTTGTGTTATTCCCAGTCAATTCGAGATCATGGTATGTCAAGGGCGGCATTAGACCGGCATCGAAACCACGCATCCGCGAAGTCTGACCCCCACCACAGTACTCATCTTAAGGAACGTGAGGTCTCTTTCGGTTTCCACTCACGGTCCTGAGGTTCTGAGATACGGGTGATATGGTGGTTTGTGCCTTTTCCGCTTCCAATCGTATTTGCTCTAATCTCTCTAAAGTCTTCCGGTTCTTGCTCCCTTTTGGCTTACCAGCCTTGATAGCATAGCTGTGAGAACAATATAAATTGTTGTCTCGACACCGCGCGCAGGGTTCTTCGTCAGAGCATTTAACCTTGGCATGGTGACACATATCGCAAGCTTGTCGCAGTTTTGGGAGAGTTTCCTTGGGCCGTTGTGATCGAGTCGACATGACGATAAAAATTTCCTCCTTTCGTGGATGCTGTGAATACTGAAGTGCAATCTTGGGCGTTGTCGAAATTTTTCTTCTTTTTTTTCCCCCTTCATTTTAATGTACTTATGCAGCCAAAGGCTATGAAGCACAGCATACTATCTACGTATATAGATACACATAGAGTCGTACTGACGATGTATGTAGTATGGAAAAGCTCTCGGTGTGAAACAGGCTCTTAGAGCTAAAAAACCACACTGTTGTTTATTCTGGTAGTCGCTGTAACCTGAATCCACTTTCCATACCCAGTCAGACGAGCTCAAGGAAATCCTGCTGCAAGCGGCCGACTCAAAATCCTAGACAGTATATCCCGTAGACCAGTTGTACATCGTGCAATCACACCGATAAAATGGGCGACAAAGAGCTATGCCCGAGGTTGCGAGCTGGCCGTGCGAGTAACAGATCACGGGCTCCGCGTTATCGTGAACTGTCTATATGACCAAGTGGTCACATAGAAAACTCGAAATTGTGAAAGCTGGCCACTTCGACATGGGCTTTCGACTTCGCTGCATGGCCACCTAGCTGGACGGGCTAGGTGGGCTTTGGTCTATGTATGTGAAAACTGGCCACTTCGATGTGGGCTTCCGTTCGCTGTTTGGCCACATGGTCATCTAGCCACGTGGACTTTTCGACTGGGTATGAGCTCAACGCGTGGGTAAAGCGCTGTTACTGCTCTGTCGATGTTGATGAGATTGTCCAGCTCTTCTGACAAGCATAGCTTGCAGAAGGTTCGTAGCCAGCACCTCGTACAGGTAAATCTCGTTGCCGGCCCGTTGTCGAGTTTAAGAGAGCCAGTATATGATCCACACTGACAGAGGCACATGGCAGACCGAGGGTTACGACCTTTCTGCGGGCAGGTAAAGCGTGTGCTTGGTACCGTAGCTCCGCTGACTTCGCTGCGAAAGTTACCAAGCTCGGATTCTTACAGCAAAAGCAGTCAGGATCGTTGGATGTGGTCACCCACAGTCTAAAGTAAGGTACTTCCGTAGTAATCAGGTTTTACCGACGAATCATGGCCACGATTACACTCGTAATTCGCGTATTACTGCCCTACCGAGCAGCAACACCAAATAATAGGTGGATTTTGTGCGTTGGAAGCTTCCGACCGCTCTCTTTTGGGGTGAAATCAAAGGCCCGCCCAACCCAAACAAAAGTTTGCAGTAAGTAAAATGGCTTTGTAAAAGAGGCTGACCTGAATGAAATGTGCCTAAGAGGCGATTTCCCCGAGAAGCGTTGTAGTAGCGCGGGTAGACAATAGAGTAATCTTCACGACTTCTCAAACAAGCATGCATCGCAATGTCATAGTAGATATTTGTGCTGCAGTGACTGAAGTCGATGCTTCTTAATCGAACCTCAAGCTGTACGAAGCAGTTCGCATGACTGTGTCAGCTTTGCACACGTCTCCAATTGGAATTATCATGAATGACGGCGTATCGAGTTGGTAGTCGCATTATCGAGAGACATGTGAGACAAAATCGATACCCGAAGGGGGGGGAATCGAGGATTCCGGAACGCTCGCAGATTAATATACCAGCCGCTTGAATACCATTAACAAAGCATAAACCAACACGCACAATTTCCGAAGGCATCTCCTGAATTGAATCCCTAAGATCTTAGCCAAAATGGTCTGCAGTCCACAATCGACCTTACCACCGGAGAGGATAACGGTTGCTTATTTCACCAAATGTGTGATTGCGTATTGAGGTTTTTTTAATTCGTAAAACAGCATTGTGCATGTTTTTTATGAAACCGCGGGACAGTTGAGGTATTGGGAAGGGAGGTGGCTATGACGTACCACATTGAGCTGAACGTTGGCAAATACTAGAGTTATAGTCATCCTTGTGATAACGCAAAGAGATTTCGAATCCAGCCACTTACTTTTGGTAAGATACTGTATGAGGTAAGGATATTTGGGCATACGACCTCCACAAACATACGGGACATTCCAAGCCATGTCTTTGATGCACCTGGGATTTGACGGAGGTTTTAAAATACAATTTGAGGCTATATTGCTTGATAGAAAGAACAAACGTGTGAGGGTCCAGCTTGGGCTTGCGTACTGCGAAACATTTGCGCTGGTCGATACGTAAAGACTCAAGGTTGGTCGCAAGAGCTTTCAAATGAATGGAGGTTGGTATAGTTCGCCTCTATGGATGAAGAAAATTATCTGTCATCGTATGCATCATTGCGTGCATGGCACTGAGGGGTCGCAAAAGATGTCCGTGTCCCAAGGCTTTTCCCGCCCTGGGGCGAGCTCCTTGCATTTGCAGGATACATGGTACGATTCTTAGGGACGTGGCCATCCTCAACACTAGAAATGGTGAGGACACCAGTGATCGGCTGAGGTCAAGTTTCCGTCTTCCAGTCGATGGTAACTCGGAGCTTCAGATTTAGAAGATTTCAGCGACCTAGGTATTATTCTGACCAGTTTAGACGACACACATCTTACTCTATCTCCACAACTGATCAGTCTTTTGTAGCTCAGCGGTAAGCCCTCCGTCCAATTCTCTGGGTTGCATTGTGCGTGACGTGGTAAGCTTGGTAAAGTACGTGGTTACCTTAGTGAAAGTACTACGGGCGCCTGCTCAGAGCTCATTTGCCTCAAATTTGCCTCAATACCTCAGACGTGCCCTTTCAAGCCCCTTCGGGTAGACGTTGAGCGCTTAGTAGTGGGATGTGCGCCATACTTTGTTACCGGAAATGGCACAGTCATGCTGTCAAATCGAGTTTCGTATTTCTTCGATCTCAAAGGCCCCAGTCTTACGGTGGACACGAG
>JAABUV010002769.1_pt1 | contig 23208 bp, 37 predicted proteins | sample 5559971 | NCBI WGS metagenome assembly JAABUV01 (sample SAMN10711881, study PRJNA513362) | rock metagenome | isolation source: Antarctica rocks | place: Antarctica: Victoria Land, Knobhead nord | collected 2015-12-19
CAGGCGCGGGCCGCCGCGCCCCGCGCGACCGTGCGCGGCGCAGGCTGTCAGTGGTGTGCGAATGGCTCTTCGTGTAGACATGCAGGTGAGACTGCGGGCCGCATGTCAGGTCCATGGGACTGAGCAGATGCGCGCCGCCTGCGGGGCGCGGGAGAGCTGCGAGCGCTCGCCTGCGGCCAGGCAGTCACGCGCGCCGCGCGCGCTGCGCCAGGGCACAAGGAGACGAAGCAAAAGATCGGGACGCTGCGGCTGCCGGTGGATGAGGTCGTGCGGAACGGCAAGATCCGCGACTCCTGGGCGCTGCAGGTCCGCCGCGCCTGCCCTGCCGCACCTTGGTTGCTTCTTGCTATAGAAGGATCCTAAGAAGGATTTGCAAGCTGTCACTGCTCAATCTGATGACGCCGCCAGCGCCCCATGCCTGTGTCACGCCGCCAGCGCCCCATGCCCTGTGCTCGCTTCATCACGTTCCCCAGCGGGCGCGCGCGGTGACGCGGCGCGCGCGGGGCGCGCGGCAGGAGACGCAGAAGGGCGACATCGCGCTGGCGCTGGAGTGGATGCCGGTCGAGCTGGACGACGACTGACGTGCGCCGAGCTGGGCCTCGCGTGGCGCCTGACGCATGCAACAGGGAGGTTTGTGACCTGGTCAACAATCCTCCATAGTGAGCGTTATGTATGTATGAGCGGCGCGGCCTGCTTTGCTTTGTAGATTACCGTGCTGGCCGCACCATGCCGCCTGGCATGGTGCGCCCAGTTCTTTGCTCCATGTGGTAAGCGCGTTGATCAAGCGCGTTGAGGCTGTCGGTGTGTTGCATCAGTTTCAGAGGGATAAATGTCTTCACTGGGTCTGCGAAGCGGGAACGAGGGAGCTATGTAATTGCGCACATTGCACGCCCCCGCGCAAAATGCATGCTCGCAGTGTGCCCCAGCTCGTCAAGACCTCCCTGCGGATCAGCCGCTGACCTCTTCATGCCCCTGCCATGAGCATCAATGCAGGCATGCACACGCCAGGTCTCCCTTGCACCTATCACAGCGCCCTGCCCCACAACACCATGTGTGTTACCTAGGTACACCAGGGCCGGGCGCTGCCCGATCGCACAGCGTTGTGGACCAGGCCCCACAGCGAGGAGGCCCTTTTTGTAGCCATGAGCATGACTGCGCAAACGGACATGCATGCAGGCTAGGCATTTCATTCACCATAAGGCTTGCATCAGGCGGCATAGTGCTGCTCCAGCTGCAGCTTGATCTCGTCGTAGAGCACGAGCACCAGGGCGCCGCCGGCGCCGCGCAGCACGTTGGACCAGGCGCCGTGGAAGAAGCCGGCGAGGCCCTCCTGGCGGTAGATCTTGCGCCAGGCGTCCAGCGTGCCGGCGTAGAGCCTCACCGGGCTGCCGGCCTGCGTGCGCGAGCGCGCGAGCTTGCGGGCAGGCGGCCCGCCCTGCGCTGTGCGCTGGTTAAAAGGTGTCCGGGGAGCGTCAGGTCCTGTTCTGTGTGAGCTTGATCAGGTGCGGCGTCAGTCTCACGAGCATAGAGCGGCGCGCCTGCCCTCATGGATCGACGCCGCGCCTGATCAAGCTCACACAGAAGAGGAGCTGGCGCTCACTGGAAACATCTTGAGTTCACCAGAGGCTATTCGAGAACATGCTGCAGCCTCTGGTCCGCCCACCACTCTACTGTGCTGTACATGGGTGACAACTAGGGCCGATGGCAGGCAGGGTGCCAGGACGCCCCTCGGCGCGCGCCGGGCGCGCGCCTGCATCATGAGCCGCCGGCGCACGGTGTCGAAGGGGTAGGAGGCGAGCCCGGCGACAACGGTCACCGCCTGCGCGACCGCCCACTTTGCGAGGAAGCTGGCGCGGCGCTCGTCGTCGAACAGCACGCCCTTGGCCGTGTCGTACAGCCCAAAGTACACGCCGCGGTACACGATGATGCCCTGCCGCGCGCGCAGCCATGGATCAATCGACACGGCCGCGCATTCCTCCTCATTTTCTCCTCATTTTCTACTCAGTACCAAAGACCTGAGGAGCAGACAGCAGGTGCACGTGCTCCGAGCTGTCCCGGACTGGCGGCGCCTTGGCGGTGCGCAGTGCGGGCAGTCTGCCATCCAGGCCGGCGCTTGGCGTGATGGGCCCGTTGGCCGACACAGGCCATGGACACTGCGTGTGCGCCGGGGGTCAGGGGCTGCTGCCGCGCGGGAGACACCGCGCGCGCCTGCACGGACACGCCAAAGCCCTGGTACAGCGCGAGCGGCCCGCCGCGCCGCGCGACCTTGGTGATGCAGTCCACGATGCCCTGGAACTCGCGGTCCTGCCCCGCGCGGCCCAGGTCGGCCGCCAGGCGCGTGCGCGCAAAGTCGAGCGGGTACACGATCAGCAGCGAGCCCGCGCCCGCCAGCCCGCCTGCGCGCGCGCTCCATATCCCGCATTTGGAAAGTGCACTTTTCAAGGACGGGGCGGCTGCCCTCCACATGGAGGCCGCTCGGCCACGTCCGGCTGCGGCGGGCGCTCTTCCAGACGCGCGGTCAAACCCTGCCCCCGGCATCCTCCGGCTCCCTCTGCGCTCGCAGGGTCCTGCAGGCGGCGCTCAGCAGCGGCGGCGGCCGGGCCGCCTGCGCCCGCGCGCGCCTTCCATTCGTCTTCCAGACAATTGTCTGGTCAGTCAATGTGACCGTCCTCGTCCCGAAAAAGAAGTGGCCAGGTCATGCTGAGCTGTGCAGCAAACCTCGAGGCATGCCCAGGTTGCATGCCCGGGTTGCATGCCCAGGTTGCATGCCCAGGTCGCATGCCCAGGTTGCATGCCCAGGTTGCAGAGGGACACTTACCATGCCATGCATGCGGCCTGCCTTTCGTTCAGCTGGGCGGGGCTTCAGGCGGACGAGTGGCATGCATGCGGCCTGCTGCATGCCTGCTGTACGTCCGTCTGCAACCCCGCCCAGCTGAGCAAAGGGCACACGCCGCCTCCTCGGTCACGGGCCCTTGGAGGCAGTTACGCAGACCGCGCAGCGCGCGCACGGACCTGGGGAGGCCGCTGCAGCGCGCCTGAGGCCAGGTTGATCGCGAAGAAGCGCCAGAAGTCGGTGCGCGCGTTGGCCTTGGGGAACAGGCGCTTGATGCTGTCCTTGAACGCAAAGTTGAAGGCCTGCGTCGGGAAATACCTGCGCGCGTGCGAGCGGCGGCGAGCCCTGAGACTGCCTGTACACAGTCTGCTCGCTGAGGATAGAGGAACCTCCACAGGCAATTCCGCTAGCAAGACCTGCTTGTGTGACCGTGGACATGGCCCTGGGCAGGCCGGACTCCAGGACATGCACCAGGGCGTGCGCGCGAAGGTGGAAGGCAAAAGGTACAATGTGTTGCGGAGACCGGACGCAGGGCATGTACAGGCTGTGCGCAGCGCGTGGCATGCCCGAGCAGGCCGTGCCTCCGCGCAGAGCAGGTTTTGCAGAGCGCGGGGCGCGCGCCTGAGGACGTCGGCCAGGTTGCCGCGCCAGGAGGTAACGCCGCGCGAGCAGGGTAGGGTATGTGAGGGTAGGTAGGGAGACTCCGCTGGGGAGCGCGCCTGAGCACGTTGGCCAGGTTGCCGCGCCAGAAGGTGATGACGCCCTGCTCGCGCGCCACGCGCTTGAAGCAGTCGACGACGCCTGCGTGGCTACGGTTAGGGTCCGCGCTCGCCTGAGCCCCGTGTCGGCGCAGCGCATCAGGGGTGGCGTGCTTGTGTCTGAATCACCGCGGGCGCCGGCGCATGCTTGTTAGAGCGGAAGCGCGCCTCAATGGGGCAAAATACTGCTAAAGTGGGCGCTGCGGTGTGGCAATCCTCAGCGCCCCTGGCCCGCAGGCGGGGCGGGCGCGCCTCGGTAGGGCGGGACCTCGCCGGAGCGGATGCGCGGGTGCGACCCCTGCGTCTGCAGCAGCAGCTTCACGCGCTCGATCGGCGCGACCGCCGTCTTGGCCACCGCGCCGGCCACGCCGCCGGCCAGCAGGTTGCGCGCGAAGGCCGCCCACCCCGGCTGCGCGCACGCACGCCTGGAGCTGCATGAGCGCACACGGCTAAAAACTTGCATGCTGTTGGCGTCTACATGTATGTTATTCTCTAGTCAATGAGCATATCGCAAGTCGCACATTTGTGGCAAGCTGGATGATTGGTCATTCGCATGCAAGTCTTCCTGCACGTGCATGTCTGGCAGGTGCAGGTGCAGTGACTCACTTAGCATGTTACGCCTGCTGCACAGCCGCGGCCTGTCACAAGACAGCCAGGGACTGTGATGCACGCTCCTGTCACATGTTATGGCTGCTCCAGCCAGGGCGCCGTCACCTGCGCATGCGGCCCCTGCCGCGCCTCGGCCGCCGCAGGCAGGAAGGGCTGCCACGCCGGGCCTTGGTGAGCGCGCCAGGCTGCCGCAGGCCAGAGGGCGCCCGCACAGCCGCGGCGCTGCGCCTCTGCGCAGCCCTGCGCAGCCGCTACGGCGGCCGGCAGCCGCTGCAGCTCGGGACCAGCGGCTGCTGCGGCAGGCGGGGCGGTGGAGCTGTGATGCCACCTGCGGGCGCGGCGAGTGCCGCCAGTCACTCGAGTGCCGTGCCAGGTGTCTGCTCACCCGCTAGATGGTGCAGCGCGGCACGAGGTCGCAAAGCAGAGCAGCGTGCGGGCTACAGAAGAATAGCGGGCTACAGAAGCGCATCTTATGTAAGAAGCACATGTGAAAGGAGCGGTGGCATGCAGAGTATGTATGGCTATATGTATGGCCTGGCGGGCTCCCACCAAAGCGCTGGAGGCGTGAAAGGCGAGCGCTTCTGAGCTGGCGCGCGCGCATAGCCTGACAGAGCCGCTTCCGCATATACGCTCTGGCAGAGCATCAGGTTTGGACTGACGGTGACCTGAGCGCCTCGTGCTGGCGGACTTGTTGCTCTCTGGAAGCTCCTCGTGATTGTGCATGTCCTCTCTGGCATGTCAGAACTGAGAAAGGGCCCATCAGGGTCCACACCTCAAATTACACCTCAGCAATGTGCCACTGCATCTGCACGACGAGGCTGCAGGACCTGGTCCACAAGTAGAGACACGCTGCTCAATTTGCTGTAGCAAGCTGTGCTGCCGGTCACCCTTGCACTACGCTGCACTGGCGCTGCACCCGCTCTGCACCGTGCCAGCGGTCAATGGCAGCATGGGCGCCCCACCTGTGGGGTCGTCCGCCTTGCAGCGCCCGGCGCCCTGCATGCTTGCCAGGCATGGTGGTGCCGCGGCGGCGTTGCCCGGCGTGCGCCGCTGCCCGGGGCGGAGGGCCTACGAAGAGCTCGCTGGTGGCGCTGCGCGTCGCGGAGCTGCGCCAGCAGCTGCGGGACCGCGGCCTCAGCGATGCGGGGCTCAAGGGGGACCTGGTAGCGCGCCTGCACGCCGAGCTGTCCGGCCCGCCACCGGGTGCGTGTTTCACTTGCCTGGGTGACCAGTCCCACAGCCCGCGCGCAGCCGCAAGCACTGCAGGTGCTTGCCGCACGACTCGCAGCACGCTCCTACTTGCTCAGCCCGCTGTCGCCGCGACGCATGCACGCTACCAGCGGGCCCCTACGCTTGCTCTAGCCCATGGTACCATGGTGCAGCTCTCCATTGGCGCTAGCTTTCACTCTACTACTGCGGCATGCGTGCGTCCGTTTGCGCTCTTGAGCAGGTTGCACCGGTCCCCGCAGCGCAATGTCGGCCACCCGTGCGTCAGACGCTCTCCTTGGCCGCCGCGCGCAGGTGAAGCTGGCGCTGGCGACCGCGCGCCGCCGGAGGAGCCCCGGGGGGCTCCTGCAGCGGCGCTGCGGCCCGCGGCAGGGCACGCGGCCGGCGCTGGCGCGCCCGCAGCGTGTCAACCGGACGATACGAGCTCCGATGACCAGCCGCAGGCTGCAGCAGGCCCAGCAACGGCCCAGGGCCTTTCTAGCGTCCAAGACGGCCTGCGGGACGAGCAGGAGGCCGGTGCAGCGGCCGCTGGCCCGCCCGCAGCTGGCCTGCCCAGCCAGGCGCGCCCAGCGAGCCAGGCAGGGGTGCTCGCGGACCCCGCGGCGAGCAGCGCGCCCGCCGCCGATGGCCAGGGCGCGCTGCAGGCGGAGGAAGCAAGTGCGGCGCCGGGCCGTGGGGGGGCGCGACCGAGCGGCGTCGCCGCGCGACGGGCTGCCCCGCTGTCGCAGCGCCTGGCAGAGCGCTCGGCGCGCTTGCGAGCCGCGAGCTGGAGCAGCAGCAGCCCGGCGGCGGACCCTGCCAGGGCCTCGACTTCTGCCGCGTCCAGCCCGCCGGCCGGTCAGCATCAGCGCGCCGGCGTCGGTGCAGGGCAGGCGGCAGCCGCCCCGTCGCCTGGAGGCGCGCTGCATGCTGCCGGCGAAGTCGGCCCCTCACGGCGCAGCCTGAGCCAGCCGGAGGGCCGCAGGCCGGCGCGGGCCGCGGGCGTCAACGGCGCAGAGAAGGAGCGGGGGCCCGGCGACGAGCCCCGCGCGTCCTCAGCGTCGTTCGAGGACGCGCCGGGCGCCGGCGGCAGCGGCGCGGCCGGCGCGCACTTGTTCCCGGGCGTTGCTGCTGCCGCTGACGCCGTCGCGCGGCCCGCAGCCCCGCAGCCTGCCGGGCATGACGCTGGAGGTGCGCTCGGTGCCAAACTCTCTGCCACTGACAGGATGCTCTCTGCAGTCCTAATTGCGCCAGTGCCAAGCGTCGGCCAGGCGGACGCGCATGTGGCGATCTTCTCGGTGGTCTGCCCCAGCGCCTGTGTGTTTGGACGCGCAAGTCACCGGGCACGCCGACGGGGGCGCCCTGTCCCGCATCGCCCGGGCGGCGCTCGCGTGAATTCCGCCGAATACACCCCTGTTGAGCACGCCCAACGGCTGCGCCTGCGGCGCAGGGGCCGCTGCGCCGGAGGTGCGCTGGGGCGCGGCGCGCGCCGCGCCGCCGCGGCTGCGCGTGACGTGGCTGGGCACATCGTCGGGCGCGCCGACGCCCGGGCGCAACGTGTCCTCCATCGCGTACCGGACGCCCGCGGGCACGCTGCTGGTGGACTGCGGCGAGGGCACCTGCCGGCAGGCGTGGGCACAAGGCAGGGTAGGACAGGATTTCCTGACCCTACCTGTCGCTGCCGCCGCCTCATCCCACCCTGGGCTGCATGCAAGCATCATGTCACACGCGGCCTCGCCCTGCCGCACACGCTCCGCATCAGGTCGTGCCGCGCTCACTGGCGGCCGTGCCATCACGGGTGCGATGCAGGGAGCGCTGACCGGGCACCGGGGAACCCCGCAGGTCCAGGCCGCCGGCATCAACCCGGCCACCATCCAGCGCGTGCTGCTGACGCACCTGCACGGCGACCACTGCTTCGGCGCGCCGGGGCTGCTGGCGGCCATCTCGGCCGCGCGCGCCGGCGGCCCGCTGGCCGCCGAGCCGCTGCTCGTTGTCGGGCCGCCCGGGCTCGGCGCGCTGCTGCGCTCGGCGCTGGGCTTCGGCGCGGCGCCGCTCGCGATGCCCGTGCTGGTCGTGGAGCTGACGGTCGACCCGGCGGCCAGCCACGCGCCGGCGCCGATGGAAGGAATAGGGTTCGGGTCCGGCGCCGGCGTGCACGTCGCGCGCCTGGGCCCCGACCAGCCGGCGGTCGCGGAGGCAGCGCTGGCGCGGCTGCGCGGCGGCCGCGGGCCGGGCGGCCGCGGCCGCGGCGGCACGCGCCGGGCCATGCGCGACGAGCACTCGGTGTGGCCCCCGGCCGCCTGTCTCCCCTGCGGCCTGGCGAGGCGGCTCATGTCAAACAGCGCGCACAGCGTGTCCGGGCCGCGGTTTTGTGAATCTGTCTCAGTGTGGTGGCAGCCCATGCATGGCCTTGCGACCGATCCACTTGCGTCAAGGCAATGCCCGCTCGCGCGCGCAAGTCAGAGCTTTGCGCACGCGCACTGCGCTGCATGCTAAAACAAAGCATGCAGAGCCTCGCGCCATGACAGCCTGCGGCGGGTGCCGCTGATGGTCGGCGGACACGCTCACCTACTATCAGACGAAGCAAACAGACTCAACAAATGATGGCACCTATCATCACGTGAAGGCCATGAACGGGTGCCAAAAGAAATGCAGAACCATGAATACCGTCTGCAATGGTGTAGGGAGCTTCCAAGTGTTTGCTGGTCGGACGCGGCGCGGCGGGCCAGGTGCCGCTGGTCATAGGAAAGGTTAGGGTTAGGTCTAACCCTAACCTTACGGCGCGGCGGGCCAGGTGCCTCTGGTGATGGGCGCGACGTGGACGCTGCCGCCGGCGCTCGGCACGACGGTGACCGCCGCGCAGCTGGAGCATCGCGTGCCCTGCTGGGGCTACGTGCTGCAGGAGGCGGCGCCGCCGCTGGCGCCCGCCCGCGCGCTGCTGGCCGAGCACGGCATCGCGCCCGTGCGCGCCCCGCGGCGGCCCGCGCCATGCGCGTCGGGTGCCGACAAAAGCTGCTGCGCTCAGCATGGTGTATATGATATGAAAGGACAGCACTCACAGCGCCTGTGTGCCGCCAGAAGCATCCTGTCCACGCACATGATCGGGATGCGATGCGGCGGGTGCCTGTCTTTGCATGAGCGCGCAGAGCCGGGCTGCGGCCAGGCGTGCAGCCCGAGCGGCGTGCGCCGCGGCTCAGACGCGCAGCCCGTGTGTGCAACGTGTCTTGGAGCGCGCGCAGGCAGCGCTTGCGGACGCGGTGCAGCGCGGCGGCCTGGGCGCGCTGCTGGAGACGCCGGCGGGCGCCGCGGTAAGCGCGGGCGAGCTCCTGGCGCCGGCCTGGCGCGCGCGCAAGGTCGTGCTGCTGGGCGACACGTGCAACTCGCAGGCGATCGCGGGTGCGCGGCGGGCCTACCGCCTGCGTGTTGGGTGGAGTGGGGTAGGGTAGGGTAGGGTAGGGTATGCTGGCGCGGCCAGGGCCGAGACAGCGCGCCCGCCGCTGCACGCCTGCGTGGCGGCAGGGGCCCGGCAGGGGGCGCTCGCGCTGTGCTCCACATGGTGTGGGGCCTGCAGCCGCGCAACGCAACGCGCTGAGAACTGTGGCAGAGGGAGGGCTTGGTCGATGAGCCATCATTGTCCAAGGCTTTGCACGGTAGTGACAGCACTATTGTGGCTCGGCCCCGACCCAGATGCGGGCACGGCTGCAGACTCGCTGCGCGTCTGCATGCGAGTCTAAGCACGGGGCGCGGATGGGCCACCAGTACGCAGCAGTATGCACCGCGACAGCCGCACACGCGCTCTGTGGTGGCGTCCCCTGGGTCTCCTGAGTCTCGCCTGCGCCTCACGCCCGCCTCCTGAGCCCCGCCCGCGCCTCACGTCTGCCTTCAGAGGCCCGCCTGCGCCTCAAGGCTCAAGTCTGCCGCCTGAGCCGCGCCTGTGCCGCCCTGACCCCTAACCCCTCCGCAGCGGCGGGTATGGATGCGGACCTGCTGTCGCACGAGGCCACATTCTCGGGCGAGATGCGCGACAAGGCGGCCATCGCCAAGCACAGCACCGCGAGCATGGCCGGCGCCTTTGCGCGGCGGCTGCGCGCGCGGCAGCTCGTGCTCACGCACTTCAGCGGCCGCTACATCGACCGCCGCGAGGCGCGCCCGCGCCGCACGCGCCGCAGGCCAGGCCTGGTCCATTCATGGCGGCGGTGGAGTGCTGGCCGGCCTGAATACTGACGATCGGGTTTGTTTTTGCGTGCAACTTGTAAGAGCAGGCGCCTTCGTGATCATGGTCTTGCCGCGCCGCTGTGTGCATAATAAGTGCGCGCATTGACCTGTTCGACTGGCGCGCGCAGAGCGGGGATGCGTGCGACGTGCGCAAGCTGCGCGCGCAGGCGGCGCGCGCGTTCCAGAACAGCCACGTCATGGCCGCTACCGACCTGTTCACCGTCGAGGCGCGCGCCTGAGGGCCTGGCCTAGCACTTGTGTGTGACCCAAGCAATCCCCATGGGTCCAGGTCACCCGCGCCGTGCTCGCCACCAATCTGTTCATGGTTTAGCGCGCAAATCGGGTCTGCAGTGTACCTGCAATATCACGTTCATCACACAGGTGGCAGGAACCCTCCTATAATTTTTCATCAGGACACAGACGCTTTGAAATTGTTCATCTGTGCACAGACTCTTTGAAGTGTATCTTGCTTGTGGCATGGCATTGGCTAACGGCGCCAGCGGGCTGAGCTCACTCAGCAGCATGCATGTCCCATCATTTTCTTCACAGTAAGTTACTTGTCAATAGACTACTTTTTGCTTAGGTCTTTTCTGCACATGCCTCAAGAAGCCAAAGGAAGGGTAAAAAAAATCACGGTGCGCGCATGCAGGTGCGCACGCATCAGGCTGATGGGCACGCTGTGACCAGACGAGAATCTAATGTGGGCGTTGATGATGATGCTGATGATGGAGGAGGCTTCTGGGGTGATGGAAGGGAGGTGGATGAGCTCGCGGAGGTGGGTGATGATGCGGCAGAGCGTGCGCTCGAGTGGGCGGCCTGATCGGGGCTGCACCTGTTTGTCTGGCTTACGCGTGTATGCAGCGCACTGCGAGGCAACCTGAGGCCTATGCACTTGAGTGTGCTTGGCGGGTTACAGTTAATTCCACGAAACCAGCAGGAAGTGGGTTTGACAACTCGAGCCACTTTTTACTGTTAGCATGGCAGAAACTCTGACCCATGTTGAGGCTCCACAAGCATGGCTGATCCAGGTAGCTATATTTTACTCCGCACTGACCAACAGCCCGCCACATATGGTGCAGGCGCGCATCACAGGTGGGCTCACCCTAGCAAAAGCGAGTGCAAACACACAGCAAAAGCCCTCAAACAGCTACACCACATACATATACAAGCTTGTTGACATGACAGCCGCAGAGCTCACCCTGCAGCAAGACACAGCGCACATGGCGGAGTGCTACGATGCAGCCAGTTCCCACAATCACGTTCACCCGCTGCTCCGCTGAGTCTTGGGGTCTGTGACTTTGTGCCACGCCTGCTTCGCACCATCGCCCTCCAAGTCGTGGGAGCCAGGCTTGACTGTGTCCCGTGTCCTCATGAAATACATTGCGCTTCCCACCCCGATCACGGTAGTGACTGCGCCGCACCCCAGCCAGCCCTGTTGATTCCTCGTACCTTATTTGAAAACCAAGACAAACAGCTACAGTGTGCCAGGGGTGGCCTGCAGACATGCTAGATGTGCAGGCACACAAATCACGTGTCACCACTGAATCGGCAGCGTGGGAGGCCAGCGTACTGAGCATGAGGCGCAAGCTGCCGCCCTCGCCCTGTGCCGCTGTGTGCCACGGATGCGCCATATTTGAACAGCAGCTATTACACGCTCGCGCACCTCAGCGCGTCGCACTTGCTACTTATATCACCAGATACAAGAAAGGAAAAGGTGCAACTGAGGGCGTGCGATTTGGCAGGCCGGTTCTTATAGGCAAGGTTGATGTCGTGGATGCATGCACCTTGGAACCTTGGCAACGTTGCCAAGGTTAACCCTATTAAGCATTGCTCACAATATCATGTGCAGTTGGCACAGGCCAGACACAGATACGTCGCCTGATGCGTCGCAGACTCTCACTCACACCTGCGCACTCATCTGTGCTTGCACCCAATGAAGGCGTTGCCTGCACGGCAAAAAATCTACAACTTGCTTACACACCAACTCCACACTTCAGCTTGAGCCACTTCTGTTTCTACTTGATACATAAACACAGGTCCCAAGCATCTTGGCACTCGCCAGCAAGCAGCAAGGTAGCAGCCACAGCAAAAAGGACCATGCACGCCCGCTCTCAACACAGACCCTGTACACAGCTTATTTCACCTCTTGCGCCTATGCTACTTGTTCCAGGTCGCTGGAGACACAGCCGTCACGCGTCACAACACGAGCGCAGCCCCATTCACTCACAGCCCGGTAGCTACACCCCACGCGCCTGCGCCGCCGCGGCTCAGCCCACGCAGTTGTTATTGCTGACGTACGACACGCCGCTCTGGCCGGGCACGGTGGAGTAGCTGGCGGACTGGTGGCCGTTGCAGTCGCTGGTCGTGGTGACCAGGTTGTAGGTGCCGGCCGGCGGCGCGCCGGGCGGCGGGTTGCTCGGGTCATTATTATTCACAATGCTGCCGGGGCCGCCACCGCCCAGGTTGGCGAAGGAGCCCGGCGGGCCATTATTGTTTGTTATGCTGCGCGGGCGCGCCGCACGTCAGGGTTAAGGTAGGGTAGGGCTAGGGCCGTGAGAAAAGACAATGACGCGTCGCAGACGCAGAAACGCGCTCCTGCCACCGCACCTCTGGCCCCCGGGCGGGTTGCTGTTCACAATGCGCGGCCCGCCGCCGTTACTGATGACAGAGCCGCTGCCGCCGTTATTGTTGACTATGCCGGGGCCGCGCTCCACGGGCGCCGCAGGCGTGGGCACAGGCGCCTCGGGCGTGGGCGCAGGCGCAGCCGCTTCCCCCGCCACGCACGTGCAGACCTGAGGCAGTGCAGTGCGGTCGGTCGTAGGTTACGCACACACGCATCGCTCTATAGAAAGTCACAGCAAACGTCCGCCCACTGGTGCAGAGGCCGACACTCCAAATGCTGCTGTGCTTGCCCTCTCGGGTTGCAGCAGCAACGCTCAAGGACACCACAGCCTGTGCCGGACAGCGCCACATGCCAGGCGGCTGGACAACCTTGCCCCTGCACCGTTCAGGGTTAGGTACCCACACCAATATAACCTCACATCCGGGCAGCGCACCGCGCCGTTCACAATGCCGGCCAGGTGCACGCCGTTGGCGGTGGAGACGGCGGCGCCGGCCGGCGCCGCCGCCGCAGCCGAGCCGGGCGCTGGCGCGGGCGCGCCGGCCGTGCCGAACAGCGACGTGTCAAAGTCGATGACGAGCGCGGCGTTGGCCAGCGACACCGTGCCCGCCGTCGCCTGCACCAGGTTCAGCGGCGGCGCGCCCGCCGGCGTCGCGGTCGCCTGCGCGGCATGGGCGCGGCGTGGGTGCCGTGCGGCCCGCGCTGTGCAGCCCGCGCGCTATGCTGCCCGCTCTGTCGGCACCTCTGCAGAGCTAACCACCGCAGAGCGTGTGTCGCCCAAGCCAAGCTTCGCCACCCTGTCAGGCTCCAGCACGCCCAGGCGTTCGTTGGAATGCCACACGCATCACACACACGCTCATGCACACATGCGCCGCATCATACATCGTCACTGCTTGGAGCGCAGCACCGTGCTGGTGAGCTCAATCGGCCAGCTGGCCGGTGCGGGCTGACAATTGCGTGAGCACATGCACTGGAGCCAACCGCAGCATGTGCACCTGCCTATGCTGCAGAAATCCATGTGTGAAACCAGCGACACTGTCCGCACGGAGGTAGCGTAAACGCCTGCATGCACGTCAGCGTGCGTCACCTGCAGCAGCGCAGCGGCCGCGCGCCCGCCCGCATACTTCAGCTGCTTGGGCGCGGACAGCAGCGTCGCGTTGACAGTGAAGGTGTTATTGTCGTAGTAGGGGACGCCCTGCGTGCTCAGTCCATGCGTGCTCAGTCCAAGCATATAGTACTTGCACACCTCCTGACAATACCTGAAGCGCCAACGACCCCACTCCCGCATCGCACACCGCTGCTGACAAGCGGAGCGAAGCAGCCAGCTGTGCGTCTTATTACCGTGCATGCAAGCAGCACATGTGGCCACAACACAAGCCAGGCAACACCCCATTGCCTTGGCAACAGGGTCGCAATCAGTCTCAGCATGCAAACTCAACACGGCTCTGGTTGGCACTCCCTCACTGCAAGCAACCGGGTCACGCCAAGCATGCACACAGCCACCTCTTGACACGCAGGACGCCAGAGGCAGCGCTAATCCTGCCCTTTTAATCTTGCCCTGCCCCTTGGCAGGCCAGGGTGGTACCCCACTACCGGCTCCCAGCCTGACACAGGTGACACAGAACGGAACCCGGGCCCAGCCGCCCAGGCGAGCAAGAGCGCGCGCCTGCAGCCGCATGACGACCGCGGTGGCCACCGCGCCGCCGCCGCCCAGCAGCACCGCGTCCGGCTGGCCCAGCCACGACCGGCCGACGTAGAACGGCGCGGCCGTGAAGAAGCTGGCATTGTAGATGCCGACGTCGCGCACGGGCGCGGTCTGCGTGTACACCGCCGTCGGCACGAGCCCGCTCAGCGTCAGCGTTGTCGTGTTGTCCGGCGCGACAGCCAGGCTCGCGTTGGCCGCCAGCAGCGTGAACTGCGTGTTGGCCGCCGGGCCGGCCGGCGCGGGCGCCGGCGCGGCCGCGTCCTGGGTCACAGCGCCTGCGCCGCGCGCAGCCGCACCGTAAGAGCACAATATGTCGGTGAAGACTTCGGCTCATTCAAAGTATGCTACCGGGCTGGTATGCACGCACACGGGTTCTCCCCCTCGAGCGGCGCTGCAAGCCCACCATCACTCTTGCACTACAAGGACACGCGCTAGGCAATAGCCCTGCTTCCCCCCATCTGCTGGCTGCGCCGTGCGTTGCGAGCGTGAGGTTGGCTGGGGTTGCGCAAGCAGGCACCAGTGGGCAGCCGGTGCGCAGGTGCACACTCGCCAGCTGGAGCATATCACCCACTTCGCATGTACGCGTGCCGCCGCAGCAGGCAGCAGGGCGAGGGCACACGCCACTGCCCCGCTGACTTCTATGTTAGACTGCATACAGCATACAGGTGAGCATGACTGCGCGCTCGCGACACACATCAGCAGACTCAATCCACACGGGCCGCGAGAAAGCTGGAGGACCACCAGCAGTCAACGAGGCTAGCGCTAGTACCAGTAGGCAGCCCAACCAGCCTGTCCAGGCAGCCATCGTAGCGCAGTCGCAGTGCGCCTGCAACCAACATAGGCATGAGCGCACTACTGGCAGAGCTTGCAAGCACAACTCAGCACCAAAGGTCTGTTCAGCCTCAGATCGTCTGCATCAAGCTCCAAAGGCAGCAGGTGCCAGGGCCTGACCTTCAACAAGGTGTACTCAGCACAGTCGAATTGTTCCAAAGACGCCGGTGTGACCTTTGCCGTTGAGCGTCGGCCGCGAGCTCTACGCTGGTGAGTCGAGCGGAGCAGGCCCGCCAGCTGTTGCTCAATAGCTACGCAAGCCCTCACCCTAGACCCGGAGGCATTTCAATCATCAGAAAATCAGACCACCAAAAAGAGGTGCACGTCTGGGGCCTGTTGAATGCTCATGTTGCCGAGAGGCCTGCGACGGTCTTAGATCAGGCCGTACCTTGCGCTGGCCTCGAGTCACTGCCATGCGGCAGTCACTACCTGTCAAAGGGCAACGTGTAGTGTCCACGTTCTGTCGAGCACAGACTTGAAAGAGAGGCCCAGCCATGCACGCTGTGGCTGCTGATACCGGAGAGGTCATGCATACCTAACTAGAGCGAGCATGCTGGCTGCGCGGGGGCATAGCGCTGTAAGAAGGCCCATATGAAGCAGTTGCAGGGCATCCAGGGTACAACTGCCTGAATTCAGCCTCCTTACAGCCTGGAGATGCACCTGCACTGACATTTGGTATCACCCAAATTCATGAGAGCCTCAGGCACTTGGGCTCAATTATGCACAAAGCGGGCCAGCTTGGGGCTGCCACGACACCCGCCTAGGGCAGCCCGCTGGACCAAGGCGAACCCGCACAATGCTGGCCCACCTCACACTCTGTCCAGAACGTTCATGCAGCGCTGGACGGCTCCGCGCCGGCAGACACAGCAGCTCTTGCAGTGTGCGCACGCCGGCTGCACACACGCAAGCGCAGCGCCCGCACGACAGGCCGCAGAAGCAACGCAGTCCTGCGCGCGCTGCCCGCGCGCTCGGCTAGGCGGCGTCCGCCACGGCGGTGGTCGGCAGCTCGCCCGAGCGCAGGCGCTGGCCGAGCGCGCGCAGCTGCAGCGCCGTGCGCGGCGGCAGCCGCGCGAGCGCCTGCTTCGGCACCGCACCCGCCAGCTGCGCCGCCAGCTCGCGCAGGCCGCCTGCCGCCCGACAGCAGTACAGACGTATTAGAAACAACACAAGCAATTAAAAGCATAGGATGTTGAGATTCCCCAGACGACTGCGGGGCGAGGAGCACAGCCACTTATGTGACATGCGATGATGAACAGACCATGCAGGTGCCTGCTCAGCACAGCATTGCGCTCTCAGATTCAACAACAACACCCACGAGGTCTTGCCCATCCCCACAGCCGTGTCGCTCGGTTAGCACTGCAGGGACCCTGGAAAGTGCACAACATGCCAGAAGGCCCCTCTCCAAGAGAACCTTCTGCAGGAGTGGCCTGGCCGTGTGGCTGCACGCGACATGCGCCGCCCTGACTAGTGCTCAAAAGGGCCATCCAGCCCGGTCGCGCCACTCTTGCTACCAGCAGGCAGACGGACCACAGCATGCATGTATCGCCCGTTGCATGCGGGACTGAATGGACCAGTCAGCAGCTGGCCGCCCACCTTGCCCGCTGGCGAGCGCAGACACGCCAGCGATGAGCAGCGCCCAGGCCAGCAGCCGCGCCGCGCCCAGCGCGCGCGTCGACGGCAGCCCCTCGCCCAGCGCCAGCATGCCCACCAGCACACCTGCGCGCTTGCAAGCAAGGGCACCATGAGCACAAAGAGCATTGCCAAAAATTGCGGCCAGCTCAACACTGCACGCACATCGAGCACAACGGAGCAGCCTTCATGTGCAGAGCACCTGCACGCGGGCAGCTTCCAATGTCGGCAGCCACTGAAGCATCCGTCTCCCAGCCTTAACTCCTGTGCATGGCAGAGGCAGATGCTGATGCCAGCAGGTCCCGTCAACATGGAGGCACGACGTCGCGCGAGCCGGCGCGCCTGTGACCATGGATGACACCGCCGCACATGTGCAGAGGACGACGGTGTTGCCGTCCTTCAGCCCCACCGTCTGCGCCCGCGCGGGGTTCACTTGCACCGCATCTGCACATACCAGGCTCTGCAGCATCTACTCGGCCACTGATGATGCTTCATGCTGGCGAGGCAACCGCGTCAGAGGTGCGGCGGGGTACGCAGTGCCCACACAGTAAACTGAGTACCCGCAGCATGCTCATAGAATGACACCCATGCGCACGACAGCGCTCAGCAGGGCGTGCACGCCTGTGGAGCCTATTGACAGAACACCTTGCCCAAAGGCATGCGGGTGGCGGCTGTGACAAGGCCTGGCGCGCCTGTAGCATGAAGCCCGCGGAGCTGAAGGCTATACTAGCGGCCAGGCCACCCGGCGCGGCCAGCCAGCTGCTGCGCGCCGCCAGCAGAAAGCCCGTGCGGCAGGCCGCCGCGGACAGGCCGAAGCAGGCGCCCGCCTGCGCGCGCTGACAAGATGAAAGGCAGAAGTTCGCCGGAGCTCGGACAGCCGCGCTGACGGGGCTTGCCTGCTGTGCAGCCAAGCCCCTAGCGAAACACCAAAGCCGCAACATGATAGCAGCGGCTCAAACACAGAAAGCCTACTGCGGAATCATGCACGATCATAGCGGGTCGTGATAGGGAAATACCCCTCACTTGTGAGCTCATGAGCAGCAGGTCCCTGACCTACCGCCCCACCTGCAGTCCGCACAGGGCGGCGGCCTGCTTCGCGGCAGCGGGCGGCCGCCGCCGCGCGCCCGCCGCGCCCGCCGCCCCGCGCTTCTGCGCCAGCGACGCGCCCAGCAGCGCCAGCGCCAGCGCTGCCAGCACGCCCACCATGCGCGCACCCGATGGTGCCGCCTGACCCTGCACAATGCATAGAGTTAGGCCCACCCAAACCCTATAAGTGTACCTCCTCCACAGCCCATATGCCCACTGACATGCAAGCCCGGCTGCCGTACATGCGCCCGGCCATTGCGTCCCAGCCATACCACCGCGGGCCGCACCAGCAGTGACGCGCGGGCATGACTCCAGCATTCCCTTGCGGGGAAGCGAGGACGGCTGCATCTGCGCAGGCGGAGGCACCGCAGGGCGCACCGGCGGGGCTTCCTCGGCCGTCGCGCCGATGCCGACCGTGCCCAGGCCCGCCAGCGCAACCGCGCCCCATTCGCTCCTGCCCAGGCGCTCCTGCCAGGCAGACGCAGCGAGGTCGGGCTACCTGTATCAGAACACCGGTCGTGGCAGCCTGAGTCAGGAACAGGGTTGCGAACAAGTACATGTCCTAGTGGACAAGGGGAGACTTCGCATGGGAACTTGTCTCCACAACTTATCTCTACAGGGATTGGTACAAGCACAGGCCACACTACATGAGGGGTGTGCTGAGCAGCGGGCAACAGCAAAACTATTTACGGACAGCCGGACCTCCAGTGGTTGTCCCACACAATAAGAGCTGGGGAGGGCGGCGTGTTGTCAGGGCGCACCTTCAGCCAAAAGTGTGAAAACACCGCGAGCGAGACCAGGCCCACGCCCGAAACCGGCTGCACCAGCGAGACCGGCGCGAGCGCGAACGCTGCGACCATGAACAGCGCGCCGCCGAGGTCCGCACCCAGCCCGGCCAGCCATTGGCGGCTGCGGCAGTACTGGCGCAGGATGTTGAGGTCGAGGCTGAAGCGGGGCAGGGACCCAGTCGCCTCTTTCTGACACACGCGTGCGACCAGCCTTATACAAGATGCACACTTGTGCTGGTGTACAGCAAGCTGCCAGAGCTGGCCAAGTGGCCAACTGCACGTCACGTGCACACGCCTGCTCACCTGAAGCGCCTTTCCGATGTTGTTGCCCGTGCTCGCTATGACAGTCAGCGCGATTGCAAACCACATCCCGCTCAGCGCTGGAACCTCGGCCGCCGCTGCCCCAGCCCGGGTGTGCTCAGCGCCATACGACGTCCCTCACAACTGCAGGCCGCGCATCCCGCTCAGCGGCGCGCGCGCAGCCTCGTCACCGCGGCATGAGTCTGTACCTTTGCCGCTGCCGTCTCAGCAGCACGCTGTATGTACACAAAACTCAGAAGCTGGTCTGCGCACAAACGAGTGCCGTGCGGCCCGCTGCCACCGCGTCACGGGCTGGCCAGTCCTGACCAAAGAGCAGCACCAGAGGTCCTCCTGGTGCCTTGTTACTGGTAGGCAGCAGCAGGAGTTTGTTGCTGTGGAGCTGAGACAGGGCAGGGTCTGCTGTTACCACCCACAGGCCTGCAGATGCACAACAGCACTCCCCACTGTCTTCTGCTCGTGGGTAAAGGTCGTCAGACCAGCAAACTGAGGTGCTTTAGCAGCAGAAAGAACAGTGAGAGCCGAGCGCGGTGCACGCTGTCACTGAGGTGCCTGCGCCGGAGCTGGCAGCGTGAGAGCACGCGGCGCTACAGCGCCGGTGCTTCTGGATATGAGGCTGCGCCAGCAGCACGCGGTGTCAACTGCGCGCACATAGTGCTGCCTGCCCTGGGCAACTGCGCGCGCGGCCTCTGCCTGGTGCCAGCAGCTGATGGACCAGTCAAGGAGGGCTGCCCCAGCAGCTGGACGAGCAGCAATCGCCCTGTGGCAGTGCGTGCAGCCCCCCCCGCCGTTCAGTTGCAGATTAGATTTGGTGTCTAACCTGGCCAGCTTAAGCACGGTGGCGGGTCTGCTGGGGGATACGCACCGGCGAGCCACTTGCGTGTTTTCCACTGTCTCCCTTTTGAAGCAGTTAATATGCTGCTGGCGCCTTGCTGCCACTTTCTGGTCACCTTGACCGGCGTCGCCTCACTCAGGTAGCAAGGTGTAGCTGCGACTTGATCTGCGCCGCCCCTTCATCACCGCGCGCTTTGGCAGCGGCTGGGGAGGCCGGCAGCTTGCGGCATCAGAGGGTCCTGAAGCCACAAAAGAACGCGGCTGGAGTGCTGCTAAGGCGTCCTGGCCCTGTTTGTGCAGGTCGGAGGCGGCGCAGGGCGGCCGGCGCCGCCTGGGCGAGATGGCCGCGCTGCTGGACCGGCAGGCGTCGCACGCAGCGGCGTCCTGCAGCCGCAGCGCCCAGCAGTTGCCCTGGCCTGCGTTCCTGGCCTATCGCGGGCGAACCAGCGCCGCCGCGGCCGCCCCCCTGTCCGCGCCGGCTGCTGCGGGCCAGCTGGCGGCGCGGGCAGCGCGGCTACCGGCAGCCTGCAGGACTGCGCCCTGGGCCGCGCGGCCGCTCTGCCGACGAAGCGCCAGCGTCGCCGCAGCCGCCCCTGCGCTCGCGCTAGCACCGGCAGGCCGGCTGCTAGCACGGGCTGCACTGCCGCTGGGAGGGGCCACCTTTGCCGCGTCGGGCGCGAGGTTGCGACACAGCTGGCTGCGGCCCGGTCAGCAGGCGGCGTGCACGTTTGGGACAGCTGCAGGGTCTGTGGCGGCTGCGAGGGGCGCAAGCAGCGGCGCGGCGTGCCTGGGAGCGGCGGCGGCGACCGCTGCGCGCGGGGCGGGCAGGGGCTTCTGTAGCTACGGCTATGCAGCGCCGGAGCTGCCGCAGTGGGTCCGCGCGCGCATGGCCAGCATCCCTACGCTGCCAGAGGGTGCGAATAATGCGCCTGTCTTTGCAGTGTACTGTGGTATCAAAAGTGCCGCGCAGCTTGCGCGCTTGCAATTAGCGCTGTTGGCTTGATCACAAGGGTGGCCGCATGCAAGCGGTGGCCCAGGCCTTTGAGCTCGTTGTCAAGAGCTGGTGGGTCGCTTTTTGTCAGGTTGCTCGCCGCCAGAGATGTCCACCAAGATCTGCGCATGACACGTCACACCCGCTGACAGGCACTGTGTTGATTCCAATTGAAGTGAAAGCATCTGGTCCCTATCGTGACCTGCACCCTGATCCTGCAGGCTGGGCGGACCCGGGCGCGCGGCTGCTGCGGGAGTGGGCGCTGCGGCCGGGCCTGGGCGCGCGCGTGGCCATCATCAATGCGCTGTATGCGGGCGGCGGGCCCGTGCAGCGCATGCTGCCGCTGCTCATTGCGGAGTCGCTGCGCCGCGACCGGTGCGCGCCTCGCTGGGCAGCGTGCACTGGAGCATAATTGCTTAGTGGCCGCTCCTTCTTTGGTATTTTGTAAGGTTTAAACCTGCGTGGCCGCGCTCAGCGTGCCCCGACCTGCACGTTCGCAGCAGGGACGGGCATCGGCGGTGCTGGCCGCACGCAGCGCTGCGGGCGCCTGCCCGCGCCTTGTGACGTGACATTGCGACATGGCACCAGAGCACATGCAAGCCCATGCTCGCAGCGTACAGCGACACTGCTGAGTTGCGCCTGGTCGCTGGTGCAGGTTTGCCATGGCGCTGACGGGCCCGCCCGCGGAGCTGTGGGTGACGCCGCCGCCGCGCCGCAAGCCCGGCACGCTTGCCGCGCTGTGGGGCGCGCTGGCGCAGTCGGCCGCCGACCTGTGGCGCGCCGTGAGCCTGCTGCTGCTGTTCGCGCCGGCCGCGTTGACCGCCTTCCCCGCGCTGCAGTACGGCCTGGGCCGCGGCGCCTGGATGACGCTGCTGCGGTGCGCCATGCGAGAGGGTTGGTGGTGTCTACTGTGCTCTCCCTGCTTACCATGCTTGCCCGGCTCTGCAGCGAGGCCTGGGCCCCGGCGTCCGGCGTCTGGTTGGCGCTGCTGCAGTGCGGGCGCCGCGCCCTGGACATAACCTGACGATCCGCACCTGCCAGGTTTGCCATAGAAGGTTTATTCAGCCCAGACGCCATGGCGTGCACTACAGAGCGGTAGCCAAGAGTGTGTTGTGTGGAGGGCCGGGCATGGCACTGTCTTATAGCGTTGTGTTGAAGTACATTCTGCTGGCATGCAAGGCCCAGGTCGCCAGCCTGGCTCAAGACGGGGCGAGGGCATAGCCTGGAGGCAGCAGGCAGATGGGTGGTGCCTCCAGGCCCATACCGCGCACGATGATGCACTCTGACATTCTGATGATGTCGCCCTGAGCATACTCGCGTGCATATCCGGCAGTCAGTCCTGTAGTTCGCTGCCAACTTTGCAATTTGGAGGGAGAGCAGGACGGACGCCCCTGATACGCACCTATGGTCCACGGTGCGCACGACAACCAGTGACCAGGGCCGTGGCGCCCGCGCGGCAGGCGCACGCTGGAATTGGCGGGGCCGGCGTTCATCAAGTGGGGCCAGTGGGCGGCCACGCGCCATGACCTGTTCCCGCCCGACCTCTGTGCTGCCCTGGAGCACCTGCACACGCAGGCGCGTGCTTGCTTTTGAGCGAGGGGTTGTGTCAGGGCTTGTGGTATGTGGTGATGCGCTGCGACAATTTACACCCAACTCTGCGCTGCCCTGGGGCAGCTGCATATGCAGAAATGCGCTGCTCAAGGAGGGAGTGTGTACTCTGGTGGTGCAGCCCCGACATACTGTGTTCAGGTGTCTGCGGCGCTGGGGCCGCCTGCGCATGCGGACATCGGCTTGCTCATTTCATGGCAGGACATGATTTGCAATTGTCTGAGGAGCAGCATTTCCACATATCACGCGATGGAGTTGGTCTGGATTGCCCTGCCGGCCCGCATGGAGTTCGGTGCTGTGTTGTCACAGCAGAGGCTGCCTGTGACTTTTGAGTGCCGACGCAGGCGCCCGCGCACTCGCTGGCGTACACGAAGACCGCCGTGGAGCGCGCCTTTGGCGCAACTTCAGACGAGCTCTTTGATGACTTCCCCGCCACGCCTGTGGCCAGCGGCAGCATCGGACAGGTGACGCCTGTCCAGGCGAAGCTTTGGCCGCGAGGGCTGCACTCCTACGCGGGCTGACATAGGCCAAAGAGCGCTTGCAGCGGGGCTGTTGGCAAGCGCGCTCCCTTGCTCACCGCCCTTCTCTCGCCTGCCAAGGCCTAGCTAGAGGTCCTCAAAGTGCTGGGTATACCACAAGCTCCGACGCGCAAACCGTGTGGGGCAAGGGGCTGTGCGATGCTGCGCAAAGCAGAGACGCGCGGCTGAGCAAGAGACTGGCCCGGCAGCACGCGTGTGCCTAAGCCCTACAGCGACGCGCGCGCAGGTCTACAAGGCGCAGTTGAGTGCCAAGGGGGCGCGCAATACTGGCATAGACCCTGGTGCGCGCCCTGAGAGCCCTACTTGGTTGCTGATTTGCATCTAAGTGTCGACCGGGTGCCTGTAGGCTGTCAGGTTGCTGAGTCTGCTAGCCCTGTTTTCCATGTGCACAAACCCAGAGTGGTGCCAACCACAGAAGTGTCTCTATGAATGTCTGAATAAAGCTCATGATCAGATAGACAAGGAATGCTGCTCTGCAGGCACGGTGGTGGCTGTGAAGGTGCGGCATCCGGGCGTCGGGCAGGCCATCCAGTGCGACTTTGCGCTGATGCTGCGCGTCGCGCGTCTGCTGTCGCTGCTGCCGGCCACCGCGCACCTGCGCCTGGAGGACAGCCTCGCGCAGTTTGCGGCGCCGCTGC
>JAABUV010002770.1_pt1 | contig 23206 bp, 27 predicted proteins | sample 5559971 | NCBI WGS metagenome assembly JAABUV01 (sample SAMN10711881, study PRJNA513362) | rock metagenome | isolation source: Antarctica rocks | place: Antarctica: Victoria Land, Knobhead nord | collected 2015-12-19
GAGGCCACCGAGGCTGCGTCCGCGCGCGCGGCCGCCGCACTGCCCGACCTGGGCCGCGACGAGCCGTTTGTGCCGCCGAGCGCCGCGCTCAAGACGTGCGGGCCCGTCCTATGAACGAGCGAGAGTGAAGTGCGCCCGTGCATGTCTGGGCAGCTGTGGCGGCTGCAGCGCTGCTCCAAAACAGGCGGCGGTGCGGCCGTCATGCTGTTCTAAGCCTACGCGTCCACAATGTACGCTTGTCCACGCTTGTGCCACCTGCCGTCAGCTGTGCGGACAGGGTCGTGCCCCAAGCGGGGGGGAGCTGAGAGTGTTGGGCAGCCGGAGCGCTGGCACCCACCGGAAGCGCGCTGGGGAGAGCAGCGCCCACGCTATTCACGCCTGCATGCCTGTACCGGCAGACGACGTGCTTGCGCGTCCGAGCAGGCCGAGGCGCACGCACGCGCAGGCACGCGCATAGCCGGCGACCGAGCATGCGGTGGATAGGATTTAGGGTTAGGGTTGGAGCCGAGCTGCAGGGGCATGCTCCGGCCACAAGCGCGACCGCGGGCCACTCACCGCCCGGCGCGCGGCAGGGAGGTCGTGCTGAGCGCGGAGGAGGCGAAGGCGCGCACGCGCGAGCACAACGAGGCGGCCGCGCGCGAGGCGGAGGCGCGCCGCAAGCGCGCCGCCGACAAGAAGGCGCGGCTCGCGGAGGCCAAGGCGCGCGCCGCCGCCGAGGCCAAGGCGCGCGCGGCCGAGCCGGCCAAGGTGGGCCGCCCGCCGGCTGGAGTGAGGGCTAGACCAGGGGTTTTTGCTGGCCGGTACACGCAGTTGTTGTGGCGCTGTGTCCGCTGTGAGCGTCTGGCTTGCCGGCACTTGTGGGCGACAGCATGGGATGCCCTTGTATGGCAGAGCCTGGGGGTGCCAAAGCCTGATACAAACAGTGCACACGCACTTCAAGTGCATGACTTGAAGCAGGATGGCGGTGGGTCCTCCTGCACCCGGGAATGCCAGCTGCGTGCAGAGCATCGTGCACTCAACCCCCGGCAGTTGCGCTGCTCTTGGCAAAGATGCTAGCGTGCCTCGTCAGTCTGTGTTCGCGGCCTGGCCCAAACATTGGCGTCGTGCGGCTGCGCAGGAGCCCGCGCAGGCCAACGGCGACGGCGACGCAGCGGCGGGCGGCGACCCTGCGGCGGCCGAGGGCGAGGAGGCGCCGGCGGCCGCGAGCGCGGCGGCCGAGCCCACGCCGGCCGCCAAGCCGGCGCCTTTGGCGGCCGCCGGCCAGCAGGCGCGCTGCAACAGCCTGCCTGCACGCCGGATGCGCTGCAAGTGGCTGCGCCTGGAGTGTGGGCTAGGGTTGCCTGCTCGCCACCGTGCTCTATGCCAAGCCGGCACAGCGTTCCGCGTCTCCAGCACCGCAACTCAACCTGCTGCGCACGCCTGACGCGACGCCGCGCTTGCGGGCAGACGGGCGCCGCGAACAGCGCGCATGGAGACAACAATGAAACTAAACGCGGGCGCCCCACAAGCGGGCACCGCCGGGCGCGGCATCGCTGCGCGCTGGGGCAGGCGGGGGCTGCGCACTGCATTCCCTAGCCTTGAGTGCGTGAGCGGCGCTGCGCGCGGCGCAGGCCAAGAAGGCAAAGAGCGCGGCCGTGCCCAAGGCGCGCATGGTGCCCAAGGCGCGCAAGGGCTGGCAGCGCCACCTGCCGCGCGACCCGTACGTCCAGGCGCGCGCCTGCTGCCGCCCCGCGGCTCCCTCGCCCGCGCTTGCGCACCCTGAGCGCCCCAAGCATACCCTGAGCAACACTCGCACCACCCCAGTTATCAGAGGCACCCTTGAGCCAGCCGGCGCGCGTGGCTTACCTGCATGGCTTGTGTGACTCTGTGACCCGCGCCCGAGCTTTCCACGTTGCCGGTTTCGCAGCCCTGTTCGCGTAATGCATAGCCATCCTGGTTCAGCGCCATCAAGTGCGCACGGCGCGCAGATGGCGCTGGCGGCCGTGGCCGTGGCGCTGCTCGCCGCGCTGACGTACCAGGCGTTCCGGGTGCTGTCTTAGGCGCGGAGCGGCAGTCTTGCCTTGCGCGCCGTGCGTGCTGTGCAGACCCGGCCGCGCCTGGGGGTTGGCCGGCGGGGTCTGCTGGCACTGCGCAGGCATGTGTGGGGGGCGCGCTGTTGACAAGCGATGCCTTGCGGGGCAAAGCTGCAGCAGGGTCAGAGGTGGGGGGGCGGGGGAGCGGGGTGTCCGGCCGCCGTGACTCCACCTCTGCATACTGTGCGATGAGCTGAATCATGGGATAGCTAATATAGGATGTGCGCAGCGTGCACAGTAGGCGCGGGAACGTTCACTAATGTTGTCGCTGCCAGCACTGGACAGGCACTGGGAGTGCGATGACGTAGCACATTAGCCACATCGAGCGTTGCCAGGAGCCCAGGAGCTGGTCTCAGAGTTGCCGTGCGGTGGCCAAAGCTGACTAGCAGGCAGGGGGTGCAAAGCTGACTTGCAGGCAGGACTGCCCGGCCTTGTGATGTGTGGGGCAGGGGCGGCTGGCGGCTATTTGGCTGAAACAAGGGATTGAGCCCTGCGCAGCAAGTATGGGTCGATGACAGGCGCTCGCGCTAGCGCTGGAAGGCCCTCTGCATGGCGAGGTGAGACCAGCGGCACGAATGGCGGGCCTGGCAGCTAATTTTGCTCAAGCCTATCACACTTGTCAGTCACGTTTTGCATGCGCTGCATGCGTGCGGCATGCGTTGCCTCGAGCCCATACTTGCAGGTGTACGGGCCACTGGTTATTGCTTCTAGTAGCAGATGTTGAGCTGCGTGAAGTGAAGACCTGTAACAGCGGTCGATGCAAGTCGATGTGTTGCAGTGCACAGCTAAGTCAGCGTCCGTGGCAACCTGCCTTGGTGCCCATGCTGCACACACGCTCGCGCAGTTACACTTCAACACTTCTTCAGCACTTTTTTCTTGCCCAAGATGCTTGCAATCGAGACTCTTTACGAGCAGGGTCCCTGTGCAGCAGTATCAACAACGTCACGCGCAAAGCGCTTGGCCAGGCAAGGCTATCAGAGCACGCACTCAGCCGCCAGTCGCTGCCGCTGCGGACGCCGTCAGCGGCGCCTTGAGCTCGTACACGACAGAGATGGACGCCGTCACCGCCTGCTCGCCGATGCTCGCCACCCGGGCGAGGCCGGCGTCCACCGGGCCATCTGCGCAGCGTCACACATGTAAAACCCCCCGGGGGTTGGGCTCCCAAATTAGGTTTGGCTGCGGGGCTTGCGCACATGTCTGCTGCATGCAGAGCTGTGAGCGCCAGGCTGAGATTGTGCATGGGGAAGCCACCGACAGGCTCACATGCATGCCTCTGATGACAGGGAAGGTGCACCCGATGGCCCCTGGTGTGAGGCACTGCTGCGCACATGAACGCGTGTGGTACACAGGCGTGCCTCCCGGGAAGCACGTGCAAACTTGTCTGCACCCCTGAGCACTGCTCCGCCTCGCAAGCGTGGGGCGCGCCGTCGCTGCTGCTGTAGCTGCCCACCGGGGCCACCAGCACGGACGACTCGCGCAGGCTCACGACGCTCCCCAGCTCAGTGCCCGCTGCCTGCGCGCGCTGCAGCAGTGAGATACCCCCAAAATGAGCGCTTGCACGCAGCCGGCCCACCTTGCCTGGCCCTCCGTTGCTCGTCAGGCATGTCACGGTTCCCAGCGCGAGCAGCTCACGCAATTGCCAGATGTCCGCCGCCGCGTCTGAGGTGAAGGTGCAAAGTTACAGGCATGCCTGCTTGCAGTCAAGCAGCAGGGCCGGCCGCCCACCTGCGCGTAGAGCCGGGCGGTGCCAGCGGCGTCCTGCGCAGCCTTGTTGCGGGCGGTCTTGGTCAAGTTCTTCGTTGTTGCCGGCGCCAGGCCGAACTGCGCGCGCCGGCAGGCCCCGGGTCAGCCGGCAGCGCTGCTGCCACCCGGCGCGTCTTCACGCAGATCAGGCAGCCCAGCATGCATGGCAAGCCCCTGGCTTGCAGCCTCAGCTCTGTATAAACATGCAGTGGGGCAGTCTGATGTCATCCGGCACGTCAAGACAGCCCCGCCGTACGAGCAGCGTCAAAGCGGGCCTGACGCTCCCGCGCGAGCATATGCGACGCCGTCAGGGGCTTCATGCTAGCGCAGCCGCCCAGCGGCCGTGCGCGGCGGAGGGGCCGCTGTGGCCGGCCAGCGGGCGGGCGGGGCGGGCGCGCACGCTGATGGTGGAGATGGTGGCGTCGCCCGTCTTCACGATCGCGTCCACCACGCCGGCCAGCGACTGGGCCGTCACGTTGCTGCGCGCGCGCCGCCCGGTCACGGGGGCCCAGGCGGCCTGCCAGGCCATGGGGGCAGGCACGCGCTTGCACGTGCAAAGCACGCCCACTAGCGAGTCAGCGTCGCAGCCTTCAAAAAGCAACATGGCCTGCCACATAACAAGGGCAAACACGGGCGCTGGCACATGCGGGGCACGCAAAGTGGCACGCAAAGTGGCGAGTCCGGGTTGCAGCCGCAAAGAGCTTTTTATAAGATAAGAAGTCAGCGTTGCAGACTCGCAAAGCTACCTCAAGCTGCTCATGTCGCAGGCCCCCCACAGGGCTGACCATGCAGTCATAGGCGGTGCCAGCGACCTTGAGGCTTGTAATGACTCAGCGGGCAAACCCCTGACTGTGCCGATGCGCCATGCACACCCATGCAGTGCAGTTGGGCGGGAACCTAGATTGGCCCGTGTGGCTGAGCGGGGCCAACAGGCGGCCCGCACCCAATGTACACACGCAGCGACTGCGTGACCTTCTGTCCATTGTTGTCATTCTTCTTTGTCACGCTGCGCGCGGGAGCACAGCCCATCACGGCAAGTGCGCTTCACCTTACGACAGCTCGTCAGGAGTCATGCAGCGCACACCGCACGCATGCATGCCAGCCACGCTGCACCAGGGACAGGGGGCCGCCGCGGAGCGCGCGGTCAGGCCCGCGCCTGTTGTACTGGGTGTCGGGCGCAACGGACAGGCTGGTGGTCTGCACGCTGAATGCGCTGGTGCCCAGGTTGGCCTGGCGCGCCCGCACAGCCGACCTCAGCGGCGAGGAGCGGCCTCAGCAGCGAGGAGCGGCCTGAGCGGCAGGGCGTCGGCACGGTGCGCACAGCCAGAGCGCCGCAGGCGCGGGGCACCGCACTGCACCGCACCTGGGCGAGCGCGGACACGATGCTGTTGACCGCGTCAGACACGTTCCGCCGCGCGCTGCTGGCGAGCGCGCCCGTCTTGCTCACCGAGCACAGGATCTGCGCGCGGCGCGGCGGCAGCTTCACGTCCGCTGCTCGTTCTGAGCGCCTGCTTCGGACAGTGCAGCCACACAGTGCTCGCAACAGCCTGGCGTGGATGCACCCCGGTGTGGGCCCTCCTGCATGCAGGCTGCAGGCAGGTGGCAATGTGCACTTTCATGATCAAGCAGGCTGCCGGGTTGCAGCCGACTGGGGAGGCCGCGCACGCTGACGGTGTCAGAAGGGGCCTGGATCCGGCCGTAGCCGGTGACGTTGACGTTGGCCGGGGCCGCGCTGCAGCATGCGGTACCTACAACCAAGAGAGCCACCAGGAGAGAGCCTGCGTGCTGGATCGCCATTGCAGTGATCGCTGTATCGTCGGGCTTCAGCACGTATGTGTGCGCAACCCGGCTAATTTTGCCCCCGACCTGACGAACCTGCCCTCGACCTGCCCTTGCGCTCTATCTGAGCACGTGCAGATGACCAGCTGGAGCGAGAGCGTCAGTCCTGCACACTTCGCTGCTGCCCACAGCCATAAGTATGGCTCGCAACGTTCTGGCCCTGATCTTGGCGATCGCCTGCATGCACGCTGCCCACGCCCAGAACGCCACCGAGCGCACGATCACAGTCACAGGCAATGGCGCGTTGCAGCGGCAGTCGGACACAGCCACGGTACGACCGCCCGTGGGCTGAGCCAGGCCCCCAGGGGCCTGCAGCCCCAGGCTCTGTCTCAGTGCTACACTGCCGCCTCCGGCACGTCATGCTTCGTGCCTGTCCCTGTAGTGATCAGGCGCCACACCTGTGCTCTCAGGCTGAGCGACCGGCTTGCTGCCGCGCGCACGTCCCTGGCTTGCACTGGGTCTGAACCCGGGCGCTGGCGCCGCGCAGGTGTCTGTGCAGGTGTCCAACACACAGAAGCTGGCCTCAGACGCGCGGCAGAATGTGTCCGCCACGGTCTCGTCCATCCTCTCAGCGCTGAGCAAGGTGATCCGCAGCTGCCACGCATGCCTGCCTGCCAGCCCCGCGCCAGGCCAGCCTGCTGGCTCGAGGACCAGCGCGGCCAGCTCCCAACGCTGCAGCGCGCGGCACTCGCTGCGTTCGTGCGGTGCTGGCCCCAGACGGCTGCCGCGCGCTGCAGCAGCGCCTCACCGCCTGCGCGCGCGCCCCAGGAGTATGGCAGCACGGGCTCCGTCGCCGTCACCACGGCCTCCCTCAACGTGTACCCGGACTCCGAGTACAACTCAACGACCGGCGCGTACAAGCGCATCGGGTACCAGTTCAGCCAAGGGCTGACGATCTCCATCAGGTGCCCCCCCTGTGCTGCGGCGGCGGTGCGGCATGCTGGGTGCCCAGTCCAGCCCCAGCCGCGGGCCTCTAGCAGCCACCCACCCAGGATGCGGCGTCTTGGGCACAGGCTCCAGCACCAGCTGCGGACCAGTGTCAGGTGGCTCCCGCCTTGCCGTGGTGCATGCCCGCTCGCCGAGCACCCTGTCAAGAACCTACGCTGGGTCATGCTGGCCCACCCTTGCATGGAGAGGGGAGCCTAGGGACGCTCCGCGCCTGCTGCGCTCACATTTGGCCCGACAGACCCAGCGCCACGAAGCAACAAGCTGGGCGCCCGCTGGGCTCGCTGCATTTGCGCCACCGGCAGCCCGCACGCCTCCGGCGCACGTGGGTTTCCAGAGCCACAGGCCGGCGCTCGTTTGCCTCGCCCTGCACCCGCGCCGCCCGCAGCGCCCGTCGTGAGCGGCCGGCCGCGGGTGCGGCGCGCAGGAACGTGACCACTGCGCTGCTGTCGGGCGTCATCGACGTGGCCGTCAATCAGGGCGAGGACGTTACCATCACCAGCATCTCCGTGCGCGCCCCGCCTGCACCCCATGACTATAGGTTTAGGCTAGGGCTTGGGTATGTGATAGGGCGCAGCGGCACTAGCAACATGAATGAGCCTTCCTTCCTTCCTTCCTTGCATGCATGCCTCCATCGGCGTTGACGCTCCTGCACGCGGTCACGGCCTTCGTGCATCCTCCTGACAAGCAGCAAACAAAGTGAAGGAGGCAGCTGCACGGCGTCGGCGGCCGCTCTCTGCCGTCTCTGAAGTGAGTGGTTCTCAGCAGGTGCCCCATTTGGCCAGTGCAACAGCATCAGCTGGTTGTGAATACTGGCTGTGGCACCTTGACGAGATGGCAGCGTGCGGCGGGGCGCGCAGTTCGGCCTGTCCTCCACCGTGAAGGGCAAGATGTGGCTGGAGGGGCGCAACGCAGCCGTCGCTGACGCCAAGGACACCGCGCAGCTGTATGCGCAGGTGCGGCCCAGGCATGCCGGCAGGCAAGCAAGCAGGCGCTGCTCTGCTGCATGCGCTCCGCGCCGAATGCCAAGCGCTTGCCTGCGTGTGCCTTGCTAGTCCAAATGGGAAAGAAAAGAGTGATCATAAACTGCCTGCCCTGGGTGCAGGCGCTGGGCGGGGGCCTGGGGCCCCTGTACAACATGCAGGAGGTCAGCGGCTCCAGCGGCGACTCCAGCGACTCCCGCTCCGGCTCAGACGCAGGCGCGCGCCCCGGCATGCGCGCGGGCTGCATGGGCAGGGCACGCAGTTAGGGCTGCCTTGCAACCTTCCCAGCATGCAATTTGAAGATGTCCGCCATGCCCCTGCACCCTCATCGAGGGCTCCCCGCATGCAAAGACGCTGCATGGCAGGGCAGGAGGCAGGCACGCCCGCTGCGCCGCACACGCCGCGCACCCTGCGGGGCCACAGGGCGGTCGCTGAGCGACGCGCCCTGTATCCGCTCCCCTGCCTGGCCCTTCCAGGGTCGGCCGCTGCTGCGGGGCGCGCGCGAGGCGGGTGCCGCGCGCAGGGGCGCCCCCGCCCGCCGGCAACAACTCCGCGCTGACGCCCGCGGTCAGCATCGGGCAGCAGACGGTGACGATCCAGGTCGCCGCGGTGTACCTGCTCCTGCCGGCGGCCGCGCCCGCGCCCGCGCCCGGTGCCAGCAGCGTGCTCCGCGCGGCCGGCCCCGCGGCCGGCACGGCGGGGCGCTGATGACCGACCTGCGCTGCGGCCGCGCGGCGGCGGGGCGGGCGGGTGTGGCGCCGCGGCTGGGCGGAGCTGACCCTGCGCATGGGTGATCGCAAGAGCTGGGTGCTTGTGACGACTTTGCCAGAGCAGAGGGCTGCCAGTTGCATGCCCGGGGGAGGGATGGCATGTCGAGAACGGTCAGCCGAGGGCGCAGAGGGCGGCGCTGGGATGGAGCGGGTTGGCGCTGCAGCCATGCGTGCAGGGGGCTCCTGTCATGCTCCGTGCTACAATTTTCGCTTCCTACGCAGAAGTCTGCCGGCCTAATGCGGGTGTGAGGCAGAGTCCGACCTGTGCGTCGGCGGAGATGGCCGAGCGTGCATATTTCTGACGATTTGAGAAGTACAGAAGTGGAGGACATGGAACAGGACATTTGTAATCAAATGGCAAGGCGAGCGAAGCTGGCTGTCAGTATCAAAATCTTACAAGTAGGCATCCACCAGCGCATGTCAGATGTGCAGCACAAGCCCTGTCAGGGCGCGCCCCTGCTCGCAGGGGCCGCACAGGGGCACATGCGGTCCAGGGGCGGCCGCAGGCGGCCGCGCACGCGCGCGCAGGCCCAGCCCAGCAATCCCAGCCGTGCTCAGTTCACGGCCAGCACCCTGGTCGGCCGGGGGGCAGTCTGAATAGGGGATCCCGGTTCGCCGAGGGCGCAGCCCAGGGTGTTGCTGACATGCGGCCATCAAAGTACCCGGCACGAGCACCAGAGATTGCAATTTGATGCGTGTCAGGCACACTCGAGTGCCCGCACAAAATGGCGCTAAAACGCAGCGGCCTCGAGGCGTGCGCTGCCTGGCTTGGCACCCCCCCCAGCACGCAGCGCGCCACAGGCTGCTGAAGAATGTCAGTCCAGTGTGGGTTCGCCCTCGTCCACGAACGCTAAAGGCGCCAGAATACTGGGGCTCGTCACGACAGACACATGGCACCATACACAGCTGCAGTTATGACCTGACATGACAGCCCGCCCTCGGAATACGCTGCAACTGCACGGCCAGGACCGGGGACTTGAGTACACAGCGGATAGACTGGCTGTAATGCCGCTACAAAGTTAGCCTTCTCAAACGACAGACTGCATCAGCATTGCCAGCACCAGGGACGGACAGGGCGGCACCCATGCCCAAAAAGGGCGGCACCCGTGCCCGAAATAAATCTACTGACCACAGGTGAACCCTGGAAGGCAACAGCTAACGAGAGGGTGAGTGACCCATGAAATGTGACGTTGCAAAGGCATGGTGACCCGATAAGCAATCGCTAGCTTCATGCCTTGCCAGTGGGACTGCCATGGGACGCCAGCGGCACGCCGGTAGGGCTCCCCACCCAGAAAACCCCGATGAGCTGCTACCAAGCCTGATATGCTGTCTGCAGCATGCTCGCCGCCCTGTCATGCGGGTCTCACCTCCAGGGCAGGCTGCCCTGGGCAGACCGCGTCGTGCGGGAATGCAACCAGGGTAGGGGTAGGGCTAGCCCTACGCGCCGGCCAGCGCAAGACGGTCGCCTCAGCACCCCCGCCCAGGCCAGGCAGGGGCTCAGGAAAAGGGGCCCCGGGCGCGCATCCGGGTCCACAGACAGCCCGGAGCCATGGACCGGCGCCGACGAGCGCCCCTAGTATGGCCACTAGTACACCAGATTGGTCCCCAGCTCGCACGCTGCGGCGCACTGGCCGCCGAAGCAGTTGCAGTGCTGCGGCGCGACGCACGCGCCCGACGGCGCGCGCGGGTAGGGGCAGCCCTGCAGGTGCGCCGGGAAGGCGGCCGGGTCGCGGATGCCGACCTCCACCACGATGCCCGCGCTGGGGTGCACGTAGGCCAGGCCCGGGTGGCCCGAGGCCAGCAGCGGCGGCACCTCGCCCTCCGCCAGGCCCAGGAAGTCGCGCAGCAAGCGCGGGTGCGTCGCGTGGCTCAGCTGCGCGGCGGGGCGGGAGGTTCAGGGGGTAGGGTTGGGATTAAATCTTAGGGTTAACCTACTGCTGTGAGCGAGGCCGCAAGCGCCAGCATGCGCTGCAACGCGCACGTTAGGCGGCGCTGCTCAGCCTGCCATCCATGTCGTGTGGATGCTGACGGGCGGTGTGAGCTGCCGCGGCTGAAAGAGGCCTCAAGCATGCTGCGCGCTTTCGCTCTGCTCGGCTTGCTCGAGGTCTTGTGGCAGGGCATGCACACACACTGTATCAGCCGCATGGCGCTGTCCATATGGCAGGCGAGCTTCTGCAAGGCGCAGAGTGCGACTGGTCAGCAGCACGGGAGTCGTCAATGCCGGAATCAAGAGAACAATGTACCCACAGCATTAAGCTGATAGCGCACCCCGTGGTCGACCAGCGGCGCCGCAAGCTCCGGCGGCGGCGGCGGCGGGCGCCGCGCGACGAGCGCCCATGCGCCTGCTGCCCAGCGCTGCATGCGCCCCAGGACGCCGCCGCTGCCGCCGCCGCCGCCGCCGCCAGCCGCGGTTTGCGATAGCAGCTGCCGCCGGCGCTGCGGCGGCTGCGGCAGCGGCGTAACCAGCAGCGCAGACTGCAGGCGCCGCCGCGCTGAGGCGCCGCCTCCCCCCGCCGATGCGTTGCCGAGCGCCCACGCTATGTCCCCCGCGGGCGGGCCTCCTGACGGCCCGGCCGCGGCAATGCCGGTACTGGCAGACGTGTTGGCTGGCTTGGGCGCTGAGTTTGGCGCGGCGGCCGCACCCGGCGGCGCTGCAGCGCACAGCGGCTGATGTCAGCAAGGATGGGACACGAAACATACTTGTGCCGATAGCAATTTTATCTGCGCTCGTCCTTGCTTGCCATGGCGGTCGAGCGTGGCGCTTCAGGCGCGCATGCCGACAATGTTGGGGTTGATGGGCATTACGTACAAAATGGGCACTGCACTAGCCATCTTTTATGAACGCAACAGATGGAAAGTGGCCAGGATTTCTCCATGAAATGGCATTGGTCGCACAGTAGTGGACGCTGTGGGCGCGCGCGCCTGCAGCGTTTGCAGCATCTGCGCTCATGCCCGGCGCCGTGCCGGCCGCGGCGGTCGGCGCCGGCGTCGTCGTCACCCCGCTCGCGGCGGGCGGCGTCGGCGCCGGCGTGCCCGACGCCGAGGCGGCCCCCGCGTCCCATGCGACCGCGGACTGCGTGGGCGCGGGCGTGCTCGTCCCCGTGCCGGACCCGGTGCTTGCAGCCGCGGGCGGGTTGGAAGCCCACGTGACCGTCGCAGTGGTCGGGGCTGGCGTGCCAGTGGCGGTCGCCGTTGGCGTTGGCGTCGCCGGCAGCGGCGTGGCCGTTTGCGCAGCCTGCGCCGGCGTCGGCGTCGGCGTCTGCTCCCAGGACACCGATGGCGCTGTGGGTGCCGGCGTCGTGGTCGCAGTCGGCATCGGCGCCTGGCCCCGACATGCCTCAGGTGCTCACCATCAATCGTTGCAATTGCTGCAGTTCCACGAGGCCTCCTCATTGATCCGTACTATGTTAGACAATTGGCTTCATTAGCATTTGCTTTGATAAAGGTGATGAAGTGAACAGCGTCGAAGAGAATATGACGGCAATGATGCACTTCGGACTCGCATCAGCAGGTGGGCACACCGACGTTGTGGGCGTCTGCGTGCCCCAGTCGACAGGCTGCGTGGTGGGCGCGGGCGTTGCGGAGTGCGTGGGCGGATTGGTGGCCCAGTCGACAGGCTGCGTGGTCGGCGCGGGCGTGGCCGTCCCCGTCGGCGGCGGCGTCGCGAACGCGGCGGGCGATGCCGTAGGCGCCGTCGTCGGCGGCGGCGTTGCAAACGAGGCGGGCGACGTCGTGGGCGTCTTTGTCGGCGGCGGCGTCGAGAACGAGGCCGGCGACGTCGTGGGCGCCGTCGTCGGCGGCGGCGTGGCAAAGGATGAGGCTGGCGACGTGGTGGGCGCTGGCGTGGCCGGCGTGCTTGTCGGCGGCGGCGTGGCAAAGGACGAGGCCGGCGACGTGGTGGGCGCTGGCGTGGCCGGCGTGCTGGTCGGCGGGGGCGTGGCGGGCGCCTGCGCACCATACACCGCGGCCTGAGCGCCTTGCCCGCCACGTCGCATGTGGCAGCCTCATGCTCCCCCCAGCATGCCTCCCCAGCTGCAAGAGGCTATGGGTTGCATGGCTGCACGAGAGCGCAGCCGTGAGAGCAGCACCCCATGCTGCATGACATGCATGCAGCTGGCTGCAGTGAGACCGCAGAAGGCATGCGCCTCAAGCGTAAGAGGTGCATACAAGCCGTGTTCTAGCACGCGATCTGCTGCTCGGAGCTCCGTGAGGACGCCCCCATGTTGCTTGCCGAAGCAAAAGGGTGCATGGTGGGGTGCACCTGCGACGGCGTCGGCGTCACCGACTGCTGTGTGCCCCAGGCGCCCGGGGTCGGCGTGGCCGCTGTGGTGGGCGCAGGCGTTGATGGCGTTTCCCAGGCCACAGCTTGCGTCGTGGGCGCGGGCGTGGCTGATGAGGTGGGCGGGTCCGTCTTCCACGCCACCGCCTGCGTGGTCGGCGCCGGCGTAGCCGTCGTTGTTGGCGGCGGCGTCGCCATGGAGACCGGCTGCGTGGTGGGCGGCGGCATGGTGAAGACTGCTTGGGTCGTCGGCGCGGGCGTCGGCGCGGCCGTCGTCGTTGGCGGAGGCGTCCTTGCCGCCATTGTTGTCGGCGCAGGAGTGGGCGCCGCCGTCGTCGTTGGCGGAGGCGTGGGCGCCGCCGTGGTGGTGGGCGGGGGCGTGGGTGCCGCGGTCGTCGTCGGCGGGGGCGTGGCCGGCGCCTTTGTCGTGGGCGCAGGTGTTGGTGCAGCTGTCGTCGTTGGCGGAGGTGTGGGCGCTGCCGTCGCCGCGCTAGGCGGCGGAGTGGGTGCCGCAGTGGTGGTGGGCGGGGCTGTGGCGCGCGGTGCCCAGGGCGCAGCGCGCGCTGCTGCGCGCCGTGCTCTGAGCTGTCCGCCCTCCTTGCGCGCCGCCCGCGCGCGCCCTCTCACTCACGCGCCCGGGCTGGGCGGCAGGCGCCGTCGTCGCGCCCAGCCTGATTGACGTGTCGCCCACGGCCGTGTCGGTCGGCGCGACGGGCGCTTCGGTCAGCCCGGCGCTCATCTCCGTGGGGTGCGTCCCCGCCCCTGACCTGACCTGCCGCGGCAGCACTGGTCCGCGCCGTGCGCGCCCGCCCGACCGCATAGCGCGCCCGGCCCGGCCGCAGCGCGCTCCTGGCGGCGCCCTGGCACGGCCTGCTTCCCAGCGACTCGCTGCAGCGCCTGCACAGCTGGCCAGCAGGCGACCTGGGCTTGCGCGCGGCGCGCGCAGGCCGAAGCTCATTAGCGTCGGCGCGTCCAGCGGGCCCGGGATGCCGAACCACGTCGAGTTTAATCCGACGCTGATCAAGGTCGCGCCCACCTGGGAGGTCCTGCCAGCGGAGGCCGGCGTCGGCCCCGTGCTGCAGCCGGACGCAGTCAAGATTGACCCCACGCCCGGGCGCGTGGTCGTCACGCCGCCCGTGGCGCCAGGCGCCTTTGCGGCGGACCGCGCGGCCGTGCAGGCGGCCGCGCGCGCGCGCGCGCAGCCGGCGCCCTGAGCCGCGGCGGCGCGCGGGCCGGTGTACTTTGAACGTCAGCGACGTGCGCTTAGGACCTGTCTGCAGCCGATGCCAGCGCGCCCGTGCGCGCTGTCTGGGAGTAGGTGGGCTTGCTGTTGGCCGTGTTATGAGCTGTGCACACGCGTGTCTGGTGATGGAGCAGCTGGTGCTGGGCTGAAAGGGCGCGTCTGCACCATGGGCAACATATACCTCCAGGCAAAGGCACTGGGGAAGCAATTACTTTTTTCCTGTTTTTCCTTTTTTCCTGTTACTTTTTTTAAGCACTGTAAAGAGAAGCCCGCGACGCGCGCAGCACAAGCCTCCTCCACACTTCTGGCAAAGGCAAAGGGCAGGCATCAAAGCGCACCTCCCTGCTCTGTTCCGATGAAGACAGTGCAGCGACAGGCCAGAGGCACAGTGTTGGACAATGGCTTTCGCCCAGAGGAAGCAGGCAGCGGCACCCCGGGCGCTGCGCGCAAGCACTCATGGCTACTCTCGCTCGCTCCTGGCAGCGCGTGTGCTATGATGCTGCGCAATGCCAGGGAACTCAGAAGGCGCAGCCAGTCCTCTGCATTGGTTTATAGGCTGCAGCTCTTTCAGCTTGCAAGGTCATGTCCATGCGTAAGGTCCGTGTTGCCAAAGGCAGCGCCCTGCAATAGTCACTCGGCAATACCCTGCCATAACTCACTCGGCCACGCAAAGACGCGCCGATTGGGCGCCGGGCGCTAGCGACACGCCAGCATGCCGCGCAACCCTCTACCGCTTTGCAGTGCTCAGCCCCGCTCGCCATGCGAGCCCCAGCCACGCTGGCGTGCGCTGCTGGTAGGCCATATACGCCGCCCTGCGCTCGGGCCGGCGCAGCATGCGCCGCTCCACCAGCCGCGACACCTCCACCATGACCTGCGCCCCGCAGGCCGGGTTGCACCGCCTGCACACGCTGCTGCAGCCCAGCCAGGCTGTGCGTGGCAGCGGCAAACGCATGCGCCGCTGAGGCAAGGCGCAGGTGGGCTGTTGTGGCAGGCACATCGCCGTGCGCCCGCCGGGCACGCCATGGCCCATGCAGGGCCCCCCTTGCGCGGCAGGCAGCGCACTCACGGCACAAACTTGGCACAGCGGGTGGCCGGTTTACGCTCATGCTGGCACATCAGGGTCCTGTGCCAAGCAAGGCAGTCTGTGCCCAGCAGCAACATGGCATCAGTGACAGCAGTGCCCACAGCGCACCACTCCATCACAGTGGCCATGACTGCCCCGCACTGCCCAAGTCGCCGCGCACCAGGCTGTTAAAGGCCGCGCCCGCCAGGGGCCAGAGCGCGCCGGCCGCGCTTGCGCCCGCCAGCGCAACGCCCCACCACCAGAGCTGCTCGCCGACGTGGTTGGGGTGCCGGCTGTGCCGCCACAGGCCTGGCGCGCGCGGCAGGGCGCTGGCGCACGCTCGCGCATGGCGCTGGCACAGCGCGCGCATGCTGCAGCGGCCTCCGGCTGGCGCAGGCTGGAGGCGCTGCGCTGAACCATTGAATTATCAGCCAATCCAGGGTAGGGGTAGGGTTAGGGTAGGGTTAAAAAGCCCCATCAGCCAATTCAGGGTAGGGGTAGGGCAGGGTGGGGCTGAGATGGGCAAGCCCCATCAATGACATACTCTGGGTCACGCCAGGACTCTTGCCGAGCGCTTTTTGTGACAGGAAGGTGTTGCTGAGCGCTCCATTGTCTACCCCATGAAGCCGGGGCTAGGGGATAGGCGCGCCTGTGTCCAGGACCAGCTTCGGCGACACGCCCTGCCGCGCGCGCGCCTCGTTCGCCGCGCAGAAGGCGTGCAGCTGCGTGTCCGCCGCGGCCGCGGTGACCAGGCCTGAGGGCGCCGGGGCAGGCCGGCCCTCAGTCATCCTGCAGCACTGAACCAGCACCGTACAGTACTACCCATCAGTAAGGAGTGTGCACTTCAATGCCCAGACTTGCACGGGGCAACCGGGCCGCTGTCGTTTTGGAGGCGGCCGCAGCACCACCGTTCACACGATTGCCCAAACACAATGCTCTGCTGACATGTACATTCACCCTGTGGTATTTCACCACATTGCATGCCATGACTTGCAAATCTTCACAATTCCAACCGGCAGCGCACCAGTGATGCAAAGCAGCAGGGCTAGGCCGTCCAGCGCCCGCCAGACACGCGCGTGGAAGTGCACTGCATGCAGCGGGGCTGTGATGCCGATGAGCATGACCTCCTGCGAGCGCCACACCATCAGGCTGTGCTGCAGGCCCCCCCAGCTGCACGCGCGCAGGGCAGCTGACACGCACATTCGTTGTGGTGTCGCTTGCGCATCACCGCTGTCAGAGGGGCGCGCTGGCCTGTGCATGGGCCGGTAAAGCGAGCAGCGCTCTGCTCATCGGGCACGCACCACCTGACAGGTGTGTCTATTACCTATATGTGAACATGCATCACTGAGCCGCAGCTACCCATGAGCAAGCAGTGCCCGCCAGCGCAGGCTGCCCAGTAAGCAGGCGCGCCTGGATCAGGTACACCGCGAAGAAGGAGAGCCACCACCAGTCGCTCGGGTGCGCCGCGCGCAGATCCGCATAGCGCCAGTCCTCGCGCGCGCCCAGCCGCCAGCGCTCGCTGCGCGGGCGCGCCTCAGAATGTTGACAGCAATACACACTTTGGCCTGCTGCGGGCGGTCTGGTGACTGCGCATGAGCGCATGCGTGCAGAGAAGGCCCGCACAGCGGCCCTGCAGCTGTGCGTTCACTAGCAGCAGCTGCCGGTCCTGCAGGCCGCCCCGCAACGCTGTGCATAGCTGCAGCAAGGCCCCAGTGCTCGGGAAGGAGTGCCCGCAGTGTGCGGAGACGGAGCACGCTCTGTGCAGGACAGCTTATTCACAAAAGACCGCTGGTAGCTGCTCCGGCGGGCGGGCGGGCTGGCGGGGAACGAGCGCGCGCACCGCCTGAAGTACGAGTGCGTCAGGCGCGCGCTCCAGGCCCACAGTAGCAGCATGCATGCGTCGGCCCGCACGCTGCGGCGCGCGGCGGGGTGCGCGCGGTAGAAGTGCGCGATGAGCAGCGGTGCGAGCGTCCAGTATGGGTCGATCAGCTGCGCTGCCGCACGGAGTCAGGCCCCGCGCCGCGGCGCCCGCTGACGGAGCTTAAGCGGGCCCCAAGCTCACCCAGGTGGACCGCTGGGCGAGGCCGACGAGCCAGAAGGCGAGCACTCCGGAGAGGAAGTACAGGGCGACCGCTGCCGACACCGGGCGCTGCAGCAGCAGCCTGCACAGCGGCGCTGCGGCGTCGGCAGCGGCTGCGCCGTGCGCGGGCGCCGCAGGGCAGCTGTGCGACAGGTAGAGCGCCGGGAGCACCGACGGCAGAGGCGCGGCCGCCAAGAGCGCCAGGTTGCTGATGCTGTGTACGTACATACTCGGTGCTACGCCGTGCGGGGCTGCCTCCGAGCTTCAGAACATGCATTCACTGGCTTTTGGTGCATTGCACCTTGCTGCTCCACTGCACTTCTTCGATACATTCTAAGGTCACCGTGGCGCAGCATGCCCTCGCTTGGCAGGAAAGCCACGGCACTGAAGCGGACTCACAGCAAGCTAGTGGCTACGTGTGGCGACTGCCAGCAGTCAAGGCAGCGCTGAGTGCTCCAAGTGATTACACCCTGGCCTTGCACTGTGCAGCACCAAAACATTGTAATCCCATCATTTATTCTGCATCGTGAGGGTCTGATGGACCCTGGCACTTGCAAAGGCTCTGGAGTCAGGTGGACACCGCCAAGTCCTCTCTGCTTGCCTTTGCACAGGGAAATTGCGCTGAGCAGCCATCAAAAGGGTTACCACAGTGCGTGGAGATAAAAGGACACGCGGCCAGTCACCATGACAGCCGCGCTCGGCTGGCTTGCGGCCTGCCATGCCCCAGACATCCTCAGCGCTGGTGAGCACTTGCGCTAAAAGTATTACTTGACGCGCACTCGGGCACCTTTGCTGTGTATGCTTGCATGTTGCCTCAAGCGCGCGCATGTGCGGCTGCCTGGGGGTGCGGGCAGGCTGCCCAGGGGCCTGAAACAGCACGCAGTAGCCTGTAGCTAGGCGATTGCCAAGTTTGTGGCGCAGAGCTTTGCGGATGTCACGGTAAGAATGCCCGGTGTGCCTGCGTGCAGGCGGCCAGTCCTTTCCCTGGCCCCGCCGGACGGGCAGCGCTACGGCCTTTCCTGGTGAGCGTAGTCCCGGCAGCCGTACTGGAAGAGTACCCTGAGCTTGCGCGCCAAGTCCGAGTTGTGTCCCCCGCCGAGAGCTGCTGATCCCCGCAGGCCAATCGCACGGCTCCGTCAGGCTGTTCCAGCTGGCCCAGCTGGCCTGCCACACAACGGCGGCGGCGCCATACGCGCGTGGGATGGAGTGGGAGGCCGCGCTGAGCTTGCCTGAGGCCATGGACTGGGAGGCTGCGCCGGCAGTCGAGGCAGGGAGCGCGCCCGCGCCGGCGCTGCCAGAGGAGGCCCTCACTATGGAGTGGGAGGCCGCACTGGCAAGCGACATAGAGATCCTGGAGGCTGCACCGGAGCCGGCGGCGCCCGCAGCCCCTTGGTGCGGCCAGGGCGGCGCTGCAGCCCCGATCCTGCAGGCATCGGAGCGCCCGGTCGTGCCTGCGCCGTGGACGTTCAAGCAGCAGGCGGGCGCTGGCTGGACCGCGGCGCTGCCGCCGGCGCCGCCGCTGCCGCCGCTCGGCGCACACCCTTGGCCGTCGCTGCTGCCGCCCGTCGCCGGCGGGGCTGTGCAGCAGCAGACGGGCGCTGGCTGGGGCGCGGCGCTGCCGCTGGCGCCGATCAGGGCAAACCCTGTAGCGCCGCTGTTGCTGCCCGGCGCCGGCAAGGCTGTGCAGCCCCAGTCTGGCGCCGGCCACCCCGCGCCCCCGCCGCCGCCGACACCTGAGGGCCCTTGGCGCGCCGCGGCTGGCAGCCAGGATGCGGCAAGCGACGCGCGCGCCAGCAACGCGGCAGGTGCAGCCCCGCCTGCAGAGCTGCCAGTGCGGTCGAGGGGTTGGCCACCTTGCACACAAGCAGTCTGGGCGCTTGCACGACACAATGCAGTGATGCGCCGCGGTATGCTGCAGCTGGGTTGGTGTGTGCCAGCAATATAAGATGACCTACTGACACATTGTGCGCTGGCGCGCGCCGCGGGTGCGCCAGCGCACAGCGCTGCGCGGCAGCACACGCCCCTGACAGCGTGTCGCGTGCTGCGCGCAGCCGAGAGCACAGCCGGTGGCGCCGCGCGCGCAGGCAGGCGCGCGCGCACCCGCCCCCGCATGCGCCCGGAGCAGGCCGCGCCGGGCGAGGACGCGCCGCGCCGCAGCGCGCCCAGCCAGCCCGCGCGCGGCAAGCGGCGCCACGCGGATGAGGCGCACGCGTCGCACGAGCTGCCGCCGGAGGCGACCGCGCTGGACAGCCCTACCCTGAACCTCTTCCCCGCAGCCGACGCAGAGGCCGCCGGGCGCGACAGCCCGCCGCGCGCGCGCAAGCGCCGGACCGCGGCGGCCGCCGCACCCTCGGCTGCGCACCTGTCGGCGCTCGCGGCGCAGGCCGCAGAGCTGGGCGCCGCGGCGGAGCACACACAGGCGCACGACCCCGACAGCGCCGCCGCCGCGCCGCCGGCCGGCGCGGCCCGCCGCGCGCGCACGCGGTGGGGTGGCGCCGACGCGAGCGCCCAGCCGGCGCGCCGCGTCGTCGCGCGCGGCGGCGGCCCGCGCCGCAGCGCGCCGGTGGCGGACGCGGACGCACGCGCTCTCGCCGCCGTGGAGCTGGGGGAGCAGGACGCGCCGCCGCCCGCCGTGGATGGGGACCAGCTCGAGCCGGACCAGGCCGGCGTGGAGGTGGACGGGGCGGGGGCGTACGTCGACGTGGCGCAGGCGGAGGCGGACCTGCGCAGCAGCGTCGACGAGGCGCTCGCAGACGTGGCCGCGCGCGGCCTCGCGGAGGAGGCCGCGGCGGCACAGGCGGACGCGGCCGCGGAGGGGCTGGCGGGCGCGGCCCTGGGGGCCTGCTAGGGCGTGTGTCCAAAGCAGTGTGTGGGGCAGCATGCTGTGCGAGTGAGGGAAATGAGTTACAGGCACTGCTGGCTGAAACTTCCAGCCAGCACTGCTTATAATGCATTTCCCTCGATTAGCAGGGAATTGACTCATTCTCCAAGTATTCTAATGTGGTTTGCCCGGGCATCTGGGCAAAGGCCCATATGCATGAGAGCATGCTCTCATGTGCAAGGCTAGCATAGCGTTGTTTGAACGGGTTGGCGTTGCAGATTTAGGTCTTGGTGTTGCTTATTCCAGGTGTTGCAGGTGTTCACCATGGGGCTGCCACTCAACCTCGATGTGGCTGCTGCCTCACATGCAGTTTCAGCAACTTGTGATCTCCACAGACAGATCCCTTGTGCGATCAGGAGGACCTGACAATTGCTGTGCACTCGTGCTTGACTTGCTGTTGTAATGTGCAGTGACTGTCCTGGCACCGCCCTGCGCCCAGCGCAGCCCCTGAGTACAAGCCCTCCTGCACGCCGCAGCCTCATGGCACCAGCCCATCCGAGCAGTGCAGCCGGCGGCCCACGCGCTCTGGGGAGGACGCGCCCAGTACCACCCAGGGTGACTCACAAGGAGCGTGCCATGCTCACCACACAGCAGGCACCACTTGACTGCACTGACTTTTGTGCCGGGTGGTGCAACTTCTCCAGCACGCAGGCAATCCCATGCAGTGAGGCAAGCAGCACCCTCATCATTGGCATGCGCTAGCTAGAGCAGGATATTAGGGAGGGTGATGCACAACGAAGCCGCAGACGCAGCTCAAGATGCGCGCCAGTGCGATTGAGGTACGGTGCGGTGCCCTCACGTGCACGTGAGCTCCACTCAGTCCCTGCGGTATCAACGTGGCAGTCAGGCACACTGACCGCTCCTGCTTTGTGTAAGCAGGTATTTGCTCTTCACCTGCGCGAAGCCCACTGCACTACGCGCCGTGCAGAGCGCAAAGTTGCAGGGCGGGCAGCATAGTCTCCAGAAGGCTGCAAGGCAGTGTCAAGGTGCGTTGCAGAGTAGGGCTCGAGCGTTCACTGGCAACATCGTCCAAGAACCCTACTAGACACACAGCAGAGTGCCCAGGCCTTGCGAGTGCGGCACAAGTGTGCAGAGCACCCTGGGCGGGAGCTCGGGGCGGGCGCGCAAAGTCTGTGCTCTGTGCCTCGGAAAGCAGCGCGCTGAGCACACAGCTCGCCAGGATTACTTGATTGCCAGCGCTCTTGGCGCTTGCACGGCCTCATCCGCCACGTCCGCTTGCACCTGGTGCGCTGTCTTGGCCTGGGCTGCTCAGCACAGTTGTGCTCTGCTCAGCGCACGTGCCGAAGCAACAGCTCCTGTAGAGCTCACTGTCAACGGGCTGAGGAGGGCGCTGGCTGCGAGGACTACGTTGCACTCACTGTGGCTCAGCACGCCAGTCCGCTATTCTGCGCCTGACAACTGTAGTGGAGTCCAACAACAGGCACGCCTGGTCTCACGCGCACGCTGCGGCGCAGATGGCGCGGCGTGGCGAAGCCGCGGTAACACACCTGTGCTTCAGGACTTGTTGATTGGACAAATCCGCGCCCTTGGTGCAGCGCAGAGGCCTGCGCCACGCACCTCGGCAAGAGGGACCACCTGAGTAGCGCCTGTGCCCTGCGCACTGCGCGTGCTCTGCCGTGCTGCGCGGCGGCGTGCCGCAGCGCCGGCGTGCGCTATGCAACAGTCTCAAGCGCTCTCAGTCTCAAGAGCTCACCTTGACGCTATACTCAGTGGCGGTCGGTGCGCGCCTGCCCCGCGCTTGCCGGGCGCGCTGCAACGCAGTCTCAAGCACCTCCCTCTTCATGGACACACCTGAGTGAAGCGGTGTGGCAAGGTCGCCTGCTGAGCATGCTCAGTCGCTGGTCTGTAGAACGCCGACGGCGCTGGAGGCGCAACCCCATGGTCCCACGGGATCCTGAGCAACTTGCGTGCGCCTCGTGGCAGGGCCTGTCCAGCCCAGACGGAGGCGCGGGCGCGCACCGCCGGGGCAGCCGCAGCCGCGCGCAAGGGGGACGCGCGCCCAGCAGTCGCGTCCACAGCTGGACCAGCGCCCGCGGCGGCGCACTCGAGAGCGCTTGCTCAGGCCGCCCCAGAGATGCCTCAGGTCCAGCGCGGGCGCGCCGACGGCGGCGCGGCCGCTGCGCTGGCCCGCTCTGCGCATGAGGCAGCGCCCGCGCCGACGCCGGCTGAGCGCGCGCGCGGCGTCGGCGGCGCAGCAGCGGCACGCTCGCACTGCCGCGCGGCGGCTGGTGACGGGGCTGGCACACTCGGCTCGGGCGCCCGCGGCGATGGCAGCGGGCAGCTCGGCAGCGCCGGCCAGTCCGCCGCCACTGCTGGCGTCGGCCCACATGCTGGTGGGCCATGCACGCCTGCCGCTTGCATCGCTGCCAAGCCTCAGAGTGCTGCTGGCCACAAGGGCATGGTGGGCGGCGAAGTCAGGCTCTAGTCTTTGCTGCCTGAGCGCGCCGGGGCTCTGCTGCGCGCCTTGACAATCACCGAGGGGCATGCAGCAGGCGCTTTGTCTCACTTGCATGCTGGCACGCAGGCGGCATGGCGTCGCGCAGCCACAATGCGCTGCCCGTGCTTGAGGAGTGGTACTACGGAGCAGTGAGCGGCCAGCGGCCACTCAACCGCCCGCGCGTGTGCGGCGTAGCGGGCTGCGCCGAGCCGCTTGTCAAATCTTACCACCTGAAGGCCCGCCTGTGCGCTGCGCACATGACGTGCCCCGCGGTGCTGCACCGCGGCGTGCCGCAGCGCTGGTGCGGGAACTGCCAGGTCTTCCACACGCTCGAGGCGTACAGCGGCAGCCAAAGGTACGCGCCTGCCTCGCGCTTGCAGCGCGCTCTGTTCCACCCCAAAATCCCGACTCACATTACCCAGCAAGCAAGTCAGACTGCCATGTGGAATGGTGTCACGTTGCACTCTACGCAACGCAACCTCTTGCATGCGAGATGCTTGAGTGTGCACGCCCGCTCGCGCATGATCCATGGGCGACGTGCCTGCTCCGTGGCAGGTGCTGCGTGACCAGCCTCAAGGCAGTACGTGAGTGCACCGCGCTCAAGCGCCGGGCGCGCGAGGTGAGTGCCGCCGCGGCGCGGCCCACCGAGCGCAGGAGCGCCCATGCGCGCCCGGCCGCCGCGCCCGCAGCTGGAGCCGCGCCCGCGGCGGCGCGGACGAGCCTGCTTTGAGGCGGGGATGCTTGCATCTACCGTTCAAAGTTAGCACTCGCTCAACCAACCTGACAAGTGTGCGGCCTACGGACCACCCCTTACCAGTTGCGGCAGCTGAGCAGCCGGCGCGTGCTACCA
>JAABUV010002771.1_pt1 | contig 23200 bp, 19 predicted proteins | sample 5559971 | NCBI WGS metagenome assembly JAABUV01 (sample SAMN10711881, study PRJNA513362) | rock metagenome | isolation source: Antarctica rocks | place: Antarctica: Victoria Land, Knobhead nord | collected 2015-12-19
CCCCGATCCGCCGCGTTTCGCCAACCCCAGCGCCCAGCATCTCCGATCCGGAACCGCGCCAAGGGCAGCCACGGACAGCCGTGCCCGCCGCTCAGACGAGCAATCCAGCCTCAACAGCGTGAATAGGATGGGCTAGAGGCTTCCACCACTTCGGCGTCGAGCGCGAGCCGAACGAGACGTGGCGCCAAGTGATCGTGCGGATGGCCGAGCCGTTCGACCAGGTGCAGCCATGCCTGGCGGCCTACCAGGCGCTGCTGCACGAGTTCACCGACCCGGACGATGCCACCAAGGCCGACGCGGCATGGGATGCTCTGCTGCTGGGCGGGTGTCTGGCGGGGGCTGGGGAAGCCTGATCTGACTTGCCGACGCGGCTCAGCCCGGTGCTACGCTCCCGCCATGACGGACCGCGACAACGTCGTGCAGTTCCCATTCATGGAGCGCGCCACCCCGCCGGCGCCGGTCGCTGGGGACGCTGCGAACGACGGCGACGACCAGCCAGCTGCAGCCGTCGAGCACAATGGGGAGCTGTATCCGGCCGAGCTGCTGCTGAGGCAGCTTCCGCCCCACAGCATGCAGGAAGTCGGAGCGACGGGGCCGCGGAACCTGCAGGCGTTCTGGGATGAGGTGGTGCGGCGCTGGCCGGCCATGGCGGATGAGATCGCGGCGCGGGTGGGCGATCAGGTTGGTTGAACGGCCGCCTAGGCGCGCTTCACGGGTCGAGCCCACCTGCTACCGGGTAGCCGATCTGGCCGAACGCTGGTCCTGCTCGCACAGCAAGATCAGGACCCTGCTTCGCGACGGCGTGTTGCCAACCCTCCAGCTCGGGACGATGATCCGTATACCGATTGCGGCCGTCGACGAGTACGAAGCCAAATGCCAAACCGAGTTTAACGCCTTCGAGGCAGCCAAAACGTGAGGCCTACCAGCGTTGAGTTCACCCAAGAGAACGGGGCGGGCCGGGGGTGCGGCTCCAGGCGCCCTCAGAGCAGGAGGTCAGATGGCGGCGTCGGTTTCAGAGATTACGGCACTGCTCCAGGAGCTGTCGGACGTTACCCATGACGCGGCTACCATGCTCGATGCAATCCGCTCGGGTCGGCAGATCAACGCCGGCGAACTGGGTAATGCCGCAACCCGCCTCCGTGACCTGGAGCAGCAGTCCACCGACATGATCCGCCGGATCAAATCGCCGGGTCGATAGCTCCCCATAGCGAACCCCGTTCCACCTAAGATGAGACCGGCAGAGTAGAGCTTAGCTGCTCAATGAGAAGCCTCTCAACAAACTTGTTCATCTTCGAGAGATCAATGGTCCCGTCTTTCTCATATGCTGTATCGCTTTCACGCAGGGCCGCCTCATACTCAGGCTTATTTTTCATTATTAAATCAATGACTGTTTGCGAACCAGGAAGCATGAATCCATACTTGAGACAAAGACAGCAATAAGCAAAAGCTCTAGCGGCTCTTCCATTTCCATTCTTAAACGGGTGTATCCAATTAATGTTCCATAAACAAAAAGAAGTCACTTCCACCGGAGTTGATTCTCTCCACATCTCTCCTAGTTTCTGAAAGAAGTCAGTTACTAGATCATCAATTTTAGTAGACTCAGGGGGGTTGTATACAATGCTACCGTCCGGTTTCTGCAAAACTACCGGGCCTTGTCTATACTCTCCCGGATTTTGTAGGAGAAACAAAGTACCTGTTCTATGTATTTCCCTTAAAGATATGACATTTGGTATGCTATTGCAGCCAAAGGAACCCACACCGTGATGATGAATAAGAAATTTCAGTAAGGCTTCAAGAACGTTGATCTGACTACTGTAGTTTAGAACCTCGATTTCGTGAGCTACCTCGCCATCAATTAAATCCCAATTGCTATCGAGCATAGTAGCTTTCAAATGAAAAAGGCCTAGCAGAGTACTAGGCCTTAAGCTCTATAGTTTTGTCTCTTACGATTAATCCAATCCGTCAGCCTTCTTCAGCACCAACTTCCCGCCCCTCATTCTCATCCAATAGCTCCTCCACCTTCTCGCGCGTAAGCGTCGACTGGCGAGAGCGAAGGCCCATGATGAGGCTAACCCTTTGGGCGCGCTTCTCACCTGGCTTCATCTTATGTGTACGGGCATGTGCGATCAGGCTGTCAAGCGACATCTGTGTAGCGGACATTGCTGAGGCCTCCTCCAAAAATCAGACACCATCTGTAGGCGTCTCGTAGAGCGGGACCAAAAGCTAAGCCATTGATCAGAAAGTTATCCACAGCTTTTTTTGGTTAATGGGCGCGCGGGAGTTGACAGGAATTAAAGATTGAGTCCGTGCGTTAACGTAGCCTCAAGCCCACAAGCCTTGCAAATCAGCGGGTAGCTTCCGCAATCCGCCCTGCCACCCGATCTGCTGCCGCCACCAGCGCGCTATCCGCCACGTGCGCATACCGCGCCGTCACCCCCGGCACCCGGTGCCCCAACATCCCCGCGATCGTCAGCTCGCTGAACCCCATCCCGGCCGCCGTCGCTGCGAAGCTGTGCCGGAGCACGTGCACGGTCACGTCTTGCAGCTCGGCCATGGCGCAGATCCGCGCCAGCACAATCGGCAACCCGACGAAGTGCCCGCCGCCGCGGGCAGCCGGGAACGCGAAGGTGCAGCCGGCCGGCCGTGGCACCTGGTCGAGCACCGCCAGCGCCGCCGTCCCAACCGGCCGGATCTCTATGCGGCTGCCGGCCTCCCGGGCCCGGATGCCCTTGCTGTCCCGGAACCGGATGCAGCCGGCTGCCGCGTCGACCCAGGCCAGGGGCAGGGCAAGCGCCTCCATGCGCCGGCAACCGCTCAGCAGCAGGAAGCGGACCGCCGCCACGCCTACAGGGTTCACGCCGGATGCCTCAGCCTGGCGCATGGCGGTGCCCAGCCTGCCGATCTCCTCCAGCGTCAGGAACCGGGTCTGGCGCCCCTCCGGCAGCCGTTCCACGCCGCGGGCCGGGTTCTCCCGGATCAGCTTCCGGCGCTTGGCGAACTCCAGGATGGTGCCGAGCATGCCCACCGTCCGGACCGCCGCGCCCTTGCCGCCTGTCGTGACGCCTCCTCTGCCTTCGCCGCGAGGCTGGGCCGACTTGCCGGCGGCGATGTCGGCCTGCAGCTTGGCGACGTCCTCCGGCTCGAGGCCGACCACGCTGCGCCGGCCGAGCAGCGGCTTGACGTGCCGCTCGACCCGGCTGCGGTCCATGGCCAGGGTCGACGCCTTCACCCGCGGCGCCGCATCCTCAAGGTAGAGGTCGCACAGCTCGGCCAGCGTTATAGCCTTTCGGAGCGCCTGGCGTTCGGCCGAGGGGTCCGAACCCTTGGCTACCTCGCCGAGCCGCTGCCGGGCCAGGGCTCGCGCCTCGTCGGGCGTGAGGGTGCCGACGCGCCCCAGCGCCAGTTTGCGCTGCCGGCCGTCCGGCACCCGGTATTTCAGGACGTAGGTCCCCACGCCGCTGCGGAGGAGGCGGACGCCGAAGCCTTTCAGCTCGCTGTCCCACGCGTAGGACTCCGGCAGATCAGGAGGCGGCTCCATGGCATCGATCACGCGCTTGGTCAGCTTGGGCATGTGGCTCCGGCCAGCCGCGCGATCTGGTTCCACGGCGGGACAGACATAGCCCGTGGAACCACCGTGGAACCAGATCGACGCAACTCGGAACAGACCGCCGCAATCCGTCGCAAAGCTCTATGACGCTTCCGGCCTGCAAAATCAGCCGTTTAGCAACTCCGCGCAAAGCCGTGCAATCCGCCGCAACCGTCCACTCCCTTGTTGCCAAGGTTGGGGTCGAGGGTTCGAATCCCTTCGCCCGCTCCAATGTTCATCAGCGGCGGCGGTTCACAGGCAATGCCCGGTCAGGGCCCGCTGGTCCGGGTCGGTCGTGGAACCAGAGTGCGACCGTGGCACCAGGGAAGACACACCAGGACGCCATTCGGCCAAGCCGTTCGTAGTCTCGAAGGCATGGGCCCTGGATCGCGCCGTGGCGATCAGAGCCCCGCTGCCGCGATGTCGGGCCCGAGCGCGGCCGTCACACAGGCGAGCCGTGCCGGGGGCACTCGCTCGTGAGCCGGCCGCGATCGCAGTCCCGAGACGTGGCGCCGATGGAAGTAGGTCTGCGTGTCGTAGTAGCTGAAGCCGATGTTCGTCACGCCGTCGCCGTCGGCGGTCAGCGTGTCCGCGTGCGCCTTGACCCGGGCGCGGCTGAATCTGCGGGCGATGCGCAGCGCTTCGGACGGGCGCACGCCGGGGCACAGGAAGCGGGCGATCCGCCAGGCGGCCCATGCCGGCCTGCGGTCCACCTGCTCGTAGGGCACGATCAGCGCCACATCGCGCAGACCGATGTAGAGCTGGATCCAGTCCCGGAGGTGCTGCACGGCCTCCGCGTCCGACCAGCCGAAGGTGTCGAGCCAAGAGGCGATGGAGTCCTCGATGCGGCGGACCGTGATGATGGTCCGAAACGCCCCATGCCGCGCCAGCGCCATCGTGGCGCGGTCGGTCGCGTGGGCCTTCAGCAGCAGGTGGTCCGCCCCGCCCGACCTCTCCAGCATCCCTGCCACGTCGTATGTGGCTTCCTGATGGACGCTGCCCCGTGCGAGCAGCAGCTCGCGCGCGACATTGAACGAGAACGTCGATCCGCTGCGCGGCATGCCGGCAACAAGCACGATCATGGCGTGCGTGCCGCGGTTGTCCGACTGGATACGTGGTGGAGCCCGGCTGGTGCCATCGTCTTTTCGGCTGTGCACATGCGAGGGCAGTACTACGCATGCCGCCGACGCGCTGCTTCGGACTTGCAACGGACTGTGTCCTGCGAGCAGCCGGCACGCCGCGAACACGCGTCAGGCTTCGTCCTTGTCCGCGCCTTCTGCCCAGAGGCTCGCCTTTGGGATTTCCTCCTCAAGTAAATCGGTCTGCATTGGCCTCAGGCCTTCGGCGGGTCCGGGCAGAGCCCAGCCTTGCTCTCTTGCCGCCTTCTGCCCGCTCTCCGCGTTGTGCCCCGGGGCGGCAGGCCTCGTCGCGCAGCAGCATGAGGAGCACGCCGTGTTCAACCCGTTCCGGCCGAAGCCGGGCCTGATCGTGCATTCGGAGCACCCCTACAACGCCGAGCCGCCGCTCGACCGGCTGCGCGCGGCGGCGGTGACCGCGCAGCGGGACTTCTACGTCCGCAGCCACGGCGCGATCCCGGCCCTGGACGCGGGCACGCACCGGCTGCGGGTGGACGGGCGGGTGGCGACGGCGCTCGATCTCTCGATGGCGGAGCTGCGCGAGCGGTTTCCCCGGCGCTGCGTGACCGCCACGATGCAGTGCGCCGGCAACCGGCGCGCCGACCTGCACGCCGTGCGGCCGGTCAGCGGCGACCCGTGGGCGCCCGGAGCGATCGGCACTGCGGAGTGGACCGGCGTGGCGCTCGCCGACGTGCTGCGCGCGGCGGGCGCGCACGGCGCGGCGGAGGGGGGCGCGGCGCTTCACGTCGCGTTCGCGGCGGCGGACGAGGTCGAGATGGAGGGCGAGGCGCCGTTCCGCTACGCGGTGTCGATCCCGATTGCCAGGGCGTTGTCCCCTGAGGTGCTGCTGGCGTTCGAGATGAACGGCGAGGCGCTGGCGCCCGAGCACGGCTTCCCGCTGCGGATCGTGGTGCCGGGCTTCGCCGGGGTGCGCAGCCCGAAATGGCTGTGCGCGATCACCGTGCAGGACGCGCCGTCCGACAGCGCGGTGCAGCAGCGCGACTACAGGCTGGTGCCGCCCGACGCCACCGCGGCGACGGTCGACTGGGCGCGGGGCGCGGCCATCGAGGAGATGCCGCTGACCTCGGCGATCTGCGAACCGGCGCGCCACGCCAGGTTCGCGCCCGGGCGTACGGTGGTGCGCGGCTATGCGGTGGCGAGCGGGCGGGACGTGGTGCGCGTCGACGTTTCGGGCGACGGCGGCCGGAGCTGGGGGCAGGCGGCGCTGCAGCACGACCCGGCGGCGCCCTGGAGCTGGACGCTCTGGGAGCACGCGCTGGAGCTTGAGGCGGGCGAGCACGAGCTGGTGGTGCGGGCCTGGGACTCCGCCGGGCAGACGCAGCCGGCGCGGGCCGACGAGGTGTGGAACTTCAAGGGCTACCTCGGCGCCGCCTGGCACCGGGTCGCAGTGTCGGCCGGCTGAGGCCTGGCGGAAGCAGGCAGGCGAGGCCGGAGGCTCTGCCTCTGGACTCCGCTCAAGGCCGAGCCTTGAGCATCCAGTCCTCAAGTCAAGGGATCAAAGGGCCTCAGGCCCTTTGCGGGTCCGGGTAGAGCCCGGCCTTGCTTGCCACGTCAGCCCGAAAACAGATCGATTGAGTCGATCTGTTTTCGCGGAATCCGGCGTTATCGGGATGGACGGGGGTGCGCTACCGTTGTCGGACAGCAACCAAGGCGTACTGACGTGTCACCGATGTCCTCTGCCTCCCGCGTCCTGCCGGGCCTCCTGCTCTGCGTCCTGGTCACCGCGGTCGCCGCGGTGCTGCAGCGCGTCGAGGTGGGGTTCGCGGGCCAGCCGTACCTGGAGGCGCTGGTGCTGGCGATCCTGCTGGGCGTCGCGATCCGCACCGCCTGGACGCCGGGGCCGCGCTGGCAGGCGGGGATCGGGTTCAGCGCCAAAACGCTGCTCGAGGTCGCGGTGGTGCTGCTCGGCGCGTCGGTGAGTGCGCGCACCGTGCTGGCGCTGGGGCCGGAGCTGCTGGCAGGAATCGTCGTGGTGGTCGCGGTGGCAATCGCGACGAGCTACGGGATCTGCCGCGCGCTGCGGCTGCCGCGGCGCATGGCGATCCTGGTGGCGTGCGGCAACTCGATCTGCGGCAACTCGGCAATCGCGGCGGTGGCGCCGGTGATCGGCGCGGACGGCGACGACATCGCGTCCTCGATCGCGTTCACCGCGGTGCTGGGCGTGATCGTGGTGCTGCTGCTGCCGCTGCTGGTGCCGGTCCTGGCGATGTCGCTGACGCAGTATGGCGTGCTGGCGGGGCTGACCGTGTATGCGGTGCCGCAGGTGCTGGCGGCGACGCTGCCGATCGGGGCGCTGAGCAACCAGGTGGGCACCGTGGTCAAGCTGGTGCGGGTGCTGATGCTGGGCCCCGTGGTGCTGGCGCTGTCGCTGCTGACGCGCAGGCTGCGCGACGAGACCGACGAGGCCGCGCCCGCGGTGACCGCCGGCGACCGGCCGAAGCGCGGGCGGCCGGCGCTGCACCAGCTGGTGCCGTGGTTCATCGTGGGGTTCCTGGCGGTGCTGGCGCTGCGCTCGGCCGGCGCGATCCCGACGGGGTGGCTGGTGCCGCTTGCGGCGGCGGCGAACCTGCTGACGACGGTGTCGATGGCGGCGCTCGGGCTGGGGGTGGACGTGCGCGTGGTGGCGCAGGCGGGGGTGCGGGTCACGGCGGCGGTCACGCTGTCGCTGGTGGTGCTGGGGATGGTCAGCCTCGGGCTGATCCGGGTGCTGGGGGTGGCGTAGGCGGGCGGCTTCCCTGCGGTTGCGGACGAGCGCCGAGCCCTGGGGGTTGCGCCCGGATCGGCGGACAGGCGACGCTCGCGGGCACAAGGTCCCTGGTTCCATCCTGCCGGCCAGGGCTTGCCGGGAGACGTCTCCGGGCCGACGGATGGAGGCCTCGGGCGCTGCCGGCCTGCACCGGCCAGGTCAGTACCACCGTCGCCGCTGCCAGAAGCCGGCGGCGTTGTCCGCGGTGCCGTAGCGTTCGCGGATGTAGCGTATGCCGCCCTGCGCCTCCTCCAGCGCGTTGCCGAACGATCCGGCGCCGTTGGGGTTCAGGCCGTAGCTGGCGCGGGTGAGCTGGAACAGGCCGCGCGCGGTGTCGACGTGGTTGCGCGCGCCGACCCGGCCCGCGGATTCTTGCGCCATGATGAACTGCAGCCCCGCGCGCCAGGACTCCGGCACCTGTTCGAGGCGCATCGCCTGGGTCAGCGCGTGCTGCACGCTGTCCGGGATCACCGCCGCGGTCTTCTCCGCCCGGGCGGGACGAGCGTGCGCGTGGTGGGGCGGGGCGTGTGCCGTGGCGCCGCGGGCCTGTGCGGCCGTGCCGTGGGCCACGTGGGCGTGGGAGGCGCCGTGCGGGGCGTGCGGGGCGTGCCCGGCCTGGCCGCGGGGGTGCGTGGCGTGGCGCCGGCCGGGCGCAAGCGCGTGCGTCTGCGCGGCCAGGGCGTCGTCGAAGCCGGGCCTCGTGGCGGTCTGCGCCTGCGCCCGGTCCGATGACGCAGGGTCCGTCGGCGGCATGATCCGCACCGAATTCGCCACACACGAGCCCCTTGCCTGCCAGGCCCAGGAGCTACGCCCGAGTCCTTGCGAAAGGGTGAATCCGACGCGGGCGCCCTGGTCAGGTGCGCCGGTACAGGCCGGTGCATCCGTAGATGCCGTGGAAGGTGAAGCTGCCGTCGGCGAAGGCGTCCCGCGCCGCCTGGAACACGCCGTACTCCGGGTCGTGGGCGTTGCGGTCGTCGTTGTAGTCGTGGAACAGGGCGAAGCCGCCCGGGTTGAGCAGGTGCTTCAGGTCCTCGCAGGCGGCGTGGACCAGCTCGTAGGTGTGCGAGTGGTCCACGAAGGCGGTGCCGAAGGTGCGGCCGTGGTGGCGCAGCGCGGCGCAGGACTCCCGGGCGTCGCCGATGATGAACTCGCGGAACGCGGCGTTGTCCGCGGTGTGGCGCTCGGCCTCGGCGACGTGGTCCGCCATCAGCTCCAGCGAGGTCAGGGTGCGGCCGCGCCCGGCGTTGCGCAGGGCGTCGGTCTGGATGCGGGTGGAGAGGCCGTGATAGCAGCCGATCTCCAGGACGTCGCCGTCGGAGAAGTAGGCCAGCTCGTACAGCTTGAGCGCGTCGGCGGGGCGCAGCCAGCCGGGGATGCCCAGGTCGATGATGTCGCCCTGCATCGCGGTCGCGCCGAGCCGGGCATGGGCGGCGTCGATGTGTTGCGCGCCGAACCGGTAGGTCGGGCGGTAGGGCGGGTAGGCCGTCGCGAGCCGGTCCAGCGCGAGGTGGCTGTCGACGTGGCGCACGGTGGCGGGCTGCCCGCGTGCGCGCCAGAGCAGCGTCGCGGCGAGCCTCCTGGAGCGGTTCCTGAGCCTCTGGCCGATAGGCGGCATCGTGGTTCTCCCGAACGCTTCCGCCGACGGGCGGACAGCAGGGCCGGGCTCTGCGCCGACCCACCAGGGGCCTGGTACCGACGGCCGTTGAGTGTGACCGGGTCAGGCAGGCAAGGTTGAGGTTCTGCCTCGAGTTCCGCCAAGGGCAAGCCTTTGGAATCCACTTGTCTCGGTAAGTGGTTTCCAAAGGCCTCGGCCTTTGGCGGGTCCGGGCAGAGCCCGGCCTTGCTTGCTGACAGGCCAACGCCTGGAGCCGAGACAGACCCTGGCGAAGTCCGACGCGGGGCCTCGACCCTGCCTGGCTACGCTCCGGCCCGCAGCCTGGCGACGATCTCCGCCGCGATGTCGTCGACGTCTCCGTGCACCTGCACCGTGAGCACGTGCTCGTCGGCGGTCGGCTCCTCCAGCGTGGCGAGCTGGCTTTCGAGCAGGTCGGCCGGCATGTAGTGGTGCTGGCGCTGGCTGAGGCGCTCGGCGACCACGGCGCGGTCGGCCCGCAGGTAGACCACGCGCACGCCCGCGCGCCCGCCGACGACCGCATCGCGGTAGGAGCGGCGCAGCGCGGAGCAGGTGATCACCCCGGGCTCGCCGGCGGCGAGGCGCGCATCGATCCAGGCGGCCACCGCGCGCAGCCAGGGCGCGCGGTCCTCGTCGGTGAGCGCGCGACCCGATGCCATCTTGTCGACGTTGGCCTTGGAGTGCAGCTCGTCGCCCTCCTGGAACGGCCAGCGCAGCCGGTCGTCGAGCGCGCGGGCGATCGTGGTCTTGCCGACGCCGGACACGCCCATCACCACCAACACCTGCGGCGGCGCCGCGGCACCGGGATCGCCGCCTGCCCCGGCAGGGCTTGTCGTTGCGGGACCCGTCGCGGCGGGGCCTGTCGTCGCGGTGTTGGTCATCGCCGCGCCCGACCGCGCCGCGCCGCGCTCATCGTGCCTCCAGGTGCTGCACGCCGTCGGCGGTGGCCACGAACGCCTCGGTCGCCAGGCCGATGAACAGGCCGGTCTCGATCACGCCCACCACCGCGTGCAGCGCGTGGTCCAATGCCAGGGGATCCTCGATCGGCCCGAAGGCGCAGTCCAGGATCAGGTTGCCGCCGTCGCTGACGAAGGCGCCGCCGCCCGACTCGCGCGGGGCCTCGCGCCGGCTGACGCGCGCGCCAAGCCGGGCGATGCGCGCGGCGGTGGCCTCCCAGCCCCAGGGCGTGACCTCCACCGGCACCGCGGCGCGCGTGCCGAGCCGGTCCACGAGCTTGGCCGCGTCGGCGACGATGACCTCGCGCGTGCTGGCGGCGGCCACGATCTTCTCGCGCAGCAGGGCGCCGCCGAGGCCCTTCACCAAGTCGAGCGAGTCGACGGCGATCTCGTCCGCCCCGTCGATCGTGAGGTCGAGCCGGGCGTGGGTCGAGAAGTCCACGAGCGGGATGCCGCCCTCGCGCGCCTGGGCGGCGGAGCGCTCGCTGGTCGGGATCGCCACGATGCGCAGGCCCTCCTCGCGGACGCGGCGCACCAGGGCGGCGATCGCGAAATACGCCGTGGATCCGGTGCCGAGGCCGACGGCCATGCCGGACTCCACCAGGGCGGCGGCGGCCTCGGCGGCGGCGCGTTTCTGATCGGCGACGGGGTCGGGCATCGAAGACTCCCTGAAGCGAGCAAGGCCGGGCTCTGCCCGGACCCACCAAAGGGCGAGCCCTTTGGAAACCATCGTCTAGGCCGACGGCACGATGCCGGCGATGTGCCGCCGGCCCGAGTCGAGATTTCCAAAGGCTCGGCCTTTGGCGAAGTCCAGAGGCAGAGCCTCTGGCCTTGCTTATGCCCCAGCCGCCGCCCGGTCGACCACCCACAGCGTGCGCCCCACCGCGCGCACCCGCGCCGACGGCAGCGCGTGGTCGCCCTGCCAGACCCGCTGCAGGATGGCGCGCTTCCCGGCGCCGGCGGCGAGGAACAGCACGGTTCCCGAGCTGGCGATCGCGGGGTAGGTCAGCGTGACGCGCGGCTGGGCGACGTGCGTGGTGACCGGCGTGACCCAGGCGAGGCTCTCGTCGAGCGCGGGCGTGCCGGGGAACAGCGACGCGGTGTGGCCGTCCTCGCCGAGGCCGAGCAGGGTGACGTCGAACAGCGGCCGCGAGGCGTCGAGGTTCTCGCGGCCGTAGAAGACGCGCAGGGTGCGGTCGTAGCGCGCGGCGCCGTCGGCGGGCGTGGTGTCGGTGGGCACGGCGTGGATGTTCTCGGGCGGGATCGGCAGGTGGTCGAGCATCGCCTCGCGGGTCATGCGGTAGTTGCTGTCGGCGTGGTCGTGCGGGACGAAGCGCTCGTCGCCCCAGAACAGGTGGACCCGCTCCCACGGCATGCGGTCGCGGAACTCGGGGGTGGCGAGCAGCTCGTAGAGCAGCTTCGGCGTCGAGCCGCCCGACAGCGACAGCGCGAAGCGGCCGGGGACGCGTGCCGCCTCGTCGACCAGCACCTCGGCGGCGTGGCGGGCCAGAGCGGCGGAGTCGGCCAGCACCGTGCGGTTGGCCAGCGGCGTGCCGTCATAGGTCTGCGTCATCGTGCGCCCTGCTCCTCGCCGGCCCGCTTCCCGCCGGCGTGCCTTTCGCCATTGGGGTCGATCGTCAGGATGAACTCCTCGACCGCGCGGGCAAAGCCCTCGTCCTCGTAGGAGGCGGTGACGCGGTCGGCCTCCGCCTGCACCTCGGCCGACGCGTTGCCCATCGCGATCGCCAGGCCGCTCGGGCGAAACATCAGCACGTCGTTGGGCTGGTCGCCCAGCGTGGCGATCTCGTCCTGCGGAATGCCGAGGTGGCGCGACAGCCAGGCGATCGCGCCGCCCTTGTTCGCCTCGGGATGGGTGACGTCGAGGTAGTACGGCTGCGAGCGCGCGGCCGAGGCGTGCTGGCCCAGGGCACGCTGCGCCTCGGCCTCGGCGCGCCTGACCAGCTCCAGGTCGTCGCTGATGCCCACCACCTTGACCACGTGGTCGAGCATCCCGCCCTCGAACGCGGGCACGACCCTGGCGTCGAACTTCACCGTGCCGGCCTCGCGCGCGACGTGCGGCGCGTCCTTGTCGCGGATCAGCCAGTCCTCGCCGCTGTACACCCAGGCGTCGAGGCCGAGCCTGTCCAGCAGCGCCAGGGTCTCCTCCGCCGCCGCGCGCGGCAGGGTGCGGCTTTCCAGCACCGTGGCGAGGTCGGGTTCCACCACCAGGCCGCCGTTGAAGCCGGAGATCGGCGTGCGCAGCGCCAGCGGCTCGACCAGCATCGCCATGCCCTTCGGCGGCCGGCCGCTGGTCACGGCGAAGTCGATGCCGCGCGCGTGCAGGGCGTGCACCGCGGCGATGGCGCGCGGGGTGAGCACCTTGTCCTTCGTCACCAGCGTGCCGTCCACGTCGGCCAGCACCAGCCGGATGCGCTTGGGCGCGGGATGGTCGCGTGTCATGTCTCGCTCTCCTTTGGTCGGCGCGGCAGCACGAACCGGTCCACCGCCCAGGCCCAGCCGTCCTCCTGGTTGGAGCGGCTGACGTCGTGCGCGCGGGCCTGCACCTCGGGCGGCGCGTTGCCCATCGCGATCGCGGTGCCCGCGACCTCGAACATCGCCACGTCGTTCGCCTGGTCGCCGATCGCCGCGACGTGGCGCAGCTCGATGCCGAGCAGGGCCGCGATCCGCGTCGCGGCGAAGCCCTTGTTGGCGTCGGGATGGGTGACGTCCAGGTAGTACGTCTGGCTGCGGTGCACGTTGGCGACGGCGCCGATCCGGGCGTGCAGCTCGCCCTCCAGCCGCGCGAGCAGGGCGTGGTCGGCGGTGGTGCCGGTGATCTTGCCGCAGCGGCCGAGCAGGCCGTCGAAGCTGTCCACCACGGTGGGCGGCTGGCACAGCGTGCGGGTCTCCAGCGCGACGTAGTGCGCGTCCGGGTTGCGCACCTGCCAGTGCTCGCCCACGAACAGCCACACGTCGACGCCGCTGCCTTCGAGGAACGCCACCGCCTCGCGCGCCGCCTGCTCCGGCACGAGCAGCGATTCCAGCACCGTGCCGTCCGCCCCGGTGATGGTGCCGCCGTTGAACGCCCCGCGCGGCGTGTCCAGGCCGAGCGGCGCCGCGAACAGCTCCAGGCCCTGCGGCGGGCGGGCGCTGGTGAGCGCGAGGCGGACGCCGGCGGCCCGGAGGCGCGCGGCGGCATCGAGCGTGGCCTGGGTGAGCCGCTTGTCGTTGGTCACGAGCGTGCCGTCCACGTCGGAGATCAGCAGGCGGATGGAATCGAGGGTCAACACGACGCCAGGGAAGAAAGGCCGGGGCTCTGCCCCATCGCTTGGAAGCGGAGACCCGCCAAAGACTGGGTCCTTGGAAACCGTCCATGGGGTCCGGAGACCGATCGCCATGGACCCTGCTTATCGGATGCAGGTCCAGGGGCGCGGCCCCTGGCGGAGTCCAGAGGCAGAGCCTCTGGCCTTGCCTGCTTCCTCACAGCGGCTGCCAGTGCCGGCGGTCGCGGGCGAGCAGGGCGTCGGCCTCGCCCGGGCCGTTGCTGCCGGCGGCGTAGGGGTGGACGTGGATGTGGCCCGCGTCCCACGAGTCCAGCACCGGCTGCACCACCTCCCAGCCGGCCTCCACGTTGTCGGCGCGCTGGAACAGCGTCGCGTCGCCGATCAGCACGTCGTAGAGCAGCGTCTCGTAGCCGGTGGACGGGCCCTCGCTGAACCAGTCCGCGTAGTTGAAGTTCATCTTCACGCCGCCGAGGCGCACCGTCGGGCCCGGCACCTTGGCGCTGAACTGCAGGGTGGCGCCCTCGCTCGGCTGGATCTGCAGGGTCATGATGTTGGGGGTGAGCTTCTCGACCGGGGTGTCGCGGAACAGCGCGTAAGGCGCCTGCTTGAAGTGGATCGCGATCTCGGTGCGCCGCGTCGCGAGGCGTTTTCCGGTGCGGATGTAGAACGGCACGCCGGCCCAGCGCCAGGAGTCGATCGCGAGCTTGAGGGCCACGTAGGTCTCGGTCGAGGAGCGCGCGTCCACGTCGGCCTCATCCTGGTAGGCCGGCAGACCGTGGCCGGCGACGCTGCCGGCGCGGTACTGGCCGCGCACCACGCGGTTGAGCGCGTTCTCGCGGTTCATGGGGCGGATCGACTGGATCGCCTTGGCCTTCTCCGTGCGCACCGCGTCGGCGTCGAACGAGGTCGGCGCCTCCATCGCCACCATGGCGAGAAGCTGGAACATGTGGTTCGGCACCATGTCGCGCAGGGCGCCGGTGCTCTCGTAGAACGCGCCGCGGCGCTCCACGCCCACGGTCTCGGCGGCGGTGATCTGCACGTGGTCGATGTGGTCGCGGCGCCACAGCGGCTCGAACATGCCGTTGGAGAAGCGCAGCGCCATGATGTTCTGCACCGTCTCCTTGCCGAGGTAGTGGTCGATGCGGAAGATCTGCGTCTCCTCGACCGCGCGCAGCAGGCGCTCGTTCAGCGCGCGGGCGCTGCCGAAATCGTGGCCGAACGGCTTCTCCACCACCACGCGGCGGAACCGGCTGTCGCGCTGCTGCATCAGCGAGGCCTGCGCCAGCCGGTCCACGATCGGGCCGAAGAAGCGGTCGGCGACCGCGAGGTAGAACACGCAGTTGCCCTCGCCGATCACCGCGCCGAGCCGCTCGTACAGCGCGGGGTCGTCGAAGTCGCCCTGCACGTAGCTGACATGCGCGCGCAGCCAGTCCCAAGCGGCGCGGTCCATCGTGTCGCCGCCGGTGTCGCCGCGACGGTGGGCGACGAAATCCTCCATCGCCTCGTTCAGCCGCTCGCGGAACGACTCGTCGTCGCTCTCCACCCGGTCCACGCCGACCACGTGGAACTGCTCGCTCAGCAGCCCGCCGGCGCGCAGGTTGTAGATCGCAGGCATCAGCAGGCGGCGCGTCAGGTCGCCGCCGGCACCGAAGATCACCATCGTGCAGGGCGGCGCCGCCACCGGCGCGCCGCGCGCGAGCAGCTCCGGATCATCGGCCAGATGCGTATCTGCGACCTGCATGGCCGTCAGGCGTCCGTTCCCGTGTGCATCCCTCAGCCGCCCTTCTTGACGGCGTCCTCGTGCTTGACCTCGGCCGGCTTGGTGTCGCCCGGCAGCTGCTCCACGTGGCCGCCGAACTGGAAACGCATCGCGGAAAGCAGCTTCTCGCCGAACGTGTTGCCGGAGCGCGAGCGGAACCGGGCGTACAGCGCACTCGACAGCACCGGCACCGGCACCGCCTGCTCGATCGCCGCCTCGATGGTCCAGCGGCCCTCGCCGGAATCGTGCACCTCGCCGCTGAACTCGGACAGGGTCGAGTTCTCCGCGAGCGCGTTCGCGGTCAGGTCGAGCAGCCATGACGAGATCACGCTGCCCCTGCGCCACACCTCGGCCACATCGGCGGTGTCGATGGAGAACCGCTCCTGCTCCGCCAGCTCGGTCGAGGCCTTGCCGGCCAGGATGTCGAACCCCTCGGCGTAGGCCTGCATCATCCCGTACTCGATGCCGTTGTGCACCATCTTGACGAAGTGCCCGGAGCCGGCGGGGCCGCAGTACATGTAGCCCTTCTCGGGGCGCGGGTCGCGCTCCTGCCCACGGCCCTGCGTCTTCTCGATGTCGCCGACGCCGGGCGCCAGCGCCTCGAAGATCGGGTCGAGGCGCTGCACCTCGTCGGCAGGGCCGCCGATCATCATGCAGTAGCCGCGCGACAGGCCGAACACCCCGCCCGACGTGCCGACGTCGATGTAGTTGATCTGCTTCGCGCGAACCTCGCGGGCGCGGCGGATGTCGTCCTTGTAGTAGGAATTGCCGCCGTCGATGATCGTGTCGCCGGGCGAGAGCAGGCCGGCGAGCTGCGTCACCGTCGCCTCGGTGATCGGTCCGGCCGGCAGCATCACCCAGATCGCGCGCGGCGCCTTGAGCCGACGCACCATGTCCTCGAGGCCGGACGCACCCTGGCCGCCGCTGCCGGTCACGGTCTTGACCGCCTCGTCGTCGCGGTCGAAGGCCACGATGCTGTGCTTGGCGCGCAGCAGGCGGCGGCAGATGTTGCCGCCCATGCGGCCCAGCCCGATGACGCCGAGTTCCATCGCGTGTGTCCTTCGTGAAGAAAGCAAGGCCGGGCTCTGCCCGGACCCGCAAAGGGCCGGCGGCCCTTTGATCCCATCCCTTGAGTCAGCGTTTCCAAAGGGCTTGCCCTTTGGCGGGTCCAGGGCAGGGCCCTGGCCTTATCTTACTTCAGCGCCGCCGCCACCGCCTTGTGCAGCCGCGCGAGTCCGCCGGCCACGTCCGAGCCCAGGTGCACACGCAGCGCCCTGCGCCCGCGCTCGGCGAGCACGTCGAAGTCGCCGCGCGCCTGCGCCGCCTTGACCGTGCCGAAGCTGTACTTCTCGCCAGGCACGTCGAGGTCGGCGCGGTCGGCGGCGGTGATCTGGAGGAACACGCCGCTGTCCGGACCGCCCTTGTACGCCTGGCCGGTGGAGTGCAGGAAACGCGGCCCGAACTCGGCGACGGTGGCGACGTGCCTCGCGTCGCGGATCGCGAGGCGCATGGACCGCAGCGCGGCGCGGCTGGCGTCGTCGCGCTCCACGTAGGCCAGCAGCGCCGCGTAGTCGCCGGGGCCGATGCGGCCGAGCTGCTTGGCGATCACCGCGTCGAGGCTGTCGGCGCGCAAGGCATCGGCGTTCTTCGCGTCGGCGAACAGGGCGATGCCCTCGAACTCGGCAAACGGGGTCTCGGGTGGCAGGCTGCCGCTCTCGGCGTAGGCGTCGGTCAGCTTGCGGGTGGCGATCTTGCTGGCCTCGACGTCGGGCTGGTCGAACGGGTGGATGCCGAGCACAGCGCCCGCCACCGCGGTCGCGAACTCCCAGAGGAAGAACTGCTGCGCGATCTCGGCGTGGCCGTTCAGCCCGGCGCGGATCACCGGCTGGCCTGCCGCCTCCAGCGCCGCCATGGCCTTGTCCTGCGCCGGGTCGGGCGCGTCATTCAGGCGAAGATAGGCGAAGATGCGGTCGTCGCCGTAACGGTCGGCGGAAGCGGGCGTCTCGCCGTCGACCGGGACCAGGCCGAGGCCCTGCTTGCCGGTGGACTCCGCGATGAGCTGCTCCAGCCACGCGCCCATGTCGGCGATGCCGGGCGAGGCGACGATCGTCACCTTGTCGCGGCCGTGCTTCCCGGCCACGCCGAGCGCCACGCCGAGCTGCACGCCCGGGTTGTGCTTCGGCGGCGTGCCCGCGGCGCAGGCCTGCACCATCAGGTCGGCGCCGGCGAGGAACTGCGCGACGTCGATACCCACGGCGGCCGCCGGCACCAGGCCGAAGTTCGAGAGCACCGAGTAGCGCCCACCGATCTGCTTGTCGCCGTGGAAGATGTGGCGGAAGCCGTCCTTCCTGGCGACGTCCTCCATGTGCGAGCCGGGGTCGGTAACGGCGACGAAATGGCTGCCCGCCTTGTCCGCGCCGACCGCCTTCTGCATGGCGTCGAAGAAATACGCCTTGAGGATGTTGGGCTCCAGCGTGCCGCCGGACTTCGACGACACGATCACCAGCGTCTTGACGAGGTCGAGCCTGCTCGCGAAGGTCGCGACCTGCTGCGGATCTGTGCTGTCGAGCACGTGCATCTCGGGGTAGCCGCCACGGTGGCCGAAGGTCTCGGCCAGCACTTCCGGGCCGAGGCTCGACCCGCCCATGCCGAGCAGCAGGGCATGGGTGAAGCCCTCGGCCACGACCTCCTTGCCGAACGCGGTCAGCTCGTCGACGTGGGCGGCGCGCTCTGCCACCACGTCGAGCCAGGCGAGCCAGCTCGCCTCGTCGCCACCGGTCCACAGCGAGGCGTCGCGCGCCCAGAGCCGGCGCACCTTGCCGCCCGCGCGCCAGGACTCCATCTCGGCGTCCACCGCCGTCTGCAGCGTCTCGGGCAGGGTCAGCTTGAGGTCCGACACCGTGCCGCCGAGCAGCTTCGTGCGTTTCTCCGCCACCGCGCCGAGCAGGTTGTCGAACGCGTCGGCGAACAGCTTCACCCCGTCATCGACCAGCAGCGTGGTCACGTTCTCCAGGTCGAGGCCGAGGCGCTTGGCTTCGTCGATGATGTGGCGCGCACCGTCCACGTCCTCTTCCAGGGAGTCGCGCGGGGTGCCGTGGTCGCGGAACGCGTCCATCGTCGCCGGCGGGATGGTGTTGACCGTCTCCGCGCCGACCAGTTCCTCGACGTAGAGCACGTCGCTGTATGCCTTGTCCTTGGTGCCGGTGCTGGCCCAGAGCAGGCGCTGCGGGTTGGCGCCGGCCGCCGCCAGGGTCTTCCAGCGCTCGGTGGCGACCATCTCCTTGTAGTACACGTAGGCCAGCTTGGCATTGGCGATCGCGACCTTGCCGCGGATCAGCTTCAGCGCCGGCGTCTCCGCGTCGTTGGCCTTCAGGCGCTCGTCGATCTTCTTGTCGATCACGGCGTCGATGCGGCTGACGAAGAACGAGGCGACGCTGGAGATGCGGCTGATGTCCTCGCCCTTGCCGTGGCGCTCCTCCAGCCCCGCCATGTAGGCTTCGGCCACCACCTTGTAGGCGTCGATCGAGAACAGCAGCGTGACGTTGATGTTGATGCCGTCCGCGATCAGCGTGCGGATCGCCGGCACGCACTCCTTGGTGCCGGGCACCTTCACCATCAGGTTCGGGCGGTCCACCATCGCGTGCAGGCGGCGAGCCTCGGCGACACTCTCGTCGGCACGCAACGCGAGGTATGGCGAGACCTCCAGGCTGACGTAGCCGTCCAGGCCCTCGGTGCGCTCGAACACCGGCAGCAGGATCTTCGCCGTCGCCCGGATGTCGTCGACCGCCATCGCCTCGTACAGCGCCGAGGCGTCGTGGTCGCCCTTGGCCGCGAGCTGCTTGAACTGAACGTCATAGTCGCCGCCGCCGCCCATCGCCTTTTCAAAGATCGACGGGTTCGAGGTCACGCCGCCCAGGCCATCCTCCTCGACCAGCTTGGCGAGGCTGCCGTCGGCCAGGAACGAACGCCGGATGAAGTCGAGCCAGACCGACTGGCCGCGTTCGCCCAGCTGGCGCAGCGGGCTCTCGCGGCCGGTGCCGGTCTCTGGCTTTTCGTCCTGGGTGGCGGGACCGGCGGCGGTGGGGTTGGACTGCGACATCGGTGGTCTCCAGTAAGGGAAGGCCAGGGCGCCGCCCTGGACCCGCCGGGGTCAGCGACCCCGGACCTGCATCCGTTGGTGCCTCCCCGGGGAGGCCGGCTTCAGGCCGGGGTCTTGGCCTTGGCGCGGCTGGCCTCGGCCTGGGCGCGGGCAGCCTCGGCCACCTTGTCGGGGGTGAAGCCGAACTTGGTCAGCAGCGAGGACAGCGGAGCGGACGCGCCGTAGGTGTGCATGCCGATGATCTTGCCCGAAGCACCGGCGTAGCGGTCCCAGCCCATCGTCGAGGCCTGCTCGATCGTCACGCGGCCGGTCACGGCCGGCGGCAGCACCTCATCGCGATACTCCTGCGGCTGCTGCTCGAACAGCTCCCAGGACGGCATCGACACCACGCGCGACTTGAGGCCCTCGCCGGTCAGCGTCTCGTGCGCGCCCACCGCAACCGCCACCTCGCTGCCGGTTGCCATTAGGATCACCTCCGGCGCGCCGTCGCAGTCCGCCAGGATATAGGCGCCTCTCGCCACGCCCTTGGCCGAAGCGTATTTCGTCCTGTCGAAGGTCGGCAGCGCCTGGCGGCTGAGGATCAGGCACACCGGCTGCTCCTTGAGCGGCAGGATGGTGCGCCACGCCTCGGCTACCTCGTTGGCATCGCCAGGGCGCAGCGTGATCAGGCCCGGGGTGGCGCGAAGCTGGGCGAGCTGCTCGATCGGCTGGTGGGTGGGGCCGTCCTCGCCGACGCCGATGCTGTCATGAGTGAAGATGTAGACGACCGGCAGCTCCATGATCGCGGACAGGCGGATTGGCGGCTTCATGTAGTCGCTGAAGATCAGGAAGCCCGAAGCGTAGGAGCGCAGCGCGGTCAGGGCGAGGCCGTTGGTGATCGAGCCCATCGCGTGCTCGCGAATGCCGTAGTGCAGGTTGCGACCGCCATAGTTGTCTGCCTCGAAGCTGCCGGCACCCTGGAAGGTCAGGTTGGACTTGGTGGATGGCGAGAGGTCGGCCGCGCCGCCGATCAGCCACGGCACGTGCGGGGCGATGGCGTTGAGCACCTTCTGCGAGGAGTCGCGGCTGGCCACGCCCTTGTCGCTCGCCTCGAACACCGGGATGTCGGCGTCCCAGCCCTCCGGCAGGGTGTGCTGGTTCATCATGTCCAGCTCGGCGGCCAGCTCCGGGTATTGCGCACGGTAGCGGGCGAACATCGCATCCCACTCGCCGCGGAGCGCGCGGCCGCGCTTGCCGAGCACGGCGTCGAAGTGCTCGCGCACGCCGTCGGGCACCAGGAAGCTCTGGTCGGCGGGCCAGCCATAGGAGGTCTTGGCACCCTTGATCTCGTCGGCGCCGAGCGGCTCGCCGTGGGCCTCCTTGGTGCCCGCCTTTTTCGGCGCGCCGAAGCCGATCGTGGAATGCACGCGGATGAAGCTGGGGCGGTCGGTGACGGCGTGGGCGGCCTCGATCGCCGCCGCCAGGGCGTCGGTGTCGTTGGCGTCGGCCACGTCGGCGACGTGCCAGCCATAGGCGTGCAGGCGGGCGGCAACGTCCTCGCTGAAGGCGAGGTCGGTGCTGCCCTCGATGGTGATGTGGTTGCTGTCGTAGATCCACATCAGGTTGGACAGCTTCAGGTGCGCCGCGACCGAGGCCGCCTCCTGGGTGACGCCCTCCATCATGTCGCCGTCGCCGCACAGCACGTACACGCGATGGTCAAACACGTCGAAGCCGGGCTTGTTGTAGCGCGCGGCCAGCCAGCGCTCGGCCATCGCCATGCCCACCGAGTTGCCGCAGCCCTGGCCGAGCGGGCCGGTCGTGGTCTCCACGCCCGAGGTCATGCGGTACTCGGGGTGGCCTGGCGTCTTGCTGTCGGCCTGGCGGAACGCCTTGAGGTCGTCGATGGTCAGCGCGGGCGCCGAGCGATCCTCGTGCTCGTTGACGGCGCGGATGCCGGCCAGGTGGATCAGCGAATACAGCAGCATCGAGGCGTGGCCGACGGAGAGCACGAAGCGGTCTCGGTTCGGCCAGGTCGGCTCGTCCGGATCGGTGCGCAGGAAGCGCTGCCACACCGTGTAGCCGACCGGGGCCAGCGCCATCGGCGTGCCGGGGTGGCCCGAGTTCGCCTTCTGCACCGCGTCCATCGACAGGGTGCGGATCGTGTCGATGCAGGTCTTGTCGATGTCGCGGCCTACAGCGAGGTCGGACGCCGCGCCGCCGCCCTCGGGCGCGCGAAGCGGCTGCGGCCTGGCGGCCTGGATCAGGCTTGTGCACACCATCGTCATCTCCTGCGGCTGCGACCCACCCCGGCCGGTGCACCGCACAATCCAAGCGCGGCGACGGCGGCGGGGTTCCCGCACCAACATGCGAGTACTCACCTCGACGTGTCACCATCGACCTTGCAACCGATGCCGGCCGCAGCAGGCAGGGCCTGGCCCTGCCCAAACCCGCCGAAAGCCGGGAACCTTTAACGTTCTTCCCTCAAACAAATGGATTCCAAAGGCTCGGCCTTTGGCGGAGTTTGAGGCGGAGCCTCAACCTTGCTTCCTTGCCTCTGCCTGGCGCGCCGCCCGTGGGGATTGACGCGAGCCGTCGCCGTGTAAAATGACTCCGACGGCGGCCGGTCCGGCCGGGTCTTCCTGCGATCTCGGAGTGCGCCCATGGAGGTTGCCGCCCCACCCGGCCCGAGGCCGCTCGATTTCCTGTGGTTCCTGCCCACCAGCGGCGACGGGACGTTCCTCGGCTCGCCGGAGCGGGCGCGGCCGGCCACCAACGGCTACCTGCGCGAGCTGGCGCAGGCGGTGGACCGGCTTGGCTATTACGGCGTGCTGCTGCCCACCGGGCCGGGCTGCGAGGACGCGTGGGGCGTGGCGACCTCGGTCGTCACCCACACCGGGCGGCTTCGCTACCTGGTGGCGCTGCGCCCGGGCTCGACGCTGCCGGCAGAGGCGGCGCGGCAGGCGGCGACGTTCGACCGGCTGAGCGACGGGCGGCTGATCCTCAACGTGGTGGCGGGCGGCAACCCCACCGACCTCGCCGGCGACGGCATCTTCCTCGACCACGACGAACGCTACGCGCAGACCGCGGAGTTCCTCACGGTGTGGCACCGGATGATGGCGGGCGAGACGGTGGACTTCGAGGGCCGCTTCCTGCGCAACCGCGGCGCGCGGCTGTTCTTCCCGCCGGTGCAGTCGCCGTATCCGCCGCTGTGGTTCGGCGGCTCGTCGGACCCGGCGATGGCGATCGCGGCGGAGCACATCGACACCTACCTGACCTGGGGCGAGCCGCCGGCGGCGGTGGGCGAGAAGATCGCGGCGATGCGCGCCAGGGCCGCCATGCGTGGGCGCACGCTGCGCTACGGCATCCGGCTGCACTTCATCGTGCGCGACACCGACGGGGAGGCCTGGGCGGCGGCGCGCTCGCTCATCAGCAGGCTGTCGCCCGCGGTGATCGAGGCGGCGCAGGGCAAGCTGCGCCGCGAGACCGACTCGGTGGGGCAGCACCGGATGCTGGAGCTGCAGGACAGCGCAAGGCAGGCGGGCGGCGACGGGCTGGAGGTCAGCCCCAACCTGTGGGCCGGGGTGGGGCTGGTGCGCGGCGGCGCGGGCACGGCGCTGGTGGGCTCGCCGGCGACGGTGGCGGCGCGGCTCGCCGAGTACCGGGCGCTGGGCATCGACGCGGTGATCGGCTCGGGCTACCCGCACCTGGAGGAGGCGTACCGGGTGGCGGAGATGCTGTTCCCGCTGCTCGACCTGTCCACGGCATCGCCGGACCCGATGCTGCACGCGCGCAGGCCGCTGTTCACCGGGGGCGGGTCCACGTCGCTGGGGCAGGTGACGGCGGCGGAGCTGATGGGCGGCACGGCGAAGGCGTTCTGACTCGACTTTGCCCATTTGGGCTGAGCTGGGTCGGGCATGACCGCGATCACGGCGCGTAGCAGACGGCGTCGAGGATGCCCTGGAGCTCCGGCGCGATCGGTTCCGTCACATCGGTGGTTTCGG
>JAABUV010002772.1_pt1 | contig 23195 bp, 13 predicted proteins | sample 5559971 | NCBI WGS metagenome assembly JAABUV01 (sample SAMN10711881, study PRJNA513362) | rock metagenome | isolation source: Antarctica rocks | place: Antarctica: Victoria Land, Knobhead nord | collected 2015-12-19
CCCATCGGCTGAAGACGGGCGTCAGCGGCTACGCCGCCAAGGCGAACGTCATCCGTGAGGCGATCCGCCTGTATCTCAAGCAGCCAAGCATCATCCTAGAAGCAACTGCGTAACTCCTAACATTAATTTATCAGGACAAGTTTGACACCTGTAACCGTGGATGTCAATAGATTGCGTAAACGAATTCAAATCGTAAGTGGTTCATGACATTTTATCGGCTGCCGGGTTAGTTTTTCTGTAGGTGCGCTCGATCTCCTCCCAGGTGGCGGCAGAGCGCGGGCCGGGCGGCAAGAATCGGATCAGCTCCCGGACGGGACCGGGTGTTTGACAATTCCCGGTAAAAGTGCTATCCTGCAACTGTCGTTCCGGGGGACAAAACCCCACCCCGCGAGGTATCCCCCGATGGCTGCGCCGCTCGGCACGTTTTCTCTCGTGCTGCATTCTCACATCCCCTACGTCCTGGCCCACGGGCGGTCGCCGCACGGCACCGACTGGCTCTCCGAGGCGGCGGGGGAGACCTACCTGCCCCTGCTGGATGCCTGCCACAGGCTGATCGCCGAAGGACTGTCCCCCCAGATCACGCTGGGGCTGACGCCGGTTTTAGTCGAGCAACTGCGCGACCCGAGCTTCCAGGAGGAGCTGTCGGGTTATCTCGCGGGCAAGGTCGCGGCGGCGCGGGCGGACGGGGCGCAGTTCCGGCAGGGCGGCAACTACCACATGGCCTACCTCGCGCGCTACTGGGAGGACTGGTACGAAAAGGCGCGGACGGACTTCGAGGGCGAATACGGGCGGGACATCGTCGGCGCGTTCGCCGCCCTCCAGGACGCGGGGCACATCGAGGTCATCACGAGCAGCGCGACACACGGCTACTCGGCCCTGCTGTCGCAGGACACCAGCATCCAGGCCCAGGTGAAGACCGGCATCGCCGCCTACGCCCGCCACTTCGGGCGCGCGCCGCGCGGCTACTGGCTGCCCGAGTGCGCGTACCGGCCCCGCTACCACTGGGCCGCGCCGCTGGCCGTGCCGGACGTCCCCCGCCTGCCCGTTTTGCGTAAAGGGGTGGACGAATTCCTGGCCGAGAACGGCGTCGGCTACTTCTTCGTCGAGGGCAGCCTGTTGCGCGGCGGCGAGGCGCTGGGCGTCTACGCGGACAAGTTCGGGCCGCTCAAGGAGATCTACAAGCAGTTCCAGCGCGAGACCGTCAAGGTCGAGTATCGGCCCTACACGACTTATAAGCCCTACCTGGTGGACTCGTCGGGCCTGGGCGACAAGCCGCCGCTGGCCGTGTTCGGGCGGGACCCGGCCACGGGCGAGCAGGTGTGGAGCGGCGACCGGGGCTATCCGGGCGATGAGTGGTATCTGGAGTTCCACAAGAAGCACGTCGGCGCGGGCGACAAGTCCCTGGGCCTGCGCTACTGGCGGGTCAGCGCGGACAAGGCCGACCTGGGTGCCAAAAGCCCCTACGAGCCGCACCAGGCCGAGGCGCGGGCGCAAGGCCACGCGGCCCACTTCGCCGCACTGGTCAAAGACGTGCTGCGGGCACAGGCCGATCCGGCGTGTATTCTGACGGCGGTGTACGACACCGAACTGTTCGGCCACTGGTGGTTTGAAGGGCCGCAGTTTTTGTACCACGCCTTGAAAGCGCTCGCGATCGACACCGAGATCAAGATGCAGACGGTCGGGGCCTATCTGGACGAGCACCCGGCCACGCTGCCCGTCACGCTGCCGGAAGGGTCGTGGGGCGAAGGCGGCTTCCACTTTATCTGGCTCAACGAGGAAACGGCCTGGTCATGGAAGCTGGTCTACGAGGTCGAGGCCGAGATGTCTGCCCTGGCCCGCGAGTACGGCGACAGTGCCGCAGCCGCGCCGATCTTGAAGCAGGCCGCCCGCGAGGCCCTGCTGCTGATGGCGTCCGACTGGCAGTTCTGCATCTCGACGGGCGGGGCCAAGGACTACTCGACCGTGCGCCTGCGGAACCACTACGACAGCTTCCAGGCCCTGGCCGGCCTGGTCCGGCGGGCGGGCGCGGGGCAGGAATTATCGGTCGGCGACTGGAAGAACGTCGCCGAGTGCGAGGCGCGGGACTCGGTGTTCCCGGACGTCGAGCCGGAGTGGTTCGCCCGCGTGGAGCACCCGGCGGAGGATCAGTAAGAACCCACCCCGGCATGAGGAACCCACCCGGCGGGCAAGCCCGCTTCCCTCCTGAAGCGGGAGGGTGGACTGGGAGGGGGACGGAGGGTTGGATGTGCTGCCAGGGCGGGGAAGGGAAAGATGTCATGGAAGAGGGAAGCGGGCGGCGGGGTGAGGACGTCAGGCCGCACAACATCGTCGTCGGACAGAGGGTGAGCGAGGGAAAGATTCTGCTGGCGCAGCAAATGCGCCGGGAGATGACCCCGATGGAGGCCAAGCTTTGGCGGCGCTTGCGCGGCAACGGTTTGGGGGCGCACTTCCGGCGGCAGCAGGTCGCGGACGGGTTCATCGCGGACTTCTACTGCCACGCCGCCGCGCTCGTCGTTGAGGTGGATGGGGCGGTCCATGACCCGGAATACGACGCGGAGCGGGATCGCCTGCTCGGCGGCCTGGGGATCAGCGTCCTGCGCTTCACGAACCGGCAGGTGGAGCAGCAGATCGGGGTGGTGCTGTATCAGATCAAGCGATTCCTGCGCGAAAAGCGAACTGCGGCGTCCCGCGACCTCACCGGCCCGCCGCAGACTGTGGAGCAGGCGGAAAGTCCAAATAAAGCCACCTCTCCGCCACTCTTTGGGCGTCGCCCCTGAGGCCCCGCAAAACCTTTTGTCCCCTTCCCAGCCCGCCCTCCCGCTTCGGGAGGGTCGGCGCTCGCGCCGGGGTGGGTTCTTACTGGTCCTCCCCTGGGGCGGGTTCCTGCACTGAAACACATCGGAATTGGGAAAGAACAAGCCAACAGTGTTGCCAGTTTGGCAAGCAGCCACGCAAAGGAGATATGCCCGATGAAAGCCGTCGTCATGGCGGGCGGGGAAGGGACGCGGCTCCGGCCGCTCACCTCGTCCCGCCCCAAGCCGCTCGTCCCCATCCTCAACAAGCCCTGCATGCAGCACACCATCGAGCTGCTCAAGCGCCACGGCGTCACCGACATCGTGGTCACGCTCTACTACCTCGCCGACGAGATCGAGGGCTACTTCGGCGACGGGTCGGAGCTGGGCGTTAACCTCATTTACACGGTCGAGGACACGCCGCTGGGCACGGCGGGCAGCGTCAAAAAGGCCGAGGAGTACCTCAAAGACGACACGTTCATCATCGTGTCGGGGGACGCGCTGACGGACCTGGACGTGGACAAGGCGCTGGCCTTCCACCGCGAGAAGGGGTCGGTGGCGACGCTCGTCTTGCAGCACGTGGACAACCCGCTGGAGTTCGGCGTGGTCATCACCGACGAGGGCGGGCGCGTCCGGCGCTTCCTGGAAAAGCCGTCGTGGGGCGAGGTGTTCTCGGACACGGTCAACACGGGCATGTACATCCTGGAGCCGTCCATCTTCGAGTACATGCAGCCCGAAAAGTCCTACGACTGGTCGCAGGACATCTTCCCGCAGATTTTGCAGGACGAGAAGCCGATGTTCGGGTACGTCCTGGGCGAATACTGGACCGACGTCGGCTCGCTCCAGCAGTACCGGCAGGCGCAGTACGAGATGCTGGGCGGGATGACGCAGCTCCCCATCGAAGGGGAGCGGGCGGGCGGCCACATCTGGATCGGGGCCGGGACCGAGATCGACCCCACCGCCCAGATCGTCGGGCCGGTCTGCATCGGCAAGAACTGCCGGATCAAGGCGGGCGCGCACATCGGACCGGAGACGGTCATCGGCGACAACTGCCTGATCGAGGAAGGCGCGACCCTGCAGCGGGCCATCGTCTGGGACTCCAATTACATCGGCGCGCGCGCCCAGCTCACGGCCTGCACGGTGTGCTTCAAGAACACCATCAAGGAGGACGTGGTCATCCAGGAGGGGGCCGTCATCGGGGACCGCTGCCACATCGAGAGCGGCAGCGCCATCCGGCCTTTAATCAAGCTGTGGCCGGACAAGGTCATCGAGGCCGGGTCGGTCGTGACCATGAGCCTGATCTGGGGTTCCAAGTGGCAGGGGGCGCTGTTCCGCAACCTGGGCGTCTCGGGCATCGCCAACGTCGAGATGACGCCGGACTTCGCCACCAAGCTGGGCGCGAGCTACGGGGCGTTTTTAAAGAAAGGCTCGACCGTCATCACGAGCCGCGACTCGACCCTGGTCTGCCGGATGCTCAAGCGCGGGCTGATCGCCGGCCTGGTTTCGGTGGGCGTCAACGTGCTCGACAACGAGGGCATGCCGCTGCCGATCTCGCGGCACACGGTCCGCTCGACCAACGCCGTAGGCGGCATCCACGTCCGCCTGGCCCCGGACCAGCCGACCCTGGCCCTCGTCGAGTTCTTCGACAAGGACGGCATCTACCTGTCCACCAACGGGCAGCGCAAGATCGAGACCATCTTCTACCGCGAGGACTTCGGGCGGACCGACCCCGACGAGGTGGGCGAGATCGGCTACGTGCCCCGCGCCATCGAGCAGTATTCGCAGGACTTCTTCCGGCTGCTCGACACTGGGGCGATCCAGCGGCGCGGATTCCGGGCGGTCGTGGACTACGCCTATAACCGCATCTCGGGCGTCTTCCCGCAGATGCTGGGGCGGCTCGAAGCCGAGACCGTCGCGCTGAACGCCTACACCGACCCCAAGAAGTCGCCCCGGACGGCGGCCGACCGGGCGCTGCTGGTGCAGAGCCTGAGCGAGTATCTGGTCACGCTCAAGGCCGACGTGGGCGTCTTCCTGGGCGACGACGGCGAGCGGCTGACGGTGGTGGACGAGGCAGGCCGGATACTGTCGGGGAGCGACCTGTTGGGCGTGTTCGCGCTGCTGGTGGCCCGCGCGCGGCCCGGCGCGCAGGTGGCCGTGCCGGTCACGGCCCCGTCCATCATCGAGCGCATCCTCGCGGAGCACGGCGGCAGCGTCGTCCGCACCAAGACGGACGTGCGCTCACTGATGGCGACCGCGGCGGCGGGCCGGCAGGGAACGGATGGCGGGGAAGGTCTGGCGCTGGCCGGGGACACCGAGGGCGGGTTCATCTTCCCTGAGTTCCAGCCGGCCTTCGACGGCCTGTTCGCGTTCGCGCGGCTGCTGGAGATGCTGGCCTTGCAGGAGACGACCCTGAGCCAGGTGCGAGACCTCCTGCCGCCCTACTTCCTGGCGTCCGAGACCGTGTCCTGCCCGTGGGAGGTCAAGGGCCGCATCATGCGCGTCCTGACCACGGGGAGCGACGGGCACGCGGGCGAGGCGGGGGGCCGGGCGGAACTCGTGGACGGCATCAAGACCTACCGCGGCGACGGGTCGTGGACGCTGATCCTGCCGGACGCTTCGGAGCCGTTCTTTAGCGTCTACGCCGAGGCGGGCAGCCAGGACGAGGCCAACGAGCTAGTCCACCGCGCCGTCCTGCGGCTGGGTGCCCTAAAGTAAGAGATGCGCGGGAACGGGGCGGGGGATTGCATCCCCCGCCCCGCTTTTCACCTCAGCGCGGTGTGTTTAGTTCCTGCCGAGTTGTTCCAGCACGACAGCCAGATTGCCGCCGGTTTCGCCTTGCTTGATGGCATCAACATAGGCCCGACTGAACGCATCTGGATGCTTTGACATGGCCTCGGAGAGGCTCAAACCGTGCCGCCCATCCCCTGTGATGTCTTGCTGAATGCGAGCAATGATCTGGCGTAGGTCTGCGTTGTGCTCTAATTCCGCCATCACCGCTAGTGACCGGACGAGGGATTGGCCCGCATCAACTCTCTGTGAAAGCTGAGGAATGAACGTCTTCACGCGCTCAACGAACTGGGAGTCCCGCGAGGGGCGCTGCCCTTCCAAGTCTTCTTGAACCATGCCGATTATCTTCTCCTTGAGTTTCTTGCGCGCCGTGTGCAGGCGCTTTTTGACGGTCGTTAGCGGCACTTCCAGAAATTCGGCTATCTGAATCTGAGAGTGTCCGCCCATGTAAAAGAGCAAAGTCGCGCTCCGTTCAGCCTCCGACAGCGCCGCCACCGCCTCCCGCACCTGCGAGGCGGATTCTTGTTCTTCCATCACCCGATGAGGCTGACCATCGAGACCGACCTCTGCGAGTGCGGCCTCCAGGGGTACAGTCTGAACTTGCTTCCTGCGCGTGATTCGGTCGCAGTGCTTGAACACGATGCGCCGCAGCCAGCCGGGAAAGGCGAGCGGTTCCTGTAGCTTGGGAAGGCAGCGGAAGGCTTCCACGAACGCCTCCTGCGCGGCATCCTCAGCCCAATGGAAGTCGCCTAGGATTGCATAGCCGTAGGCAACGGCCCTGTCCTGAAACCGATGGACTAGCTGGTCATACGCCCCAAAATCGCCGCCCTGCGCGCGGACAACAAGTTTTTTTAGTTCTTGCATTCTGGCCTTCACCCTCAATCATAGAGTCCCAGGTCATGGCCAAAAGGTTACCGTGACGCTAGCGGGGGCGAACCGATGGGCCTGACTGTGGGGCTGTCGCTTGGCATCACCCCGGCCTGCTTCTCCGGCGCGCTACCGGGATACGCCACGGCCCAGCACCAGGAGATAAGCGTCGCTCGGCCTCATGCGGAGCGTGTACCGCGCGACGTTGTGCCGCGTGGCAATCGGTGTCATCCCCTGCTCGATGTCGTAGACTGTGAGCGTCGCAGTCGGCTTGCCCAGGCGGATCGTGTCCGTCTCGTCGTGCTCCATGCCGGTCATGAGCTGCTCGGACCAGGCGGCCAGCACGAACTCGCCGGTCGGCTTCTGCATAACCAGGTGGTTTACCGAAGGACTCGTAAACGACACGTCCAGCGGGCGGGGCGTGAACGTCGGGGGTGCGCCGGGGCCGTAGCCGCCGCGCGCGCTCCCGAGCAGCGTCGTCAGGGTGTGGAAGTAGAGGGCGGCGTCGTGTGCGGCCCCGCCGGGGTAGGTGAAGAAGCCGTAAGAGTTCTCCGGGGCGCTGTCCTGGAGGCCGTAGACGATGTAGGCGGCGTCGCCCGCCGCGACGCTGTCGAGGGCACCCGTGACGAGGTACTGGCCGAACACGGCGGCCGAAAGGTTCGCGCCCCGGTAGGCACCCACCTCCGTGTGCGCGACGGGCTTACCCGGCGTCGTCAGGTTGGCGAGCGCGCGCAGGCGGTCGAGCACGTCGGCGGGCCGCTGTCCGGGCTGGCTGAGGTAGGTGTGCGCGCCGGCGAAGTCCGCGGGGCCGGGCGTGTAGTTCTGGTGCAGGCCCGTCTCGCGCGGGTTGTAATCGCCCTGCCAGTTGTTCGCCGCCGTCCACCCCGCCCCGAACTCCATCTGGCTGACGGGGATGTTCCGCCCCCCCGTATGCGCCCACGTGTAGAGCGACTGCTGCACCAGGGCCGAGTCCGGCAGGGTCGCCCCCAGCCCCTGCGGGTAGGTGTTGTCCTCCTCGTTCGGGCCGCCCAGGGCGTAGACCAGCCCTGGGAAGGATTGATAGATGCCCTGCTCGTAGCCCAGAACGCTACGCTGGTAGGCGGGCCCGGCTTCGTCTACCGACGTCCAGAAGCGCCCGTAAGGACTCCACGCTTTTTGGACGGCCTTCCAGACCGGCCCGGCAGCGGGAGAGTGCGCCCAGTCGCGGTCCAGCCGCACGCCGAGGTAGCCGAGCTGCGCCCCGACCTGGGCGGCATTCGTGTTCCAGGGGTCGCCCGGCGTCAGCCCGTCCAGGTGCGTGTTCGCGCCGAGGTGATTGAGAAAGTCCTCGGTGGACAGCGCGGGGCGCGGCGGGGCGGCGAGGGACGGCTTCGCGCCCAGGGCCAGCGCGGCCAGGAGGCCGCCCAGCAGAACGAGGCGCAGATTTATCCTATTTATATGGGGCATTCGGTGTCCTCTCAGCAGCCATCCGGGGGCGGGGTCAGCGCGTCGGGATGAAGCTCCACTCCCGGCGGCGGGCATCCGTCCCCGCCAGGGTCGGGGTGCCCGCGCGCGTCCCCACCGTGAGAAGAGAGCAGAACCCGTCGGGCCGGGGGGTGATCGTCCACTGCGCGGGGGCGGCCCCGTCTTGGTTGACGGTGTGTATCGCGTAGCGGCCGCCGCCCAGCGCGCGGAGACGCCACTTCTGGCCGCTGAAGCCGGCGTCGGGCGCGGCCTCGCCCTGCCGGGCGACGATCCTGTACAGACCGTCGGCCAGCGCCGCCGTCCGCGTCTGCCACCAGTTGACGCTGATGCCGGGCGTGTCCGAGACGAGCGCGACGGTGTGGTAGCTGTCGTAGGCGAACGTGTAGGCCCCCGCATCGACCGTCGCCCAGGTCTGCGCGCCGCCCGTCTTCGGGACGTTCACGGGCCGATGTTTCACGCCGTCGATAACGAAGTGCAGCTTCCCACCCGTGGACGCGGTCGCCACGCGGACCAGGAGGTGCAGCGCGCCCTCCAGCGGCACCTCCTGCCACCGGAGGGTCTCGCCGGCCTGGCCGTGGCAGACATCGTACCCGCCGTACCTATCGGTCGTGTCCTCGATGGCGATGGGGCCGTTCCGGTAGAAGTCCGGCCTGCCGGGGAGTGCGAGCGCGCCGGAGAACGAGTCGCACCCCTCCGCTTCTTCTTTGAGGTTTACGGGGAAGGCGTTGTTGCTGTGCCGGCGTACCAGATTGATCCGCTGGTTCGGGTAGTCGTAGTACGTCTGGGCGTACCCCAGGGCGCGGCCGTCTTGGTCTAGATTGCGCGCCCGCCAGAGGGTCGTGTTCTCCCAGTAGTCGTCGAAGCCCTCGATGAACGTCGCCGCACTGCCGGCCCCGACCGTCCCGTCCAGCCCGTCCGCCAGCGTCTGGCCGTGCTTGGGATCGACGATCCAGGTGGCGGCATTCGGGTCCGCGTCGTTGGAGATGCGGAACTGGGGGATGCAGGTCCCCAGGGTGATGCCGCCGCGGGCGCTGACGTTCCACGTCGAATAGACCGGACCCGGCACCGGCGTGAACCAGGGGTACACGGCGTCCACGACGCCGGGGGCGGCGCTGGAAGGGTCGTTCTTGACCCAGTCACCCGAGACGATGATGTAGGGGTTGAACCCGAACGTGCTCCGGCACTGCCGGCGCACGTAGTCCAGCAGCTTGGAGCCGTTGCCGTCTAGATGCGAGAGGAACGCGGGTGCCCCGGACCAGATCATATAGACCGGGCGGCCTTGAATCTTGTAGCGGTGGGAGTCGGGGACGTTTTGGAAGAATGCTTTCAGATTCTCGTCCCAGACGAAAGCCCAGTGGGCCGGGTCGGCGACATCGAACGGCACTTTGTAGCCGTAGCCGTCGCCGTGTTCCGAGTTCCACAGGGCTGTCCAGGAGGCCGGGTTGTCGTCGAACGGCATGACCTTGATGCGGTCGCCCAGCCCGCGCCCGTCCAGCGCGGCGACGAGGTTGGCGAAGGTGGCCGGCTGATCGTTGCCCTTGAGCCAGACGGCGACGAAGTCGATCTGGGCGGACCCGTACTGTTCCACCATGTTGTCCCAGTAGCGGGCGTGGTCGCCGGGCGGCTGGTTATACATCGGGAGGGCATACACCGTGTTCTTCTGCGAGAACGCCAGCAGGCCGCCCATGTCCATCTGGCCGTGGCCGAAGGCGTCCACATCCGCGTTCACGTCCGCCCCCAGCGCGCCAGCATAAGCACCGGGCGTGGTCGCCAGAACCGCGAGAAGCACACAGAGCGTTGCGAGGCGCTTGATCATATTCCCCGTCATATCCTCTCCGTCATTTGCTTTGCCCATGAAAGCCTCCGTCCCGCTACCATACATTCCCCGTATACATTCCCCGCCGCTCCGCTCTTCTCCTCTACTGACAGCCGCGCGTCGGGCCTGTCAGGGCACGGGTGGGGCGGGGGGGGCGCGCAGGCAGTGGGCGCGCAGGCAGTGGGCGCGCAGGCAGCGGGCGATGAGGGCGGCGAACCGAGGGCGGCGGCGCAGGAGGATGCGGCAGCGGGGGCGGCGCGCGTCGAGGGGGTCGGAGTAGACGAGGCACCACCCGGCGTCGGCCTCGAAGGCGGAGGCCTCGCGCGTGCTGGTGGTCAGGACGCAGTCGAAGTCGTAGTGCCGCACCAGGGCGGCCCAGCCGGGCGCGGCGCGGCCACGGGAAAGTAGGAGCATGTCGTCGAAGGTCCGGCCCACGTACACATCTAATCGACCGTCGATAAAGACCGGCTCCTGGGGCAGACGCCATAGCAGAAAGCCCCCGATCTCGAAGTTATTGAGCAGGCGCAGGCGCGGGGGGAAGCCCTCGGCCTCGACGAACGTACAGGCCGCAGCGGGGTAGGTCGGGACGCGCGCGACGGCCTCGCCGATGCCCTCGGGTCTGTATCCCAGGGGGCCGATGTTCTTACGCAGGGCGGTCAGGCTGACCAAGGCGACGGCGGCGGCGCAGGCCAGGGCGAACCCGGCAAGCAGCGGGACGCGAACGGCAGACCGGGACGCGAACAGGCCCTGCCGGCCCAGCGCACGGACACAGTAGGCGAAGTAGGGGGTGCAGATGACCGTGGCGGCCAGCGCGAACAGGGGGATGCTGCGCGCGTGGAGCAGCGCCTGCCAGAACAGCACGGCCAGGACCAGGGCGTCGGCGAGGCTGCGGCGAGGGCTTGCGGCGAGTGACCCGAACGCCAGGGCGGCGACCAGCAGGAACGGCTGGAGCTGCACCAGCGGCAGAGTGAACGCCGAGTTCCATTCGGTCACGCTGGACATCAGCGTCGGATCGTGGACCGTGGTCCAGACGTTCCAGAAGACGCGCCAGCCGTAGGGCGAGATCATAGCCGCGCCCGTGCAGGCCAGCGCGGTTCCGGCCATGCGCGCCGCCTGCGCCCGATGCCGCCGCCATTCCGTGCCCGCCTTTCGCCTTTCTTCCCGTCTTTGCGCCTCTTCCTCCCAGCCCGGCTGGAGCAGGTCCAGCGGCGCGGCGCGCGAGTCTCGGACCCAGGCCCAGGCGGACATCAGGGCGTCGGCCAGGACGTAGACGGCGAGAATCCCCAGCAGGACAACGACGCCCTGGTGCAGGTTGGTCCACAGCGCGCACAGAGGCACCAGTGCCGACAGCGCGCGAGGGTGGCCGCCGCGCCCCCGCCCGACGAGGATCAGGGACACGGGCAGCAGGACGTAGGTGAAGGCGTAGGGCCGCTCCTGGAGGCAGTCCCGCAGGGCGAGCAGCATCAGAAAGGCCGGGGCGAACGCCCAGGCCGCGCCCAGCCGCCGGACCAGCCGGACCCAGACGATGCCCACGGCGGCCAGGGCCAGGAGGGCCATCAGCGCCCAAGTGCCGAAGAAGCCGCCGGCCCGGAAGGCGAGCGCGTAGCAGACAAAGGCCAGCCACTCGGGGACGTCCCAGCGCCGGCCCTGGTTGACCCAGGAGTAGGTGTCGGAGCGGGGCAGGTGGTGGGTTCGGAGGACGTCCGCGCCGGTCCGCAGTTCAAAGAACAGGTCGTTCTCGGGCCTTGGCAGCAGGCACAGGAGGACGACAAGAACCATCAATAGGGAAGACAGCGCGAGCAGCGTCTTCCGCCCGGCGTGGCCCTCTGGGGGCGGGGTATCCATAGGAACACTATTGTACCAGGGTGCCGTTGTGCCGGGGCTGGTGGGGCCGTGCAGGGGGCCGGCGGCGCGGGCGTCTCGCCTGCAGGAGAGGGCGGGCCATTGCCGCCTTGACACGACCCCTTGCCTGCTGTATAATCGGAGTCAAGGAGCGTACACCGATGCCGCAATACGACCTGGCGGGCAATCCGCTTCCCGACTCTTCCGGCTCGGGCGGGGACGACGCGCCCCGGATGGACCTCGCCGGGAACCCGCTCCCGGCGGCCCCCTCCGCCCAGCCGCCGCCCCTGCACCCGTCGCTCCGGCCCGCAGGAAGTGGAGGCGGCTACGGTGTCCCGCCCCGGCCGGGCGGGATGGCCCCGTCGCGGGCGATGGCGGCGGCCCCCGCCGAGGGCGACGGGAAACGTTGGCTCTGGATCAGCCTAGGGGCCGTCGTGCTGGCCGGGCTGCTGGGGGCGCTCTACCTGCTGACGCCCAAGCCCGCCCTCGTGCCGACGACGTTCACGGCCTACGCCGCGCCGGACAAGTCGTTCGGGTGCGCCGCGCCGGGCGGGTGGAGCGTGACGCCCGCGGACAAGTCCCACCAGATGGCGGGCAGCGATTCGACGACGGGCGGGGTCCTGTTCGCCTCGGGCAGCTCCTCGATAGACATCACGACAGACACGCTGGCGACCATCGTCGCCGCCGGCCTGATGGCCGGCCAGAGCGACGCCGCCCTGACCGGGTCGCACGCCGCCGCCCTGCACAAGCACTGGCGCAAGATGGTGGGTGCACCGCACAAAGGGTACGCGGAGACGCAGGTGGGCGAGTTCGACAGCGCGATGGGCGACGCGCGCCTGGCGGAGTGGACGGCGAGCGGCAACGTGCTGGGCCTGGGCGGGCCGCAACACGGCTACCGGGCGTCGCTCGCAGGCGGCAGCCACACCGCCGAGGTGGTATGCCAGTGCCCAGAGAGCGAATGGGCCGCCCTCAAGCCCGCCTTCCTGCGCGTCCTCGCCAGCGTCCACGAGGGCGCAGAGCCGGCAGATGGGGCGGGGGGTGCGGGCGGCGCGGTCGGTGTGCCGGGGGTGCCCCAGTAGACGCTCCCGTTGGCATTGGTCAGGATGAAGAAAGGGCGGCCCCCGCGGGGGCCGCTTTTTTATGCTCCGGCTATGAGAGACCTCACCCCGCCGCTAGTCCCCCTGGTACGCGCCGATGTCGGGCGGCAGCCCGGCGGGGACGGGGCGGCCCCGGAAGTCGCGGGCGGGGGCACCGGCGACGGGAACGCCCGCGCGGCGCAGGGAGGGGCCGACGGCGAGGACGGCGTGGGCGTCGGCGGGGCGATTGGTGATGTCGCCCACGAAGGCGTTGTGGTCGAAGGCGACGCGGGTCATGCCGCCCAGGTCGAACCGCGACTTGCCCGACGTGACGAACAGGTTGTTGACGAAGCGGGTGTTGTCGGCCCACGCGCCGCCCCAGTTGCCGGACGCGACAAAGGGAACGCCGCCCGCCCCGCCGATTTTGGTCTGGCGGAAGGTGTTGTTGTAGATCAGCGTGTCCGTGCAGGGGCCGGTGATGTTGAACGTGTGCAGGCCGTCGTCCGTGCTGACGTTGTAGCGGATGACCGTGCCGTCGTTGCCGATGTTCCAGGGCAGGTGCTGGCCGCCGTCGTCGCAGATGAGCATGAAGCCGCCGTCGTTGTCGTGGCTGAGGTCGTACTGGAACAGCGTGTGGCGGCAGTTGTAGTCCGAATCATAGCCCTCGCCGTCGTTCGTGCCGCGCATCCCGCTGACCTCGTTGAACTGCACGACGGTGTTGTCGCAGGACCAGGGCCAGATGCCCGCGGCGGCGTCCGAGGCGCGCATCCGGCCCCCGCGCAGGACGTTGCGCTCGATCAGGCAGCCGTCGCAGCCGATGGGGACGATGCCATCCCCGCCGATGTCGTCGAGCGTGTTGCCCCGGATGACGACGCGGGTGGAAAGCGGCCAGGCGGGGCGCGGATAATAGGCCCCCATCGTGATGCCGTTGCGGTCGGTGCGCGCGAGCCGGCAGTTTTCGATGACCAGCCCGTCGAAGCGCGTGGGGACTCTGTCGCCCCCGCTGGCACAGGAGATGCCGCTGCCGCCGCCGTCGCCTTTGACGTTGGAGCCGAAGACGTCGTGGACGTCCAGGGCGCGGAGGCGGATGCCGTGGGCGACGCCGAAGTCGTCCTCGCTGACCTGGACACCCACCAGGCGGGGCACCCGCGTGGGCGCGCGGTTGGCGATGTCCAGGCCCGAGACGTCCCAACACTCGGCGTTGTGCAGAAAGACGGTGGCGAGGAACTTGCCCCCGGCGTCGAGGGCGGGCTTGGGGCCGGCCCCGTAGGCGCTGACGGTGATCGGGCGGCCCTCGATGCCGCTCCCGCCGGGGGACAGGAAGCCGGCCCAGCGGCTGCCGGCTTTGAGCCGGAGGTGATCCCCCGGCGCGAACACGCCCCCATTGATCCGGTCCAGGCTGCGCCAGGGGTGGGCGGCGCTGCGGCCACTCCCCTCGTCGCTGCCGCCCGCCGAGTCGACGAAGTAGGACGTGCCGCCCGGCGACTTCCAGGTACGCGCCGGGGCGGGCAGCGCGGGCGGGCGCCTGTCGGGGTGGCTGGTGATGACGATGGCGTTGATCGCCAGCGCGCCCTTGTTACGGATGCCCAGGATGAGCACGTCGCCCCCGGCGTCCGGGCGGAATTCGGTCTCGATGTGACCGGCCGCGCCCGGCTCGTCGCCCCATTCCTGCCAGCCCGCGCCGCCCTCGGCGGCACCGGGGCGGCGGGCGAGGACGTAGAACTTGGCGTCCGGCGCGCGCGCGATGACCTTGTAGTCGAACGCGATCGTGTACAGCACTCTGGACGCGAACAAGCCCGCCTTGGAGTGGAAGAACTCGTTCCACTCGGACGCGGCCCCGCGCGAGTCCCCTTTGAGGGACGTTCGGCCCCCGACCATTTCGGCGGGGTCGGTCGTCAGCACCACAGTGGCAGCGTCGGCGGGCGTCAGGATTTTCGCGGCCCCGTCGGCGGCGAAGTCGGCGGTCAAGACGGGACGCGGGGCGTCCTGGGCGCGGGCGGCGAGGGGGGCGCTGGACGCCGTCAGCAGGGCGGCCAGCGGCGTCAAGATGATTTTCAGGATGATTTTCAAGATGATTTTGTGGTTTTTGGGGGACACGGCTTACCTCTCGGGGAGACGGCGCAGGAGCGCTTGCAGCACCAACGGGGCGAGGACGGCGTGGCCCGCCGCATGGGGGTGGACGCCGCCGCCATAGGCGGGCGAGCCGAGGGCGCGGGCGATGTCCGGTCCCAGATCAATCAAAGCTGCTTTTGTGTCGGCGGGGTGGGCTGCCTGGTAGGCGGCGACGCCCGCGTGCAGGGCCGCGATGTACGCCGGGCCACGCGGATAGATGCGCGCGTCGGGCAGGCCGGGCGGGACGAGAACCAATAGCTGCGCGCGCGGGGCGGCCCGGCGCAGGGCGAGCAGCGCCTGGGTGACGCTGGCCTTCATGTCGGCTGGATCGGACCCGCTGAGGCACTCGTTGACGCCGTAGTTGATCAAAACGGCGTCAGGCTCCTCCCCCGCCCCACCCCCGGCACTTAAGTGGCCGCGCGCGTCGAGCAGCGAGGTGTGGGCGTCGATCCTGTCCCAGCGTTCGCCGCCGCCGTGGACCGGGAAATAGGGCGGCACGTCGCCTCCGGCGTCGCCCGCGCGGAGCCAGCCCGAATAGCCGCAGGCCGAGACGCCCACGTCGTAGCCCGCCGCGCCCAGGCCCCGCCCGACCAGGAAGGCGTAATCCGCGAGGGCATCGTCTGCCCCGTTATCGGCCTGGATGCCCTCGGTGATGCTGTCGCCGATGAGGAGCACCCAGGGGCGCGTGGGAAGGACAGGCAGCGGCTTCGCGCCGGCGTCCAGCGTCAGGCCCGAGACCGTGTAGGCGTTGGATCCGGCCCAGCGCCCCGCCTGCGGGCTGCTGCGGGTGTAGACGAGCAGGGTGTGGCCGCCCGGCGCGGTCAGCCCGGCGAGGGGAATGCCGCCACTGGTGGGAACGGGGACGTTGTCGGTGAGCGCACCGTCCAGAAAATACGAGACGGCACTGCCGGGCGTGGGGTTCGCGATCTGGAGCGTCGCGCGCGGGGCGGGCGCGGCCGTGGTCCAGCGCCAGAGGCACCACGCACCGTTGTTCCAGGTGACTCGGCGGCTCGCCCCGCCCCGTCCCGCGTCGCCCGCCCAGTTGCCGGGGCTGAAGCGGACGGCGGGGGACGAAACGCCCAGCGTGACGTCGGCGCGGGGAACCCTGCCCGCGCCGACGAGGAGAAGCACCAGCAGAAAGAGTCGAAGCCCCAACCAATTTTTCAGGGCAGGTTCCATCTGACTTCCTTTTTCACTTAACGGGCGGCGGGCAGGACCTCGATGCCGCAGATCTTGGGCAGGTCGGCGGAGCCGCTGGTGAAGGCGAGGACGATGTTCCCCTGGGCGTCGGGCAGGACACCGGGGAAGTCGCGGGCGACGGCTTTGTTCTTGCCGCCGGCCTCGACGTAGATGTCGAACTCGGTCAGGACGCGCTTGCCGTTGATGTCCACGTTGAACCGGCGCTTGCCGGGTGCGTCGAACCGCGTCTCGGCGAAGTGCAGGCGGACCGTGTAGGTTTTCCCCGGCGCGGCGGGGAGCGTATAGGTACACGCCCCGTACCGCTCGGACCCGTAGACCGAAGCCGGGGCGGCGCGCGGGGCGTGGGCGTCAACCGCATCGCCGCCGGAATACGTCTCGCCGCCGCTGAAGTCGGCGTCGGGCAGGAAGCCGCCGGCGGGGACGGCGGCGGGGGCACCGAACGTGAAGAAGCCGCTCGCGCCCCCATTCCCGCCGCAGTCGATCCGCAGGGGTTCGCTCGGGGCACGGCGGGCGACCGGGACCGGCGGCCCGATGGCAAGCGCTCCCCGATTCGGGCCGATGCCCGGCGCGGGCAGGACCGAGACGTTCCAGCCGTCCACCAGCACCTGCGGCTCCTCGTCGGCCAGGTCTTTCGCAGACGCCTCTATCGCCAGCGTCCTTGACTCGCCCGGCAGCAGGGAGACGTAGTTGTCGCTGTAGAAGACGGGCAGGACGCGCGCGCCCGAGTGGCGGCGGAGCTGCAAATGCGTCATCAGCGCCACGGACTTTGCCGGGTTGTGCAGGCGGACGTCCAGCAGGCACTTTCCATGTACGTCATGGCGCGTGACCGTCCCCGTGAGCGTGACGCGGGGCAGCGCGTCCAGCGCCCGGAAGTCGTCCTGCTGAGTCTCGCGCCAGTAGAAGTTGTCCGACAGCAGTTTCCCGCGCGCGTTGCGCAGGGCGAGGCGGACGAAGTGGACCGGGGACAGGGCCGGGGGGGAGGCGACCGCCCCCGCGTCGGTCGCCGCGCTTGGGGCGGCGAGGAGCGTATCGGTGTGCGTGTATTGGAGGGAGCCGTCCAGGTCGTACACCGAAGCCGTGGCCGTGACCTGGGTGAGCGCGCGGGGCGTGTTGTTGATGACCATGACGTGCCAGTCGGTCTGGTTCATCTGGATGTGGACCGGCTCACAGGCTTTTTTCACGGCGAACAGCGCCGCGTTCGGCTCCAGGTCCCAGCTATAAAGCTGCCACACGAACGACGGCTGGGCAGGGTTGCTCATCCAGGTGATGACGCCCGTCACGGGGTGGAACAGCCGCGCGTTGCGGCCCTCGTACATCGCCCGGAAGGCCTCATAATTGGCGAGCTGGCCTTTGCGCGCGAAGTCGGCCAGGCTGCGGATCGGGCCGAAGCGCGCGGCGAGGACGCGGGGGTAGCTGTCGCCGCCCTGCGCGCCCGCCGCCAGGTCGTGCTCGGCCCAGTCGTCGTTGATGACGTTCCAATCCCGAGCGGGCATCATGGACCGGATGGATTCCAGCGTCGGGATGGAGACCGACCCGATCTCGGTCTTGAACGCCTCGCTGAAGTTGTAAAAATCGCGCGGCGTCCGCCAGCGGTACGGCCCGCCCGAATTGACGCCGCGCCCGGACGTCGAGGAGGGCTGGTAGAGGCGGTCGCGCTCAAGCGCGGCCATCAGCTTCTGGATGCCGGCGTCGATGGCCGGCGGCGGGAAGCCCTCGTTGCGCGCGCACCAGACGGCGATGGACGGGTGGGAGCGGAAGCGCAGAATCTTCTCGCGGACGTTGGCGAGGTACAAGTTGACGTCGTCCGGGTTCGGCCCGTCGCCGGGGTTAGGCTGGAAGAACTCGTCCCACAGCAAGATGCCGTACTTGTCGCAGGCACGGTAGAAGTCTTCGCTCGTGCTCTGCCCGACCCAGTTGCGGATCATGGTGTAGTTTGCGAGCTGGTGCATCCGTACCTGGGCATCCAGGCGGGAGGCGGGCATGCGCTTCAGGGCCTCGTCCATGCCCCAGTCGCCGCCCTTGCACAGGACGGGGACGCCGTTGACCGAGAGCGTCAGGTTATCCGAGTCGGGGACGCTGTAGGTGATCTTGCGGACGCCGAAGGTGGTATCGGTTTGGTCGGAGACCGCCTGGCCGTCCGGGATGAAGCGCAGGTTCAGGGCATAGAGGTTCTGCGGGCCGTAGCCGTTGGGCCACCACAGGCGCGGATGGGCGACGTGGAGAGTGGGCAGATCGGCGGGCGTCAGCGTCACCGCCCGCGTCTCCCCGGCGGCCAGGGTGACGGGGACGCGGAACGTGGGTGGGCCGGCGGGGGACGGGCCGAACGCGCCCACCAGTGCGCCCTTCTGCGGGTGGCCCGTGATGTTCTTGAGGGTGGTCTGCACGGTCAGATCGGCGCTGTCCGTGCGCGGCAGGGGCAGGTCCGACGTGACGTAGGTGTCCTGGACCGTCACCGGCCCGGTCGCCGACAGCGAGACGCCCTGCCAGATTCCCATGTCGCGGTCGCGGACGCCCGGTATCCAGTCCCAGCCGATGGTGCAGAGGAACGTCGGCCCGTCCCGCGCCGTCTCGCCGCCGTTCGGCCCCACCCCCGCCGCGACCGTCTGCTCCACGGGGTGCCCTGGATGCGGCTGCGGCAGAATCTTCACGGCCAGCGCGGCGGGGCGGCCCGCCGCGACGTCCGCGCTGATGTCGAAGCGGCCTCGGGCGAACGCGCCTTTGATGCCCCCCAGGTCGTGCCCGTTGACCCACACCTCGGCCGCGTAGTTGACGCCCTCGAAGTTCAGCCAGACGTGCCGGCCCGCGTAGGAGCGCGGGACCGTCAGCGCCGTCCGATACCAGTAGGACGTCCGGCAGAGCGAGTCGGGGATTTTGTCAGGCCGATTATTTTCGCCGTACAGCGGCTCGGGGTAGACACCATCGGCGACCAGGCTGGTCAGCACGGTGCCGGGGACGACGGCGTGGTGCCACGCGGCGGGCTTGTATCCGGCGGCGGAGAGGGCCGCGCCGGTGGCAGTGACTTTGGCCGCGTCCTGCAATTGCCAGCCCGCGTCAAGAGAGACGGGGGCGGGCGCGGCGCGGCCTGCGGCGAGCGGGAGCAGCAGGGAGGCGGCGAGGAGGCAGGGGAACAAGAGCGTTTGGGATATTTTCATGGGTGTTCGCGGCTGTGCCGGGGCGGTGGAATGCCCCGGCGGGATAACACCCTGGCGGGTGAAGAATCAGGGTGGCCGAGCCTGTCCTCACCCGAAGGGTGCTGTGCCGGGGCGCTCCACCGCCCCGGCACCTGCCCCGGCACACGTCATTTACGGGCACCCACGCGCAGGACCGAAACGGAATGGGCGGGGAAGGTGTGCAGGAAGGTCTGGCCTATCCCACTCAGCCGCGTCGTCCGGGGGGACACGCGCAGGGGGGCATCAACGGTGTTGACGGCGGCGGGGTCGCCGGTCAGCTCCTGGAGGATGGCCGAGTGGGCGACGCCGGACGCGCCCTGGAGGTCCACACGCAGGGGCTGGGGGGCACCGGAGATATTGACGACTTTGAGGATGACGTCGCCCGTCGCCGTGTCGCGGCTGGACGCGGCGTACAGCGGCGCGGGCGTGGGCGGGGCGTCGGTCGCCTGGGTGATCAGCTTGCCGTCCAGGAAGCAGCGGATGGCACGGCCCTGGACCTCGATCCTGACGTCGTACCAGCGGCCCGTCTCGACCGTCACGGGAACGGAGCCGCCGATCTCCTCGCCGCCGCCGCCCTGGAACCGCTGCAAGGCGGTGCGGGTGTTGCCCCAGCCGCCGACGTTCCACCAGACCTTGTCGGTGTCGCTGAGGACGTGGAAGGCGATCAAAAAGCCTTCTTTGCCGCCCAATTTGCGCGCCTGGAGGGAAAGCGTGTAGTCGCCCCAGGCGGCGTCGCCGGTCGTGATCCGGGCGTTGATGCCGTCGCCGGTCTGGCGCAGGACACCGTCCCCGGTCACCCACTGGCCGTCCTGGGGGGTCCAATCGGCGTCGCCCGTGGCGAAGTCCTTGGCGTAGAGCGTGCGCGCACCCTGGGTGACTTTGACTCGACGGAATTCGGCCTGGGTGGCCCAGGTGGCGACGCCGATCCTGCCGTGCGGCGCGGGCAGGGCGGCCAGGGCGGCGGTGGGGGCGGGCGTGACCGACGTGGGCAGGATGACGTCGCCGTGGCTGCCGGCGAACAGGGACTGGACGTAGTAGGACGGCGAGCCGTAGCTTCGGAGGGCGTCGTAGCCGATCAAGTTGGTGTCCCACTGGCGTCCGCCGGGGTTGACGTTGACCAGCAGGGGCGCATAGGATTCGAGCACGACCAGGTCGGCGTTGCGCTCCAGGCCCGTCAGCCAGGCGGCGTCGCCCAGGGCGGCCTGGAACGTGGGCGTCGGGCTGCCTTCGGTCGAGGCCCACTCGCCGACGAAGATCTTCGGCCCGGTCCGGCTGACCGAGTCGTAGTGGCCCGCGTCGCCGGCCATCTGCGCCGCCGAGCGGTAGTAGTGGTCGTCGATGACGTCCACGGTGTGCCCCCGAACCCCCATCGTGGCGATGAGCTGGAGCCGCGGGTAGCTGGCCTTGATCGCGTCATAGAACTGGGCGTAGCGGCCGTCGTAGCTGCCCGAGCGGTCGAAGAAGTCCTCGTTGCCGATCTCGACGTAGGTCAGCGGGAACGGCGCGGGGTGCCCGTCGGCCACGCGCCGCGCGCCCCAGCGCGTTTGGGGGCCGCCCGTGACGTACTCGATCTCGTCCAGGGCGTCTTGGACGTAAGGGGCCAGCCCCGGCCCGGCGGGGACGTGCTCGCCGCCCAGGGCGAAGCCGGCGAACACGGCCAGGACCGGCTGCATGTGCAGGTCCTCGCACCACTCCAGCATCTCCAGCAGGCCCATGCCGTCCGTAGAGTGGTAGCCCCACGGGCTGGGGTGGCCGGGGCGGGACTCGACCGGGCCGATGGTCTTCTTCCAGTCGAACCGCTCGGCGATGGTGTTGCCCTCGACGTAGTTGCCGCCGGGCAGGCGCAGGAAGGCCGGGTGCATCCCGCCCATCAGCCGCATCAGGTCGGGCCGCAGGCCGTTCGCGCGGTTATTGTACGTCGGCGGCATCAGCGACACTTCGGTGAGCCACACGCTGCCCTTGCCGTGCGCCGAAAGGACGAAGCGGTTGGCCGCGGATGCGGCGGTGTAGGTGGCGGGGAACGTGACCGTGTACTTCTTCCAGGCCGTCCCGACCGCGACCGTGCGCGCGAGGCCGGTCAGCGCCTTGCCGTCCGCGCCCTCGATGCCGACGGTCAGCGGGCCGGTGCCCGGCGTGGCCTGGGCGTAGAACGAGGCGCGGGTGGGTTCTTCCCGGACGGGGATGCCCCAGAAGCCGTCGTTTGCGACCCCGACCCGGCCCCCGGCCTGTCCGGCATCGGTGATGTCGAGCCGCAGGCACGTCGTCAGCGCGGTTCCGGGCACGGGCCGGCCGGTGTCCAGGGTCATCGCCCCCACCCCACCGCCGTCCTGGACCAGCGCCCAGTGGACGGGCCGTGCGGGGTCGTTTTTGAAGTCGCGGTTCTGGATCAGCTCGGCGTACAGGCCGCCCTCAAAGGAGTGGTTGATCTCCTCGGTCATCAGGCCGTAGAACGTCGGGCTGACCCGCGCGCCGGGCCGGTCCACCCGGACCGTCAGTTGCCCCGGCGCGGTGGTCGGTGCTTGGGCGCGGGCACACCCGGCGGCGAGGCCTGCGAGGAGCAGAAAGGCGGGCAGGGCGAGGGGAAAGAAACGGGGGAAAGTCTTCATGCCCCTATGTTAAACCATCAGGGCCGAATTGTCAAGCGTCAGGCGCGGACAGGACCACGCGCACAAAAGGCCGACCCCCCATGCCCACGCACAGGAAGCCGGCCCTTCGTCTCAGGCAGGAGGCCGCGCCGACCTACTTGAAATGCGATGACAGGCTCGCCAGCAAATTTTGCTGCGTTATCGGGGTCACATCGCAGTTGATGTCCATGGGATACTTTGTACAGCCGGGGCCGTCTGCTGTGCTGCTCTCCTTGAAGCTGCCCCACATATTGATTGGAGTTGCGGTCGCAGTCGGCAGCAGCGTCTTCACATGGCCGTCGATGAACAGGCAGTTCCAGCGGCCCGAGTGTGTGGGGAACCCGCGGAAAGTGCCCTGGCCGAAATCGTCAGGATTGTCCCAGTCCCAGTAGGCATAGCCGTACTCGTAAAGGGACTCCGTCAGGAGAATCTTATTGGACGGGGAACTGACGGCCGCGAGCGCAATCGGGACACCGGTTCCGACAAGATTTGCTCCGTCGTACTTGTTGTTCTGGTCATACGACTGCGCGATGTGGTAATTGTAGGCGTAAGAGACAGGAAGCGGCGGAGCGCCGTTGGGGTCAATGGTACTGATGCCGTCCAAGTACTGCGAACCGGTACCGTTAGCCTTATACTGCCCGCCGTTGGGGTTGTCCGGGCACGTAAAGACGCCCGTTGCTTTGACAAAGGGGTAAATCTCCTGTCCCCAGCACGACGCGTTGGCACCCGCCGGGGCCTCTCTGATTGGCGGGAACAGCTCGTCGGCGTCCTGGGTGTACTGAGTGAAGGCAAGCCCAAGCTGCTTCTCATTGGAGGCGCAGGAAGTGCGGCGGGCGTTCTCGCGGACCTTCTGGAAGACGGGGAACAGGATGGCCGCCAGGATCGCGATGATGGCGATCACGACGAGCAGCTCGATCAAGGTGAAGCCTGAGCGACTTCGGCGGGCAGTAGGCATTTCTTTCTCCTTTGACGATGAGGGTGGCGGGCGGGATGCCCGTTGCACCCACTATCATACAACAACCCAGCCGTTTTGTCAAGCGCTTCTTCTGAATCTTTAACGAGGGGCCAGCGCGGGTGAGGACATGGAACAGAAAGAGGCTCCGGCCCTTGTGGGACCGGAGCCTCCTGGAAGCACGCCATTAGGGTGTGGCAGGCTTCACGAGCATCCAGTAGTACGGCCCGCCGCCCGGATAGGTCGTGGTGTAATCGGCGCTTGTCCGTGCCCACTTGACATGACCGTCATACCAGAGGATGTTCGAGCCGCCCGTGTGCCGGTGGTCGAAGTTCTTGCTCCCGGATGGCGCGTTGGGGTTCGCGTTCCCGCCCCAGCCGCCGCCGCCTGTCGAGCCAGCGTAGTAGACGGTACAGCAGTTGCCGGGGCCGATGTCGGTAAAGGCCGAGTCGTAGGTGTTGTCCTGCCCGCCATTGTCCGGGTTGCCCTCGGT